>Ga0172382_10000675_pt1 | contig 63903 bp, 52 predicted proteins | sample Leawel138RmetaG_FD_122245 | JGI IMG/M metagenome (GOLD analysis project Ga0172382, IMG submission 122245) | Leachate microbial communities from a municipal landfill in Southern Ontario, Canada - Leachate well 138R metaG | ecosystem: Engineered > Solid waste > Landfill > Unclassified | place...
AGGTTAAATTCAGAATGTTTGGAATTCTATGTAATAAATATTGGATATATATATTTATATATAAAGTTTACTCGTTAAGACTGGTGCTTTTGTGGAAACCTTGCCTCTATGTTATAATTGTGTTAGTATCATTTAATAAAAGTTATACGAAACTTATATTTAAATAACTATCAATATAAGAGTTTAATAATCACAAAAGAGGTGTTACTATGAATCGAGCTGAAAAAAAAATTGCCGTTAATAAACTCATTATTCTTTTAATATTTAAGGAAATAGACTTCCCTCTTTCTAAAGCACAAATAACCGATATCATTCTTCAAAATAACCTAATAAACTATTTTGATATGCAACAATATATTCAAGAACTTGAAGAGTCTAATATGATTAAAAGAATTGATAATAAAGAGTTATATACATATACTGAAAAAGGGCATAAAACACTTTGCGGACTTATTTCAGGAATTCCTAAAAATACTGTAAATTTAATAAAAAAATATGTAGCTAATAACAAAGATAAAATAAAACTGGAAACTCAAGTATTTGCCAATTATATTAAAAAAAGCGACGTTGAATACATAGTTATATTAAAAGTAGTTGAAAACGATATAATATTAATTGAACTAAAACTAAATGTAGTATCAGCAGAACAGGCTAAACAAATATGTGCAAAATGGAAACAATCGTATTTTCAAGTATACGATAAAATCATTGACATACTAATTAAATAATTTGTAAGCCTCACCTATTAAATATAATGAACCTGCAATACATATAACCGAATCTTTGGTATATTCTTTAATTGCTATATCTACCGCCTTTTCCAATAATGGCTCAATCTTTACATTAGAACAGTATTTTTTCGCTTCTAATGCCAATTCTTCTGCTTTCAATGATCTTTCACTTATAGGTTCTGTTGCAACAAAAGCTTTAGCTGTTGATGCCAGTATTTTTACACTTTTATCGTATTCCTTATCCTTTAACATGCCCATAACTAAAATCAATTCTTTCCCTTTAAAATACTTTCTTATAGCAGATGACAATGCTGATACCCCATTCACATTATGTGCCCCATCTAAAACTATTAACGGGCCATATGAAACTATACTAAACCTGCCTATCCATTTTGTTTTTTTTATTCCTTCCTTAATATTGAATTCGCTTATTTGAAACCCTAAATCATTGAGCAGCAAGGCTACAGTAAAAGCCACTGCGGCATTTATAACTTGATGATCACCTAAAAGAGGTAATTCTATATTATTATATTTTACGCCATTATAAGAATAGTCCATGGATTGTCCATCTATACCAAAATTATTTAATGTGATATTTTTTCTTTTTACGTCAACTATTTTATTGTTTTGCTCTTTAGAAATACTTTTTATTACCTGTTCTGCTTCAATATATTCTTGTGGGTATAAGACAGTAATACCATTTTTTTTAATAATACCGGCTTTTTCGTATGCAATTTTGTCTATGCTATCTCCTAAGATATCTAAGTGATCGTAATTGATTGAAGAAATAACTGAAATCATAGGATTTAAAACATTTGTAGCATCATATCTACCGCCTAAGCCTACTTCGATTATAGAGATATCAACATTTTCATCCTTTAAATATAGAAAAGCCAAAGCTGTTAATACCTCAAATTGAGAAGGTATTTCTCCTCCGTTAAATTTTATTAAATCTATTTTTTCTTTTAAAAATGTTATATACTTTGCTAAGTCATTTTCACTTATATTCTCTCCATTTATTAAATATCTTTCAGTTATATTAATTAAATGTGGAGAAATATAGGTTCCCACCTTATAACCGGATTCTCGGGCAATACTTGAAATCATTGCAGTAATCGAACCTTTTCCATTTGTACCTGCTATAAGAACAGATTTTAGGCCTTTATGCGGGTTACCAATAAGATCCAGCAAGTTATTAATCCTATGCAATCCGGGGTTAAACCCGCCCTTTAACTCAGAATCAATATATTCTAAAGCATTTTTATAATTCATAACAAAACCTCATTTACTAATTTCTTCTAATCTTTTCGTTACTTTATCCATTAGTTCCAAATACTTTTTCTTCTTTTCTCTCTCTTCTTTTACTATGTTTTCCGGAGCTTTTTCAATAAATTTTTCATTGTTTAATTTTGAGTCTACCCTCTTTAACTCGTTATCCAGCTTTTCTTTTTCTTTGTTTAGCCTTTGAATTTCCTTGTCTTTATCTATCAGCTCAAAAACAGGAAGATATATTTCAGCACCTTCAATAATTGCCGAAATCATATCTTGGGGAATATCAACTTTTTCGTCCTTTATAATAACTTCCGATGAATATCCTAATTTTTCAATGTACGTTTTTCCTTTTATAATTGCATTCTTCACATCTTTATTACTTGCAACTATAAGCGTTTTAGTTTTTTTTGAAGGTACTACCTTCATTTCAGATCGTATATTTCTTATTGATTTTATAATACTCATAACTGTTTCCATGCTTTTCTCTTCATACGGAGCATCTAAACCCTCACTAAATAACGGCCATTGGCTATTAACTATTGACTCACTTTCTAGTGGTAAGTGTTGATATATTTCTTCAGTAATAAATGGCATATAAGGATGCAATAATTTCAAAGATGTTGTTAAAACATATACTAAGGTTGACTGCGCTATCTGTTTTGATAATTTATCATCTCCATAAAGTCTGTCTTTTACCAATTCAATATACCAATCGCAAAACTCGAACCAGATAAAATCATACAATTTCTGAGCCGCAATTCCCAGTTCAAAATTTTCCAGATTATCTGTTACCTCTTTTATTAACTTATTTAGTCTGCTAACAATCCATTTATCAGCAATGGTACTGTATTCATTATGTTTTTCAAATTCACCCTCATAAATAATATCTTCTGTATTCATCAAAACAAAGCGCGAAGCATTCCATATTTTATTAGCAAAATTACTAAAGGCCTCTACCCGCTCCCAAAAAAACCTCATATCATTACCCGGGGAATTTCCGAAAACAAGATTAAATCTTAAAGCATCCGCTCCATATTTATCTATAACTTTTATGGGGTCTATGCCATTACCTAGGGACTTACTCATTTTCCTGCCTTCTGAATCCCTAACAATTCCATGGATGTAAACATGTTTAAATGGTTCCTTTCCTATATTCTCAACAGATGAAAAAATCATTCTCGCAACCCAGAAAAATATAATATCGTAACCTGTTACTAAGACACTGGTTGGGAAAAAGTATTTAAAATCTTCTGTTTCTTCCGGCCAACCTAAAGTAGAAAATGGCCAAAGCGCAGAGCTAAACCATGTATCAAGAGTATCCTCATCCTGTTCTATGTTTTTACAACCACATTTTGGACACTCATTTGGTTTTTCTTCATTGACAATTATTTCACCGCAATCCAAGCAATAATAAGCAGGAATTCTATGCCCCCACCATAATTGTCTGGAAATGCACCAATCCTGTATATTCTCCATCCAATTATAATATATTTTTGTAAACCTATCCGGTACAAATTTAACCTTTCCCTCTTTTACAATTTCAATGGCAGGTAAAGCTAAGGGTTTCATCTTTACAAACCATTGTTTTGAAAGTATAGGCTCGATAACAGTATTACACCTTTGACAATGACCAACACTGTGCTCATGTTCTTTGATATTCACAATTAGACCCAGATTCTCCAAATCCTTAATGATTTGCTTCCTCGCTTCATTGCGTTCTAAACCACAATATTTACCGCCTAATTCATTGATAGTACCATCGTCATTGATTACTCTAGGCATAGACAGTTCATGCCTTAAGCCAATTTCAAAGTCATTTGGGTCATGGGCCGGAGTGATTTTAACAGCACCTGTTCCAAATTCCATATCTACATAATCATCTGCGATAATAGGTATTTCTTTATTTAATAAAGGCAATATAACTGATTTGCCTATTAGATCTTTATATCTCTTATCTTCCGGATGAACAGCAACAGCTGTATCTCCAAGCATGGTTTCCGGTCTGGTAGTTGCTATTTCCAAAAAACTTTTAGAATCTTTTATAGGATATTTTATGTGCCAAAAATAACCGTTTTCTTCATCGTAAATTGTTTCAATATCAGAAATAGATGTTTTACAGTTCACACACCAATTGATTATTCTTTCACCTTTATAGACTAAACCTTTTCTATAAAGGTCAATAAAAACTTTTCTTACGGCTCTTGAGCAGATTTCATCTAGGGTAAACCTTTCCCTAGTCCAATCACAGGAACTCCCAAGTTTTTTTAATTGATTTACTATTCTTCCTCCGTATTCTTCTTTCCACTTCCAAGCTCTTTCCAAGAATTTTTCCCCTCCAAGTTCTTTTTTTGTTATACCTTCTTTGTTTAACATTTCAACTATTTTTGCTTCTGTAGCAATACTGGCATGATCGGATCCCGGAAGCCAAAGAGTCGAATATCCTTGCATTCGTTTATATCTTATTAAGATATCCTGAATCGTGTTATCAAGGGCATGTCCCAAATGAAGTTCACCTGTTATATTTGGTGGTGGGATAACTATAGTGTAAGGTTCTTTTTCTAAATCTATTTCAGGTGTGAAATATCCTTTTTCTATCCATGTTTTGTAAAGTTTTTCTTCAACTTGTTTTGGATCATAGGTCTTTGCTATATTTTTTTGTTCACTCATTCTTTTTCCTCCATTATCTGAAATTAAAAAACCCTTCATCTGTAAGGACGAAGGATAAATTCGCGGTACCACCCTAATTCCGGCTAACACCGGCTCTTTACACTATAACGGGCAGACCCGCCTGCATCTACTAAACTCAATGCAGAAACTCCAAAGCTACCTTCAATGTCATCTTATTCTTAGATATCTTTCAGCCTATGAATATCTTTCTCTTTTCAGAAGATAGACATTTACTCCTCTTTATCATCGCTTTTCTATATAGTAACATTTAATCATCACATTATGCTTTTGTCAATAGCTTTAACGATTAAACTCTTTCCTAATCGTAATAAATTTTAAAAAATAAAAAAACGTTGAAACAAAATTAAATACTAAGAATAAAACTATCATACTGTATCCTACCGGCAAATTAATTATTACAGAAAAACCAGCCGCATAAAAGAGTGCAGTAGAAACTTTACCTAATACATTTGCAGGTATAATTTCTTTTTTTCCGTTATAAAGATAAAAAGCCCCCAATATCATCAAAAGCTCCTTTAAAAACATTACCAAAAGTATCCAAGCTTCTATCTTGTTTTTTATAACAAAAACAGTTAAAACGGAAATTAACACCATCTTATCAGCTAAAGGATCAAGAATAGTTCCTATTTTTGTAACTTGATCTAATTTTCTAGCAATAAAACCATCCATCAAATCAGTAATACCGGAAAATAAAAAAAATATTAGGGCTATTTTCTCTCCATGCGTGGGAAAAAAAAGATAAAAATATAAAAATGGTGGAATAACTAATATTCTCAATAAAGTTAAAGCATTTGGTATATTCAAAGTTTACACCTCAAGTATCTTAAATAGTTTGTGAATTTATTTTATCTTAATTTTAAATGAAAATTTATTACATGCCTCTCTTTTATTATTATATCTCATTTCCCATGTAATAACCAATTTCTACATTAGTCAAATACAAGCACTTTAAGACGATTGTTGAATACATTGTAAATGATAGTATATTTTTAGGAGTGAAAATATGGTAAAGCACAAAAAGATAGTTTGCATAATTTTAGCTTCGTTACTTTTTATAAGTCTTTTCACAGGTTGCAGTAAAAATGAATTGATTAAAATAAGGTTAAATGAAGTTGTACGCTCTATTTTTTATGCACCACAATATGTGGCAATAAGCAAAGGTTTTTTTGAAGAAGAAGGGTTTGAAATTGAATTAACAACAGGACAAGGCGCAGACAAAACTATGACTGCTTTGCTTTCGGGACAATGCGATATCGGTTTTGCCGGCCCGGAAGCATGTATCTATGTTTATGAACAGGGTAAGGAAGATTATGCAATAATTTTTGCGCAATTGACTCAAAGAGACGGCTCATTCTTAGTTGCAAGAGAGCCGGATCCGGATTTTAATTGGAAAAAAACAAAAGGAAAAACCATAATAGGTGGCAGACCCGGCGGTGTTCCTGAAATGACTTTAGAATATATTTTAAAACAAAACGGTATAATCCCCGGCGAAGATGTTGAATTAATTACAAATCTTCAATTTACTGCAACAGCAGGGGCATTTAAAGGTGGCGTTGGAGACTATGTTGCTCTTTTTGAACCCACAGGGTCTATGTTGGAAAAAGAAAATGCAGGAAGCATTGTTGCTTCCATAGGAACAGATAGCGGTTTAATCGCTTATACATCTTTCTTTGCATCTAAAAGCTATATAGAAAAGAATCCTGGTATAATACAAAGGCTAACAAATGCTATTTATAAAGGTCAGCTTTGGGTAAGAGATCATTCCGCAGAAGAAATTGCAAAGGAAATAAAACCCTACTTTCTAGATGCGGATGATGAAATTCTGCTAGCTGTGGTAAACCGATATAAAGAAGTTGGCACTTGGAAGGAAGATCCAATATCGGTTATAGAAAATTATGATTTATTACAAGAGGTCATGATAACTGCCGGAGAGCTTAAAGAAAAGATAGATATTAATAAAATTATTGATAACAGTTTTGCAGAAAAAGCAATGCAAAAATAATTTAGCCCCATAATATTGGGCTTATCTTACATCATTCTATCACTTTTATTGTTTCATTGAATACTATAAAACTGATAGTAGTTTTGCGGGGGTGCTTAAATGGAAAAAATTGTTGAAATGCAAAATGTATCTATGAATTACCATTCGCTTGGTGGTGAAACCCAAGCTATAAAATCCTTGTCCTTTGATATATTAGATGGAGAATTTGTTAGCATAGTAGGCCCGAGTGGATGTGGAAAATCAACTCTTCTATCCTTAATCTCTGGCATTTTAAAACCTTCTAAAGGAAGAATACTAATAAAAAACGAAGAAGTTAAAGGACCATCAAAAAATATAGGTTATATGCTGCAAAAAGACCATTTATTTGAATGGAGAACAATTATAAAAAACGTAATTATAGGCTTAGAAATACAAGGTACGTTAAATAAAGAAACTTATAAGTCTGCTGAAAAGCTGCTTAAAGAATACGGCTTATATGAATTTAAAAATTATTATCCCAAACAGCTATCCGGTGGTATGAGACAAAGGGCTGCTTTAATAAGAACTTTGACAGCCAATCCTGACTTGCTATTATTAGATGAGCCCTTTTCTGCACTGGATTATCAAACTAGACTTGCCATATCTGAAGAAATATGGCTTATCATAAAAAAAGAAAAAAAGACTGCAATACTTGTTACCCACGATATATCTGAGGCGATTTCAATGTCGGATAGGGTAATCGTTCTAACAAAACGGCCTGCTGAAATAAAGTCTGTATATGATATCGTACTGACTTGTGAAAACAAAACGCCTATTACCTGCAGAGAAGCTCCCGAATTCAGATATTATTTTAATTCTATATGGAAGGAGTTGGATGTACATGTATGATAAAACTGATTTTTCACAAGAACACATTAATTATATTAAAAGCCATAAGTCTTTTAAAAGAGCTGTCAGCTTTACTAGAATTATAATTTTCATTACAATATTTTTTGTATGGGAAATTGCAGCCAACCTTCAATGGATAGACCCTTTTATAATGAGTCAGCCTTCCAGAATGCTCAAAACAGTAATTACACTGTCTAAAGACGGCTCATTATTTCTTCATACAGGCGTGACTTTATATGAAACAATAGTAGGTTTTGTATTAGGTACTGTTTTGGGCACTATAATAGCAATAATCCTTTGGTGGTCTAATTTTTTAGCTAAGGTATTAGATCCATATTTAGTAGTATTAAATGCTTTACCAAAAACTGCTCTTGGCCCTGTTATACTTGTTTGGATTGGCGGTACTACAAAATCTATAATTGTTATGGCACTGCTTGTTTCAATTATAGTTACCATTATCAGCGTTTATTCCGGTTTTAGTAATTGTGACGAAGACAAAATTAAACTTCTAAAGACTTTTGGTGCGAACAAGAGACAGATTTTAAAACTGGTTGTATTACCTTCAAATATTCCCGCAATAATTTCCGCTTTAAAAATAAATGTAGGATTATCTTTAGTAGGAGTTATTGTAGGAGAATTCCTTGTCTCAAAAGAAGGATTAGGTTTCTTAATTATATACGGAGGACAGGTTTTTAAAATGGACATGGTTATGATGAGTGTAATTATATTAGCTATAGCTGCTGCTTTACTCTATCTATCAGTGCTATGGATAGAAAAAAAAGTTACGAAAATGATGTGAGCATATATGCTCACATCATTTTTTTATAATACACGAAAAAAGTTGAATGCTTTGATTACTAAAATAATATATACTCACAACTTTATTACACTATATCAAGAAGATGTGGAAACTCATCTATTACAAAATCAGACCTTATATTCTCTTGATAAAATCCGGCTTCGCTCCAATTAACAAATACACTTTTTACCCCGGCGTTTCTTGCACAATTTATATCATATTCACTATCTCCTACCATCAAGGCTTGTTCCGGATCAGCGCGAAGCAAAGATAAGGCCTTAATAATCGGATCCGGATACGGCTTATGTAAATTCGTATCCTCGTAAGCAACAACTTTATCAAAATATCTTAATAGATTGCATATTTCTAAGCCTCTTTTAGCCAACACTTTCCTTTTCGAAGTAACAACACTCAAAGAATAGCTTTTTTTATATAATTTCATTAATACGGAATCTACATTTTTAAAGGCTTTTATACTTTTATCGTGTATGCTTTCATTAAATTTAATATAAGTATCGTACATTTCTTCGGCCTTTTTTTCAGAAAATCTTTTTAAAGTTGTAATAAGCGGTTCGCCAAAATATTTTTTTATTTGGCCTTCCTCAATATCTATGTCTATATGCAATTTCAAAGTATACTTAAAAGAATCAATAATAAGTTTATTTGTATCAATTAAAGTTCCATCTAAATCAAATAACAAATATTTATATTTCATTTTCTCGTCTCCCTAATAAGTTTTTTATAGTGTTGGTTGTTTTAAAGTGTATTTTTGCTACTTTTGATAAATTGTTTTCACCATAATTCTTATAAAATTCTAGTGCCCAATTGACTACACGGTCAGATGCCCCTTTTGGAAAAACAATATTGAATTCTTTGCCAATAGCATCTAATTCTCTTAAAAAAACTGCCCTTGCAATTACTGATGCAGCGGCCACAGCTATATCACTTTCAGCTCCGATTCTTTGCACATAACTAGCCCTCACATCATTTTTTATTAATTTAAAAACTTTATCCTGATGTGTAAATTGATCGGTTATAATGCCATCTATGCCTTCAAACTTATTATATAACTCAATTATCACCTGAGAATGTAATATGCCTAGTAAATCATTCAGTGTTTGGCCTTTTCTTTTAAAATCATATATTGTCTTATTATACTCATAAGGCAACAAAGTTTTAAAGCATATCCTCTCAGAAAAATTCTCATTTAATAAAATAAATAATTCATCAACATCCTTATCTGAAAGTCTCTTACTGTCTTTTATACCCAATGATTTAAAATATTCTATCTCCGCCTTTTTGATTAGAAAACCCGCTACCACCAAAGGCCCGAAATAATCACCTTTCCCAGCTTCATCCGTGCCAATCCATTTATTAAATCTATTCTCTAATTTTTTTTCATTATTACTTAAACATAAGAAACTTATTAAATCATCAAAATTAGGCTGATTAACATTCTGGTCTTTTACTATGCTTATACCTTTTTTACTGGAATAATAAATAGTAAACGAGATAAGCAAATCATCCTTTTTAAATTTATATCTTGTACCATAGTTTATATTCTTAATTTCTTTGAGCTCATAATGGTTTAATGCCAGTCTATCTATGCTGCTTCGCATTAAAGCATCTATATTATCAATATCAGAGTAAACAATACTTCCAAACAATGACATTCCTCCTTCTATTATCAGCAAGATCTATGTTTGCTTTAACAATAAGTTTACATTTTAAAAGGAGAGTAGAAGCTCTCCTTTATAATATAATAATTACATGCAAAAATCTTAATACTTATCTTATATTCTCATTAATAGTTGTTCCTATCTAAGGATAAATCTATTATTTTATCTAATAATTTTGGGAAATTTAGACCATAAGAAGCTGCGCTTTTTGGAAATAGGCTGGTTTGTGTCATGCCGGGCAAAGTATTAACTTCTAATACATATGGTACTCCTTTTGATACAATCATATCAACCCTTGCATATACACTGCATTTTAATCCTTTCCAACACTTTATTGCGACACTTTCTACTACTTCTTTGAGAGGTGAATCAAGTTCAACGATAATCTCATCAGCTCCACCTTCGTCATACTTAGAACTATAATCAAAAAAATGCGATTTGGGCTTAATCTTAATAATAGGCAATAACTTGCCATCTATCATGCAGCATGTTATTTCTTCGCCTTCAATATATTTTTCTATCATTACCTCTTTATCACATTTTGAAGCTTCTATAACTGCATCCCTAATTCCTCTTTTATCATAAACAATAGTAGTGGCAACACTTGAGCCACCACTATTAGGTTTAACCACTACCGGATAACCAAGTTCATCTATCAAATCTAATTCTAATTCATTAACATCTTTAAGAATTAACCATTTGGCTGTATTTACATGTATACCTTTCAATATACTTTTTGAAATTGCTTTATTCATACATATACCACTAGAAAAAGAATTGCAACCGGAATATGGAATATTTAAAGTTTCTAAAACTGATTGCACTATTCCATCCTCACCAAATTTCCCATGTAAGGCGATAAATGCAAAATCTATGCCTTTTACTTTCTCTATAACATCTTCTTTTTTATTTACCTCAATAGGTAGAATATCATACTTCATCTTGTCCAGATTTTTTACTATTTCTTTTCCTGTATTAAGTGATACCTCTCTTTCAGATGAAATTCCACCCATCAAAACGCCGATTTTCATTATAACACCATCCATTCTTAAAATAATCAAAATCAAATATAAATCCTAAATTCAAATCTTCTTTCCAGCTAAATCAATACATAAATTAACAGTAATTGAAACGGGATTAATGTATTCTTTTTTTATGTTGATAATATCCGATAAATAAGATAACTCAGAACAACCTAAAACTACGGGAATATTTTCATCCATTACATATCTGCTAACCAATGAATTAAATTCATTTTCAGAGACATAAACCCCTGATTTAATATCGTATATCCACTTCATAAGAATTACCTTGTCTTCATCACTTGGTTCTATAATATCTAACCCATATTCCGAAAACGTTTTTTTATAGATTCCTGAAGCATAGGTACCTGTCGTAGATAAAAGAAGAAACCTCAAAGAATCCGAATAAGTATTTTGGGAAAACTTTGCTGTTTCACGTATCATATGTATTATATGCGAATTAGTATATCTTGATATTTCATCATAAAAATAATGAGCAGTATTACATGGCATTATTATATATCCGGCTCCCATAAGCTCAAGTTTTATCGCTGATCTTATCATTTCTGTAATCGGATTTTCTCCATTACCTAAAATATACTCCGTTCTATCAGGGATTTCCGTATTATTATCAATAATAATATGCAAGTGCTCTTGATCTTTCGATGCGTCTGTCAGCTTTATTAACTTTTCAAATGTATAATTAGTAGCTGCCGGACCCATTCCACCCATTATACCAATAATCATCCTAATTACACCCTATAAATTAATTCATTCATAGTAGCATATAATGTCCCCTTTATTCTATATTCAAGCATAAGTTTAAAATGACATAAATTTTTCACTCCATACCTTCATTATATCTTAATAAGAAAATAATTCTATAATTATTTTCTTATTTTTAGTTTACTAAATTTTAATTGAATTTGACTACATCTTACCTTTTTTATTCTCTTTTTAACGTATTTAAACGTGTTTCTAAAAAAACAAAGATACCGCTGAACCTTGCAGTATCTCACGTTTACAGTTGGCTCCCGGTCAAGGATTTGAACCTCGACAAACTGATCCAGAGTCAGTTGTGCTACCATTACACAAACCGGGAATAAATCTTTTTGACGAATATTATACTATCACGTCTTTATTTATTTTGCAAGAATAATTAGAATATACATAAATAATAATTATGCAAGATAAAAGGTGCCTATAGGCACCTTTTATCTTATTGTTTTTCAAATTGATCTTTTCCTACTCCGCATAAAGGACAAACCCAATCATCGGGAATATCTTCAAAAGCAGTACCCGGCTCTACCCCATTATCAGGATCTCCTTCTTCGGGATCATATACGTAACCACATACTGTACATACCCAATTATCCATTTAAAAACCCTCCTAGCACAATATTATAAATAGATTATACTATCTGACGGATAAAATATCCATATTTATTAACCCTTTTAGAAATATTTTCTACAGAGCTTTTAAGACTTTGCCCAACCTTTTTATACCGTCCACTATTCTATCTTCCGGCATATTTGAATAATTTAATCTAAAATGATTCTCATTACCCGGGTTTGGATAAAATGGCCCACCCGGGACGAATGCAACTTTTTCTTCTAAAGCAGATTTTAGTACTTCGGCTGCATCTATACCTTCCGGTAAGGTTACCCACGTAAATAACCCGCCATTTGGATATGTATATGTTACATTTTCGGGAAACTCTTTTCCCATAGTATCAAGCATTAAATCTCTTCTCTTTTTATATACCTCTATAATCTTCTTAATATGGGATTCCAGATCGTAATTATTAATATAATAAGCAATTTCTCTTTGAGTTAAGCTATTACATTGTAAATCTGCACCTTGTTTAACTAGCACATACTTTTGCAAAATTTCAGTTGATGCTGCAACCCAACCTAATCTCAAGCCGGGAGCGAAATTTTTTGAAAATGTACCCAGGTAAACAACTATTCCTGTTTTATCAAAATGCTTAACCGGGGGTATTTCTTCACCTTCGAATCTCAGTTCACCATATGGGTTATCTTCTATTACAGGAACGTTATACTTTTCCGCTAACTCGACCAATTTTTTTCTTCTTTCTAGGCTCATAGTTATTCCTGACGGATTTTGAAAATTCGGAATTGTATAGATAAATCTTGCATTTTTATTAACTTGTAAAGCTTTTTCCAATTCATCCATTTTCATTCCATCTTCATCCATCCCAACCTCTACGAAATTCGGTAAATAAGCCTTAAATGCATTTAATGCTCCAAGATAACTTGGACTTTCACAAATAATAATATCTCCTTCATCAATAAATATTTTAGCGGAAAACTCCAGTCCTTGTTGTGAACCACTGGTTATAAGTATGTCATCATATCCTATCTCAATACCTATCTTATTTAATCTTTGTGAAATAATTTTTCTAAGAGGAATATATCCTTCTGTAGGGCTATACTGTAACCCTGCCCTACCATCTGTTTCAAGAACTTTTACACATACCTCTTTTAATTCTTCAATTGGAAATAGTTCCGGCGCAGGCAATCCACCGGCAAAGGATATAATTTCCGGTTGTTCCGTTAGCTTTAACAGTTCTCGAATAGCAGAACCCTTTATGTTATCCATCCTTTTAGCAAATTTTATTGCCATTCAATACCACCTCCTCAATATTACCCGCTATCTTTTATTTCCCTCTATAAATCATTTTATCTTATCAGGTTTCAATTTTCTATATGTTTATATGAAAATCTCCCCTTTGCATAAACAATTATACATAAGAGGAGTATTTCGCTTATTTATTTTTAATTTTCTCTTTCATTATACTTACAGAAGAACTAGTGCCTATTCTGGTTGCACCGGCTTTTATCATCTTAATCATAGTATTCAAATCTTTTATGCCACCCGATGCCTTAACACCGATTGACTTACCGACAGTTTCTTTCATTAATACTACATCCGATTCTTTTGCGCCGGACAAAGAGAATCCTGTTGAAGTTTTCACATAGTCTGCACTCGCAGACACTGCCAACTCACAAGCCTTGATTATTTGGTCATTATTTAAAAGACAGGTCTCAATTATTACTTTTACTAATGCTTTTCCTTTGCATGATTCACAAACTGCCTTAATATCTTTCTCCACGTAATCAAATTTTTCTTCTTTTAAAGCACCAATATTTAAAACCATATCAATTTCTGCCGCACCATTTTTAATAGCTTGTGAAGCTTCTAAAACCTTAACCTCAGTAGTCGTTGTACCTAAAGGAAACCCTATAACCGTGCATACTTTGACCTTTGAATCCTTTAAAAACTCCTTAGCTATTGACACATAGCAAGGATTAATACAAACTGAAGCAAAAGAGTATTTAACTGCTTCATTGCATAGCTTTTCTATATCATCGGTAATTAAATCAGGTTTTAATCCGGTATGATCAACATAAGAAGCCAATTCTTCTTTATTTATATACTTCTCCATATAATTATTATCTCATTATTTCGCCAAGATCACCATTATCAACCCCGGCTGCATTTCCTTCCTCTATATCAATATGCATATCAAGAGCAAATTCCGGATGCACTCTTACAACAACGTTTTCAAAAACAATTGCTCTTTCTGTTCCCACTCTTACTTTAATAATATCTTTATCTTTTAAACCATATTTCGGAGCATCATCAGTATGCATATGTAAATGTCTTGCTGCAACAATTACACCTTCTTTTAACTCTACTTGACCTTTCGGCCCGACTAAAATAGCACCGGGTGTTCCCTTCACATCTCCCGATGCCCTGACTACGCCTTCAATCCCAAGGGTTCTCGCATCAAATATTGAAACTTCTACTTGTGTAAAAGGTCTAACAGGTCCAAGAATCCTGACACCTTTAATAGTTCTTTTGGGACCAACAATATCTACTTTTTCGTCGCAAGCATATTGCCCCGGTTGTGACAAATCTTTAACATTCGTAAGTTCATATCCTTTTCCAAAAAGTATATCCAAGTCATTTTGTGATACATGAAGGTGCCTATTTGATAATGCTACCGGAACCTTGTTTTCCATAATAAAATCCTCTCCTTTTAATTATTTATTATTTGAAATCAAACTGCATACAATAAACTGATTTTTAATAAATATTTCAACTTATTTTAACTTAATAACTTTTTACTGTCAAACTTGATAAATTATTATCATTAAAAATATAAATTCACGTTATTGTTCATATATTAACTATTTCTGATAAGCAGCTTATTATATTTGCTACGATTGCTGAGTTCCCTCTTTTATTCATAACGCAATCCTAATCAAATATCAATAATCTACAATAAAAAATATAAATATATACAATGTCTGAACTGTAATAAATCCACTTATTCTAATTGGTTATTTAGTTCAGATAAAATCTCATCAAGGCTAATTCCATAACGTTGAGCAACCTGCTCAACTGTCATATATATTGCTCCCCCTCACCCAAAGCACTTTATGCCAAATTCTTTAAAAATTTTTTCTAATTCCGGGTTTTTAAATAAAATGTTATCTATTATCATATCTTTTTTAATCATTAATTCACCCCCTGTTCAATATCCGGATAATAACTCAATCGAAATAGTAAATTTAATTTTCAAGAATTTTATCTTCTTCTCTTACAAGAGGTTCATCCACTATGACATGTTCAATATTTAAAGCTGTTCCCTCAACACTTGGTATTACTCTTTCTATGTATTCTATTTCTGTCATAGTGTTTGCCAACGAAAGCAAAGTCATATTTTCTCCGGCTGCACCACCCCAATGTTTTGTTTGCATCTCCTTCGAAAAATCCAAATATACTAAATCATCTTCCAGTTCAATATTTAACACTTTAGTTTCGGAAGGGATAGTTGGATAAAGTTCGTCATTTTTAGGGCCTTTTATTAATTCCTCAACTATAAGTTTTAAATACTCTTCTTTACTAACGTCTTGATTTATAGAAATGATTCTTTTTTCAGGTACTACATACATTGCTTGCGAATCCCCAAAATATAAAATAATTTCAACATCTGTCAGTTCAACATCATTATGATTATTTTTATCATTTATCAGCCTGCATCCGCTTAAAAAAAGTACTATAATTAACAGCATTGTAAATACCTTTTTCACATTGTTTCCTCCTCATCAAAATAGTGACCCTAGGTTTTAAATCTGCAATTACACAGCTTGTTTTGAAAATATTATATCATAGATTACAAAGAAATTTCATGATAAAATAATGATATATAATAAAAAGGCATAGGATCAAACTATTTCAGTCCTATGCCTTTTTATTCTTATTAATTTTTATCAAACGATAATTTACCATCTGCCGCATCTATGATAATACTATCTCCCGGCACTATCTCCCCTGCAATTAATGCTTTAGCAATAAAGGTTTCAATGCTTTTTTCGATGTATCTCTTTATCGGTCTGGCACCATAAACCGAATCATAAGCCTTTTCTAAAATAAGATTTCTTGCTCCGGTACCTAAGCCGGCTTCTATATCTTTTTCTCTTAGCCTATTTAGTACATTATCAAATTGTAAATCAATTATCTTCATTATTTCTTCTTCATCCAAAGGATTAAAAAATACAATATCATCTACCCTGTTTAAAAATTCGGGTTTGAAGTGCCTTTTCATATCATCCATTACACGATCTTCAGTATATTCATCAATTGTTCCTGTGTTTTCCATAGCCTCTAAAAGAGTAGCACCACCTATATTGGAAGTCATGATAATAACAGTATTTTTGAAATTTACGACATGGCCTTGACTATCTGTAAGCCTCCCATCATCCATTATTTGAAGAAAAATATTAAATACATCTTGGTGTGCTTTTTCTATTTCATCAAATAATATTACTGAATAAGGTTTTCTCCTAACGGCTTCCGTTAACTGACCACCTTCTTCATAACCCACATAGCCTGGTGGCGCACCAATAAGCCTTGAAACAGCAAACTTTTCCATATACTCAGTCATATCTATTCTTATTATATTTTCTTCTGAATCAAACAATGCTTCAGCTAAGGCTTTGGCAAGCTCTGTTTTACCCACACCGGTAGGGCCTAGAAATATAAATGAACCTATGGGTCTTTTAGGATCTTTGAGACCACTACGGGCTCGAATAACAGCATTTGTAACTGCAGTAACAGCTTCATCCTGACCAACGACTCTTTTATGAAGTATTTCATCAAGCTTCAGTAATTTTTCCTTTTCATTTTCAACTAATCTGGTTACAGGTATTCCGGTCCATTTTGAAACTATTTCTGATATTTCTTCTTCTGTCACCTCTTCTTTCAGTAATTGCTGATCTTTTTGTATGTTTTCCAGCTTTTCTTTTTCGATGCTTAGTTGATTATTTAATTCAGTTAGTTTACCGTATTTTAACTCTGCGGCTTTATTTAAATCATATTCAAGTTCTGCTTTTGTAATTTGGCCTTTCACACTTTCAATTTCTTTTTTTATGTCTCTGATGTTCTTAATGCTCTCTTTTTCTATTTCCCATTGTGCTTTCATTATATCTCTTTGACTTTTTAATTCAGATAACTCCTCACTGAGAGTTTTTCGCCTATCATAGGACTGTTTGTCGGATTCTTTTCTAAGAGCTTCTTTTTCTATTTCTAATTGCATTATCTTTCTTGTCACGTCATCTAATTCGGAAGGCATACTATCAATGTCTGTTCTTAACATGGCAGCAGCTTCATCAATCAAATCAATGGCTTTATCAGGTAAAAATCTATCGCTTATATATCTGTCAGATAACACAGCCGCTGAAATTAAAGCATTATCTTGTATTCGTACTCCGTGGTGTATTTCAAACTTTTCTTTTAATCCTCTTAAAATTGATATTGTATCTTCTATAGAAGGTGTGTCAACTAATACCGGCTGAAATCTTCTTTCTAAAGCTGCATCCTTTTCTATATTTTTTCTAAATTCATCTATGGTTGTAGCTCCAATACAGTGAAGCTCTCCTCTAGCCAATTTTGGTTTTAAAAGATTGCCGGCATCCATTGCACCTTCTGCTTTACCTGCTCCAACAATATTGTGTATTTCATCTATAAACAGTATTATACGTCCATTAGAAGTCTCAATTTCTTTTAAAACTGCTTTTAGACGTTCTTCAAACTCACCTCTATATTTTGCACCGGCTATTAATGCACCAAGATCTAAAGAATAAATAGTTTTGTCCTTTAAACCTTCAGGAACATCTCCTTTCATAATTCGCTGTGCCAAACCTTCAACTACTGCTGTTTTTCCCACGCCGGGCTCTCCAATTAAAATTGGGTTATTTTTGGTTCTTCTGGATAGTATCCTTATTATTCTACGAATTTCAGAATCTCTTCCTATGACAGGATCTAACTTTTCTTTCTTGGCTTCCTCAACTAAATCTCTTCCAAATTTTTCTAAAGCTTCGTAGCTTTCTTCCGGGTTTTGATTTATTATCTTATGGTTACTTCTTATTAAAGATAAAGCCTTTAAAAATTTATCTTTATCTATTCCATATTTATTTATAATTTTTGAAGAAGGAGTATTATTTTCTTCTATTAGCGAAACGTATATGTGCTCAACACTTATATATTCATCTTTAAAAAGCTTTGTCTCTTCTTCAGCTTTTACAAAAATTTCTTCAAATCGTCTTGTTGCATAAAGACTTGATTTATCACCATATACTTTTGGTGTTTTGTATAATTCATCGTTTAAATCCTTATAATAAAAATCAAAAGGGATATTCATTTTACTTAATATTTTAGGAATTAAACCATCTTTTTGGATGATTAATCCCATATGGAGATGCTCACCGTCAATTGATTGGTGATTAAATTTAATTGCTATGTTTTGTGCCTCTATAACTGCTTCCTGTGCTTTTTGAGTTAGTTTACCAACATCCATTTTAAATCCTCCTGACTTTGACTTTCTTTGACTTTATATTATTATCTTACATAATCATTTTAAAAAAGTCAATACATAACTTTCCTATTGTATTATTATCTTTGATAATATCATTTGATTTTTTTTATTTTTTAAATTTTTTATTAAAATGTATTTTATGAAATATATAACACTCATATTTTCGTTGAAAAAGCAAAATATAATAGCAGGAGGTGATATCAGTGCCAAGCAATAGAAGAAAAGTAATACCTCAAGCACAAGCAGCTCTAGATAAAATGAAAATGGAAGTAGCCTCAGAAATGGGTGTTAATTTAAAACAAGGTTATAATGGTGATTTAACATCTAGGGAAGCCGGAACAGTTGGCGGAAACATGGTTAGGAAAATGGTAGAACATTACGAAAAAACCATGCAAGGTGGGCAATAATAGCAATAATACAATATTAAAAGCACCCCATGGGTGCTTTTATTCTTTAGCTAAACAATCTCATTTATCAAATTTGTAGTAACTAATATTCTATAACACATCTTTATAGTACACTAAATCAGTGTATAGTGTATTATTATAATCCTCGTATCTCATGCCTGCCAAAGTGTATTTTTGTTTTTTTCTAAACTGTAGCGATGCAAAATTAGGTATTGGGCTAATAATAGTCTCTGCAAAAATTGTTTTAGTTCCATTTTCTTTTAGATTTTTTAATAAATGTTTGTAAATAATACTACCTATTCCTTGACCTGTTAAACCAGCTTGTATAGCAGTCTTATCAACTACGATAAAGTTATCAATTCTTGATTTATCAAAATCAGGACTCCAGTAAACATCCTCTATCCAATTTGGATTGTCTTTTAACCATTCTTCTTTGCTATAAGCTATCATAAATCCATATATCCTTTCGTACTCAGCAACGTAAAAATGATTTAAATTATTAATACCATTAAGTAGTTTATTCTTATATAGTCTTGGATTTGAAGTATAATCATCTACTAAAAAACCCTGCTCCGGTATTTTCGTTGAAGACCCTACCGAACTGGCAATATTATATATCTGGTGTACATCCGACTTTTTTGCCTTTCGTACTTTAAGTAATTTCCTTAATAAAAATGAATTAAGTTCTACACTTGGTTTATTTGCTACTACCATAATATACCTCCTTTATATTTTTAATAAAATTCACTAGGAGGCACGAGTTTTCATAAAAATAACCGTGGAGGATACCACGGTTAAAGGTTCATCACATACTAATAGAATAGCGCAACCTTTTCACCCAAACCTCCTCTTCCCACGCTTACGAGGTTAGCTGACGGATTCGGGCTGAAAGAGTATAGCCCTACTCACGGAATGTGAGATTCACCCCAAAAATTGGTTCCCCCGTTTTCTAAAATAGAAATTCAGCGAAAGTGTGAGTTAATATTTAGTTCTATCTAATTATTATAATACAAATGTCATAAAAATGAAATACTTTTTTGTAAATTTCTTTATTTTTAAAGATTGCAACATTAATTGACGGTAAAAGTATAGTAAAATGTATAATGTTTGTTTAGTTTTATTTTTAATTATCCAATATAGTATTACGGTGTAGAATCTAGTGAGCTAAACCTATGCTGTACTTTACCCATTAGTATATCATACTTCACAATGTACCTTTCATGTTGTCCTTTTCCGATTTCGCCTAGTTCATCATAAGCTATTATATCAAAGTTAATTTTATTTCTGTCTATACCTGATATTTTACTTTCTATAGTAACTGTCATTCCTTTTACTGTAGGCAATAAATGTTCAATGCTTAAAGTCCTACCTATTGTTATATATCCATCGGGCAGCAAAGGGTCAATAAGAGAAACTGAAGCTTCAATCATAAAAGCAGTTAGAATCGGTGTAGCCAACAAATCTTTAAGAGCACCGCTTCCATAATAATGGGCAGTATCTTCTTCTGTTACAACTTTCTGAATTGTTTTAGACATTCCAATTTTGTAACCTAATGAATCCATGTAACCACCCCTTTTTATTTTATTATAACATAAAATAAAAAGGAGTGTATAAATATTCTCAAAAATACTATTTTTATTAGTATTTTTCTATAAAGAGTAAGTAGTCCATTCTTCACAGTATTCACAACAATATTCAATGGTTCCGTTTGATTTCACAAGTCTAAATAAAGGTTTTACATTTTCTTCAGAATTGCTTATACAACGTGGATTTTTGCATTTAAAAAGTCCTTGAACTATATTTGGAATTTCAACCTTCATCTTTTTGATTATTTCATCATTTTCAACAATGTTGATGGTAATATTCGGATCTATGAGGCCAAGCATTGTCATATCTACATCTATTTTATTTTCAATTTTTATTATATCCTTTTTGCCTAGCTTACTGCTGCTCACATTTCTTAAAAGTACCACCGGATAGTTTACTTCTCCTAAATTTAGTTTATCAAATATTTTTTTCCCTTTTCCCGGAGTAATGTGATCAATTACTATTCCATAATGAATGCTATCTACTTTAAGCATTATATCACCCCCAACAACAAAGACATCAAAGCCATTCTGGTATATATACCGAATCTTGCCTGTGTAAAGTACACTGCCCTTTCATCTTCGTCCAAATCATAACTTATCTCATTAACTCTTGGTAGCGGATGCATAACTATCATATCTGATTTTGCGTTATTAAGTTTATTCCTCGTCAATATATAACTATCTTTGAGTCTTACATAATCAGCTTCATTAAAAAACCTTTCTTTTTGAATTCTAGTCATATATAAAATATCAATTTCTTCTATAACAGATTCCAAATCCTCAGTTTCATAGATATCAATATTCCCATTTTTTATAAGCATATTTTTAAGATACTTCGGTAAACGTAATTCATTAGGCGACACAAGTATAAATTTATTACCTGAATATCTTGAGAGAGTTTTTATAAGAGAATGCACAGTTCTTCCAAATTTCAAGTCTCCGCAAAAAGCAATTTTATTTCCTTCAATACTGCCTTTTAAAACCCTTATAGTTAATAAGTCTGCCAAAGTTTGTGTTGGGTGTTGATGGCCTCCGTCACCGCCATTTATTATTGGCACATTTGCATATTGAGAAGCAAGTCTAGGGGCTCCTTCTTTAGGATGCCTCATAACCACAATATCCGCATATGATGATAGAACCCTTATTGTATCAGCAACACTCTCGCCTTTAGCTACAGAGCTATGCGTAGCATCAGAAAAGCCAAGTACCCTTCCACCCATCCTAAGCATTGCAGATTCAAAACTTAAGCGGGTCCTTGTACTTGGCTCATAAAATAATGCTCCTAATATTTTTCCGTTGCAAATTGAGTTGTAAGCTTCTTTATCCTTGATTATTTTCTCGGATAGATCAAATATTTCATCCAATTCTTCTAAGGTAAAATCATTGGGATCAATTAAATGTTTACCTTTCAAACTCATACTACATCTCCTCCTTTTTAGTCTCTCGGACTAGATTAAAGGTTCAAAAAACCTTTCAGCACGAAAGCTAAAAGGTACAATAAAACTATTTTATTAATCACCTTTTAAGCCTCGCAGGACTATATTAAAGGTTCTTTGAATAAGATATCATACGCAATTTATGATGTCAACAATAATTTTAGCTTTATACCAATAAAAAGTATGCCAATTATTGGGTAGAACTATACCTCTTTATTTAATAATTTTTGAAACATTTAAATACTATATAGTATAAAGTATTCGGAGGTTTTCTTGAATGAAAAAAACTACATATTTGCAAGGTGCTTTTATTCTCTCTTTAACAAATATTCTAACAGGAATTATTGCATTTATATACAGAATTTTTTTAACTAAAACGGTTGGTGCAGAAGGTATTGGCATATATCAACTTGTACTTCCTCTTTATTATTTTTTTATTACACTTGTCTCTAGCGGTCTTGTTACAACTATTTCAAAACTAATCGCAGAAAATAGAGTTAAAAAGAATTTTTCTAATATTTATCACATTATAAAAGTTGGCTTAATAATTTCCGGTATCTGGAGCTCTTTACTCGCTATTTTTATAGCTTTCAATTCAAGCTTTCTAGGTACATACATATTGAAAGATGAGAGAACAGCTTACCCTATCTTAATCTTTTCACCTGCTATAATTTTTATTGCATTGTCTGCAGTATTAAAAGGTTACTTTTACGGAATGGAAAAAGTCAGTATTCCTTCATCTATAGATATTGTTGAAAAACTTATCAGATTAATTATTCTAGTTGTTATAACACGATATTTTATAAATCATGGGATTGTTTTAATCTGTGCAGGTGCAATGTTTGCTATGGTATGCGGCGAAATATTAAGTTTAATCCTACTATTTACATTCTACCATTATAAACGAAATCTTCTAATACCTCGTACAAAAATTCAAACTAACTTATCTATAATCAAAAATATACTTATACCGCTTTTACCTTTATCCATAAGCGGTGCAATAGAAAATATTTTGGATATGATAGATGCAGTTCTTATTCCTTCCAAGCTCGTTGAAGCCGGTTTTTCTAAACAAAGCGCACTCTCCCTATATGGAGAGCTAACCGGTATGGTTTTTCCCCTTTTATATTTTCCTTTGATTATAATTGCATCATTATCCACTACACTCATTCCATCTATTGCATACTCTTACGCATCAAATAATTCAATTGCCTTAAATAAAAAATGTAATGATTCTATGGCTATAGCTTCTATTATAGGCTTCGCATCAGCAGTAGTATTTACTTCTTATCCATCTGAGTATGTAAAATCTTTTATAATAGACCGGAAACGGGATTTTTACTTTTTTGGTCAACTTTTCCGAGTATTTTTGATTATTGGCTATTTATTATATTAGCAATACTAAATGGCTTGGGGTTTCAAAAAAAAGTTATGGAATGTTCTTTATCAAATATTTTAATTATAACAACCAGCATTTTTTTTCTTATGCCCATTCCTAAACTTAACATATATGCTTATATAATAGGATTTGCTCTTAGTTCGACTTATGTTGTTTTTAGAGGTATGTATATAATTAAAAAAAGAACGGTGATTAGATTTAATCTGACCAAAATCATGGCTAAACCCGCTTTTTGTGCAATATTTATGTTTATTAGTATTAAATCAATTAATAAATACCTATCTTTACATTATATTACCAAATATAATATGATATCTTCCTTCGCAGCAGGTATAATTATATATTTTATAATGCTATTTATAACAAAAACTCTTCATTTAAAACAATTTTTAAATGTATTAAATATAAAATCTTTTTGGAACTAAGCTTTAAAATGTTAAGTCCATGTGCTTGGAAAACAATAAAGATACATATAAATATTTATATGTATCTTTATATTAAAACTTAGTTTTCAAATATTCGGTATTTATCAATCTTTAATTATTTCTTCAGGACTAGCTTTTAATATATCTTCAGAAACATTATCAAATTGTTTAAAGTTTTCTTTAAAATCCTTTGCCAGTTTATTAGCGCTTTTAAAATATTCGTCTTTATCATCCCATGTATTTGAGGGATTTAATACTGAATTAGGTACGTTAGGACATTCAGTAGGGATTGCAAGTTTAAAAATGGGATCTTCTATATAATTCACATTTTCCAATTCTCCATTCATTGCTGCTCGAATCATAGCTCGTGTATACTTTAGCTTGATTCTGCTTCCGATACCATATGGACCACCTGTCCATCCTGTATTAACTAAAAATACTTTAGAATTATACTTATCCATCTTTTCACCCAACAGCTTAGCATATACTTCGGGTTTTAAAAGCATAAAAGGAGCACCGAAACATGTTGAAAAAGTAGCCATAGGCTCGACTATTCCTCTTTCAGTACCTGCTAACTTGCTTGTATATCCGGACATAAAATGATACATTGCTTGAGGTTTTGAGAGCTTTGAAATAGGAGGTAATACTCCTGTCGCATCCGCAGTTAAAAAGATAATAGTTTTCGGTATCCCCCCCAAACCGTCAGGTATCGCATCATCTATATGTTCAACGGGAAATGCAGCCCTTGTATTTTCGGTGTATTTATTATCATCATAATCAGGAGCTTTTGTAATTTCATCTAACACTACGTTTTCGAGAAGTGCGCCTTTTCGAATTGCATTCCATATTTGCGGTTCATGTTCTTTAGACAGGTTAATGCACTTAGCATAGCATCCGCCTTCAAAGTTAAATACCCCTCTATCTGTCCAACCATGTTCATCGTCACCTATAAGCTTTCTGTTAACATCCGCAGAAAGAGTTGTTTTTCCTGTTCCTGATAATCCAAAAAATAAAGCTACATCACCGTCAGAACCCATATTAGCAGAGCAATGCATAGGTAAAACATCTTTAAATGGTAATAAATAATTCATAACTGTGAATATGGCTTTTTTAATCTCCCCACAATACATGGAAGAACCTATAAGTACAATTTTCTTTTCAAAATTTAATACAATAAATGCCTCGGAATTAGTTCCGTCTTCTTCAGGTATAGCCTCCAAATTCGGCAATGCGATTACCGTAAAACCCGGTTGAAAGTCTTTAGTTTCACTTTTATCCCTTTTAATAAGCATTTGATGGGAAAACATATTTTGAGAAGCCAATTCGTTAACTACTCTAATAGGCAGACGATATTCTTTGTCTGTTCCAACATAGCCATCAAAAACATATAATTCTTTATCTTTTATATAATCTACAACCTTATTATAAAGTTTATCGTAGTAATCAATGCTTATTGCTACATTGTTCTTATTCCAATTCACATGTTTATGTACAGATTCTTCATCCACAACAAATCTATCTTTAGGTGACCTTCCTGTATACTTGCCGGTATAAATGGCCAGCGCCCCGTTTGATGCAATTACACCTCCTTCTTCTTCAACAGAAATATCCTCCAGCTGCTCAGGACTTAAATTATAGTGAAGCTTTTTGCATTTTATATTATTTAAGTCCATAAAACAATGAGTTTTAGTCAAAATATTTACCTCCCTAATTATAATACTTCAACCCTCCGATTTTATTATAACATAATAATTGTTTAAAATACTTTTTTCAAAACCCTTAAATAGAATAATATTGATAATCAATCGTTGATATTCAGGTTTATTTTAAGAATTTGATTTAAAACCGATTTTATTACTATTTTTCAAACAAATAATGATAAAGGTTTATACGTTAATCTTTCTTATTATGCAAATATCATCTATTACCTCAAATAAGCTATATTTACCATGCTCAAATTTGAAACTCCAAAATCCTTCCTTACCCATTTTTAATAAAAACGATGCTATCACTTTCATAACACCATCGTGACTTACAATAACAATACTTTTTCCTTTATACATTTTCAGTATTTTAATTAATGCTTCAATAACTCTATCATGAAAATTACTGAAGCTCTCTCCACGTAAAGGTGAGGATTTGAAATGATCATTACACCAATTCTCCCACTCTTTTGGATATAGTTTCGCTATTTCTTTATAGTGCATGTCCTCCCAAACCCCAAAATCCATTTCATTTAAGTTTTTAAACTCATTTATTACCAAGCTTTTAGCAGATGCTATATACGAAGCAGTCATATATGATCTTTTCAATGTGCTTGAAAAGATATAATCCATATTGATATCTTTCATTCTTAATGCTAATTCCTTGGATTGTTTAATACCTCTATCATTTAAACCGCAATCCGTAGTTCCTTGAAACACACCTTTACGATTTAAAAGCGTTTCTCCATGCCTTATCAAATAAAGCAAAGTCACAATAATCCAACCCTTTCAAATACAATAATATAAAATAAAAATAGTATTTCTGCTAATTCATTTGCAGCGCCTAGGGTATCACCTGTTATCCCACCAATTTTATTTATTACAAATTTTCTATAAAAAGCTATGGGAACGATACATAATAAGAGTATAGGTATAATTTTCAATGAATGTATAGCTATTATAATTATTACTCCAATCATGGAACCGATAGCTACACTAATTTTTGATATACCTTTATAGAACAAACCTCCTATACCGTTTTTTCTTCCATAAGGAGTTGTATATATTAAAACAAGCATAATGGTTTTACCTAGCACAACACTTGAAATGATGGCCAGCGGTCTTAGATTTGCAGGTAAAGAAATCATTAAACCGAGTTTAATAAGTAAATCCATAATAATTGCCAAAACCCCATTAGTACCGATTCTACTGTCTTTCATAATCTCCAGCATCTTTTCCTTATTCCGTGAAGATAAAAGTCCATCACAGGTATCGGCCAAACCATCTAAATGCAATCCGCCTGTTATAATTATATTAGCTAATATCCAAAATACGACAGAAAGAAATTCTATGTTAATAAAAGTAGAAATATGGAATATAATATAATTAAACAACCCTATAATCAATCCTACCAGCGGAAAATACGGTAATCCTTTTGAGAAATCTTCCTCTTTAATTTCTATGCTTGTTTTTAATGGTATGGTAGTGAAAAATTGAATCATCAAAATAAAATATTTCATATCTATCCCTTAATCTTGACAGGTATACCACTTACAACAAGATATACCTCATCCGCCTTCCTGCCTAGAATTTGATTAACTCTACCGCATATATCTCTATAAGCCCTTGACATCAAGTTTTCGGGAACAATACCCCAACCTACCTCATTTGTCACTATTATTGTATCAATGTCTGAGTTTTCTATAGCATCCGTCATCTTATGAATCTTACCTATTAAATATTTTTCGACTTCATCATAATCTTTAATTATCAAAGAATCAGTACTGTAATCAAAGTACTCCAATAGTAAGTTTGATAACATCACAGTTATGCAATCCAGTAAAACACACTGATACTTATCTTTGCCATTATTAATTATTCCGGCTATATTTTTATAGTCTTCGATGGTTGTCCAGTTTTTTGGTCTTCTTTCTTTATGTCTTTTAATTCTTTCTTCCATTTCATCATCAAAAGATACTGCTGTTGCTATGTATAATACTTTATCGCCATAGGTTTTTGCCAATTCTTCAGAAAAAAAACTTTTGCCACTCCTTGCACCGCCTGTTATTAAAATACATTTACCCATAATACACCTACCTAATATCAATTAAAAAATCATCATTTATTGCTACTTCATCAAATGTTGCCATTTCACTGATAATTGCATTGGCAGCTTCTATTATATTAAAAGCAAGTGCCCCTCCCGTACCTTCACCCAACCTCATATGTAAATCTAGAAAAGGAGATAATTTTAGAACATCCATTACTACATCAAATCCGGGTTCAATAGAATAATGGGATAAAAACATAAAATCAATTATAAGGGGGTTTAGTTTATAAGCGAGTAAAGCCGCAACAGCAGAAATAAATCCATCGATTAGAATAGGTATTCTGTGATATGCTGCCCCAATAAAGCAACCTACCATTCCGCCGATATCAAAACCGCCAACCTTTGATAATACATCTATAGGATTTTCTTTATTTGGTTTATTTATTTTTATTGCTTTATATATAATTCTTTTTTTATTTTCAAAACCCTCTTCAGTAAGTCCCGAGCCTTTGCCAACAGCAATTTCAGCATTACAACCTGTTAATGTCATTAAAACAGCACTGCTGGTACTGGTGTTACCAATACCCATTTCTCCCGTTCCTAAAACATTATATCCTTCATTTTCAAGACTGCTTACGATTTCTATACCTGTTTCTATAGACTGTATTGCTTCTTCATAACTCATTGCCGCACCCTTTGCTATATTATGGGTACCTTTTCTAATTTTTTTATTTATCAAACCGGGATATTGAATATCCGCATTTACACCCATGTCAATAACTCTTAAATCAGCACCAACATGTTTTGCTAATACACTTACACCTGCTATACCTTTAAGAAAATTTATAGTCTGAACAGCTGTTACACTCTGCGGGCTATTGCTTACACCTTCTTCTACAACACCATTATCTGAAGACATTACTATTATACATTTTTTATCCACCTTATTATTTAATGAGCCTGTAATACCAGCTAATTTGATTGCCGTATCTTCAAGCTTACCTAAGCTACCCAAAGGCTTTACCAGACTATCCATTCTTTCCCTTGCTTTAATCTTGCTATTTTCAAAAGCAGGTTTTATCTCTTTTAGTGTTTTTTCTAATAAATACATATTAATAGTCACTCCTTTAAAATTGCAAATAAATTAAAAAACCACACCTTAGTGTGGGTTGATGCAACCAATGGCAAATCGGATTTCATTCCCATTCACAGTAGCGGGGGCTGCAACAGCTTTAAACTGTTTTCCCTTTTAACCTAAAATATTAGGCACCAATAATTATTCGTTTTATTCATTATAAGGTTTTTATGTAATTGCGTCAATGATTGGATATAATCTATCAACCTTCAATAGTACTTGTAATTTACAGTTCACCACACATTCTATAATTGTAATTCTAATTTGTAACCAAGGTGGTGTTAATTAAATAAAATAATAATAAAATTCCATGTTAAACATTGACAAATTAATTATGTAAAGGTTATGTTTAATATAACATTTTTAAGAAAATTAATAAATATAAAAGAGGAGGTGCAAATATGCTGTTACTAAGCAAGGAAGAAATTAAAGAAATCTTCTCTATGAAAGAGGCAATTGAAGCATGTAAACTTGCTTTTCAAACATTTTCTTCCGGTAAGAGTATTATTCCATTGAGAACGAATTTGGAAATTATAAAGTATAATGGGACAACTTTGTTTATGCCCGGTTATGTAGAAGATTTTGATATTGCAGGGGTAAAGATTGTTTCCGTGTTTCCCGACAACCCTAGTAAAGGCAAACCATCAGTACCTGCTACTATGATATTAATGGATGAAACTACAGGAGAGGTTTGTTCCATTTTAGATGGTACATACCTTACACAACTACGTACCGGTGCCGCATCGGGGGCCGCTACGGATATTCTGGCTCGCAAAAATTCAAGAATAGGGGCACTGATAGGCACCGGTGGCCAAGCAATCTGCCAATTAGAAGCCATGTTAACAGTAAGGAGACTAGAAGAAGTACGTATTTTTAGTAGAAATTCTGAACGTGTGAAATCTTTTGTTAAAAAAGCTCAAACTGATTTAAGTTACTTTGATACTTCATTTTTAGTGGCTAAATCCTCTGATGACGCTATAAAAGATGCTGATATTATTACAGCTGTTACTACATCAAAGCAACCGGTTTTCGATGGCAGTTTAGTAAAAGCAGGAGCTCACATAAACGGTGTCGGTTCCTTTATGCCTGATATGCAAGAACTAGATGAAGAGATAATCCGGCGTGCGAACAAAATTTATTTTGACTCACAAGAAGCAGTCTTATCTGAATCCGGAGATTTTATTACACCTTTGAAAAATAATAAAATAGATAAAAATAATTTTGTGGGAGATTTAGGTGAAGTTATTAATGGTGATTTAAAGGGCAGGGAATCCGATAAGGAAATAACTCTCTTTAAAACTGTTGGACTTGCTGTTCAGGATATTGTTACCGGAACTATGATTTATAAAAAAGCTTTAAAAAATAAAGTAGGACAGAATTATTATTTTAAATAATTTTTAGGAGTGATATAAAAATGATGAAGTTTAAACATTATATAAACTGTATTGATGTACATACAGCCGGTGAACCTCTTAGAATTGTTACTTCCGGTCTACCCCCAATTCATGGTAATACAATTTTAGAAAAAAGAGACTATATGCTTAAAAACTATGATAATTTAAGAAAACTAATGATGCTTGAACCACGAGGTCATAGTGGCATGTATGGCTGTATTATAGTACCGGCGGTAACTGAAGATGGAGATTTTGGTGTATTATTTACTCATAACGATGGTTTAAGTTCTATGTGTGGACATGGCATCATAGGTGTAACAAAAACTGCTTTAGAAACAGGTATGATGGTTGCTAAAGAAGGTGAGAACATTGTAAAAATAGATTCCCCTGCCGGTAGAGTAACTGCTTATGCAAAGGTAAAGGAAGGAGAAGTAGAAAAAGTCAGTTTTCAAAACGTACCATGTTTTGTATATAAAGAAGATATTAAAGTAAATATAGATGAAATCGGTGAAATTTTTGTAGACATTGCATATTGCGGAGCCTTTTACGCTTATATTGATGCAAGTAAGGTAAACTTAACCATATGTCCTAAAAATACTGAAAAATTAGTTAAAGTGGGCATGGAGGTAAAAAACAAAGTTGCTAAAATAATGAAGTTTAATCATCCTACATCAGGAGTCAATTGGTTATATGGAACAATACTCTTTGATGAACCAAAAAGAAAAGGAAATAAACTGATAACGAAAAATATTTGTATATTTGCAGATGGGCAGGTAGACCGCTCTCCGACAGGCACGGGAACAGGTGGGAGATTGGCACTTCATTATCATAAAGAAGAAATGAAAAAAGATGATATATTGATAAATTATAGTATCATTGATACACCTTTTGAGGGAAGAATTATAAAAGATACAAAAGAAGGAGATTTTAAAGCTATAATAACTGAAGTTTCAGGAACTGCACAAATCGTAGGTTTCAATCAGTTAGTCCTTGACCCTAAAGATCCTCTGCCGGAAGGATTTAGAATTATTGGAAGCTAGGCAAATATTCTATATTCATAAAAACAGCAGGCGATAGCCTGCTGGTACATAACCCAAAATGCCGTCCGCTATAACCTTACACCTGCACTCACGCAGGTGGGTGTCACGACACATGATTCAACCTTCCATTTAAGGCACGATTTCCAAATGCATACATAAACTCCCGTATACTATCTGTAGGTTAAGGTTATTGAGCTGACAAACATTTCAGGCTCTATTAATTTTCTATATCTATATATAGTATAGCTCCAAAACTCTTAAAAATCAATAATATAGAGTAAGGTAATTTTTATTTAATTAATATCCCTTTTCAAAATTAACCAAATTTATAAAGTTTCCTTTGCCTTTAAATGCTTTGATATTGTTTTCTATTATTGGTAAGGCCTTTTCAAAATATTTTTTGGACTCGCCGCATATATGAGGTGTTATTATAACATTTTCTAATTTCCATAAAGGACTGTCTTCAGGTAATGGTTCCATAAAGAAAACATCTGATGCCATGGCTTTCATTTTACCATTCCTTAAAGCCTGTATCATATCCTCTTCATTTACAGTGCTGCCTCTGCCCATATTTATGAAACAAGCATCTTCTTTCATCATATCAAAATACTTTTTATCAATAATTTTATATGTCTTGTCAACACTTGGAAACAGGTTAATGACATAGTCACTATTTTTAAATACTTGAGATATTTCCTCCGGCGAATAAAGCTTATCTACATATTTTATTTCACTTGGACTTCCCTTTACTCCAATTACATTCATTCCCATAAAATGAGCTTTTTTTGCAATTTCTATACCTATGCTGCCTAAACCTAAGATTCCAACAGTTGCACCATTTATTTCATCTTGTTCTATTTTCCTATCCCATATGCCTTCATATTTGTTTTTAAACATAATATGCATATTTCTAGAAAGCATTATCATTATACATATAGCATATTCAGCCATATGTACTTTATGTATTCCTCTACCGTTGGTAAGAACTATGCCACTATCTTTAATCTTTTCAAGAGGGTAATTTTCTACACCTGCACTTAATGCTTGAATCCATTTCAAATTATTGCCTTTCTCAAGCATTTCTTTATCAAATTTAAATGTTATTAAAACGTCAGCATCTTTAATATGTTTTTCCATTTCTTCTTTAGTTGTGCACATTAAAAAGCTGCAATCTTCGAATTTGTTAGCTAAATAGTCCTGATGCAATTTATCAATTTTATGATAAATCAGTATTTTGTTCATATTTATCTTCCTTCCTTGGTAAAATTTTTCAATTTTTACAGATAATGCATTTATCTTCAAGTTTCGATTTTTATTTTGAAATCATCATCAAAAAATGTTAATTGCTCATATTTCATTTTCCCAATATTTGATACCGAAAGGCCTATTAATCTTATACTTTTCTTAATAGAATAATCATTTAGTATCCCAAATGCAACCTTTATTATTTCATCTGCATTTCTTATATATTCTTTTAGTGTTTTACTTCTAGTATAGCTTTTAAAATCTTCAGTTTTTAATTTTATTGTAACAGTTTTTGCATACAACGATTCTTTTTTCAAGTTGTTTTGAACATCCAAAGCAAATTCCGTAAGAATTTTTTTTAGATAATTCTTATCCTTTGTATCCTGTTCAAATGTTGTCTCACGTCCAATAGATTTTATTTCTCTTTCCGTAGAAACTTGCCTATTATCTATACCTCTTATTCTATTATATATTTCGATACCCAGTTTCCCAAAATAATATATCATTTCTTCTTCTGTAAGTCTCATAAGTTGTTTTATTGTATATATACCGATATCATTTAGTCTTTTAATAGATTTTTCACCTATACCGTGTACTTTTTTTACAGGCAAAGGCTCTAATATTTTCGGAATCATTTCTTCTGTTATAATCATAAGACCATCCGGTTTATTCCAATCAGAAGCAATTTTTGCAAGAAATTTATTATAAGATACACCTGCTGATAACGTGAGATCATATCTTTCTCTAATCTTTTTTTTTATTTGACTTACAATAATTGCCGGATCTATATCTATAATGCTTACATCCAGATAGGCCTCATCTATTGATACCGGTTCAACAATTTGGGTTGTTGATTTTAGAATATCAAATATCTCCCTAGAAACCTGACTATACCTTTGGTGCCTAACAGGCAAAAAAACTCCAATCGGACAAAGTTGCTTGGCAACAAAACTTGGCATAGCAGAATGCACACCATATTTTCTCGCTTCGTAGGAGCAAGTACTTACAACAGACCTGGCGCCTTCTCCACTTACAATAATAGGCTTTCCTTTAAGTTTAGGATTATCCATCTGCTCTACTGATGCAAAAAAAGCATCCATATCAACATGAATAATAGTCCTTTTTTCCATAAATCAACACCTACACAGTCTAACTCTTTAAGTAAAGTATACTAAAATATTTTAACTCAAACAATAACCAGTAAAAAACTATTGTAATTATGGAAAAAAATTATTACAGTTCAGACATTGGCTTCGCTGAGACCCGTAAACAAAATGCATAAAGTCTGCTGCACCTATCTATGCAACTTTCTAAGCATTCGATTCTATATATGAATTATTGCCAAAGTACGTTATACAGTAGCATAGTCACGAAACCTAAACTTCTAAACTCACCAGTTTCTCCACAATGCTGCCCGTAAAATATACTACACGGCATTTACAAGAAAGCTTATATATTTGATTAAGATTGCGTTGTGGAGAGGCTTAGAATTTGTTAGCGCAGTGGAGGATTAGTTGCGTCAACTGTTTGAGCGAAGCGAGTTTTGGCGCAACCCGCAACAAGCTTACAGATTATTTGCCTTGTAACCCAGCAATCGAATCAAATGATATATGCTTTGATGTCGTTGAATGTAGCTATTAAGCTTATATATTCGATTTAAGATAGCTTTGTGGGTAAAAGAAAGTATGTGAACTGTAACAGAAAAGAAGTCTTTCTATAATAGCGGTGGACATAAAATAAAAGTTTTTATGTTGTTTTGTTTCTACTTGGGTTCGGCTGCGATGATAGCGTTTCTAAGAAGAATTGCAGTTGTTACAGAACCCACTCCTCCCGGAACAGGAGTTATTAATGATGCCTTTTTTAATATCGATTCAAAGTCTACATCGCCACATAATTTACCATTCTCATCTACATTAATACCAACGTCTATGACTATTCCACCGGGTTTTATATATTCCTCCGTAACAAATCTTGCTTTTCCTATTGCTGCAATTAATATATCTGCCTCAGAAGATATCGTCTGAAGATCTGCGGTTTTCGAATGGCATATAGTTACTGTTGCATTCTCTTTTAAGAGCATAATACTTAATGGCTTCCCAACAACAATACTCCTGCCGATAACGACAGTTTTCTTCCCCACTAAATCAATTTTATAATCCTTTATTATTTCCATTACAGCTGCAGGAGTACACGGTGAAAATCCGGAATAATCGTCTTCAAAAATTTTAGCTATATTTAAAGGATTCATACAATCTATGTCTTTCAACGGACTGATTATGTGTTTAATCCTATTTTCATCTAAATGCTTCGGCAATGGCCTGAAAATTAAAATACCATGTATTTCTGAATCTTTATTAAGCAAATACAATTCTTTAATAAATTCTTCAGTTGCAATATTTTCGGGCAATTCAATTACTTTACTATTTATACCTGCTTTTTCACAGTTTTTCAATATCCCTCTTTCGTAAGCAATATCATCCTTTTTATTTCCTACCCTTATAATAGCAATTGTAGGATTTATTTTTTTAGATTTTAAGGCATCGGAATCTTTTCTTATTCCATCAAAAATAATTTTTGCAAGCTTTCTTCCATCTAATATATTTCCCATTTAAATACCTCCCTCCATTATAAGTATTAAGGATTTAACAAAATAATTTTTATCACACTGCCTTTTCTTCTTTACTACTTAATCTTTTAAACATTATTATTACATTTTCATGTTCCACAGTTCTAGAATCGTATTTCCCAATTTTAAAAGCTAATTGCACTGAAAAACCAACAGTAAATGCTGTTATCAATGTACCTACACCAACAGGAGCACCAAGAAAATATCCAATTGTTAATACTGTAATCTCAATAACACCTCTGATAAGCCAGACAGGTTTTTGGAACTTTTTAACTAACCCTTCCATAAGACCATCCCTAGGGCCGGCTCCCAATTCAACTCTTAAGTAAAAATAAGTACCCCACCCGAGAATAAATATCCCTATTATCAAAGAAAACAGTTTTCCTACAAGGCTTACAGGTGTTTTAAACATCCCCATATTATCTACCAGATCAAAGAAAAAACCGATAAAATACATATTCAAAATGCTCCCTATACCGGGGATAACACCAATAAAAAATGATGCAACTAGAACAAATAAACCGATTATTTGAGACGCCTGACCAAAAGTTAAAGGTATATAATTTATTATACCTAAACTGAATGTTTCCCAAGGACTAGTCCCTAGACTGGCATATAGAACAACTCCCATGCCAACAGCATATAAGAATAGACCAAAAAACAATGAAGGTAATTTCCTTATTATTAATATCCATTCTTTTTTATCCCCCACTAAATCACTTCCCAATTAATATTATAAAATATCCTTTTATCCTAAAGGCTTTGCGTGAAAATCTGATTAATAATCATGCAAAGCCTTTAAATTTCTATATATTTTTAAAATAAAATATTTATAATTGTTTAGCTTTTACATCCTTTTAGCTATATACTCTACTAAATCAACCGTTCTACGAGAATAGCCCCATTCATTATCGTACCAAGCCATAACTTTAGCCATTTTATCACCCATTACCATGGTTGATAATGCATCCACTATTGAAGAACGATTGTCGCCTTTATAGTCCATAGATACTAATGGTTCATCAGAATATCCGAGAATACCCTTTAGTTCATTCTCTGATGCTTCTTTTAAAGCTTTATTTATGGATTCAATGGAAACATCTTTTTCAAAGTTACAAACAAGATCAGTTATGGACACTGTCGGTGTTGGAACCCTAAGCGATAATCCATTTAGTTTGCCATTTAAATCAGGCAACACTTTACCTACTGCTTTTGCAGCTCCTGTAGTAGTAGGAATAATTGATTCTGCTGCAGATCGTGCTCTTCTAAGATCCTTATGTGTTTTATCCAATATTTTTTGGTCATTAGTATATGAGTGTATGGTAGTCATAAACCCATTTATTATACCAAATTTCTCATGTAATACTTTAGCAACAGGGGCCAAACAATTTGTAGTACAAGAAGCATTCGATATTATATTATGGCTCTCAGGCTTATAATCATTTTCATTTACACCAAGCACTACAGTAACATCTTCATCTTTTCCGGGTGCTGTAATGACAACCTTTTTTGCTCCGGCTTTAATATGTTCCATAGCTTTTTCTCTTTGTGTATACACTCCTGTTGATTCTATTACTATATCTATACCTAGTTCTCCCCAAGGAAGGTTTACAGCTTCCGATATAGCAGAAACTTTTACCTCCTTACCATTAATTATTAGAGCATCTTCTTTAACATCTACAGTACCGTCAAATATTCCGTATGCGGAATCATATTTGAACAAATGTGCCAAAGTACTTGTATTTGCCCTTGCGTTAATCGCTACCAGCTCTATTTCTCCATCCTTCCAATCGTCAGCGGCCATCCTTGTAATCTGTCTGCCGATTCTGCCAAATCCATTAATTGCTACTTTAATGCTCATATAACAACCTCCTGTTTATTATTAAATTGCAATGCAATTTATATGTTCTATACTATATATAACAATAAGGTGTATCTCATGTCAAGACTTTCTGCTCAATGCAAACATCTATATCTTAATATTTCAATAAGTATGTTAAAAAATACATAGGAAAAATAAGTGCATTAATGTGTTTGAAATTTATTACTTATATATAATTATTCTGCTCTAATAGCTTCCAATGCACTCAATTTCATAGCTCTGCGTGCAGGATAGTAACCAGAAATAAGACCAATTATTGTTGCAAAAACGATAGATGTAAGTATTAACCACAATGGTATAATGGATATTTTACTTCCTTCTTCCATATACCCAAATAGATTTATAAATAAAGACAATCCCGCATTATTTAATAAAAATGAAATGAGTATACTAAATGCTATACCGGCGATACCACCTGCAAAACCTATAAGGCCTGCTTCAAACAAAAATAGTCTTTTAATATCAGCTAACTCAGCTCCAAGAACTTTCATAACTCCTATTTCTCTTGTTCGCTCATATATTGACATAATCATTGTATTTGCAATTCCAATAGCTGCAACTAAAAGAGAAACAGCACCGATACCTCCAAGAACTGCCTGTATGCCGGCAGAAGCTTTTTGCATAGATTCTAATATATCTGTAAGACTATAAGTACCAAAGCCCATTTCCTTAATTTGATCTTGAATCTTCTTAACATCTTTAATATTTTTTACTTTTACCATTGCATTTTGATAACCATCACCGGACATTTGGGGATAAAAGCTATAGCCCCCTTGTTGTCTGCCTTGCGCCTTATTACTTTCCTCAACCATTTTTTTTAACTGTACTATATCCATATAAGCATTATAATCTTTTTCGCTATTACTTTGTTTTAATAGGCCTACACCTTTTACTTTATACTCAGGCATAGGTTTATTACTTCTATTTCTTTGTCCTCCGGATCTTTTTTCACCATACTCCATATTCATTGTCATTATAATCTTGTCACTAATAAGATTCGGTCTTTCCACTGATCCTCCATAATAATAATTGGCTTTAGGATTATAAAACCAATCCGGTAGATAACAACCAAACACCAAAGAAGCCTTATCGCTTTCATCTAAAAACCTGCCTTCTTCAATTTTAAAATCAAACTTTTCCATTACCTTTGAATCAATCCCTATAACACTGAAGCTCCCTATTAGCTTACCCAATCCGAATTTCCAATAACTGTACATAATCGGTGTGACTGCATCCACACCTTCAATCTCATTTATCCTAGACAAAGCCTTATCATCAAGGCTAACTTCTTTGTTCACTCCACCTGCACCGGTGCTTATATCCGGCGGCATATAATTTACATCAATATTAATTATATTCAGGCTACCCATTCTTTCTATTTCCTTTTTGAAGTTTTCATTCATTCCAATACCAAGTGAAAGCATTATAACTATTGAACAAGTGCCTATGATAACTCCTAAAACGGTTAAAATCGTCCTTGTCTTGCGTCTCCACATATTTCTGACACCCATATTTATTACATCAATACTATTCATCCAACCACATCTCTTTTTTCTTTTTTTGAGTCTTTTTCACTTTGATGACAACACCTGCTGCTAATAATATAATGGCGACAATAACATAAGGGTTCTTCATATATTTTGACAATTTACCACCACTTCCTCCATTTCCCATACTATCATCAAAATCCGGATTCGGCATAGGTTCCATTGGCATCTGTACTACATTTACTTCAAATTCCTTAATTTCTTCGAATAACTCCCCCACTGCATTTTCAAAGGAAAAAACTATATTCCCCTTAAGCATTCCTTCTTGTTCCGGAACAATACCGACATCATAGCTATCAGTGCTTCCCGATTCAAAATTACCCACATAATAATTGGAGTTTTGCGTAGTAAAATCTCCTTCTGTTCTAATCATTAAATTATATAGTAATGTTTTACCCATATTAAAAAATTCAACTGAAACAGGAAAGGGTTGTCCTAAAAAAACTTCAGGGGGTGTAATCAAATCACCTAGAACTAATTTTACTTGCTGGACTACAGGAACACTTATCATATCATTGGAATTAATCTGAACGCCTTTTTCATCTTCATAATCAATATTAACCGATATACCATAGGTTTTATGCTCCGCATCTCTTTTTGGCATAAGAGTAAATACTTTTTGTATGTTTTCCTTAGCTCCTATACTTTCTATAAAAATGGTGTTACTACTATCTACAGGATTAAATACTCCATCATCACTAACCAAAGATACTTTAATATTACTTACTGCATATGATGCACTGGTATTTAACAATGACATAGTTAATTGAAATACATCTCCGGCTCTTATAATACCCGGGTCTATATTATATTTATCTACTATGATTCTTGGAGTACCGCCGATACTGCCTTTATTTACGAACACACCTGAATACTGTGTTAAATTGTTTTTTATCTTTTTTTCTCCTGCTCCACTTTCAAATTCAATATTTATTTGTATTGGATAATTTTTAGTTACGGATTCATTAGTTGCATAAAGCACAAACTCAATGCGCTCTGATTGGCCTTTAGCCAGTTTTCCTATACTGTTAATATTCAGTGATTTACATATGATCTCTTTGTCCAAGACTAAACTTGCCTTAACATCATCCACTTCAATGTCACCTTTATTAACTATATCAAAGGCTATTAAAAAATCTTTCCCTACGCTTATTTCTTCATCTGGCACTGAAATGTTTTCTATAACAATATCAGATATGTTTGTATCCAACCCCTTTACCGGTAAAAAGAATAAAACCTCCTCTGAATAAGTGCTGTTACTACTGTCTTTGTAATCAATCTTTAATGTCAAGTCATAGTTGCCTGTTTCCATGGACAAAGAAGGTATGATTATGTAATCTGCTTGTACAACTTTATTACCCTCTAAATCAGGCAGCAGCTTGCTGTTCGAAGATTTATACAGTGTAAATCCGTTTGTGCTTAAACCTTTTAGAGAGATACTAATATCCTTGGCCTCCAAAAATCCCTTGTTTCTTATTACCATAGATACAGTATTGTTTTCACCTACAACCAATGGCGTGTCTCCGTAACCTACCGCAGATAAAATTAACTTTGGTGGGTTTTTAGAATTTTGAACCTTTACTTTTATTGTATCAGAATCTTCAAATATATCAGTACCGGACATATTACTATAATAATAAAGCAGCTTTATGGAATAAACTTTATCTGCAGCATTTTCCGATACCTTAATTTTAAATACTGCGTTATCAGACTGTCTTGCATTAATTCTATTTATAGTATATGTAGTATTTAATTCTTCCATTTCAAATGGTGAATCATCATCAAGTTGCATAATCACTTGTACATTTCTTGCAGCTGCAGCTCCAATGTTTTCTATCGGAATATTGATTCTGGCTTCTTCCCCTCCGTTTAGAACAGGAATTTTTCCTCCGGATATAATTAATTTTGGATTTCGTGTGTCTGCCCAACTAATCTCACCAATAAAAAACAGCCCTTGGAATAATATAACGAAAGCTATAATTACTAAAATCTTTTTTTTCAAAAATATTTACCCCCTATATATTACCGATTCTTTCTACTTTTTCAATGCTGCCGTCTTTAATATAGATAATCCTATCTGCGTACTTTGCAATACTTATATCATGAGTCACAACAACAAGGGTACGATTATTTTCTTTAGTAATATTAGTTGCCAATTGCATTATTTCTTCCGAAGTCTTGGAATCTAAATTCCCTGTCATTTCATCAGCAAATACTATATCCGGATTACCAATGAACGCCCTTGCAATACCAACTCTTTGCTGTTGACCTCCGCTCATTTGGCTGGGTTTATGTCGAACATGCTTTTCCAACCCAACCTGCTTTAAAAAAACTTTGGCTCTGATGTTTCTTTTATTTCTATCAATTCCTCTAAAAACTAAAGGAAGGCTAACGTTTTCTTGCGCTGTAAGTGTTGGTATTAAATTATATGATTGAAAAATAAAACCGATATTATTTCTTCGAAATCTAGCCAATGCGTTCTCACACATTCTTTCTATAGGCTTACCTTTTATATTAATACTTCCATGTGTAGGCTTTTCTAACCCAGCCATCATGTTTAGCAGTGTTGATTTTCCTGAACCCGATGTGCCTAATATACAACATATTTCTCCTTTTTCTATATCCAGACTAATAGAGTCCAATGCAACAACTTTTTCATTACCAATTCTATAGACTTTTCTAACTTCTTTTAAACTCATCAAAGGATCTATAAAAATCACCTCCACCAAATATATATAGACGCAATAAATTCAAAAAATATCCGTCTTTTAAGAAATTAAAGCAAATATTTTATTTATCTATATTATATATAATACCACTCAAATGGTTTAAATCTATATAATACTAAAAATTTATAAATCAAAAGCTTCCGGTTTTAACCCCGAAAGCCCTCTCTATCTACTATCTTATCCAGTAACTCCGCTGCAGTTACCACAATGTACTCGCACTTACTTGCATCTTCCCTATGTATATCCTTTAGTTTCCTACAATTTTCGGTGCTTAATTTTTCTTTAAAAGCTTCGATAAACTCTTTGGATAACCTTTTAATTCTATCACTTTCATGAGCTCTATCCTTTACAAATAATACTCCCAATGCAGCCAAACCGCCTGTCATTGCACCGCACGCTTCTTCTATGCCCATTCCGCCCCCAAAAGCAGCCATTGTTTTTAATGCTTTTTTATCCAGCAACATTCCATATTCCTCATTTGCTGCATATAACATAGCTTCTGCGCAATTTAAATCACAATCTCCAATATAATACTTTCTAACAGTATCCGATAACAAAATACCACCCCCACTTTCTTTTTCATTTGTTATTCTAATATGATTTCACTAATTAAGCAATATATAAAAAGCTTCTAACCCATTACTACTAAAATCTCATGAATATTATTATCATCTATCAGCTTTATACCGTCTTTTTGGTTAACACCGTCTACAGTTATAGATTTCACTCCTTTGTTAAGACCCTCCGGATTTGTTACATTTATATTATATTTTGCGCTACCATATCTGTATTCTATATTGAACCTTTCCCAATGATTTGGAATACATGGATTAATATAAAGCATATCTTGTCTTTTTCTAAATCCTAATATATACTCAAGGCCTGCTTTATAATACCAACCTGCCGCACCGGTGTACCAAGACCAACCTCCTCTCCCTGCATGGGGATTTACTGAATATACATCTGCCGACATAACATAAGGTTCAGTTTTATAAATACTGCACTCTTTTAAAGTGCGGGTATGATTAATTGGATTAATCATATTAAATAATTTCCATGCCGTGTTGCCTTGACCTAAAGACGCGAAAGCACATATTACCCAAGAAGCTGCGTGTGTATATTGTCCTCCGTTTTCTCTTACACCCGGCACATATGATTTAATGTATCCGGGATTTTTATCGCCTTTGTCAAAGGGCGGTGTAAACAATAGTATTATACCTGCATCCTCTTTAATCAAATAGTTTTTAAGAGAATCCATGGCTTTTATACATCTGGTATAGTCTGCAGCTTCAGATAATACCGCCCAGCTTTGTACTATAGAATCAATAGCGCATTCACTATTCTCCGATGAACCTAGAGGCGTGCCATCATCAAAAAATGCTCTTTTATACCAATTTCCATCCCAACCGTTTTCTTCTATATTAATTTTTAATCTATCAGCCTCATTATTGTATCTTATCTCTCTTTCTTTATCATTCATCAATGCGCATAATTTAGTATATCCTTTAAGAATATCATATAGGAAAAAGCCTAACCAAACACTCTCGCCTTTTCCCTTATTTCCTACCATATTCATACCATCGTTCCAATCTCCTGAACCCATAAGAGGTAGGCCATGAGAACCGAATTTTAAGCTTTTTTCAATTGCTCTATTGCAATGTTCATAAATAGTCCCCTTCTCTGTTGATACGTTGGGTGTTCCATATCTTTCATCCTCACCATCTTTTAGAATATTGTCTTCTAAAAAAGTTTCTTCCATTTTAAGTATAGAAAAGTCACCTGTTATTTCTGTATATTCTATTACTGCATACGGAAGCCACAATAAATCGTCGGTAAATCTGGTTCTTACACCCTTACAGCATTCTAAAGGGTGCCACCAATGCTGAACATCACCTTCCTTAAATTGATGCTGAGAATGGAGTAATATTTGATTTTTAAGCAATTGAGGCAAAATCAAACCTATATTAGTCGCATCTTGAAGTTGGTCTCTAAACCCGAAAGCACCGCCTGATTGATAAAACCCGGATCTACCCCATAATCTACAACTAATTACTTGATATACTAACCAGCCATTTAGCAATAAATTCATTGTGGAATCGGGAGTATTCACTTTTATAGTATTTAAAACTTCATCATACCAAAACTTTTTTGCCTTATTAAGCTGCATTTTTGTATAGTTCAATCTATAATACCTGATTATGTAATCTAATAATGTTCCTTCATCAAAAACCTGACCAAGAAAAAAAGCTATTTCTTTTTCTTCATTTGCTTCAATATCTACTATAATCCGTATTATTCCGCAAGGCTCATAACTAGCCCCGGTATTACTGTTAAGCTTTTCATTCAATAGTCCCAATGGAAACCCTTTATCACTATTAATTCCTAAAAATCCAACCTTATCTCCGCTATAAGAATCTATGTTTTCTGTAGAAAACATAAATGTTACCCTATTGTGAAATTCGCTATTAAAAAAGTTTTTAATAAGAAAAATATTATTATTCTTATCGAATTCTGTAATAATATTTTGTTTTGTATAATATTCGTGTACTCCCAGCACAGGCTCAACATAATAAGTAAGCTGTAATTTCCTTCTTTTGGAGCTCTTGTTTCTCAGTTTTATTAAGCTTATTTTAACTCTATCTTTTATAGGAACAAATACTGTCATTTCATGCTCTATATCAAGATAGTCTTTTTCAAATATAGAATAACCCCACCCATGTCTAATCTTACACATTACCTCACTTTTAATAGGCTTTTTAGTTATAGTCCAAACATTTCCCTTATCCAAATCCTTTAAATATATTATTTCACCAATATCGTCTATAATAGGATCATTACTCCATGGAGTGAGCTTGTTTTCCCTGCTATTTTCAGACCAAGTGCTCCCGGCACCGCTTTCTGAAATCATAAACCCTAAATCAATATTACTTATTATGTTAATCCATGGGGCCGGCGTGTTCACATCTACATCTAATTTAATTATATATTCATTTCCTACTGGGCTAAAACCTCCATACCCATTAAAAAAAATTAGATTATTTTCAATTGGATCCACAACTTTGTGAATGTTTTCCATACCCTTCGGTTTTTTATCACTTGGAAATTCTTGTTTTATAGTTTTCAGTTGTTTTCTAAAAGGCCCTTCGCCGCCTTTTAAAATTATCCCGGCAGATGCATATAAAAGTAAAACATCATCATAATGCATGTTAGATAAATCCCTTATAAATATTCCTTTATCTTTACTGGCCAAATATCTTCCGCTGCTTTTTTCTACAATATCGTTTATCATTGTTCTTAAAGGTTGCAAATAACCGGATTCATCTTCATTTAATATCACTAAGTCAACTTTTAAACCTTTTATGTTTAAATATTCAAATGCTTTTAAGCCTTGTTTTATCGCCTGTATATCCTGCTCCTGTTTTACAGTTATTAGTATTATTGGAAAGTCGCCGGATATCCCATAAGCCCAAAGTGAAGTTTGGCTTTTTTTATTTCTTTTTATTAAGTCTTCATATTGTCGTTTTGAAGGGCTTTTATATATTAAATGGGATATCATATTATCAAAAGATAGTATTTCTTTTGAAGACAAAGATAAATAGGCCGACTCAACTTGACTTCGTGTTATAGATAATTCATAAGCTCTTCTAATTGATGATATCTCGTTGTATTTACCGCACAAGTCCTTAAGTTCCGATTCCGTGGATCCATAACCGGTGACGAAGGAAACCGTAGCTGTGTTTCCGGCTGAAACCTTTATCCTTTTTCTTATACTCATACATGGATCCAATACAATTCCTATCGTATTTGTAAGAGGCTGGTCTAATAAAACGGGATTGTGAATATCATGTCCTCTACCTATAAAATTTTCCCTGCTGGTTTCATACTGTGTAGGCCCGATTGTTTCTCCTTCATAAATTGCAGAATGAAAGGAGTGTTTTTCCCCTTCTCTATGTTCTCTAGGTCTTCTTGTCGCAACAATACTTTCATATTCCGGCAAGAAATCTGTTCTAATAAACAGATTACAAAACACTCTATGTGCTATATCACTTTCCATAGAAGATAAAGACAATTCAAAATAACTGGTTATTTCAAATATAATATCCTCAATACTATGGTTTTCAATTTTTAATCTTCTTATTTCTACATTATCCTCAGGTGAAATAAATATCTCCATAATACTATTTACATCATCATCTTTTCGCATAAATTCTGCTCCGGATGGTAAAAATGATACCCTATATCCATCAGGTTCGGTATCTAGTATCTTGTGAGAAGCAGACCAAACCTTACCGGATTTCATGTTTTTTATAAATATGAAGCTTCCGTATTCTCTTTCCAAGTAGTCATTTCTCCATCTATTTATCATTACATCATTAAATTTACTATAACCCCCTCCCCTTGTATTTATTAACAAAGAATAAGTTCCATTTGATAATAAATGACATGGAGGCGGAACAAAATCAGGTGATTCATAACTTCTTACAGGTTCAACATAGTCTTTACCAAGGCTTCCTTTTTCCTCCAACCATTCTTTGTATTCTTTTGTGATAATAGATTTGATAGGAATTCTTTCTTGAAGCATAAATTCCCCTGCTTTTATAATGGGATGACTATGAAATCTGTGTATCATTACGTCTTTGTTTAAAAAATTATTTAATGCTAATATGCTCATACCTAGATGATGGGCCATAAAACTTTTGACTACTTCTTTTTTCTTCCCTTTCCTTAATCGGTTTGGAGTAAAATCCAATGATTCATAAAGCCCATATCCAGCTTCCATTTCATAAGATACTAACCTCCTAATATTTTCAATTGACCCGTCAGAATCTTCTTTTAATGCTAGAAATGTAGAATATGATGATATAACAATATCTTCTATTAAGCCTCTTTTCAACCCCAAATCCGGTATCCCAAAAGCTTTATATTGATAATTCAAATTAAAATCAAAAGAAAAAAAGCCGGATTCTGAAATTCCCCAAGGTATGCTTAATCTGCTACCATAAAGTTTCTGCGACTTTACAACTGCATTATATGTTTCATTTAGTAAAGTTCCTTTATAGTTTTTTAAAATTAAAGCAGGCATAAAATATTCAAACATTGTTCCTGACCATGAAACCAGAGCCCTAGAACCGTCAATTTTTGTTAAAGACCTGCCAAGCTTATACCAATGCTTTAGCGGAACATGCCCCTTGACTATTGCCCAGTAACTGGCTATTCTTGCCTCTGAAGCTAATAAATCATAATAGGAATTAGTTATCCTTTCCTTTTCCACATCAAAACCTATTGAAAATAAATTCCTTTTACTATCATATAGATGATTAAACTCCATATTTTCAATAATGTTATCAATTCTATATATCAGATCTTCTATTTGTCGAATAAGAGAGCATGTATTTGCACTAACCTTTTCCAGCTCTTCTTTTAATTTTAAAAAATACTGATTTTCTTTATTATCATTGAAGATCAGAGCTTTTGTAAAAGATAGGTTTTCTAAAATCTCCCTATAAATTTTATTCAAACTTAATAATGAAGGGTTATATAAAAGTTCCTCTAAATATTTCTGTAATTTGCTATATGATTTATCATCCGAGATCAACCTAGTAATTCTTTCTATAATATCAATACTTAAATAGTATTTTTTTATATCATTATTAATTGATTCAATAAACTGTAAAACCTTTTCTTGTGATTCATAACACTCATTCTTATTCTCACTTAATTCCTTAATAGCATTTAATATACAAATCATCTGTGGAGCCTTTGAATTTTTTAATTTTTCAAATAAAATTTCTAAAATTTCCGAATCTTGATTATAAATCATTGTCGTGTCATGGAGACCATTTATTACTTTTTCATCAATAATAGGTTTGTTTAAGTATTCACTTAATCCTTGTCTTAGCAGTAATAAGTATGTAACGAAATTTCCGCTATCTACTGTAGAAACATACTGTGGCCTTAACACCTCAAGTGTTTTTATATCATACCAGTTGAATAAGTGACCTCTCCAGCTTTCCATTTTTTCTATTACTTTTAAAGTTTTTTCTGTATTTACTGCAAATTGAGAAGTAGTAATATAACCAAAATCTCTTGCCGAAAGAAGAGAAACTAAATATAAGCCTATATTTGTAGGTGAAGTCCTTAAGGCTACTCCTTTAAAAGGATACTCTTGGAAATTATCAGGCGGCAAATAATTATACTCTTCTCTAACAAAATCTTCGAAGTAAGCCCAAGTTTTTCTACTAATTCGTTTTAGAATTTTTAAATTAAATTTGCCTATTTCCTTTTCTGCCTTATCATCAGATTTACTTATCTTATAAGCTATATAGGGAGATAATAGCCATAGAAAAATTGGCGGTAAAAAGCATATTAAATTAGCCTGATTATAGATCAGAATTAAAATAAAAAAAAGAATTGTTAATGCATAAGAAGTCTTCATTCTTACAACATAGTCCTTAATGCTATCCCCCAATTTTCTTTCTACTTCTGCGGCGGTAACCCATTCCAGTAAATGCTTTTTCGAAACAAATACCCTAGATAGGGTTCGAACTATTGCATCTATCATCATATAAGCATTATATGGTAAAAATGCAAATTGAATTATTAATTGATAAAGCCCTTTTTTCAAAATCAAAATGCATTCTACTAAATATTTCTTCTTACTCATTAGCAAATTTGGCAGACAAAGCAAATTGGGGAAGTATAAAATAAATAGAGGAATGCCAATAGATATATATACATTTGTTTCAGGTATTATTGACACTATCAGCATAAAAATAAATAGTGAAGGAGCTATAAAACTTCTTCTAAGGTTATCCAATACCTTCCACTTTGAAAGTGATGATAGATATTTTTTACTAAACAGCCATTTTATTAATTGCCAATCACCTCTTACCCATCTATGTAGGCGCATAATATATGATTTATATTTAGTAGGATATCCATCAATCAACTCAATGTCCGTGGCTAAACCTGTTCTCATTAAGCTTCCTTCTAATAGATCATGGCTTAGAATTGTATTTTCTTCTATTTTTCCTTCCATTACCTTATTAAAATAATCTAAATCATAAATGCCTTTACCGGTAAAAATGCCCTCTCCAAAAACATCTTGATAAATATCAGAAACTGCAGTAGAGTACGGATCAATGCCGACACTGTAAGAAAAAACTCTGGCAAATCCGGTTCTATTTGCATCTTCTATATTAAGGCCTATCCTGGGCTGAATTATTCCATAACCGTCTACAATTATTCCTTTGTCTTCGTCATAAACAGCTCTATTCAAAGGATGTGCAATGATTCCAATTAACTTTTTTGCGCTGTTCATCTTTAGATTAGTATCGGAATCAATTGTTATTATATATTTTAAATCCTTTAACTTCGAAATATCACCTGTCTTTATATGAAATGTATTATCCTTTCCTCTTATCATATTATTAAATTCTATAATAGCCCCTCTTTTTCGCTCCCATCCCATCCATTTATTTTGAATCTTGTTAAAAATTCTTTTTCTATGGAAATAATAAAATCTTTCTCCTTCTTTAGAATAAACATCATTTAAAATTTTTACTCCACTTAATGCTTCGTTAACAATACTTTCATCTTTCTTTTCTTTCTCTTTATTAGAATCAACAAAATCACCAACTAAAGCAAAAAATATATTTTTATCCTTATTTGCTAAATAGTATACCTCCATCTTTTCTATTAGTTCTTTGGCACTTTTTTTATCAGTTAGCAAAGCAGGCATTATAACCATAGTCATTGCTTCTTTTGGTATGCCTTCTTTAAATTCTAATCTAGGTAACAATGATACCGGATATGCTTTCATAAATAGATAATTTATGAAGTGAACTGATATATCAGAAATAGAAATAAACAAAAATGGCGCTATTAATAATAGCTTTACCCATTCTATGTTTTTTAGAAAAGTATTTATAATAAAGTATGTAATAAGAATAGCCAAAATAAGAATAGGCATAATATACAAAGCTGTTGAATCTAACCTCAAATAGTCTTTACCAAGTTTTAGTTTTTCAAAAAGCTTTATTCTACCTTTATCTACCAAATAATAACCTACATGATTCTTTTTACTGTCCCTTCTTTCACTATCAGCTTCTAATGCCAGTTTAACTGCCTGATTTGCTATTCTAACCTCCGGAACTTTCCATTGCTTTGATATTTTTTCTATAGTCTTCCTATAGTAATCTCTTGATTCAAAATCCATATTTGAATAAACTTTACTCGGATCTTTCCTTAACTTTTCCTCAACTATGCTTATTGCTTCAAATATATCATTCCAGTTTAATGTTGAAATCTCATGAAGTCCCGTTATCGAATTACCAATTGAAATTCGTCTTATTGCATGCTTTTTATGCTCATTCTTTATAATATCATTAATAGATGTATTATACTCTTCCAACTTTAATTCAATATAATCCAATATATCCGGCAGATTTTGTCCTTCTCGTCTAATCCTTGCTAATATATGTTCAATATATGATATATCAAAATTCTCATCAATATTATTGTTAATATTTTCAAACATCAATTCTTTGTCAAGCTTTAAAGTGTTTTCCGCTAAAGCCCAATGGTATTGAGTGTTATAAATATCTCCGCAAATTATTCTTATATTCTCTATTAATGCAATTCTTATCATAAGGGACAAAGACCATGTTTCAGACAAAGACAAAATCTGAATGCTTTGATATGTCTTCAAGAAATCTATCAATAAATCTTCTTCTACTCTACCATCTGTATGGGAAACTAATTCTAAAGCAATAGCATAAACCCTAGGATATCCTTTTAAATGTCCACCCATCAAAGAAGGAAGTTTAACAAATCTATCAGTGCTTAAACTTTGTCTTACATCCTTTACTTGCTCCTCTATTTTATAGAAGTTATCCAGCAACCATTCTGAAGCAGGTGATAAATCGCCTCCATTATTTGTAATTGAATTTAGCTCTTTATATATTCTAAATATACCCTCATAGCTCTTATCCATTCTTCCAGCTAGCATTTTTGTTGATCTTTGTCTTTTTTCTACCTTATGGTTTTGAGCTAATTGAATTGCGTGATTTAAAAGTTCTTCTTTTTTCAAAAGCACATCTTTTATATCATAGATGTTATCATTAAGGAGTTTATTTTTGTTCTTTATCAAATCTATCATTACCTTAATTCACACCTCTCAAAAATCTTTTGTATTTTTAAAACCCTGCCTTTTTAATAAATTCGATATTCTATCTGTTAATTCAGCAGATAACTCCTTCGCCATCTCTTGAGAGACCCCTTGCGTATAGATATTAAATAAGGGTTTTTCATTATCAGGAAGAATCAAAGCCCATCCTCTATGATCCTTTATCTTTACACCCTCTAACATTTCCTGCTCTTCTTTATTTGCATTATCCACCATCTTCCTTATAATCCTTCCCTTGTCTTCCCAATCACAGGGAATTTCATTTTTAGTAAAATAAAATTCAGGAATTTCTAGAATAACTTCTTTTAGACTGGATTTCTCTTTTGTTAAAAAACTCAATATATATCCTAAAGACCATATAGCATCATAGTTTAATATATATTGAACTGCCGGTTTTTCCTTTTCTATGTTTATTTGATATATTTTATTCATTATACTTGAAGTATCCGAAGATGTTCTCAATACCTCAGCCCCATAACTACCGGCTATTTCTTCAGCTGTTGTAGGAAATGCATGAGGAAACACTATCCTATTAATCTTGTATCCCCGTATTGCAATTAATTCTGATAACAATAAGTATTCTTCATTATTTAAAATTTTTCCGCTTTCATCTACTAGTATCAGTTTTTCACCATTTTCATTTATTATTACCCCTAAGTCTGCTTTTCTATCTGATACAATACTCGCAAAAGCATTGTTCTCAATATTGCCCCATAGTGAACTAACATCGCATCCTAAGTAATCCAGCAATGCATTTGCAATATTTACCGCATTTTCTGATTGAGATGTTAAAATTATCTTAAAATGTCTGTTTCTAACTTTATTAATATCTGCTAGAAGGCTTAACCCTTGTTTTAAATATATTTCTCTAAAATTATCTATCTCTGTGAAAGCTTTAATATCTTTTATGTCACATCTGTTATAATCCCCGGAGTTTAATAGAATTTCAATTTTTCTTTCCAAACTCCTATTTAGATTTATACCCTTACTATCAAAAAACTCAATATGGGTTTTATAAGGTTTTTCGCTGGAAGTATAGATATAAATACCACCGGCGGCATTATGATAAACTACACCAAACCTTGTCATTGGAGTTAAGCTATTATTTAAGCTTATACATTGAGTACCTGCAGCTAAAATACCGGATACTATTGAGCTTTTTATAACATCAGATTGGTTTTTATTATCGCTGCTTATAACTAAGGTTTTATTTGTACCGATAGTTAAAGCGAATACTGAACCCAATCCTATACAAAATTCAGGAGTAATTTCTTGATTCAATACTCCCGAAATATCTTTTACACCAAATACACTTCTTGACGCTTTTGTACCCCATATTATATTTTGTGAAACAATTGTGTTTTCATAAACCTTTTTTTCAGGCCAAATTTTTATATCAGGTTTTATAATAGAATTATCTAATAATACTGTATCTTGACCAATTACAGTATTTTCAAATATACTCACATTGTTCTTAACAATAGAATTGCTGCAAATAACAGAACCTGTTATATTTGTGTCTTCGCCTATTTCTACACCTTTCCATATGATGCTTCTTTTTATCTTACTTCTTTCACTAATTTTGCAATTACCTGAAATTATCGAATATGAATCAACATATGCATCATTTTCAATAATTGTATTATTTCCTATATATATAGGTGCTATAAGTTTTATTCTATTTCCCAGAAATACTTCTTCCCCCATCCAGATACCTTTCTCAATTTCTTTTTTACCTATATTAACTCTTACTTTATTATCCAAAATATCGAAATGAGTCTGTCTGTAAGATGATAAATCACCAATATCACACCAATAATCATTAGTTATAAACCCGTACATCGGTATGCCATCTTTTAATAACCTGGGAAACAGATCTTTACTAAAATCAAAAACATCACCTTTTTTATAGTATTGAATAACTTCAGGTTCCAGTATATATATGCCGGTATTTACAGTATCGCTAAAGACTTCCCCCCAGCTTGGCTTTTCAAAAAATCGTACTATTCTGCCATCTTGCCTGGTAATAATTACACCATATTCTATAGGAATCGGTACCCTTTTTAAAACAATTGTTGCTTTTGAACTTTTGTTTCTATGAAATTCAATTGCCTTATCCAAATTTAAATCTGTTAATGAATCACCGCTTATCACCATAAAAGTGCCATCTAGATAATTATCAGTATTTCTTACTGAACCACCTGTACCAAGTGCCGTTTTTTCTATAAAATAACTAATATTTAAATCATAATCATTACCCTTTCCAAAGCTATCAATAATCATCTGTGGTAAATATGATAGAGTAATACCAACTTCATTAAATTTATGTTTCTTTAAAAGCTCTAATGTATACTCCATAACCGGTTTATCAAATACCGGAACCATCGGTTTTGGAATACCGCAGGTTAAAGGACGTAATCTGGTTCCTTTTCCTCCAGCCATTATTATAGCCTTAATTTTAACCACTCCTCTATTTTCGATTAGCCGAATTGATTTCACTGAACTGTACCTTGTTATTTTATGAAATTTGACTTTATATATTCATGAACTGGAATAATACAAAAAGCCAAGCCCTAATTTAATAGCTTGGCTTTGATAAAACTATATTTTAGTACATACTTTAATTAATCTACATAATGATATTGTTCAATAATTTTTCTAATTTCATTTATATTTTTTGAAATTGAAAGCGCTAACATAAGCTTAATCCTTAGCTTTTGCCCGGGCAAATCCCCTCCTAATATTACCCCCATTTGCCTCAGTTGTTTTCCTGCACCTTCATATCCATAGGTATCTAGGACTCTCCCTGTTGGACATCTGGAAACCATGACTACGGGAATACCGTTATCCAATGCATATTTAATGCCCGGAATCATTGCCGGTGGTATATTACCCCTACCTAATGCCTCAATAACTATACCTTTTGCTCCCGTATCAACTGAATATTTTAAAAACTTTGAGTCCATACCTGCTGCACATTTTATTAAATCAACAGCAGGTTCAATACTTTCAGCAGGGATATATTGCCTATTCATCACATTCCTATGTAATATAACCTTATCATTATCTACTATACCTATTGCGCCAAATTCTATTGATTTAAACGTGTCTAGGCTTAAAGTATTTGTTTTAGTTGCTTCAGAAGCTGCATTAACTATATTATTCATTACTATTAAAACGCCTTTATTTTTTACTTCCGATGATATAGCAGTACATACTGAAGCAGCCAGATTAGATGGACCGTCATAGCCAAGCTCAGAACTATTACGCATAGCTCCTGTAACAATAACCGGCTTAGGTGTATTTAAGGTTAAGTCCAATAAATAAGCTGTTTCTTCCAAAGTATCCGTACCATGAGTAATAATTACACCTGTTATATCTTCACGTTCAACAGTCTTTAAAACAAGGGATTGTAACTCCATCATTTTTTGAGGTGTAATATGGGGACCCGGTAATTGAGAAAAATCTATAGATTCAATTACAGCAAATTTATCAATATTTGTTACTAAAGACATAATCTCATCATTTGACAGGGATGGAATTGCTGCCCCTATACGGGGATCTATAGACATGGATATTGTGCCACCATTAAATATTATAGCAACTTTAGGTTTCATAAAATCAAACCTCCAAATTAATAAAACTAACTTTAATCCTTGGTTCAATTTTACCATAGTTCTCTATAATATTTAATATTAGTTATAATGCCTATATTATTGTTTAATTATCTCCATAATTTTCTCGAGACTGACATTATCATTTTTATCTTTTGACTCAATATCATTATAATTATAAATATGCTTGCTTAGATCTGCAGCACTTTTCCCTTTCACATTCCAATTTAAATGGGCGATATTAATAGCGATTTTACTATTGTATTCTTTTAAAACAAAACCGACCTTCATTTTCATAGTTTCATTTCCTATAATCATCACCTTATCCTTTAGATTTTCTTTTAATGCCAATGCAATAATTTCTGTGCAATATCCACTTTCGTTATCAACTAATATATAAACCTTGTCAAAATTGTAATGAAACGGGTTTGAGCAATATAAATGCTTTGAATTTGAACATTCAATTTGTGCAATAATATTTCCTTCCGGCAGCAAATCGTCGGCAATTTGTATTGCCTCAATATAACTGCCCATATTATTACCTCTTAAATCTAAAACAAGGCTGTTCATGGCATCCTCTTTTTCCAATATTTTTGAAAATTTATGTGCTGTACCTTCATGGAAATTATCCAGCCTGATATAAATGGTATCTATGTTTAGATGTTTTCTTTTAATAGGTGAACCTTTGCTAAACGAATGACTAAACTTACCCTGCAAGAAATTTACATACCTGAATTCTGTAGTATTATCCTTAGCCAGCTCTTTTGCTTCAGATATTAAATCATATATTTTGGCTTTTGTAGTGAATCCTTTTATAAATAACTTATTTTTCGTTTCTATATATTTTTCATCCTTAAAAACATCATTATATAAGTAACACTTTTCAAATTCTTTAATAATTAACTTGGCTTCATTCATTCCAATAAAACCAAGGCAATTAAAAACTGATAACTTGCTTAAAAGAAAAATGACAAAAATCAGAACCACAAGTACTTTTGATTTATATCTGTATTTTTTTATAAAAACCTTATGCTTTTTTTCATCATTTTTGTTTTTCAAACTCATCACCTTTTCTAAACATAATTTATCCTATGAATCATTATTAACTAATTTGAATAGTTTAACCAAAATATAATATTTTTTAAAAAAAGGCAGATAAAAGGGACTAACCCCTTTATCTGCCTTTTTTTAAATTGAAATTACTTGAAATATCCGCTTTTTTTAATTAGCATTGTCAATGGTATTGCAATTATTGCACCGCCCAGAACTTGAAAAAAGTTTGCAGGGATTGTAGCGACAGGTGCAAAAATATTCCCATATATAATTGCCTCGGCAATATAGTAACCGAATATCATCCATATACCGGATATAATTATGGCCAAAACATTTCTACCCAAGTTATTGCCTTTTCCATCCTTACTGTGACTTATTGTGCCGGCTATATATCCCATAACAGCCTTTACAGCAAAAGTAAAGGGAGCCCATATCGCATAAGGCGATAATAAGTCAAATAAGGTCATACCTATTGAACCTGAAATAGCAGCTGTTTTACCGCCAAAAAGAATTGCAGTCACAAAAATCATGCTATCGCCAAGATGAATTACGCCCCCGGGACCTATAGGAACATTGATTGCAGCCGTTGAAATATATATCAGTGCAGACATAAGACCTATTTTAACAAGTTCTTTTACTTTATTCTTTTCATCAAAATGACTATTACTTACCATTTTCAGACACTCCTTTATTGCATTAATTATTTCTATATTAATTGTAATAAATTATTTATAAAAAAAAATAGTTTTGCTTAAGAAAAACAGGAAATATGTGTAACAAATTTAAAGTGTATCACTACGCTTATAGCTGTTTCGCATTTCCCTTCTCTTTGCCATTCTCCTATTAATTCTATTCCCACGCAGCAAAGCAATGTTATAGTTCATTTTTTCGTACTACCTTCACCATAATAATATCATATAAAGATTTATTCATATCTATCAAAATTGTATTATATAATAGATTTGGAACTTCTTTCATTATAATCAGTCTAAATAAGCAAATCATTGCATTTTAATCTATTGTCAAATAAAATCTATGATTACATATAGAAAGGGGATAAATATGAAAAAGATTATATCATTACTTCTCGTAATAGTATTTCTATCAATACACATTTTACCGACATTTGCTGACAATACGACAAATATAAAAATTGACCTGAAAAAGGCCATTGAAATAGCAAAAAAAAGTTTTGATTTAGATACTGTAGATTATGATTTTAACCAAAGTTATAATGAATCCGATGATGGCCAAAAACAATGGAATCTTAGTTGGAACTCCAAAAAAACTAATACTAACATTAATGTGTCCGTGGATGCAGATACAGGTGATATAAGCAGTATGTATCGTTGGGATCCTGTTTACGCTGAACCGCCGAAAATTGCCATGTACAGCAGGGAAGAAGCCTTGAAGGCATCAAAAGAAATATTATATAGACTGCAACCGGAAAAATCCAATGAAATGAAACTTTTGGAACCTTCTCTGCTTAACAATTACGGATATGATTATGACAGTTATTCTTTTCAATATATTAGACTTATTGATGGTATACCTTTCAAAGAAAATGGAGTGAATATAGGAATAGACAAAAACTCTTTGGAACTAAAAAACTATAATTTTAATTGGTATAAAGGAGTAATTCCTGCTTCAGCTAAGGCTATCAGCATTGAAGACGGAAAAAATGCTTTTAATGAAAAAAACGCTTTGGAGCTATCTTATATTATTAGATATGACAACAAACTAAAGAAAGATAAGGCTATTTTGGTATATTGCTTAAAAGGCGGCAACAGACCCATTGATGCTTTTACAGGAGAAATAATAAAAAACCTTTATTATGGTGTTAACGATATGGGTGCAGGTGCCGGCGGTGGTACGATAATGAACAGTAAGCAGGAAAGTTTGACACCGGAAGAAATAAAAGCCACGGAGGATATTACCGACTATATAAGCAAGGAAGAAGCTTTGGAAATAGGAGAGAAATATTGCCTAATAAACAAAAATCAAAGTTTAACATATGCCTCATTATATAGCTATGATAATGGGAAAAATGCCCGTTGGAATTTAAACTGGAATTATAATGACTCTAAAAATGAAGAATATGCTTATTCAAGTATTTCAATAGATGCGGTTACGGGAGAAGTCTTAGATTTTTACAAGAGTGATAGTAATTTAGATAAGTTATCTCAGGGTAAACCTAAATATTCAAAAGAGCAATGTAAGATTCTAGCAGAAAGTTTTTTAAAAGAAATTGCTTCGGAGAAATTTAAACAAACGGAATACAATACTGAAGATCCGGATTATGAAATAGACAACCCTAAAAGCTATCAATTTAGTTATACCAGAAAAGTTAATGGCATAATTTGCCAAGGCAACAGCCTCAGAGTTACCGTTAATAATTTTACCGGAAATATTATGAACTATTATAACAACTGGGCTAATATTGAATTCCCTAAGATTGAAAACATCCTATCCCTTGAAGAAGCCTATGATAACCTCTATAATAATGTTGATTTTGGATTAAGATATATAATGCATTATAATTATGAATTTAAATCTGCTAAAAGTACTGTGAGACTCGTATATGCATTTGAACAATTTTCCGGTATGCTTGACCCGTATACAGGGCTGGTACTTGATTATGATGGAGAAATAATTAAAGACAAAAATGAAAACGGTTTTATTGATATCGAAGGACATTGGGCTGAAGATGATATTCTAGCACTGATTGAGGCCGGTATTTTAAAAGCGGATTCTGAGATCTTTTCTCCAAATTTAAACATTAAACAAAAAGATTTTATAAGCATTTTAATAAAATCTTTGCAACCATATTATCCGATAATTCCCTTATCACTTGACAATGAGTCCACTGATGAAGAATACGAAGAGTATTATAAACAAGCAATTTTAAGAAAGATCATCAAAGAAAGTGAAAAAGATTTAGAAGCACAGGTTTCTAGAATCGAAGCCGCTAAAATGATTATCAATGCTATGGGCTTAGGATTTTTGGCAAGTAAACAAGAGATATTCTGTGTAAAATATGCAGATGATAACATGATTACTGACGAATTAAAAGGTTATGCGGCAATAGTTACAGGACTTGAAATAATGAAAGGCAATAGCGGGTATTTTTATCCTGATAAAAGCCTTACAAGGGCGGAAGCAGCATCCCTAGTATTAAAGTATCTCAAAGTAGAAAAATAGCCAAAACGCTAACCTTATAGAAAACAAACCAAATGACGGTAATTAATAAATCAAAATTAATTACCGTCATATTTCATTATGCAACAATAATGTTTAAATATGTTTGTTCGCAAGCCAATTATAATCATCTTTATAAAAAAAAACAGCCTAAAATCAGGCCGTAAATACACAAATCATAATGAGTAAGCCTATAAGCCGGGTTCTGTCTTGGATGATCATCTATCTTGTTCTGCCGTTACCGGTAGACTTTAGCGACCTTACCCGGAAGCGAAGCGGGCAACTTCATCTGCTTCTCTATTTGGTCTTGCTCCAAGTGGGGTTTGCATGGCTATATAGTCGCCTATATACCGGTGAGCTCTTACCTCACCTTTCCACCCTTACCCGATGCTGTGTATAGCCCCGGGCGGTATCTCTCTGTTGCACTTTCCTTAAAGTCACCTTTACCGGGTATTATCCGGCACCCTGCCCTTTGGAGCCCGGACTTTCCTCATGCAAAAAAATTTCACATGCGATCATCTGGTTTACTCATTTTTCTTTTTCAAAACAAATTATATATTGTAAATATAAATATGTCAAAGGAATAAAGTGTAATATCTAGTCCGATTTTTTCTTATATAATAAAAACCTGCCGCAGCTTTCGCATTTTAAAACATCTCCATCCCTAACAGCTTCATAATCAATTGATGGAATTCCAACACTGCAACCGGTACACTTTCGTGAAACTATAAGAGAAATTGGGTCATTAAACCATCTTTTTTGCTTAGTATACTCACTTAAACTATTTTCGTCAATGGATTTCTTTATTTCCTCAGTAAGTTTCTTAATCTCTATCTTTTCTTTGGCTAACCTTTCCAATTCATCGGTTCTCTCATTTTTTGTTTTTTCAAATTTATTCTTTATAAATGCCAATTTCTTTTTCACATCAATCATTTCAATATTAGTCTTTTTTATTTTATTTGTTAGTGCGTCTATCTTTTTTATCTCACTTTTTATATTGTTTTCCACATCTACTATTTGTTTTTCTATCATCTTTAGTTTTTTTGCATTATTAATTTCAGCGCTATATTTTAATTTTTCATAATTACTTTTATTTTCTTCCAATTGTCTGATATTCTTTTTTTTATTCTCGCCCTGCTTTTTTTCTTCACTTATGCTTTCTTTTAGCAGTAAGTATTGGTTTTTTAAATCGGAATATTCTTGTTTTAACCTATAAAGAAGATCATCTGACTCTAATTTGTTTATCTTTCCATCTACTACCTTTAACTCAAGCTCTCGTAATTGCAGCTCATATAAACGACTTAAATTCATTTTTTACCTCCTCATTAAATCTTATTTTTACTTTTAATTAAAATTTATAATTTGTGAAATCATAAAATAATTTTAATCTTATATCTTCAGCACAAGTATTATAAATAAAATATAAAAGGAATAGTAAATTACTATTCCTAAATACTAAAAACCGGATTAATATTTGTCTTTGATTCGATTACTTCTATTTCATAACCAAGTTTATCTGTAACTGCTTTTAAATAATTAGCTATTTCTTTTATAATTATCTTTTCTGTTTCAAAATGACCCGCATCTATTATATTTAAACCATCTTCCAGTGCATCCAATATTTGATGATATTGTAAATCCCCAGTTATTAATACATCAGCTCCGGTGGATTTTGCCTGTTTTATATACTTGTTTCCTGAGCCATTAATTAATGCTACCTTTTTTATAATTGAATTAGGGTTACCTGCATATCTAATGCTATTGACTCCTAAAGCATTCTTTACAAATTCTACATAAGACTTTAAAGTCGTAGTATCTTTTAGTACCCCAAGTCTTCCTATTCCTACTGTATCCATTTTATTTTCAAGTTCCAGTATATCATAAGCGGGTTCCTCATAAGGATGCACCTTTTTTAACTCTCGAACAATATTATCAATTTGATTTTCCGATACAATAGTTTCTAACCTATATTCGTTTACTTCTTCTAATACACCTTTTGTTCCGATGAAAGGAGTTGAACCATTCTCAGGCTTAAAAGTACCAATACCCTTACTTCTGAAACTGCAGGAACTGTAATTACCTATGAAGCCGGCTCCGGCTTTTGACAAGCCGTCTAAAACTTTTCTTTCTGTTCCTTGAGGAACATATACAACTAATTTAAACAGTTTCCCTGCATATAAAGGTTGAATAATCGTTGTTTCGTCAAACCCCAGTTGTTTGGCAAATATATCGTTTAAACCGCCTTTAGCCATATCCATATTCGTATGAGATGAATATACCGATATATTATTCTCTAATAGCCTAATAATTTTTCTTCCTAAACTTGAATCTGTGTTAATTTTTTTCATACTACTAAAAATAACCGGGTGGTGTGTTATTATCATATCTATTTTATTTTCTATAGCTTCATCTAATACCCACCGGGGTAAATCTAAGCATACCATTATTTTTTTAATCACACTATTCCTATCGCCAATTAATAAACCTACATTATCCCAGTCTTCTGCTAAATCCCTTGGAGCAATTTCTTCCATCAAAGATATTACATCTTGGCATTTTGCTGTACCCATGACCTTACCTCCTCACAATACACCATCATTTTAACACACTGTTTCCTTCTTTTTATCGCATTTGGAGTATTGTGATTTTTTAATTTTGTGCTTATCACTTTATATTTGTTATAAATACTATCTATGTATTCTAACAATATAATGCTATTTTTACTTATTAGCCTATCATCAAAATAATTTATAGTATTAGAGCCTTTTTTATCTTCACTTGGTGAAGTCCAAATTATCTCATAGAACTTGTCATTCTCCTTCACAACTTCTACATTGATTATATAAAAATAATTTTTGGAAAGCCATTTCCTTAAAAGATAGCTGTCTCTCATTGGCTGCAATATAATTTTTTGCGCACTATTTGCGATTTCAAGATTTTGCTTAAGGATTTCCATTATTTGCATCCCGCCCATCCCTGATATTATAATAGTATCAGCCTCATATGGGCTCAAAACCTTAAGACCAAAACCTATCCTTACATCAATTACATTTTCAAAACCCCATTGTTTTATTCTATTTATTGCTATTTCAGAAGGACCAACGTTAATATCTGTAGCTATCGCCCTTTCCGTTTTTTTATTTTTTATCAAATAGATAGGCAAGTAAGCATGATCAGAACCTATATCAGCAATTGTCCTGCTTTTATTAATGCTATCTGCTATGGCTTTAAGCCTTGGGGTTAAGTGCAATATAAACCATCCTTAAAATTGTTTTAGTTATCATCATCATAATTATACTATATTTTAAACTTAAATATAAGAAATCTTTGCGAGGAATTTTTTATTAGTATTTAGCTGTTACTGTTTAGACATAACTGTAATTTAGTCACAGATTATTATATGTAATTTAAAATTCTTTTCAAAAACAAGTAAAACCCTTTCAAATGAAGGGTTTTAGAACACTATTTGGTCAGACTGTCCGAAAAGTACTAACATTTTTTATCAAATAGTAACGCTGAAAAATCGTTAAAAAGATATAGATAAATACTCCTATACCCTTTGGAAACACTAGAGTTTATGATGTATTCATGGTATAATTATAATAACAATTATAGGCGGTGATAAAATGAAATATATTGCCGGAGAAGATAGATTCCAAATTGCTTTTTTACCTGATTGCATTGATGATTATGTAAGTGAGGACAACCCTGTTCGAGTAATTGATGCATTTGTTAATCAGCTTGATATGGATAAGTTGGGATTTATAAGAGCGATACCTAACAACACTGGCAGACCTTCTTATGATCCACGTGATTTACTCAAATTGTATATATACGGGTATTTTAATAAGGTTCGTTCCAGTAGAAAATTAATGAAAGAATGCGCAAGAAATTTAGAGGTAATGTTTCTTCTAGGAAAGCTTACTCCTGATTTCAGAACCATAGCAGATTTTCGTAAGGATAATCCAAAAGCTTTGAAATCAGTTTTTAAAGCTTTTGTAAAAGTATGCTTAAAATTAAATCTGTATCAAAGAGAATTATTCGCTATTGATGGATCCAAGTTTCGCGCTCAAAACAGTAAAAGTAATTGCTATAATAAAATAGTTTTAGAAAAGAAGCTTAAAAACATTGAAAATAATATCAGTAATTATTTAAACCATTTAAATAAAGAGGATAAAAATGAAATTGCAGAGGAAGTAAGTCCAAAAAAGATAAATGAAGCCATAAAAAATCTTAAGGAAAGAAAAGATAAATATATCGAATATTTAAATGAGCTTGAGGAAACTGGAGAAAAACAGATTTTGACTACTGACCCGGAAGCTCGCAGGATGCATAGTAAAGACGGTTTTCATTGTTGTTACAATGTTCAGACTGCAATAGATAAGGGTAGTCATTTAATTGCAGATTATATGGTAACAAATCGTAATAATGACATAGGACTTTTAAATGATGTGTCTCAAGGTGTAAAAAAAAACCTTGATATTCAAACTGTCGAAGTAGTAGCAGATAAAGGATATGAAAGTAAAGAAGATATTTTAAATTGTGTGATGAACGGAGTTATACCTAATGTTGCTTTGAAGTTTGATAAAAAAGAAAGGCTTTTTAGTATAGAATATGAAGATGCTGATATTACAGAGGAAATAAAAGCTTCAACTAAGTCAGAAGATATACAAAAATGTATAAAGGCAGGTATTCTCCCCAATTGTTATGAAAATTCTCCTATAGAAATAGAGATACAAAATCAATCTGTGCTTAGCTGTTTTATTTTAAATGAAGATGGCACTGTAACATGCCCAATAGGTCACAAGCTACCAAGAGTAAAAATGCGGGGGAAAAGTACTATTTACGGTAGTAAAGAAGCATGTCGCCAGTGTCCTAACAAGTGTACCGGTGGGAAAACTCATAAAACTGTAAGTTTTGGTCCTGATACAAAGTTTGTACCTGTTGTATTTGTCAACTGAAAATTGGTTCTTCCTCATAATCGGTTATTATTGCTAAAAAATAAGGATTGGTATATGACCTTTTTTCTTAATAATTCATAACCTGCTCTACCATACATATCTCTTTTAATTTGCTTTATTTTATTCACATTTCCTTCTGTTACTCCGTTATTTATAGGATAGGATGCTGCATTTAATACTGCTTCCCAATCTGTTTTTAAAGATGAAATGAACTTATTTATGCAATTATCATCGTGTTTACAGCTTAATAAATTAATAAAACATAAGGTATTTAAAGTAGTCAGGTAATCTTTAAAACGTTGGTAAAAGGTTTTAT
>Ga0172382_10000678_pt1 | contig 63845 bp, 51 predicted proteins | sample Leawel138RmetaG_FD_122245 | JGI IMG/M metagenome (GOLD analysis project Ga0172382, IMG submission 122245) | Leachate microbial communities from a municipal landfill in Southern Ontario, Canada - Leachate well 138R metaG | ecosystem: Engineered > Solid waste > Landfill > Unclassified | place...
TCCAGCCGCTGCGGCGCGCTGGCCAGCCAGCTCAGGTCCAGCGGCTTGTTGCTGGGAATCCAGAACATCTGCTCGTCGAGCGTCGCGCTCAGGGCGCTCGCCGTATCGTGCAGCTGCTTCTGGCTCAGCTGCAGGGTGATCGACTCGTTGAGCAGTGCGTCGAACGTGCGGTTCAGCCGGTCGAGCAGCTCATTGCGGGTGTTGAGCAGTTCCAGCAGCGCGGCGCGCAGCTCCGCTGTCGCCTGTTCGGTTGGCTGGCTGGCGAGCAGCTGATCGACATAGCTCTGGGCGTTGTCGGCCTTCTCGCGCGCCTGGTTCAGCTCGAACTGGTAGAGCCGCAGGTCGGCGATCTCGTCGGCGAGGTTCTTGTCCAGCGTTACCTTGGGCAGCGTCAGCTTCTGCTGATAGAGGATCTTCGACAGCAGCAGGCTGCCTTCGAGCACGCTGATCTGTTCTTCCAGCGCCTGGTCGGTCTGCGTCAGCGTGTCGAGTTGCTGGCGGGTGCGCAGGTTCTGCTGGTTGAGGTCGTTCAGCCGCTCGGTGGCGCGCAGCAGGTAGTCGGAGAGCTTGAGGTTCTCCGCGCTTTCGGCGGCCAGCAGGGTATCGGAACCGGCCTGCTCGGCCTTGGCCGACAGCTCGGCGACGGTCTGCTCGGACTCGGCGCGGCGCTTCTCGTTGATCAGTGCCTGCAGCGCCTGGGTTTCCAGCTCGGCGCGGGCGATGCGCTCGGCGAGCAGGTCGCGGCGCGCCTTGCCGAGGTCCTGCATCAGGCTGTTGCCGGCCAGCTCCTGGCGGCGCAGTTCGATCTGCGCGCCGAGGGTTTCAAGCTCGGCGTTGAGCAGGCTGCGCTGCTCGTCGCCGAGGCTCTTGCCGCCGTCGCGCCCGCTCTTGAGCTGCGTGTTGATTTCCTGGATACGCGCCTGCGCGCCGCCGATGGCGGCCTGCGCACGCTCCGGGCGGGTTTGCGCGGTGATGATCAGGCTGTTGGCGGCGCTGAGCTGTTTCTGCCACTCGGCCAGCTCGTCGATCCGTTCGGCCAGGCGCTGGTCGAGCGCCGCGACGTTCAGGCCGGCGTAGCGCCTGGCCGGGTCTTCGTCCGGCTTGGCCTTGAGCGCATCGAGCGCGCGCCGGGCGTCGACGATCTCCTTGGGCGCCTGCGCGAGTTGCGTCCTGCGCTCCTCGAGTTGTTGGCGCGCGGTCGCGGTCTGCTCGGCCTGCTGCTGAATCTGTTCGGCGAGCGACGGGGCGGCGGGCTTGGCTTCGGCCTCGGCGGCCGGTTTGCTGCCGGTGATATCCAGCGCCTGAGCCAGCGCCGGCATCGCGTTCAGGGAAAGTGCGGCCAGGGCCGCCAGCAGTAGGGTGCGCACGGAGAACATGGATGCAGCCGCAAACGAAGGGACTGCTGAGTCTACGGACTGCGCCGGGCGAGTGCGAGTCCGCGAGACGGGCGCACCGGCGCCCGCCGCGGGATCAGAACATCAGCTGCGGGCCGGGCTTGGCGCCTTCGGGAAACTTCAGGCCGACCTTGCGCACTTCGCCGCCTTCCATCGCGGCGATCGTCCAGGCCAGGCCGTTCCAGTCGACATGGTCGCCGACCACCGGCCGGCCGCCGAGCTGCTGGGCCAGGAACGAGCCGATCGGCTGATTGCCGTCGATGCCGTCCAGCTTGAGGCCATAGAGCGCGGCGATCGCGCCCAGCTCGGCTTCTCCTTCGAGGATGAAATCACCGAAGAAGCGCAGGTCCTGGCCACGCGTCGGCGCCTGGCTGAACAGCTGGCCGAGCGCCGGCAGATCGTCCTCGTGGCCGATCACGCAGAGGATGTCGCCGACCTGCAGCCGCGTGCTGCCGGATGGGTGCAGCAGTTCCTTGCCGCGGAACAGCGCGGCGATGCGCGTGCCGGGCGGCATCTTCAGCTCGCGCAGCGCAGCGCCGATGCACCATTTTTTGCTCGACAGGCGGTAGACGAAGATCTCCCACTGGCTGGTGGTATGCACCTGCAGGCCGGTGCGCGAGATCGGCGACGGCGAGGGCGGCACCTCGACGCGGGCCTTCTTCGCTGCCCAGGTGAGCGTGGTGCCCTGCAGCAGCAGCGATACCAGCACGATGAAGAACGCGACGTTGAAGAACAGCTGGGCGTTGTCCAGCCCGGCCACCAGCGGAAACACCGCGAGGATCACCGGCACCGCGCCGCGCAGGCCGATCCAGGAGATGAAGACGCGCTCGCGCAGATTGAAGCTCTTGAACGGCAGCAGGCCGAGGAATACCGAAATCGGTCGCGCGAACAGGATCATCCACAGCGACAGCAGCAGCGCCGGCACGGCGATCGGCAGCAGCTCGCTGGGCGTGAGCAGCAGGCCGAGCACGAGGAACATGCCGATCTGGCTGAGCCAGGCCAGGCCGTCGAACATGTGCATGATGCCGTGGCGGTTGCGGATCGGCCGGTTGCCCAGCATCAGCCCGCAGACGTAGACGGCGATGATGCCGCTGCCGCCCACCGCGCCGGACAATGCGTAGATCATGATGCCGCCGGCCACCGCCAGCAGCGGGTAGAGGCCGTCGGCCACCGACAGCCGGTTGATCAGCTGCAGCAGCAGCCAGCCGCCGCCCAGGCCGAGGGCGATGCCGATGGCGAACTGCTGCACCAAGCTCACCAGCACCATCCAGGTGAACTCGGTCTGGCCCGAGGCGATCATGCCGATCAGGGTCACGGTGAGGAACATCGCCATCGGGTCGTTACTGCCCGACTCGATCTCCAGCGTCGGTCCGACCCGTTCGTTCAGCCCTTTGCCGTTGAGCAGGTTGAATACCACCGCGGCATCGGTGGAGCCGACGATGGCGCCAATCAGCAGGCCCTCGATCAGCTCTAGGTCGAACAGCCAGGCGGCGGCGACGCCGGTGAGGCCGGCGGTGATGGCGACGCCGAAGGTCGCCAGCGACATCGACGGCCACAGCGCGACGCGGAAGGTGGATTTGCGCGTGCGCATACCGCCGTCGAGCAGGATCACCGCCAGCGCCAGGTTGCTGATGACGAAGGCGAGCTTGTAGTCCTCGAAGACGATGCCGCCGATGCCATCGACGCCGGCGAGCATGCCGACGCCGAGGAAGATCACCAGAATGGGTACGCCGACACGCGCCGATAACGAACTGACGAGAATGCTAATGGCCACCAGCAAGCCACCAATGAAAAACAGGTGATTGATGTTGCCGACGTCCAAAAGCGTTCTCCTGTAGATGCAGCCGCGATATGCATGGGCTGTGCCAGGAGGATTCTAACCCGAGCTTTTGACGGTCTGTCAAAAATACCCCGTTCTCGTTGGGCGCGCGTTCGCGTCGCTCAGAACCAGTCGCCCGCCATGTTCAGGCAGGTGTCGTCGCGTCGCTCCAGCAGCGTCAGCTCGTGCATGCAGCCCGGTAGCTCCCAGGTGAGGAACAGCCGCGCCGCTTGCAATTTGCCGCGGTAGAAGTCGGCATCGGCCGGCTGACCTTCGGTCAGTCCGTGCGTGGCGCGCAATGCCTGTTCCAGCCAGCGCCAGCCGATCACCGCATGGCCGAACACCTTCAGATACAGCGCCGAGTTGGCCAGCGCCTGGTTGACCTTGCCGGCCATCAGGTCGCCGAGCAGCGCCTGGGTCACGCTGGTGAGGCGGGCGATATGCTGCTCCAGCGGCTGGCGCAGTGCGGTCAGCGAGTCGTATTCGGCGGCGCGCTGGCAGCAGTCCTGGATCAGCCCGAGCAGCTGGCGCAGGCCGGCGCCCTTGTTCTGCATCAGCTTGCGGCCGAGCAGGTCCAGCGACTGGATACCGTGAGTGCCTTCATGGATCGGGTTAAGGCGGTTGTCGCGGTAGTACTGCTCCACCGGGTACTCGCGGGTGTAGCCGTGGCCGCCGAGGATCTGGATCGCCAGTTCGTTGGCCTTCAGGCAGAACTCCGATGGCCAGGACTTGACGATGGGGGTGAGCAGGTCGAGCAATTCCGCCGCACTGCGCCGCGCCTCCTCGCTTTCCGCGGTTTGCTCGTCGTCCACCAGCCGCGCGGAATACAGGCCGAGGTCGAAGGCGCCCTCGACGTAGGCCTTCTGCGTCAGCAGCATGCGCTTGACGTCGGTGTGCTCGATGATCGGCACCTGGGTCGACGCCGGGTCCTTGCCGTCCGGCAGTCGGCCCTGCGGACGCTCGCGGGCGTAGTTCAGCGAGTAGAGGTAGCCGGCGTAGCCGAGCATGATCGCGCCCATGCCGACACCGATGCGCGCCTCGTTCATCATCTGGAACATGTAGGCCAGGCCCTTGTGCGGCTCGCCCACCAGATAGCCGACGCAGTTGCCGTTGTCGCCGAAGTTCAACGCGGTGCTGGTGGTGCCGCGCCAACCCATCTTGTGGAACAGCCCGGCCAGCAGCACGTCATTGCGCTCGCCGAGGCTGCCATCGTCGTTGACCAAAAACTTCGGCACGATGAACAGGCTGATGCCCTTCACCCCGGGCGGCGCGTCCGGCAGCTTGGCCAGCACCATGTGCACGATGTTCTCCGACAGCGGGTGGTCGCCGCCGGAAATGAAGATCTTGTTGCCCTTGAGCCGGTAGCTGCCGTCACCGGCCGGTTCGGCGCGGGTGCGGATGTCCGCCAGCGAGGAGCCGGCATGCGGCTCGGTGAGCGCCATGGTGCCGAAGAAGCGCCCCTCCAGCATCGGCTGCAGAAAGCGCTGCTTTTGCTCCTCGGAGCCGAAGGTCTCGATCAGGTGCGAGGCGCCCATGCTCAGCATCGGGTAGGAGCTGGTGGCGATGTTGGCGGACTGGAAATGCGCGAAGCAGGCGCGCGACAACAGGTTGGGCAGCTGCATGCCGCCGTCCTCGAAGCTGCGCTGGGCGTTGTGGAAGCCGGCCTCGATGAACGCATCCACCGCCGGCTTGACCTCGGGAATCAGCACCGCCTCGCCGTTGACGTACTGCGGCTCGTGCTCGTCGGACTTGCGATTGTGCGGCGCGAAATACTTTTCGGCGATGCTGCGCGCGGTGCCGAGCGCGGCGTCGAAGGTTTCGCGGCTGTGCTCGGCGAAGCGCTCGCGACGGGTCAGGGCTTCGGCATCCAGCACTTCGTAGAGTTCGAACGCCAGGTTGCGCGGACAGAGCAGGGTTTCGGTCATGGAACGGCCTCCTTGAGATGCCACCGAGTCTAGGAAGCGCCGCCGGTCGCTGCCTAGCTCCATACAGATGGGTGATGCCTGCATAAAACCGAGCGTCTTCTGGCATCCTGCAGGCACGCGCAGTAGAGGGGCACGCAATGGCTGACAACGAGCTGACCACCCGCAAGAACGATCATCTGGATATCGTGCTGGACCCGTTGCGCACGCGCGGCGCGCAGCGCGCCGGCTTTGCCGCGTGGCGCTTCGAGCACTGCGCGCTGCCGGAGCTGGATCTGGATGCGGTGGACCTCTCCGCCAGTCTGTTCGGCCGCCCGCTGGCCGCGCCGCTGCTGATCGGTTCGATGACCGGCGGTGCCCGGCGTGCGGAAACGATCAACCGACACCTGGCCGAGGCCGCGCAGGAACTGGGGATCGCCCTGGCCGTGGGCTCGCAGCGGGTGGCGCTGGAATCCGGCGCGTCCAGCCACGGCCTGACCGGCGAGCTGCGCCGGCTGGCGCCGGACGTTCCGCTGCTGGGCAACCTCGGCGCTGCGCAGCTGGTGCAGGGCTACGGCGTCGACGAGGCGCGGCGCGCGGTGGAGATGATCGAGGCCGACGCGCTGATCATCCACCTCAATCCGCTGCAGGAGGCCGTGCAGCCGGGCGGCGATCGCGACTGGCGCGGCGTGCTCGCCGCCATCGAACGACTGGCGCACACGCTGGAGGTGCCGCTGGTAGCCAAGGAGGTCGGCGCCGGGCTGTCGGCCGCGGTGGCGCAGCGCTTGCTGGATGCCGGCGTTGCGGTGCTCGACGTGGCCGGTGCCGGCGGCACCAGTTGGGCGGCGGTGGAGGCGGCGCGGGCGACCACGGCGCATCAGCGCGCGGTGGCCGAGGCGTTCGCCGACTGGGGCATTCCCACCGCCGAGGCGATCCAGACGGTACGCCGGGCCTGTCCGCAGGCCACGCTGATCGGTTCCGGTGGTATCCGCGACGGCATCGATGCGGCGAAGGCCATCGCCCTCGGCGCCGATCTGGTGGCGCAGGCCGCCGCCGTGCTGGACAGCGCGCTGGCGTCGCCGGAGGCGGTGGTCGCGCACTTTCGCGTGTTGATCGAGCAGCTGCGCATCGCCTGCTTCTGCAGCGGCTCGGCGGATCTCGCGGCGCTGGCGCAGGCGCCGCTGATCCGTATTCCTGCCTGACTCAGGCGCGCCAGCCGGCGGCCAGCGCGCGGGTCAGCTCGGCGGCCGGCACTTCACGGCAACCGCTGGCGTTCTGCCCGGCCCACAGCGGCGTGCAGTGATCCAGGTCGAGGCTTTCGGTCTTGGCGCGCAGCGCGCTGATGGCATTGCCGGCCAGCGGGAAGGCCGGCACGCCATGCGGCAGCGGGCCGAGTTCGCGCATGATGCGGTTGACGATGCTGCGCGCCGGGCGGCCGGTGAACAACGTGGTCAGCGCGGTATGCCGGGCGCGCTCGCTCTTCAGTGCGGCGCGGTGCAGCGGATTGGTGAGGCGGCCGTACCGACTTGTACGCCAGCCGCGCCCAGCGCCTGTGCAGCCGCCACGCCGCGCGCATCGGCGATGCCACCGGCGGCGATCACCGGCACGTGCAGCGCTTCGACCAGCTGCGGCAGCAGGGCGAAGGTGCCGAGCTGGGTGGTCAGCTCCTCGCCGAGGAAGATGCCGCGATGGCCGCCGGCTTCCAGACCCTGGGCGATCACCGCGTCGACGCCATGCTCCTGCAGCCACAGACCTTCTTCGAGGGTCGTGGCGCTGGCGGCAATTTTCGCCCCGCTGGCGCGGGCGTGCTTCAGCAGCTCGGGGGTGGGCAGGCCGAAATGGAAGCTGACCAGCGCCGGGCGGTGCTGTTCCAGTACGGCGGCCATCGTTGCATCGAACGGCTGACGGGTCGCACCGCTGGGAATCTGCGCCGGATCGACGCCGAACTCGGCGAAGTAGGGCGCCAGCAGCTGGTGCCAGGCAGCGATGTGCGCCGGATCGGCGGTGGGCGTCTGGTGGCAGAAGAAGTTCACGTTGTAGGGGCGGTCGGTCAGCGCTTCGATGGCGCTCAGTTCGCGTTCCAGTGCCTGGGCATCGAGCATGCCCGCCGGAATCGAGCCCAGCCCGCCGGCACCGCAGACGGCCGCGGCCAGCAGATGATTCTGCGCGCCTGCCATAGGTGCCTGGATGAGTGGGTGTTCGATAGCGAGAAGATCGCGCAGGTCCATGAGGCAACTCCATAGAAAGTCATAGTGGGATAGGTAACTCTAGTCCTCCGGGACGATAACGGGGAAACCTTCGGCCCGGCCGCCGGTGTGCGGCGCCTGCAGCGCGGGTAAACTGCGCGGCTGCCGAGGAGCGATCACATGAATTACCGCCACGCCTTCCACGCCGGCAATCACGCCGACGTGCTCAAACATCTGGTCCTGAGCCGGATCTTCGCTTTGCTGTCGCGCAAGGAGGCGCCGTTCGCCTATCTGGACAGCCACGCCGGTGTCGGGCTGTACGACCTGGCCGGCGATCAGGCCAGCCGTACCGGCGAGTGGCTGCAGGGCATCGCACGCATCTGGCAGGCCGAGACCCGCCCGGCGCTGCTCGACGACTACCTCGGCGTGATCCGCGAACTCAACCCGGACGGCGCACTGCGCTACTACCCCGGTTCGCCGGAGCTGGCGCGGCAGCTGACGCGCGAGCAGGATCGCCTGCAGCTCAACGAGAAGCATCCCGAGGACGGCGCGCTGCTCAAGGACAACATGGCCGGCGATCGCCGCGTTGCCGTGCACCTGGGCGAGGGCTGGTTCGTACCGCGCGCGTTGATGCCGACGCAGGAGAAGCGCGTGGTGCTGCTGATTGATCCACCGTTCGAACAAGCCGACGAACTGAGCCGCTGCGTGACGGCGCTCAAGGAGGCGCTGGGGCGCATGCGTCAGACCGTCGGAGTGATCTGGTATCCGATCAAGGACGAGCGCCAGCTGAAGCGTTTCTATCAGGACCTCGCCCGCAGCGGTGCGCCCAAGCTGCTGCGCGCCGAGCTGTTCGTCCATCCGGCCGACGATGCCAGCCGCCTGGCCGGCTCGGGCCTGGCCATCGCCAATCCGCCGTGGGGGCTGGAAGACGAGCTGCGCGAGCTGCTGCCGTGGCTGGCCGAGCAGCTGGCGCAGAGCCAGGGCGGCTGGCGGCTGGACTGGCTGATCGAAGAGGCCTGAGCCGCGGAGATCGCAAGGCGGTGGATTGCGTCCCGTGGATCGTCACTCCGCCACTCGGTGGATCGGTACAGCGCGATCCACCCTACGCCGCTTGATTAACCGTAGGGTGGATGTCGCTTTTCACATCCACCGTCACGGGGCCGCAGCCGCACCATGCCTCAGAACAGCCTGAGCGGCTCTTCCTGCAGTGCCGCCATTTGCTCGCGCAGGATCAGCACCTGATCGCCCCAGTAGCGCTCGCTGCCGAACCAGGGAAAGCTCATCGGAAACGCTGGATCGTCCCAGCGCCGCGCCAGCCAGGCGCTGTAGTGCATCAGTCGCAGCGCGCGCAGTGCCTCGATCAGCGGTAGCTCGCGCGGGGCGAAGTCGTGGAACTCGTTGTAGCCGTCCACCAGTTCGGCCAGTTGGCCGAGCCGCTCGTGGCGCTCACCGGCGAGCATCATCCACAGGTCCTGCACGGCCGGGCCCATGCGGCAGTCGTCCAGGTCGACCAGGTGGAAGGCGTCATCGCGCGCCAGGATGTTGCCCGGGTGGCAGTCGCCGTGCAGGCGGATGGGCGTGAAGTGGGTGCTGGCGAAGACGTCCTCGACTCGCTTGAGCAGGTCGCGCGCCACCGATTCGTAGGCCGGCAGCAGGCTGCCGGGTACGAAGCCGCCGTCGAGCAGGGTGTTCAGCGAGTCGTGGCCGAAGTTCTGCACGCCCAGCGTTTCCCGATGCTCGAACGGCCGGCTGGCGCCGATGGCATGCAGGCGCCCGAGCAGTTGGCCGAGGCGATAGAGCTGATCAAGATTGCCCGGCTCCGGTGCGCGTCCGCCACGTCGCGGAAACAGCGCGAAGCGAAAGCCGGCATGGGTGAACAGCGTCTTGCCCTCGCGCTCCAGCGGCGCCACCACCGGCACCTCGTGTTCGCTCAGCTCCAGGCTGAACTGGTGTTCCTCGAGGATCGCCGCGTCGCTCCAGCGCGCCGGGCGATAGAACTTGGCGATCAACGGCGTTTCGCCCTCGATGCCCACCTGATAGACGCGGTTTTCATAGCTGTTGAGCGCCAGCACGCGGGCGTCGCTGAGATAGCCGAGGCTTTCCACGGCGTCGAGGACCAGATCCGGCGTGAGGGTATCGAAGGGATGGGACATGACCGGCTCCGCAGGATAGACCGTTCAGTGTATTGCACCCGGGCTTTTAAACAACCGCGCGTCCGCCGCGATCAGGTCGTAGGGTGGAAATCTTGCACAGCGAATTTCCACCGCGAGTCGAGCCGCTCAGTCGCCCGGTTTCGGCGTGCGCGCCAGACAGTAGACATCGACCCGCGCCGCGCCCGCGCGCTTGAGCAGGCGGGCGAGCGCCTCGGCGGTGGCGCCGGTGGTCAGTACGTCGTCGACCAGCGCCAGGTGGCGACCGCGCACGTTGCTGCCGGGCCTGAGGGCGAACGCCTGGCGCAGGTTGCGTCGGCGCGTGGCGGCGTCCAGCTGCTGTTGCGGCGGGGTGTCGAGCAGCCGTTCCAGCGTACGGTCATCGAGCGCGATGGCCAGCTCGCGGCTCAGCCAGCGCGCCAGCATCTGCGCCTGGTTGAAGCCGCGCTGGCGCATCCGGCGGCGGGCCAGGGGCACCGGCAGCAGCAGGTCCGGGCGCGGCAGGCCATCGGCGTAGGCGTGGCGCAGATGGTGCGCCAGGCGCTCGCCCAGCAGTCGACCGAACGGCCAGTGCGCCTGGTGCTTGAAGCGCGTGATCAGCGTGTCGACCGGAAAGGCGAAACGCCAGGGCACCTCGACGTGGTCGTAAGCCGGCGGTCGCTTCAGGCATTCGCCGCAGACCAGCCCGCGCACCGGCAGCGGCACGGCGCAGACCGTGCAGCGCGCGTCGAGCCAGGGCAGATCGGCTTCGCAGGCACTGCACAGCGGATCGCCCACGCAGGGTTCGTCGCAGAGCAGGCAGTTATGTTCAATAAATAACCACTTGTTCACCATGAATCCGTTCCTGGTTGACAGCGTATCGGGCTTGGCTAACCATTCCGCATCCGTGCCAGGCCGCCGAGCCGCTATTTATTACAAGGATCACCGATGAGCGCCACCGCCGCTTCCGTTACCCGCCACGACTGGACGCTCGCCGAGGTCAAGGCGCTCTTCACCCAGCCGTTCAACGATCTGCTGTTCCAGGCGCAGACCGTGCATCGCCAGCACTTCGACGCCAATCGCGTGCAGGTGTCCACGCTGCTTTCGATCAAGACCGGCGCCTGCCCGGAAGACTGCAAGTACTGCCCGCAGTCCGGTCACTACAACACCGGTCTGGATAAAGAGAAGCTGATGGAGGTGCAGAAGGTGCTGGAGGCGGCGGCCGAGGCCAAGGCCATCGGTTCGACGCGCTTCTGTATGGGCGCCGCCTGGAAGCATCCGTCGGCGAAGGACATGCCCTACGTGCTGAAGATGGTCGAAGGCGTCAAGGCCATGGGCCTGGAAACCTGCATGACCCTCGGCAAGCTCGATCAGGAGCAGACCCGCGCCCTCGCCGCGGCGGGCCTGGACTACTACAACCACAACCTGGATACCTCGCCGGAGTACTACGGCAACATCATCACCACCCGCACCTACGCCGAGCGTCTGGAGACGCTGAGCTACGTGCGCGAGGCGGGGATGAAGATCTGCTCCGGCGGCATCCTCGGCATGGGCGAGTCGCTGGACGACCGCGCCGGCCTGCTGATCCAGCTGGCCAACCTGCCGGAGCACCCGGAGTCGGTGCCGATCAACATGCTGGTCAAGGTCAAGGGCACGCCGCTGGCCGAGGAGCAGGATGTCGATCCGTTCGACTTCATCCGCATGCTCGCCGTGGCGCGGATCATGATGCCCAAGTCCCACGTGCGCCTGTCCGCCGGCCGCGAGCAGATGAACGAGCAGATGCAGGCCCTGGCGTTCCTCGCCGGCGCCAACTCGATCTTCTATGGCGAGAAGCTGCTGACCACCGCCAACCCGCAGGCCGACAAGGACATGCAGCTGTTCGCGCGCCTGGGCATCAAGCCGGAAGAGCGTCACGAGCATGCCGACGAGGTGCATCAGGCTGCCATCGAGCAGGCGCTGATCGAGCAGCGCGATTCCAAGCTGTTCTACAACGCGGCTGTTTGAGGTGCGGTGCGGTGGATGAGCCGAGCCTCATTCACCGCGAAGCCGACTTATTCGTAGGGTGGATGGCCCGCTTGCGGCCATCCACCGTTACCGGTTCTGCCCATGACCTTCGATCTCGCCTCCCGCCTCGCCGAGCGCCGCGCCGCGCACCTCTATCGCCAACGACCATTGCTGCAGACCCCGCAGCAGCCTGAAGTGGTCGTCGATGGCGAGCGCCTGCTGGCGTTCTGTTCCAACGACTACCTGGGCCTGGCCAACCACCCCGAGGTGATCGCCGCCATGCAGCAGGGCGCCGCGAACTGGGGTGTCGGCGGCGGCGCCTCGCATCTGGTGATCGGCCACAGCACACCGCATCACCAGCTCGAAGAAGCGCTCGCCGAATTCACCGGACGGCCGCGCGCGCTGCTGTTCTCCACCGGCTACATGGCCAACCTCGCCGCCGTTACCGCGCTGGTCGGGCAGGGCGACACGGTGCTGGAAGATCGCCTCAATCACGCCTCGCTGCTCGATGCCGGGCTGCTCAGCGGTGCGCGCTTCTCGCGCTACCTGCACAGCGACGCTGCCAGCCTCGCCAAGCGCTTGGAGAAAGCCGCCGGCAACACCCTGGTGGTCACCGACGGCGTGTTCAGCATGGACGGCGACCTCGCCGAGCTGCCGGTGATCTGCGCCGCAGCCCGGCAGCGCGGCGCCTGGGTGATGGTCGATGATGCGCACGGCTTCGGCCCGCTGGGCGCGAACGGCGGCGGCATCGTCGAGCATTTCGGTCTGGGCATCGACGACGTGCCGGTGCTGGTCGGCACCCTCGGCAAGGCGTTCGGTACGGCAGGGGCGTTCGTCGCCGGCAGCGAGGAGCTGATCGAGACGCTGATCCAGTTCGCCCGTCCGTACATCTACACCACTAGCCAGCCGCCGGCGGTGGCCTGTGCCACACTGAAAAGCCTGGAGCTGCTGCGCAGCGAGGGCTGGCGGCGGGAGCATCTGCAGCGTCTGGTGGCGCGTTTCCGCGCGGGCGCCGCGCAGATCGGCCTGACGCTGATGGATAGCCCCACGCCGATCCAGCCGGTGCTGGTCGGCAGCAGCGAGCGGGCGCTGAGGTTGTCGGCGTTGCTGCGCGAGCGCGGCATTCTGGTCGGCGCCATCCGCCCGCCAACCGTTCCGGCCGGCAGCGCACGGTTGCGGATCACCTTCACCGCGACCCATGGCGATGCGCAGCTCGAGCGCCTGCTGGAGGCGCTGGCCGACTGCTGGGCACTGCTGCCCGAGGAGCGCGACGATGCGTGAGCGACTGATTCTGCTGCCGGGCTGGGCGTTCGGCCCCGCGGCGCTCGAACCGCTGGCCGAGGTATTGCGCGAGCGCCAGCCGCATCTGCAGGTGGAGATCGCACCGCTGCCGGCGTTGGAGCAGCCGAGCGCCTGGCTCGACGAGCTGGACGCGCGGCTGCCGGCCGACGGCTGGCTGGCCGGCTGGTCGCTGGGTGGCATGCTGGCGACACAGCTGGCGGCGCGCCGTGGCGACAACTGTCCCGGCTTGATGACGCTGTGCAGCAACCCCTGTTTCCGTGGCCGCGACGACTGGTCGGCAGCCATGCCGGCCGAGGTCTTCGATGCCTTCGAGGAGGCCTTCCGCCTGGGCCCGCAGGACACGCTCAAGCGTTTCAGTCTGCTCTGCAGCCGCGGCGCCTACGATCCGCGCACGCTGGCGCGGCAGCTGCAGGTCAGCCTGCTCGACCAGCCGCAGGCGGTCGCCGCCGCCGGGCTGCGCCTGCTGGCCGAACTGGATGGTCGCGCGGCGTTGCAGCGCTACGTCGGCCCGCAGCTGCACCTGTTCGCCGGCGGCGATGCGCTGGTGCCGGCGGCCGCCGCCGAGGCGCTGCTGGCCTGGTTGCCGGACGTTGAAGTCGACGTGCTGGCCAATGCCAGCCACGGCCTGCCGCTGGAGCGCGCCGAGGATGTGGCGACGGCGATGCTGGCGTTCATGGATGAGGGCGAGGATGACTGAGTCTTCCCTCGGCCAGCACCCGACGGGCGTGCTGCCCGACAAGCGCCAGGTAGCGGCGTCCTTTTCCCGCGCCGCCGCCAGCTACGACAGCGTCGCCGCCCTGCAGCGACGGGTCGGCGGCAATCTGCTCGCCGCATTGCCGGACATGTCGCCGCCGACGCGTTGGCTCGACCTGGGCAGCGGGACCGGCTATTTCTCCCGCGCGCTGGCGGCGCGGTTCCCGCAGGCCGAGGGCGTGGCGCTGGATATTGCCGAAGGCATGCTGCGCCACGCGCGGCCGGCTGGCGGCGCGCGGCAGTTCGTCGTCGGCGACGCCGAGCACCTGCCGCTGCGCGAAGGCAGTGTCGGGCTGGTGTTTTCCAGCCTGGCCTTGCAGTGGTGCGAGGATTTCGCCGGTGTGCTCAGCGAAGCCCGGCGCGTCCTGCAGCCGGGCGGTACGTTCGCCTTCAGCAGTCTGTGCAGCGGCACCCTGCAGGAGCTGCGCGACAGCTGGCAGGCCGTCGATGGCCTGGCCCATGTCAATCGCTTTCGCCCACTGACCACCTACCGCACGCTCTGCGCTGAGAGCGGCCTGCGCCTACTAACGCTGGAGATGCGTCCCGAGGTGCTGTATTTCGCCGATCTGCGCCAGCTGACCCACGAACTCAAGGCGCTCGGTGCGCACAACCTCAACCCTGGGCGGCCCGGCGGGCTGACCGGCCGCGCGCGTTTGCGTGCGCTGGTCGCCGCCTACGAGCAGCTGCGCCAGTCCGCGGGATTGCCGGCGACCTATCAGGTGGTCTACGGCGTGTTGCGCAAGGAGCCATGAGTTGAATCGCGCGTTCTTCATTGCCGGCACGGATACCGATGTCGGCAAGACCACCATCGCCGCCGGTCTGCTGCATGCTGCGCGGGCGGCTGGATTGTCGACGGCCGCGGTCAAGCCGATCGCTTCCGGCTGCACGGCGACACCGCAGGGGCTGCGCAATGCCGATGCGCTCGCGCTGCAGGCCGAGTGCTGCCCGGCGCTCGACTATGCACAGGTCAACCCGTTCGCCTTCGCGCCGGCCATCGCCCCGCACATCGCAGCGCGTGAAGCCGGCGTGACGTTGAACACCTCGGCGCTGGCCGACGCCGTACAGGCCGTACTGGATCGAGGGGCCGACTTCACCCTCGTCGAGGGAGCTGGCGGCTGGCGGGTACCATTGAACGCGCGGGAGACGCTGGCCGCCTTGCCGAATCGTCTGCAGCTGCCGGTGATTCTGGTGGTGGGCGTGCGGCTGGGTTGTATCAGCCATGCGTTGCTGAGCGCCGAGGCGATCGCGCACGACGGTCTGGTGCTGGCCGGCTGGGTCGCCAACATCCTCGATCCCGCCATGTCACGGTTGGAAGAGAACCTCGCGACGCTCGACGAGCTGCTGCCGGCGCCCTGCCTGGGCCGCGTGCCGCGCCTGGCGGAGGCGTCGGCCGCGCAGGTCGCTGCGCACTTGCGACTGGCCGCGCTGGAACATCTGCCTTGCCGCTGACGGCACCATCTGCTTGAATGCTGGCAATCCGCCTTCGGAGTCGACCATGCAAATCTCCAACAGCCTTCTTGGTGCCGGCCTGAGCGCCTACCAGGGCGCCCAGCAGCGAGTCGATCAGGCTGCCTCGACGATCGCCGCCACCAGCCTGCCGACGGTTGACAGCTCCCAGGCGCTGACCGAGATCAGCGAGCAGCTGATCGAGCTGAAGCTCGGCGAGCACAACGCCGCACTCGGCGCCCGCCTGATTCGCAGCGCCGATGAAGTACTCGGCACGCTGATCGATACCCAGGCCTGATTCCTCGCGGCCCGTCGGCCGCGTCGCTTTCCCTCCTCTTCTTGTTTATGACGCGGCTGCTTTCACAGCCGGGCCCGCCCCTGCGCGTGCGTCGCGACTGCCGTCGCAACTGTCCGTTTCGTCCCTCTGCTCACGTTGACGCATCGCCTAGCATGAAATCGCCGGCCGATGAGCGGCTGCCTTGCACTGGCTTGACATCGCCTGGGTCGAAACGTATGTTTCAAACGCCTGTTTGACTCTCCGTGCCCACGATCGACGGCCGGAATCGAATCCGCGCGGCCGGCCGCTGCCAACCGCCGCAACCAGAACTCACCGCTGAGGTTTACGTTATGCCCGACTACAAGGCCCCCTTGCGCGATATCCGCTTCGTCCGCGACGAGCTGCTCGGCTACGAGGCGCACTACCAGAGCCTGCCGGGATGTGAAGACGCCACCCCGGACATGGTCAATGCCATCCTCGAAGAAGGCGCGAAGTTCTGCGAGCAGGTGCTTGCCCCGCTGAACCGTGTCGGCGACATCGAAGGCTGTACCTGGAGCGAATCCGGCGTGACCACCCCGACCGGCTTCAAGGAGGCCTACCAGCAGTTCGTCGAAGGTGGCTGGCCGAGCCTGGCGCATGACGTCGAGCACGGCGGTCAGGGCCTGCCCGAGTCGCTGGGTATGGCGATCAGCGAGATGATCGGCGAATCCAACTGGTCGTGGGGCATGTACCCGGGCCTGTCGCATGGCGCGATGAACACCCTGCACGCTCACGGTACTACCGAGCAGCAGCAGACCTACCTGACCAAGCTGGTTTCCGGCCAGTGGACCGGCACCATGTGCCTGACCGAGCCGCACTGCGGCACCGATCTGGGCATGCTGCGCACCAAGGCCGAGCCGCAGGCCGACGGCAGCTACAAGGTCACCGGCACCAAGATCTTCATTTCCGCCGGTGAGCACGACATGGCCGAGAACATCGTGCACATCGTGCTGGCCCGCCTGCCCGATGCGCCGGAAGGCACCAAGGGCATTTCGCTGTTCATCGTGCCGAAGTTCCTGCCGACGGCCTCCGGCGAAGTGGGCGAGCGCAACGGTGTGTCCTGTGGCTCGCTGGAACACAAGATGGGCATCCACGGCAACGCCACTTGCGTGATGAACTTCGACGCGGCCACCGGCTTCCTGATCGGCCCGCCGAACAAGGGCCTGAACTGCATGTTCACCTTCATGAACACCGCCCGCCTGGGTACCGCGCTGCAGGGCCTGGCCCATGCGGAAGTCGGCTTCCAGGGCGGTATTGCCTATGCCCGCGAGCGGCTGCAGATGCGTTCGCTGACCGGCCCGAAGGCGCCGGAGAAAGCTGCCGACCCGATCATCGTGCACCCGGATGTGCGTCGCATGCTGCTGACCATGAAGGCCTTCGCCGAGGGTAACCGAGCGATGCTGTACTTCGCCGCCAAGCAGGTGGACATCGTTCAGCGCAGTCAGGACGAGGAGCAGAAGAAAGCCGCCGATTCCCTGCTGGCCTTCCTCACCCCGATCGCCAAGGCGTTCATGACCGAAGTAGGCTTCGAGGCCGCCAACCACGGCGTGCAGATCTACGGTGGCCACGGCTTCATCGCCGAATGGGGCATGGAGCAGAACGTCCGTGACAGCCGGATCTCCTGCCTGTACGAAGGCACCACCGGCGTGCAGGCACTCGATCTGCTGGGCCGCAAAGTGCTGATGACCCAGGGTGAGGCGCTCAAGGGCTTCACCAAGATCGTGCACAAGTTCTGCCAGGCCAACGAAGGCAACGATGCGGTCAAGGAGTTCGTCGAGCCGCTGGGCAAGCTGAACAAGGAGTGGGGCGAACTGACCATGAAGGTCGGCATGGCCGCCATGAAAAACCGCGAGGAAGTCGGCGCCGCATCGGTGGACTACCTGATGTACTCCGGCTACGCCTGCCTGGCCTACTTCTGGGCCGACATGGCGCGACTGGCTGCCGAGAAACTGGCCGCCGGCACCGAGGAGCAGGCTTTCTACAAGGCCAAGCTGCAGACCGCGCGCTTCTACTTCGCCCGCATCTTGCCGCGCACCCGCACGCATGTGGAAGCCATGCTGTCCGGTGCCGACAATCTGATGGACATGGCCGAAGAAGACTTCGCGCTCGGCTACTGATCGTCCGTGCTGCACCAGAAAGCCGCTGCTCCTGCAGCGGCTTTCTGCATTCTGGAGCCTGAAAAAGCGTATTCCGAATGTGACCGGTGAAAACTGATCGGTCACTAAAAGACGCTTAGTCCGATATTCGTTATTGGTTTAGACTCGCTGGAAACGGCCCGCCGAGGCCGCCAATCCGTGTCTTGCGAGGATTTGCACATGGCTGATTACCAAGCGCCGCTGCGCGATATGCGTTTCGTCCTGAATGAAGTCTTCGAGGCGCCGAAGCTCTGGCAGACCCTGCCGGCGCTGGCCGAGGCGGTGGATGCCGAGACGGCTGACGCCATCCTCGAAGAAGCCGGCAAGATTACCGCCGGTACCATCGCCCCGCTGAACCGCAGCGGCGACGAGGAAGGCTGCCGCTGGGACGCCGGGCAGGTCAGCACGCCGGCGGGCTACCCCGAAGCCTATCGCCTGTACGCCGAGGGCGGCTGGGTCGGCGTCGGCGGCGATCCGACCTATGGCGGCATGGGCATGCCCAAGGTCATCTCGGCGCAGGTGGAGGAGATGATGAACTCCGCAAGCCTGGCCTTCGGTCTGTACCCGATGCTGACCTCCGGCGCCTGTCTGTCGATTCACGCGCATGCCAGCGAGGCGCTGAAGCAGAAGTATCTGCCGAACATGTATAGCGGCGTCTGGGCCGGCTCCATGTGCCTGACCGAGCCGCACGCCGGCACCGATCTGGGCATGATCCGCACGCGCGCCGAGCCGCAGGCCGACGGCAGCTACAAGATCAGTGGCACGAAGATCTTCATCACCGGCGGTGAGCACGACCTGACCGAAAACATCATCCATCTGGTGCTGGCCAAACTGCCGGATGCGCCGGCCGGTTCGCGCGGTATCTCGCTGTTCCTGGTGCCCAAGGTGCTGGTCAACGAGGACGGCTCGCTGGGGACGCACAACGCCGCGTCCTGCGGCTCCATCGAGCACAAGATGGGTATCCAGGCCTCGGCCACCTGCGTGATGAACTTCGACGGCGCCACCGGTTGGATGGTTGGCGAGCCGAACAAAGGCCTGGCGGCGATGTTCACCATGATGAACTACGAGCGTCTGGGCGTCGGCATCCAGGGCCTGGCCACCGGCGAGCGTTCCTACCAGAGCGCCATCGACTACGCCCGCGAGCGCATCCAGAGCCGCGCACCGAGCGGCCCGGTGGCGCAGGACAAGGCGGCTGATCCGATCATCGTGCATCCGGACGTGCGTCGCATGCTGCTGACCATGAAAGCGCTGAACGAAGGTGGCCGCGCATTCTCCAGCTACGTAGCGCTGCAGCTGGATATCGCCAAGTTCAGCGATGATGCCGAAGCACGCCAGCGTGCCGATGCGCAGGTCGCCCTGCTGACACCGGTAGCCAAGGCCTTCCTCACGGACATGGGCCTGGAGACGACCGTGCATGGCCAGCAGGTGTTCGGCGGCCACGGCTTCATCCGCGAATGGGGTCAGGAGCAGCTGGTGCGCGACTGCCGTATCACGCAGATCTACGAAGGCACCAACGGCATCCAGGCGCTCGATCTGGTCGGCCGCAAGGTGGTGGGTAGCGGTGGCGAGCTGTATCGCAACTTCGCCGACGAGGTGCGTGGTTTCATCGCCTCTGCCGGGCAGGAACTGGCCGAGTTCATCGAGCCGCTGCAGGCTGCGCTGGACAACCTGGACGACTTGACCGCCTGGGTGCTGGAGCAAGCCAAGCAGAACCCGAACGAAATCGGCGCGGCCTCGGTGGAATACTTGCACGTGTTTGGCTACACCGCCTACGCCTACATGTGGGCGATGATGGCGCGTGCGGCGCTGGGCAAGGACGATGCCTTCTACCGCAGCAAGCTCGGCACTGCGCGCTTCTTCTTCGCCCGTCTGCTGCCGCGCATCCATTCGCTGACCGCCACGGTACGTGCCGGCAGCGATTCGCTGTACCTGCTGGCGGCCGAGGAGTTCTGAGCGCCGGCTTAATCTGGCGGCGTAATGAAATTAATCGGCCATGTGTGTGGAACGTTTGCGCCAGTAGTCCGGTCCTAAAAAGCACGTCGCTGTAAGCAATCACGTACAAAGCGGATCAAGGAAGACTTGCTTGTAGGAAATTGCTTACAGCGCGTGATGTAAGATGGCTACTACTGTCTCGGCGAGGCGGTCAGTACTCTTCTGCACTCGGACCTCGGCGCAAGGTAGCGCAATCGAAAAGAAGGACGAGAACGGAGTGGCGCCAGGATGGCGCACGATCACGGATGTCAGGATTCACAGTCTGCAAAGCCCCGCCTCGGCGGGGTTTTTCTTTTTGCGCGCAACATAATCTGCGCCGGCATCAGCCGGGCAGACGCACACCAGTACCGCCCAGGCCGCAGTAGCCCCCCGGGTTCTTCGCCAGGTACTGCTGATGGTAGCCCTCGGCGTAATAGAACGTCGGTGCCTGCGCAATCTCCGTGGTAATCGCGCCATAGCCGGCCTGACTGAGCTGGCGCTGGAACGCCGCCTGGCTGGTCTGTGCCTGCTCGCGCTGGCTGTCGTCCAGCCAGTAGATCGCCGAGCGATACTGGCTGCCGACATCGTTGCCCTGGCGCATGCCCTGGGTCGGATTGTGCGATTCCCAGAACACGGTGAGCAGCGTCTGATAATCGATCTGCTGCGGATCGAACACCACCAGCACGGCTTCGGTGTGTCCGGTCAGACCCGAGCAGACTTCCTCATAGGTCGGATTCGGCGTGAAGCCACCGGCATAACCCACGGCGGTGGTCCACACGCCGGGCTGTTCCCAGAAACGCCGCTCGGCACCCCAGAAGCAGCCGAGGGCGAACAGCGCCTGCTGCAGGCCGGCAGGAAACGGTGGTTGCAGCGGATGGCCGTTGACGTAATGGGCCTCAGGTACCGCCATCGGCGTGGAGCGGCCCGGCAGCGCCTGTTCGGCGGTGGGTAGCGCGTTCTGATGCACGAGAATCTGCGAGCGTAGCGGCATGGTGACAACCTCGGCCGGAGCGAAAGACGTCAGTCAGGCTACCGGAGGTCGGCGGTGTCTTGAAGCGTTAGGCGCCGTCCGGTCGCCGCGGCGTTCAGGCCCAGTGCGGATAGCGCCGCAAGGCTTCGAGCAGGCGGGACGACGGGATCGGCTTGTCGAACAGATAGCCTTGGCCGATATCGCAGCGCTGGCGGCGCAGGAAGGCTAGCTGGGCGGGGCTCTCGATGCCTTCAGCGACGACTTTCAGACGCAGGTTGCGCGCCATCGCGATCACCGCCGAGGTGATCTCCATGTCGTCCTGGTTGTCGGGAATGTCCTTGATGAAGCTGCGATCGATCTTGATCACGTCGATGGGGAATTTCTTCAGGTAGCTGAGCGACGAATAGCCGGTACCGAAATCATCCATCGCCAGCGTCACGCCCAGCGCCTTGAGCCCGAGCAGCTGCTGGCGAGTCTGTTCGGTGGCATCGAGCAGCAGGCCTTCGGTCAGTTCCAGCTCCAGCTGCGCGGCCGGCAGTTGTTCCTCGTGCAGGGTGGCGGCCAGGGAGGCGATCAGCTCGGGGTCGGAGAACTGCTTGGGCGACAGGTTGATCGCCACCTGCGGCCGGCCCAGCCCCAGCTCGGACAGCCGCACGCCCATGCGACAGGCTTCGCGGGCAATCCATTTGCCGATCGGGATGATCAGCCCGGTTTCCTCGGCCACGCTGATGAACTGGTCCGGGCTGATCATGCCGCGGGTGGGATGATTCCAGCGCAGCAGTGCCTCGACGCCTTGCAAGCGCCCCGAGCGCAGGCATAGCTTGGGCTGGTAGAACAGCTCCAGCTCGTCGTGGGTGAGCGCACGGCGCAGGTTGTTTTCGACGAACAGCTTGTTGTTGGCCTCGGTGTGCAGCGCGTCGGTGAACACCTGGAGCTGGTTCTTGCCGTTGGCCTTGGCCTTGTGCAGCGCCTGGCCGGCATGCTTCATCAGCGTCTCCGGGTCGTTGCCGTGGAGCGGCGCGCAGGCCAGGCCGATCGAGCCGCTGACGCTGATCAGCTGCTTGTCGACGAACAGCGGTTTGTCGAGCGTGCGCAGGACCTGTTGCGCCAGGCGCTGGCCGGCTTCGAGGTCCATGTCGTCGAGCAGCAGGGCGAATTCGTTGCTGGCGAAGCGCGCCAGCACACCGTCGCGACTGAGGCCGTTGCGAAGGCGCTGCGCGAGGCTGGTCAGCAGCCGGTCGCCGGTCTGGTGCCCGAGGGTGTCGTTGATCCGCTTGAAGTTGTCGATGTCCACCAGCAGCAGGCACAGCTGGGGCGTGCGGTGGCCGGCGAAGCGCTCCTCCAGGCTGCGGATGAAGTACGGGCGGTTGCCCAGGCTGGTCAGGTTGTCGGTGTAGGCCAGGCGCTCGATGTGCTGCTGCACCAGCTTGCTCTGGGTGACGTCCTCGTAGATGCCGATGTAGTGCGTCAGTTCGCCGGCATCATTGAGTACCTTGGAGATCGACAGCTGGCCCCAGTACGGCTCCAGGTTCTTGCGCCGGCTGCGGAATTCGCCTTGCCAGCTGTTGCCATGCGCCAGCGAGGAGGCCGTGTCCGAGAGCAGCGCACCGAGGTTCTCCAGACTGGTGAGATCAGTTAGCAGCTGACCGCGCACCTCTTCGGCGGAGAACTGGGTGATCGCGCTGAAACTCGGGTTGACGTATTCCACCCGGCCCTCGCGATCGACCAGGATGAAGGCGCTGGCGCTCTGTTCCACCGCACGCTGGAACAGGTGCAGCATGTGGGTCGCGCTGACGCGCTGCTGGTTGGCCAGGACCTGGGCGTACTGGTCGGCGAGTTCGCCGGCGAACGCCACCTCGTCAGGCTGCCAGCGGCGCGGCGGGCCGTCGTGCTGCAGGCAGAGCAGGCCGATCATCTCGCCGCCGATGCGGATCGTTGCGCTGAGGATCGAGCTGATTCCGCGTGGAATCAGCAGATTTTGCGCCAGTTCATGCGTGCGCGAGTCGTGCACGACGTCGCCGACATCGAGGGTGCGACTGCTGTGCAGCGTCTCGAGGTACTGCGGATACGGGGCCAGATCGACCACGGCGGGGTACTCGTATCCGTCGTCGTCGCGGCGGAAGGCGGCGACCGCCTCCAGTTGCGTGCCGTTGAGCCGCCAGATGGCGGCCCGGCAGACCTCGTAGGCCTCGCAGGCGGCCTGGGTGATGAGTTCGGCGGCTTCGAGCTGCGGGTTGTCGGAGGCGTAGCGGTGACGGGCCAGGCGCACGATCAGCTGCTGCTGCGCGCGCGAGCGCACCAGCTGTTCCAGTTGTTCATCGCGAGCGGGCGGGTCGAGCATGGTATGCATGCCGGAGGTGGCGCCATTGAGCGGCGCGGCGGCGGCCGGTTTGCCGACGATCAGGTAGCCGACCAGCAGTTCGCGTCCGTACTTGCGGCAGCGCTCGCCCACTTCGGTCAGCGTGAGCGTGCCGCGCGGAGTGTGCAGCTGGTATTCGACGCAATAGTGCGGCTGGTTCAGGAGCTGCTGCTGGATATCGTCGTGCAGCTGGTGCCGGGCGTACGGCTCCATCAGGCTCGCGTAGGGCGAGTCGATCAGCGAGCACAGCTCGTTGGCCGCCACGTCGAAGTGGCGCTCGCAGGCAGGATCCAGATAGAGCAGCAGCCAGCTGGCCTCGTTCAGACGCTCGAAACGCAGCATTCCAAGCCGGGAAGGCACTGGCAACTGCATCACAACCTCGGGCGCCAGACGGCTGGCGGCATCGGGATGTATTTTCATCGAGCGCTTGGCTTCCAGTATGCTGGCCGGACCGGCTGGTTGCGCTGTTGCACTGCTACAGCGGACTTCAAGGATGGCGAAATAATATTAACTTCGGGCAAGGGTGCATCATGCGACAGAGGCTGACAAGTCGGTGGTTGAAGTTATTGGCGGCGTCGATCTGCAGTTATGTCGCCCTGCACTCACACGCCGCCGATCAGGCGCAATTCAGTGGCGGCGAAGCCGAGCACTACCTCTCGGAATTGAAGTCTCGCTACGGTCTTGCCGGTGAGCGCGAAGCGCTGCTGGCGCATGGTAACGGCCTGCTGGACCGCTACGCGTTGCGGGTCGCCTATCAGGTCGGTGTCGCCAATCCGCAGGATCTCAGCTATCGCCTGAGCATCGGCAAATCCGGCGAACTGCAAGTTCGTGAAGAAGTGCGTGGCCCGGGCAACGGCATCGCGGTACACAATCGCAATCTGTCGGTGTTCGGTCTCGATCCTTATCTGAGCTATCGATGTCCACCGCAGGGGCTGGTGTGCATCATTGACAGTCCCGCCGACGGCACGCCGCTGGTCACCATCCTTCGCGATCCCGCGGGTGCTGAAGAACTGGCCAAGGCCCTGTCGTTCCTCATCCGCAATCTGCAGAAGGGTTAGCGGTGGCAGATCCATCGGACGGCAAATAAAAACGCCGCATCCTTGTGAGGGATGCGGCGTTTTTCGTTCCGCGAGTTACAGCAGCAGCGTGCGGATATCCGCCAGCAGTTCCGACAGGCGCTTGGTGAAGCGCGCGGCGGCGGCGCCGTTGATCACCCGGTGATCGTAGGACAGCGACAGCGGCAGCATCAGGCGCGGCTGGAAGGCCGAACCATCCCACACCGGCTGTATGGTCGCCTTGCTGACACCGAGGATCGCCACCTCCGGCGCATTGACGATCGGCGTGAAGCCGGTACCGCCGATGTGGCCGAGGCTGGAGATGGTGAAGCAGGCACCCTGCATGGCATCCGGCGAGAGCTTCTTGGTGCGCGCCTTCTCCGCCAGCTCGGCGGCCTCACCAGCCAGTTGCAGCAGGCTCTTCTGGTCGACGTTGCGGATCACCGGGACCATCAGACCGTCCGGAGTATCCACCGCGAAGCCCACGTGCACGTACTTCTTGCGGATCAGCGCCTTGCCGCTGGGGGCCAGGGAGCTGTTGAAGTCCGGCAGCTCACGCAGCAGGTGCGCACAGGCCTTGAGCAGCAGCGGCAGTACGGTCAGCTTGACACCGGCCTTCTCGGCGGCGGCTTTCTGCGCCACGCGGAAGGCTTCCAGCTCGGTGATGTCGGCCGACTCGAACTGCGTCACGTGCGGCACGTTCAGCCAGCTGCGATGCAGGTTGGCTGCGCCAATCTGCATCAGGCGGCTCATCTCGACTTCTTCGATCTCGCCGAACTTGCTGAAGTCCACCGCCGGGATCGGCGGAATGCCGGCGCCACCACTGGCGGCGACAGAGGTCTGCGGACCTTGCTGCAGCATGCTCTTGACGTACTGTTGCACGTCTTCCTTGAGGATGCGGCCCTTCGGACCGCTACCGGAGACTGCTGCCAGTTCGACGCCGAACTCACGCGCCAGCTGACGCACGGCCGGGCCGGCGTGCACCTTGGTACCGTCGCGGCTGGGCGCGCCAACCGGCTTGGCCGCTTCGGTTTGCGCGGTGGGTGCCGGCTTGCGATCGGCTTCGGCAGACGTGGCGGCCTTGGTCGGCTCGGTCGGGGTGGTCGGTGCCGCGGCCGGAGCCGGAGTCGCCGCCGCAGCGCCTTGGACCTTGAGGGTCAGGATCAGGTCGCCGGTGCCGACTTCGTCGTTCAGCTTGATCGCCACGCTTTCCACCACGCCGGTGGCCGGCGAGGGGATTTCCATGCTCGCCTTGTCGGACTCCAGCGTCAGCAGGCTCTGATCGGCTTCGATGTGGTCGCCGGGCTTGACGTACAGCTCGATGACGCGGGCCTTGCCCGACGAGCCGATGTCCGGCACGTGGACCTGCTGGCTCTGCTCGGCGCCGCCAGCCGCTGCCGGTTCGGCACTGGCGGCCGGGGCGCTGGCTGCGGCGGTATCGGGTGCCTGAGCCGCTTGCGCGGCCGGCTCGGCTGGCGCCTCGGCGCTGGCTTCGCCGCCGTCGCTTTCCAGTTCGAGCAGCTCATCGCCTTCCTTCAGGCGATCACCCAGCTTGACCTTCAGCGCCTTGATCACCCCGGCCTTGGGCGCCGGGATTTCCATGCTGGCCTTGTCCGACTCAAGCGTCAGCAGGCTCTGTTCGGCCTCGATGCGGTCGCCGACCTTGACGAACAGTTCGATGACTTCGCCTTCGCCGCTGCCGATATCGGGTACGCGAATCAATTCACTCATGGCTTCGCTCCTCAGCAGTCCAGCGGATTGGGTTTATCGGCATTGATGCCGAACTTGACGATGGCTTCGGCCAGTACCTTGGCTTCCATCTCGCCGCGTGCGACCAGCTGTTCCAGCGTGGCCAGCACGACCCAGTTGCGATCCACTTCGAAGTGATGGCGCAGCTTCTTGCGCGTATCGCTGCGACCGAAGCCGTCGGTGCCGAGCACGCGGAATTCCTTGCACGGAACCCACTGGCGGATCTGGTCGGCGAACAGCTTCATGTAGTCGGTCGAGGCCACCACCGGGCCCTTGCGACCGGCCAGGCACTGCTCGACGTACGACTGGCGCGGCTTCTCGTGCGGGTGCAGGAGGTTCCAGCGGTCCACGGCGAGGCCTTCGCGACGCAGTTCGTTGAAGCTCGGTACGCTCCAGACGTCGGCGGCGACGCCGTAGTCTTCGCGCAGCATCTTCGCTGCCTCGCGCACTTCGCGCAGGATGGTGCCCGAGCCGAGCAGCTGGACGTGATGCGCGGCGTCCATCTTGTCTTCTTCGAGCAGGTACATGCCCTTGATGATGCCTTCCTCGACGCCCTCCGGCATGGCCGGCTGCTGGTAGGCCTCGTTCATCACGGTGATGTAATAGAAGATGTTCTGCTGCTCTTCGGTCATCTGCCGGATGCCTTCACGGATGATCACCGCCAGCTCGTAGCCGTAGGTGGGGTCATAGGTGCGGCAGTTCGGGATGGTCGAAGCGAGGATGTGGCTGTGGCCGTCCTCGTGCTGCAGGCCTTCGCCGTTGAGCGTGGTGCGACCGGCGGTGCCGCCGATCAGGAAGCCGCGCGCCTGGCTGTCGCCTGCCGCCCAGGCGAGGTCGCCGATGCGCTGGAAGCCGAACATCGAGTAGAACACGTAGAACGGCAGCATCGGCTGGTTGTGGTTGCTGTAGGCGGTCGCCGCGGCGATCCAGCTGGACATGGCGCCGGCTTCGTTGATGCCTTCCTCAAGGATCTGACCTTTCTTGTCCTCGCGGTAGAACATCACCTGATCCTTGTCCACCGGCTGATACAGCTGGCCGACCGAGGAATAGATGCCGAGCTGGCGGAACATGCCCTCCATGCCGAAGGTGCGCGCCTCGTCGGGAATGATCGGGACGATGCGTTTGCCCAGGTCCTTGTCCTTGATCAGCTGCGCCAGCACGCGGACGAAGGCCATGGTGGTGGAGATTTCGCGATCGCCGGAACCGTCGAGGATCGCCTTGAGAGTTTCCAGCGGCGGCGTCGGGATGCTGAAGCTCTTGGTGCGCCGCTGCGGTACGAAGCCGCCGAGCGCCTCGCGCTTCTTCTGCAGGTACTTGGCTTCCGGGCTGTCCGGCTCCGGTTTGTAGAACGGCAGGTCCTTGAGCTGGTCGTCGGCGATCGGTACACCGAAGCGGTCGCGGAACACCTTCAGGCTCTCGACGTCGACCTTCTTGACGTTGTGCGCGATGTTCTGCGCCTCGCCCGAGCCGGTGCCGTAGCCCTTGATGGTCTTGGCCAGAATGACGGTCGGCTGGCCCTTGTGGTGGACCGCCTGATGATAGGCCGCGTACACCTTGAACGGATCATGGCCGCCGCGGTTGAGCTTCCAGACCTCGTCATCGGACATGTCGCTGACCATTTCCAGCAGCTCGGGGCGTGCACCGAAGAAGTGCTTGCGTACGAACGCGCCGTTGTTGGCCTTGTAGTTCTGGTAGTCGCCGTCGACCACTTCGTCCATGCGTGCTTGCAGCAGGCCGGCTTCGTCCTTGGCGAACAGCGGGTCCCACAGGCGGCCCCAGATGACCTTGATGACGTTCCAGTCGGCGCCGCGGAAGTTGCCTTCCAGCTCCTGGATGATCTTGCCGTTGCCGCGCACCGGGCCATCGAGGCGCTGCAGGTTGCAGTTGATGACGAAGATGAGGTTGTCCAGCTTCTCGCGGCCGGCCAGGGAGATGGCGCCGAGCGATTCCGGCTCGTCGGTCTCGCCGTCGCCGAGGAAGCACCAGACCTTCTGCTTGCCGGCCGGAATGAAGCCGCGGCTTTCCAGGTACTTCATGAAGCGCGCCTGGTAGATCGCCTGGATCGGGCCGAGGCCCATCGACACGGTGGGGAACTGCCAGAAGTCCGGCATCAGCCACGGGTGCGGGTAGGAGGGCAGGCCGCCGCCGTCGGTTTCGCGGCGGAAGTTGTTCAGCTGCTCCTCGCTGATGCGGCCTTCGAGGAAGGCGCGGGCGTAGATGCCGGGCGAGGCGTGGCCCTGGAAGTAGATCAGGTCGCCGCCGTGTTCTTCGGTCGGGGCCTGGAAGAAATAGTTGAAGCCGATGTCGTACAGCGTCGCGCTGGAGGCGAAGGTGGAAATGTGGCCGCCCAGATCCGGGTCGGCGACGTTGGCGCGCATTACCATCGCCAGGGCGTTCCAGCGTACCAGCGAGCGAATGCGGCGTTCCATGAACAGGTCGCCGGGCATGCGTGCTTCGTGGGTGACGGGGATGGTGTTGCGGTACGGCGTAGTGATCGCGTAGGGCAGCTGGGTACCACTGCGGGTGGCCAGCTCGCCCATCCGGGTCATCAGGTAATGGGCGCGTTGTTCGCCCTCGCGGTCGAGGACGGACTCCAGGGCGTCCAGCCATTCCTGGGTTTCGACGGGATCGAGATCTTGCATGGCTTGCTCCAGGGCGGAAAGGCTTCCAGAATCGGTTGCCTGCTGCGCACCCGCTTTGTGGGCGGGAGCGTATATATGTTCTTGGATATGCCGGGGTAGGCCGGTCGTCTGTAGTTTTACTACAAAACTGCGTGACGATCAGCCCCCTGCAGCATTCTTTAGTAGTAAAACTACAATCACAGGGCGCGGCCATACTTCCAAAGTGGCGCTTGCGCGGCTCTAGCTCGCGCGATCCGGCTGTTCCGACGTGACAAAAGGAAACGACCTACATGAGCCTGCCTCCACTGGCTGCATTGCCTGTTTCACTTCAGCCTTTTGTCAGCCGGGCGCAGGAGACGTTCCGGCGTGCCCTCGGCGAATCGTCCGAACAGGTGCTGGCGGCGTGGCCCGCTGCCCGGCGCGAAACGTTCGGTCGCGTTTGCGCTGCCAGCGATTTTGTCAGCGAACAGGTTAGCCGAGATCCGCAGATGCTGCTGGAGCTGGCCGACACTGGGCTGCTGGAGCGCGCCCTGGCGCCCGGCGAGATGCGCGCCCTGCTGACGACGGCGCTGGCCGAGTGCGACAGCGAGGATGCACTGGCGGTGTTGCTGCGGCGCTTTCGCAATCGCCATCAGGTACGCATTGTCTGGCGCGACCTGGCGCGTGAGGCGGACCTGGCGCAAACCTGTCGCGAGCTGTCGGACATGGCCGACGCCTGCGTCGATCTCGCCTATCAGTGGCTCTACGCCCGCCATTGCGAGCAGTTCGGCGTGCCGACCGGAAACCGCTCCGGCCGACAGCAGCATCTCGTCGTGCTCGGCATGGGCAAGCTGGGCGCGCACGAACTCAATCTGTCCTCGGACATCGACCTGATCTTCGGTTATCCGGAAGGCGGCGAAACCGTTGGCGCCAAGCGTTCGCTGGACAATCAGGAGTTCTTCGTGCGGCTCGGCCAGCGCCTGATCAAGGCGCTGGACGCCATCACCGTCGACGGCTTCGCCTTCCGCGTCGACATGCGCCTGCGTCCCTACGGTTCGTCCGGGCCGCTGGTGTTCAGCTTCAACGCGCTGGAACAGTACTACCAGGACCAGGGGCGCGACTGGGAACGCTACGCGATGATCAAGGCGCGCGTGGTCGCCGGCGATCAGCAGGCGGGCCGGGAGCTGCTGAAGATGCTGCGTCCGTTCGTTTACCGGCGCTACCTGGATTTCTCCGCGATCGAAGCGCTGCGTGGCATGAAGCAGCTGATCCAGCAGGAAGTCCGCCGCAAGGGCATGGCCGGCAATATCAAACTGGGTGCCGGCGGTATCCGCGAGGTGGAGTTCGTCGCCCAGGCCTTCCAGCTGATCCACGGCGGTCGTGACCTTAGCCTGCAGCAGCGACCGTTGCTGGATGTGCTGGCGACGCTGGCAGCGCAGGGCTACCTGCCGCCGGCGGCGGTCGACGAGCTGCGCGAGGGTTACGAGTTCCTGCGCTACACCGAGCATGCGCTGCAGGCGATCGCCGACCGGCAGACGCAGATGCTGCCGGAGAATGATGTCGACTGTGAGCGTGTCGCCTTCATGCTTGGCTTCGACAGCTGGACGGCGTTCCATGAACGCCTGCTGCACTGGCGCGGGCGTATCGACTGGCATTTCCGCCAGGTCATCGCCGACCCCGACGAGGACGACAGCGAGGATGGCGAGCTGCCCGACGGCGGCGAATGGCTGGCGCTGTGGCAGCAGGACTGGGACGAGGACTTCGCCGCCGGTCAGCTGAGCGAGGCCGGTTTCCGCGACGGCCCTGCGGCCTGTCAGCGTCTGGCGCTGCTGCGCAACGGCAAGCAGGTGCGCACCATGCAGCGACTCGGGCGCGAGCGGCTGGATGCCTTCATTCCGCGCCTGCTGGGGCTGGTCGTCGAGCAGGACGATCCCGATCTGGTGCTCGAGCGCGTGCTGCCACTGGTCGAGGCGGTCGCCCGGCGTTCGGCGTATCTGGTGCTGCTCAGCGAGAACCCGCACGCGCTGCGGCGTCTGCTCGAACTGTGCGCCGCGAGCCCCTGGATCGCCGAACAGATCGCGCGCTTTCCGTCTCTGCTCGATGAGTTGCTCAACGCCGGGCGCCTGTACAGCCCGCCGCAGGCGCCGGAGCTGGCTGCCGAGCTGCGCGAGCGGCTGATGCGCATCCCCGAGGACGATCTGGAGCAGCAGATGGAAGCGCTGCGCCACTTCAAGCTGGCGCATCGGCTGCGCGTCGCGGCCTCGGAGATCGCCGGCACGCTGCCGCTGATGAAGGTCAGCGACTACCTCACCTGGCTGGCCGAGGCGGTGCTGAAGGAGGTGCTGATGCTCGCCTGGCGCTACATGGTCGCCCGTCATGGCGTACCGCGGCGCAGCGACGGCACGCCATGCGATCCGGGATTCATCATCGTCGGCTACGGAAAGGTCGGCGGGATCGAGCTGGGGCATGGCTCCGACCTCGATCTGGTGTTCATCCACGACGGCGATCCGGCGGTCGAAACCGATGGCGCCAAGCCCATCGACAGCGCGCAGTTCTTCACTCGCCTGGGCCAGCGCATCATTCATCTGCTGACCACCCAGACCACCTCCGGCCAGCTGTATGAAGTGGACATGCGCCTGCGGCCGTCCGGCGCGGCGGGCCTGCTGGTCGGCTCGCTGGCCGCCTTCGAGCGCTACCAGAGCCAAGAGGCCTGGACCTGGGAACATCAGGCGCTGGTCCGCGCGCGCGTGCTGGCCGGCTGTGCGCGGCTGACCGCCGACTTCGAGCGGGTGCGTGCCGCGGTGCTGGGCCGTGCGCGCGATCTCGACGCGTTGCGCCGTGAAGTCAGCGAGATGCGCGCCAAAATGCGCGACAACCTCGGCACCCGCTCCAGCCACGCCGGCGTGGATGACAACGCGTTCGAGGCCGCGGCCGAGTTCAATCTCAAGCAGGATGCCGGTGGTATCGTGGATATCGAATTTATGGTGCAATACGCCGCTTTGGCGTGGTCGCACCAGCATCCTGAACTGCTGCGCTATACCGATAACATCCGCATTCTCGATGGGTTGGAGCAGGCCGGGTTGATGACCGGCGATGAGGTCCGGCTGCTGCAGGACGCCTACAAGGCCTACCGTGCGGCTGCCCACCGGCAATCACTGCAGAAGCAGCCCGGAGTGGTGAGTGGGGATCAATTCCACGACGAGCGCCGCGCGGTCATGCGTATCTGGCGCGAGCTGGGGCTCGAGTGAAGCCCTTCGTCGGGCTACCAAGCAATTTCGAATTCTGAGGAGCTGGCAACGATGTCGATGGCCGATCGTGATGGCGTGATCTGGTATGACGGTGAACTGGTGCAGTGGCGCAACGCGACCACCCACGTGCTGACCCACAGCCTGCACTACGGCATGGGCGTGTTCGAGGGCGTGCGTGCCTACAACACGCCGCAGGGCACCGCGATCTTCCGTCTGGAAGCGCACACCGACCGCCTGTTCGACTCCGCCCACATCATGGGCATGAAGATTCCGTTCACCAAGGCCGAGATCAACGAAGCCACCCGCGCCGCGGTGCGCGAGAACGGCCTGGAGAGCGCCTACATTCGCCCGCTGGCCTTCTACGGTTCGGAAGGCATGGGCATCCGTGCCGACAACCTGAAGGTGCACGTGATCGTCGCCGCCTGGCACTGGGGCGCGTACATGGGTGACGAGGCGCTGGAGAACGGCATCAAGATCCGCACCAGCTCGTTCACCCGTCACCACGTCAACATCACCATGACCCGCGCCAAGTCCAGCGGCAGCTACGTCAACTCGATGCTGGCGCTGCAGGAAGCGGCCTCCGGCGGTGCCGACGAGGCGCTGCTGCTGGATCCGGAAGGCTACGTGGCCGAGGGCTCGGGCGAGAACATCTTCATCGTCAAGAATGGCGTGATCTACACCCCGGAAGTCACCGCGTGCCTGAACGGCATCACCCGTGGCACCGTGCTGACCCTGGCGCGCGAGATGGGCATCGAGATCGTCGAGAAGCGCATCACCCGCGACGAGGTGTACATCGCCGACGAGGCCTTCTTTACCGGCACCGCCGCCGAAGTCACGCCGATCCGCGAAGTCGACGGCCGCCAGATCGGCATCGGCCGCCGCGGCCCGGTGACCGAGAAACTGCAGAAGGCCTACTTCGACCTGGTCACCGGCAAGACCGATGCCCACGCCGAATGGCGCACGCTGGTCAAATAAGCCAAGGGCTGGCAGCCGGAAGCTGGACGTGACCAACACTCCGGCGCCGGCTTCCAGCTTCACGCTGATGACTCCCCGCTTATGAATATTCTGATCGTAGGTCCCAGCTGGGTCGGCGACATGGTGATGGCGCAGACGCTGTTCGTCTGCCTCAAACAGCGCCACCCCGACTGCCAGATCGACGTGCTGGCGCCCGAGTGGAGCCGGCCGATCCTCGAACGCATGCCCGAAGTGCGCCAGGCGCTGAGCTTTCCGCTCGGCCACGGCGTGCTCGACCTGGCGACCCGGCGCAAGGTCGCGCAGGGCCTGCGTGGCCAGTATCAGCAGGCCATCCTGCTGCCCAACTCGCTGAAGTCCGCGCTGGTGCCATTCTTCGCCGGGATTCCCAAGCGCACCGGCTGGCGCGGCGAAATGCGCTTCGGCCTGCTCAACGATATCCGCAAGCTCGACAAGCAGCGCTATCCGCTGATGATCGAGCGCTTCATGGCGCTGGCGTTCGAGCCGGATGCCGAACTGCCCCGGCCCTATCCGCACCCGTCGCTGCGTATCGATGCGACGAGCCGCGCGACGGCGCTGGCGCGCTTCGGCCTGAACGTCGAACAGCCGGTGCTGGCGCTGTGTCCCGGTGCCGAGTTCGGCGAATCCAAGCGCTGGCCGGCCGAGCACTTCGCCCAGGTTGCCGAGGCGAAAATCCGTGAAGGCTGGCAGGTCTGGCTGTTCGGCTCGAAGAACGACCATGAGGTCGGCGAAGACATCCGCGCGCGGCTGATTCCCGGCCTGCGCGAGGAGGCGGTGAACCTGGCCGGCGAGACCAGCCTGGCCGAGGCGATCGATCTGCTGTCCTGCGCCGAGGCGGTGGTATCCAACGACTCGGGATTGATGCACGTGTCCGCCGCGCTTGGCCGTCCGCTGGTGGCGGTGTACGGCTCGACCTCGCCGGCGTTCACCCCGCCGTTGTCCGAGCAGGTCGAGGTCGTGCGTCTGGGCCTTGAGTGCAGCCCCTGCTTCGAACGCACCTGCCGCTTCGGCCATACAAACTGCCTGCGCGAACTGGACCCGGCCCGCGTGATCGAGGCGCTGGGGCGCCTGCTGCCGCAGCCGGTCGAGGTGCGCTGATTGAAGGTGCTGCTGGTCAAGACCTCTTCGTTGGGCGACGTCGTGCATACGCTGCCGGCGCTCACCGACGCGCAGCGGGCCATTCCCGGCATCCGCTTCGACTGGGTGGTGGAAGAAGGTTTCGCCGAGATTCCCGCCTGGCATCCGGCGGTGGATCAGGTGATTCCGGTGGCCATCCGCCGCTGGCGCAAGAGCCCTTGGCAAACCCTCCGCTCCGGTGAGTGGCGCCGCTTCAAGGCGCGCCTTCGCGAAACCCGCTACGACTTGGTGATCGACGCCCAGGGGCTGCTGAAAAGTGCCTGGCTGACCCGCTACGTCAAGGCGCCGGTGGCCGGCCTGGACCGTGATTCGGCCCGCGAGCCGCTGGCTGCGCGCTTCTATGACCGGCGTTACGCCGTGCCGCGCGAGCAGCACGCGCTGGAGCGGGTGCGCCAGCTGTTCGCCCTGGCGCTCGGTTATCCGCTGCCGACTGGCATCGGCGACTACGGGCTGGATCGTGCGCGGATGGCTGCGCCGGGCGAGCAGCCGTACCTGCTGTTCCTCCACGGCACCACCTGGCCGAGCAAACACTGGCCGGAGGCCTACTGGCGCGAGCTGGCCGAGCGCATGAGCGACGTCGGCTGGGCGATCCGCCTGCCGTGGGGCAACGCCGAGGAGAAGGCCCGCGCCGAGCGCATCGCCGATGGCATCGGCAACGCAGCGGTGCTACCGAAACTGAATCTGGCGGGTATCGCCCGGGTGATCGCCGGTGCGCGCGCCTGCGTTGCGGTAGATACCGGTCTCGGTCATCTGGCGGCAGCGCTGGATGTGCCGGCTATTTCACTCTATGGTCCGACGCTGCCTGGGCGCGTTGGCGCCTACGGGCGCTCGCAGGTGCACCTGTGCGCCAGCGGGCCGAACGCCGGCAGCGGCGACCGGCACCGGCCCTGTTTCGACGAGCTGCGCCCCGAGCGCGTCGTCGCTGAATTGAATGCCCTGCTGCGGGCCACGGAGTCCGACTGATGCAACTGGCGTTCATCCTCTACAAGTACTTCCCCTTCGGCGGGCTGCAGCGCGATTTCATGCGTATCGCCCTGGAATGCCAGCGCCGCGGCCATGCCATCCGCGTCTACGCGATGATCTGGGAAGGCGAAGTGCCGGACGGCTTCGAGGTGCTGATCGCGCCGGTCAAGGCGTTGTTCAACCACACCCGCAACGAGCGCTTCACCGCGTGGGTCGAGGCCGACCTGGCGCGCCGCCCGGTGGATCGGGTGATTGGTTTCAACAAGATGCCGGGGCTCGACGTCTACTACGCCGCCGACCCCTGCTTCGAGGACAAGGCGCAGACCCTGCGCAACCCGATCTACCGGCGCTGGGGTCGCTACAAGCATTTCGCCGAGTACGAGCGTGCGGTGTTCGACCCGCAAGCGAAGACCGAGATCCTGATGATCTCCGAGGTGCAGCAGCCACTGTTCGTCAAGCACTACGGCACCCCGGCCGAGCGTTTTCACCTGCTGCCGCCGGGCATCGCCGCGGACCGCCGCGCGCCGGCCAATGCCGCGGCAATCCGCGCCGAGTTCCGCGAAGAATTCGAGCTGCGCCCCGACGAGCTGTTGCTGGTGCAGATCGGCTCCGGCTTCAAGACCAAGGGCGTCGATCGCAGCCTCAAGGCGCTCGCCGCGTTGCCGCGCGAGCTGAAGCAGCGCACGCGGCTGCTGGTGATCGGCCAGGATGATCCCAAGCCGTTCAAGCTGCAGGCCAAGGCGCTGGGCGTTTCCAGCATGGTCGAGTTCCTCAAGGGGCGCAGCGACATCCCGCGCTTCCTGCTCGGTGCCGACCTGCTGATCCACCCGGCTTACAACGAGAACACCGGCACCGTGCTGCTGGAAGCGCTGGTCGCCGGCTTGCCGGTGCTGGTCAGCGATGTCTGTGGCTACGCGCATTACATTGAAGACGCCGCCTGCGGCTGTGTGGTGCCCAGTCCGTTCGAGCAGGCGACGCTCGACCAGTTGCTGGCGCTGACGCTCGCCGATGACGAGCAGCGTGCCCGCTGGCGACGCAACGCCCTGGCTTATGCCGAGACCGCGGACCTCTACTCCATGCCGCATAAGGCGGCCGACGTGATTCTTGCGGAGGGCAAATGATTCGGCCTTGCTGCCTGCCCCGCAGGCTGGATAACACGCGTAGTGCTTATTCGTCGGCGCTGCCGCAGTGCGTCAGTGGTGGGCAAGGCTACACCGTGCCCCCTCTGGCGGAGGGGCCACCATGCAACTGATCCTCGCCGAACCCTTCAAGAGCCTGTGGCGGGGCAAGGATGCCTTCGCCGAGGTCGAGCGCCTCGAAGGCCAGGTCTACCGCGAGCTGGAAGGCCGCCGCACGCTGCGTACCGAGGTCGATGGGCGCGGCTACTTCGTCAAGATTCACCGCGGTATCGGCTGGGGCGAGATCGTCAAAAATCTGCTCACCGCCAAGGCCCCCGTGCTCGGCGCCGGCCAGGAATGGCGGGCGATCCAGCGTCTGCATGAAGCCGGCGTACCGACCATGACCGCCGTGGCCTACGGCGAGCGCGGGGCCAATCCGGCCAGCCAGCATTCGTTCATCATCACCGAAGAGCTGGCGCCGACCGTCAGCCTCGAGGATTTCTCGGTGAGCTGGCGCGAGCAGCCGCCGGCGCCGACGCTCAAGCGTGCGCTGATCGCCGAGGTGGCGAACATGGCCGGCACCATGCACCGCGCCGGTGTGAATCATCGGGACTTCTATATCTGTCACTTTCTGCTGCACACCGACAAGCCCGTTACAGCGAGCAATTTCCGCCTGTCGCTGATCGACCTGCACCGCGCGCAGACCCGAGCGCAGACACCGCGCCGCTGGCGCGACAAAGACCTGGCCGGGCTGTACTTCTCGGCGTTGGAGATCGGCCTGACGCGCGGCGACAGACTGCGCTTTCTGCGTGATTACTTTCGACGCCCCCTGCGGGAAATTCTGAGGGACGAGGGGGGACTATTGGCATGGCTGCAGCATAAGGCCGAAAAGCTGCAGTCACGCAAGCTGCGCTACGGGGATGCGCTTTGATGGCGGGTTGGACTTTGGATCCGGCCTATGCTGATCTGAGCACCTTTTTTGGCAGCCTGGAAAGTGTATTCGCGCTGCAAGGAGAACGGTTGACCGGCGATCCGCTTTCTGAAGTCATCCGGGTTGAACTGAACGGTGTCCGTTATTACGTCAAGCGATATACAGGTGCGGGCAAGGGGCTGCGGCGCTTCGCCGGCCGCCCGCGGGTAAAGGCAGAGTGGCAGAACTTAATGCTTTTCCGCCGCTGGGGTATCCCCACGGCGCCGATCGTGGCTTACGGCCTGGAGCGTAGTAGCGGTGTGTTTCTACGCGGTGCCTTGGTCACCCGTGAGCTTGAGCAGACCGATGATCTGGCCATGCTCGCCGCTACGCACGACGCCCGTCTTCGCGACCGCCATTGGGTTCAGGAGATCAGCCTGCAGCTTGCGCGCGCTACGCGGGCGATGCATGAGCGCGGATTTGCCCACAACGATCTCAAATGGCGCAACTTGCTCGTCGATCCACAGCCGCGTCTGTATCTGATTGACTGTCCGACCGGCGCTTTCTGGCGTGGCCCATTTTTGCAGCGCCGCGTGGTCAAGGATCTTGCCTGCCTTGATAAGGTCGCCAAATATCAGCTGAGCCGCACCCAGCGCCTGAGATTTTACTTGCAGTACTGCGAGCGCAAGCGGCTCGTTGCACAGGACAAATCACGCATCCGGCAGATTCTGAATTACTTTCAGGGACGAGAATGACCGATTTCATAGCGGAGGCCGATCGTTCGGTACTTGAGCGAAACCATCTGGCTGACTTCGATTCGCTTTGGGCGGTGCAGCTTGAGGCGGTGGATGAGCCCAATGTCGAGCGGGGGGGCTGGAGCAGCGTCTTCCGGCTGGAGCTCGATAGCGTGGCGTTCTACCTGAAGCGACAGAGCAACCACCTGACCCGCAGCCTCGCGCACCCTCTGGGTGAGCCGACTTTTGCTCGAGAATTCCGCAATATTTGTCGCTATGAGCGGCTTGGCGTGCCGGCGCTGCAGGCGAGCTTCTTCGGGCAGCGCAAGGTCGGCAGCGAATGGCGGGCTGTCCTGTTGACGCGTGCGCTGGACGGTTGGATGGATTTGGATACGTGGCTGAAAAAATGGCCGCAGCTGGGCGATGATCAGAGGCAAGCAATCCTCCGCGCAACCGGCGAGCTGGCGCGCACGCTTCATCGAGCCGGGCAGATGCATGGTTGCTTCTATCCCAAGCATATTTTCCTGCGTGAGCAGGCGGGCAGTTGGCGGGCCTGTCTTATCGACCTAGAAAAGACGCGTCCTTTGCTTTTGGGGCAGCGCGATCGCATCAAGGATCTAGAGCCGCTGGTACGGCGCGCTGGCTGTATCGGCGATGACGGGGTGCTATGGCTGCTGTCGGCTTATCTGGCTGACGATCGTCTGGTCGGCCCATGGCTGAAGCGATTGAGCCTGCGGCAGCAGGAAAAGGGAGCTCGCGGATGAGGTTGTCCGATCTGGTTGGTGCAGGGCGGCAGCCAGTCTGCCCCATGCAAGTCGAGTTGCCCGATGGCGAGATTCTGGACGTCGATCGGTGGCTGCGTGTCCTGCCTGGACAGCGTTATGTCGGTCGGGCTCAGTGGGGCGGGCGCACGGTTTTAGCCAAGCTGCTGGTCAGCGGTAATGCGCAGCGCCACCAGCAACGCGAATTGCAGGGCGCTCGGACCCTGGCTGCACAACATCTGCCTACGCCAGCGCTGTTGGCAGAGGGTTGGCAGGCCCGTGCTGGCGGTTGGTTGCTCTTCGACTGGCTCGACGATGCGGAGAGTCTCTGGACGGCCTGGCGCGCCGTTGAGGCGGAAGTGATGCTTTCGGATAGCCAGCAGCGAGTACTGGGCGAAGCCCTGGAGCTGATTGCCAAGATGCACGCACGTGGCGTCTGGCAAGCCGATCTGCACCTCGATAACCTGCTGCGCGCAGGCGAACTGCTTTATGTGGTTGACGGCGGTGGCGTGAAGGCGGAACTACCCGGAAGCCCGTTGTCCCGCGAGCGGGTGCTGGAGAACCTTGGCGTTTTCTTCGCCCAATTGCCTGCAGAGCTCGAGCCGTTCATCGAAGAGCTTCTTGTGCACTATCTGCTCGCCAATAGCGAGCATGCGTTGCCGCTGGAAGCGTTGCTTAAGGAAATCCGCAAGACCCGCGTCTGGCGCCGGAATGATTATCTGAAAAAGGTCGCGCGCAACTGCAGTCTATTCAGCGCGCACATCGGTCCATTCGGTGGGCAGGTGGTGAGGCGCGATGAGGAAGCAGGCCTGCAGGCGGTGCTTGCTAACCCCGATGTGTTCATCGCCAAGGGCAAACTGTTCAAGACCGGCGGCGCAGCTACCGTCGCGCAAGTCGATCTTGATGGGCGGCCACTACTTATCAAACGTTACAACATCAAGAATCCGTTGCATTGGCTCACGCGCTTCTGGCGTCCTAGTCGTGCTTGGCATAGTTGGGTGGCGGGCAATCGCCTCGATTTCCTCAGCATCGCCACTCCCCGCCCCTTGGCGGTGATCGAACGGCGTTGGCTATGGTTACGGGGCCCCGCGTGGCTGATTACCGAATTGCTTCCCGGTGAAGATATAATCGCGCGCTTTCAGCCGTACCTGGATGGTTGTCCGCCCACGGAGGAACTGTCTGCGCTGGATCGCTTGTTCGCGACTCTGATTCGCGAGCGCATCAGTCATGGCGATCTCAAAGGGCACAATCTGTTCTGGGAGCAGGGCCGCTGGGCACTCATTGATCTGGATGCCATGCGCCAGCACGGCAGCGATACCAGCTTCGCCCGCGCCTATGCCAAGGACCGCGCACGTTTTCTGCGCAACTGGCCGGCAGACAGCGCCCTGCATCGACTGCTTGACCAACGTTTACCCGCGGTGCCCGGCACCAGCATCGAAGATTAAGAGGCAATATCCGTGGCATTGACGATTCTTGGCCTATCTGGCGCCCTCAGCCATGATCCTTCCGCCGCCCTGTATATCGACGGCAAACTGATCGCTGCGGTCGAAGAAGAGCGCTTCGTGCGCGACAAGCACGCGAAGAACCGCATGCCCTACGAGTCCGCCAAGTTCTGTCTGGAGCAGGCCGGCATCAAGCCGAGCGACGTCGACGTGGTGGCGATTCCCTTCGCCCCCATCAGCATTTTCGAGAAAGCCCGTTGGCACTATGCCAAGCGCTACTGGTACGCGCCGGACCGCGCGCTCGACGCCATTCTCATGGGCAACCGTCGCTATTATCGCTACAAGAAGCGCATCCAATGGTGCTTGCAACAGCTGGGCTTCGATCTGAAAAAGGTCAAGCTGCAGCCGGTCGAGCATCACCTGGCCCACGCCTCCAGCGCCTACCACTGCTCCGGCTTCACCGAGAAGACCGCGATCATGGGCATCGACGGCAAGGGTGAGTACGCCACCACGTTTTTCGGCTGGGGCGAGAACGGCAGGATCCATAAGATCAAGGAGTTCTACGATCCGGATTCGCTGGGCGGCCTGTACGGAGCGATCACCGAGTACCTCGGCTTCGAGATGCTCGATGGCGAATTCAAGGTCATGGGCATGGCGCCCTACGGCGACGCGGCCAAGTACGATTTCTCTCGCCTGGCGAAATTCGAGAACGGCGAGCTGATCATCAATACCGATTACGCTAACGTCATCGGTTTCCGTCGCTACAAGGAAAACGGCAAGGGCTACTACTTCTCGCCGAAGCTGATCGAGTGGCTCGGTCCAAAGCGCGAGGGTGATATCGCCGACGATCCATACATCCACTACGCCGCTAGTATGCAGGCGCTGTTCGAGAAGCTGGCGCTGGAGATGATGGACTACTACCTGGGCGACATTATCCGCGAAACCGGCAAGATTGCTTTCGCCGGCGGCTGCGCGCTGAACGTCAAGCTCAACCAGAAGATCATCGCCCGCGAAGAGGTCAAGGAACTGTTCGTCCAGCCCGCCTCAGGCGACGCCGGTACCGCCGTTGGCGCGGCGGCCTATGTATCAGTGCTGCGCGGCGTACCGGTGGAAAAGATGGAGCACGTCTATCTCGGCCCGTCTTATTCCAACGAAGATGTCATTGCTGCTTGTGCCAGGCATCCGAACAAGCCGGTGTTCAAGCAGATCACCAACACCCCCGAGCGTATCGCCAGGATCATGGTGGACGGCAACCCCGTGGCCTGGTTCCAGGGTCGCATGGAGTTCGGCCCGCGCGCCCTTGGCGGCCGTTCGATCATCGGCTGCCCGAGTGTGCCGGGCGTGGCCGATCGCATCAACGAGCAGATCAAGTTCCGCGAGCGCTGGAGACCCTTCTGTCCGTCCATGCTCGACACGGTCGCGTCACAGATGCTCAAGGTCGACCATCCGAGCCCCTTCATGACCTTCACCTTCGAGGTTAACGAGGGCTGGAAGGAGCGCGTCGGCGAAGTGGTGCACGAGGACGGAACCTCTCGCGCTCAGGTACTGGAGCGTCGCCACAATCCGCGCTGGTACGACCTGATGCTGGAGCTGGAAAAGCTGACCGGCAACGGCGTGTCGTTGAACACTTCGCTAAACCGCCGCGGCGAGCCGATGATCTGCTCGCCCACCGATGCGCTCAACATGTTTTATGGCTCGGACCTGCAGTACTTGATCATGGAGGACATCCTTGTGGTCAAGGAGGGCAAGGGTTGGTATGAGCACATCTGATTTATTGCTCAGTGTTGTCATTCCGGCCTACAACTATGCGCAGACTCTGCCGCGCGCAGTCGAGTCCGTAATTGCTCAGCTAAACGAGCGTAGCGAGCTGTTGGTAATCGATGACGGCTCAACCGACGACACACCTGCGGTGCTTGCAGACTTGCAAGTGAGATATCCCGGACAGTTCCGTGCAATCCGAAAGCCCAACGGAGGACTCTCCTCCGTGCGCAATCGTGGCATTGCGGAAACTGTGGGGCGCTATCTGGTTTTTCTGGATGCCGACGACGAGTTAGCGCCGGATGCTATGAAGTTGCTGTGCGAGCACCTCGAGCAACACCCGCACACAGGCATGGTAATTGCCGGCCATTGGGCGGTTTGGCCCGATGGAAAGCGCCGCAAGCATCTGCCGGCGGCGCTTCCTGATGAGCGGCTTGAGCGGCTGCGTGGATATTTGCTGGACAAGACCATTGGTCTCGCCAACGGGGCGTCAGCCATCCGTCGGGATGTTTTCCGGCTTGGAAACTACCCAGAAAATTTTCGTAATGCCGAGGACATTCCGGTCTTCAGCCAAGCACTTGCAAACTTCGAATGCACAATCCTGGCCGCGCCCATGGCGTTGATCTACAAGCACGACGACAGTATGAGGCACGATATTAAGCAGGATTGTGCAGTTGGACTTGCCATCGTCGAGGAAGTCTTCGACAGGGGGCGGGTGCCTGCAGCCATGGCGTCTTTGCGCAGAGCGTTCAAGGCCCAGCGTTGTCTCTCGCTGTTCCGTGGGCTTTTGAGTGCTGGGCAGTTTGCCGAGGCGCGCAATATGTATCGGCAGGCCATCGGCACTGATTGGCGGGTTGTTTTCAAAACGTCCTACACCCGCAAAGCGCTGCGGCTTTGGCTGAGCGGAAGACGTTAAACGTGGGGAGGCCCATGAGCATGGCGTTGCGCCAGCTACGTGACTTCGTAGTCAGCGCACCATTGCGTCGTGGGAAGGGGCGGCTGGCTACCTGGCGATTGCGTTGCCGGTTGGCAGGCAAGGGCCTGCTGGCTTTCTTTTTCTCCATAGGGCGTGATATCCCCGCAACAGCATGCGACGTCCTGCTGATTCATCCCTCACGTAAATCATACGAACAAGGCCGAAAAGAAGCCCTCTTGCAGGCGCTGAGGAACGGCGGTCTCCACGTTGAAGAATTTATCGAAGAGCCGGATGGCGTTTTGATTGGCACTCGGCAGTTCGCCAGGCCGGATCAACCCGTCCCGTTCTTGCTGTACTGGCATGCTGCGCATGCGGCGTTCTTGCTGCGACGCTATCGCGCCAAGGTGGTGTTGACTGAGCGAAACGGCTGGATAGTTCCAAGCTTCATCAAGGCGTTACGCACCGGGGGCATGCGCGTGATGCATCTGGCGCATTCGGTACCGTCTGGGCAGTCCAGTCGCTATGACTATTTTGATTATGACTACTATCTGATGTTCGGTAGAAGTTCCTATGACTACCTTTCTTCGCTTGGGAACGCTTATGGTGAATGCTGCGCCGTGTATGCAGGTCCTTATTATCTGACAGACGAAAAGAAAACCGCTTGGCGCGAAAGTGATCGTAAGCGGACGCCGCGTTTGTTGTTCCTCGGCTCTGGCCCGGATTACGAGCACACCGACTCCTACCAAGAGTATTGCTGGTGGGTTGTGACGTGGCTCGAACAGCACCAGGAAGTAAGGCTGTCGGTGAAGCTCCATCCTCGCGGACAAGGCTATCCTTGGCTGAACTATGCCGCCGGCTCAGAGCGAATAGCTTTTTTGGCTGCAGGCGAGACACTTGAGCAATGTGTCGGGCACTTTGATCTTGTCTTGTGCGGCTATACCAACGCTGTCTTGGATGTTGCCCGTGCCGGCGTTCCATTTGTGCTGCTTGGGTCGGGCGAGGACTATTTTTCAGTTAGGCGTTTTGGGCTGCCTAGAGCTGTCGTTCAGTCCCAATTGGCGTCCTGCATCGAAACAGTTCTATCTGAGCCGGAAAAGACTAAAAAGCACTTGTTCGACTTTCTGAACTACCATATCGGTCACGCGAATAAGCCGCTTGACTCCTTAGTTGACAGCGTGCGGAAGGTGGCGAGCGGTTCGGAACTCACCGGCATTCATATGTCTGCACCGATCTTAAAACATTAATAAGTATATTTATGAAAGTCGTATTTCTTGGGTTGGCTAAGCACCAAATTAATTACTTTAGTGCCCTTCTGGAAAATTCCGAGCTGACTGGCACCGTCGTCACACCTGCCAAATTGCCTCTTCCATCCGCTGTCGGGTTACAACAAGCGCTATGCCGGGTGGAATGGCAACGGCTGATAAAGGAGAAGTGTGCCGAGCGCGCAATTAAGGGGCGTTATCACGGCGTTGTATATCGACTTTTGCTCAGATTAGAGATGCTGGTCCTGGCGCTTCGCTTCGGTCGGTTTCTGCGCAAGGAGCGGCCTGACGCCGTAGCGGTGTGGAACGGCGGCCACCGCTATTGCTCGCTGCTCACGAGTATGTGTGAGGCCGACGTCTTGAGGTTGTATTTCGAGAACGGACTGCTTCCCGGCACTACAACCGTTGATCCCCGGGGCGTGAATTATCGCAACTCCGTGCCAAGAGATGCCGCATTCTATCGGAGCTATGCGGAGCGCTATCCCGGCCGGCTACGGGGTGCTGAGCCGGTGGCGCTAATCCCAAGAGAAACGAAGCGCCAAAGCCAGTCCGTTGAGCTACCTGGCAGCTACATATTCATCCCGTTTCAAGATGATTGGGATACGCAGATTCGGTTGTTCTCGCCCTGGATAAGCGACATGCGCGAACTTTTCTCCTTTGCCGAACTAGTGGCGCAGCGTAGCGGGAAGGTCGTGGTTCTGAAGGAGCATCCATCGAGCCGAGTAAAATACCCGGATCTGGTCAGGCGCGCCTCAGATCGGGTGATTTTTGCCAATGGCAACTCGACCCAGGAACTGATCGAAAAAGCTGATTGCGTCGTTACGATCAATTCGACAGTCGGCCTTGAAAGTATTCTGTTGGCGAAGCCCGTGCTGGTTTTGGGCGAGGCGTTCTATGCGGTTGAAGGAGTTGCAGCTAGAGCGCGAAATGCGGAAGAGGCTCTCGCTTTATTAGAAAATTTGTCAGCTTGGGATTTAAGCGAAGAGCTGCAACAGGCTTTTGTAAGTTATCTTCGAGACGAATACTGCTTGCCGGGGCATTGGCGAGACGGCGGGGCGGAACACTATGCGGCGGTAGCGAGGAGAATTGAGGCTTTGGCAGCATGATTCTACTCGGGTCGCTCCCTGCCCCCCTACGATTGCTGCTCGCGATCGGTCTATATCTGCAACTTGCGGGGATTTGTTTTATTCCTGATGGCAGCCGATACGCCACTATTACCAATATAACGCTGTTCGCCCCCGCGCTCGTCGCACTCGTTGTGTTTAGGCAAAATTGGCCGCCGTTCAATAAGACTGCATTTGGCGTACTGTCGGCCCTGTGCGCGTGGGTTGCCTTCGTTGCTGTGTTTAACGAAGGAAGCGTTGGCACGCCCTGGAGATGGCTGCGGTTGATCCTGTATGTAGGCCTCTATGTAGTGGCCATTGGCTTGGTAATGCAAAGCGAGACTCTCTGGCGAGGCCTGCTTCTGGCGGTGCTCTGTACCGCGGGGATGTTCGCCTGGCTTAGCTTGTTTCAAGCGCTCTTCATCGATAATCGCGGCTTCGGTTTCCGGGATTTCCGGCTGGATTCCTGGGGCGGCCATACAATGGCAGATTTCCAGAATCCTATCGTTTCCGCATTGTACTTTGGCGTGGTGGCGGTCATAGCGCTCTGCATGTCGTTACGTGAGAAAGGTTGGCTCAAAGTATTGTCCCTGTTCGCGTTCCTTGGCGCCTCGGCGTACTGCTATTTCACTTATTCGCGAGGGGTTTGGGTTGGCCTCTTGGCGGCCATTATGGTTTTTCTGGCGGTTTCGCTTCCGGCACGGCAGTTCCGCCTGGCGCTGTGGGGCATTCTTCCTCTAGCCCTTGCTGGAGTTTTCCTTTTGGGAAAGGCGGGTGGAATAGACGCAAGTTATCGAGACGAAATATTCTGGCAATGGTGGTCGAAGATCGACGCATTTTGGTTGGGGGGATCTGGGGCGGGGGCAGATACGAATATCTGTATCGATAAAATTCAACGCTGTTTCAACCAGGCGCACAGCCTCTATTTGCAGTTCTTCTACGAATATGGAATTCCTGGCCTGCTGCTCTTGGTAGTGTTGATTGCCACTCTTCTGCTAAGTGGGTGGCGCTATCGCGTTAGGCGAAGCTTCGCGCCTCTGGGGCTGGCGCTTATGGTGTTTGCCATCGTTGTGTCCGTTGCGAATTACTATGTGATTTTTCTACGTCCGGGGGTTTTCTGGATTGTTTTCTGGCTGCCGACAGCCATTCTCATGTGCGAAGGTTTGAAGGGCGGGCGACCTGAGGTCCGATGATGTCGATGTTGAGAAGCATGAAACGGTACTGGTGCGTGGAAATTCTAGGCGGGAGTCAGAAAGAATTTTCGTGGCGCAGGCTTAGACAGAAGTATAAAAGAAGCAATCGCTATGCTTATTTGTTCTGGTTTCGTATTGCCTACGTGCTTCACGCTGAAGGTGGTCGCTTCTGGAAGCGGCGCGCAAAAATGCTCAACGAACGAATTAGTCGAAAATACAACGTCGAGATCATGCTTGGCGCGACGGTGGGTGAGGGGTTATGGATTGCACATCCCTCAGGTATTGTTATTAGCGCTTACTCCAGAATTGGCAGAAATTTCAAAGTCTGGCAGGGCTGTACGATTGGTATAAAAGGCGGTGAGGGAGAAAAAGCAATACTTATAGGGAATAATGTCAGTCTTTGCGTTAACTCATGTATTATTGGTGATAATATTTCTGTTGCTGATAATGTAACGATCGGTGCGATGACGTTGGTGAATAAAGATGTCTCCCGGCCAGGAGCTTATATAAATAAGCGTGTATTGAGCCGCTCCGGTTGTAGTGCCGATGATCCGTTGTTTGGTGTTTGATGTCTTTGTTTGTCTTATGTTAGCGGGTGCCTGCATAAAGTTCGAGGAGTTCTTCGATAGGGAATTCCTCAAGTTTTTTTCGCTTTAGATGATTGCGCAAGTGTCCAAAGTTTCGTCTGATAAGGTTTTGACTGAGAGGGCTGTGCTTTTTTTGCAGATCAAGCACGTCAATGAGGCCAAATGAACCGTTCGGAAGCAGAATGATATTGCCAATATGTAATGATCGGAAGTAGATGCCTTTTTTATGCAGGCTTTTTATGAAGTTGGCTAGCTCGGGCAGGTGTTGTTTGATAAGGTTTGGGTCGGCGCGAAAAATAGATTCTACCGAAACGCCTGGTAAAGGCTGATATACGCAGCCGCTCAGACCTGCGCGCTTATCAAGCCAAAAGGTCTCTATAATCTCAGGGGCTTGGCAGCCCGCGTCACGCAACATGGCGAGATTCTTGGCGAACCGTTCCGCATAGGGAAACAGGCGAGCCAGAATGGGGTGCCGGCGAGTATAGAAGATCTTTAAAAAGCTCCCGTCTACCAGCGCCAGAACTTTGGGGCCACGCGCGTCCTTTTCCAACACCTTGCCTTCCGCCAGCCAGTTTTCCAGCTTCTGCGCTGTTACAATCCGCATCTTATTCCTCTAGCCAGTCGTATGGGGCTGCCGAATGGCCAATTCTACCCAGCAATCGAGCGTGAAGGTCTATTTGCGGTTGCTGCGCTATGTGGTCCCTTACTGGGGGCTGTTCGCGGTGAGCCTGCTTGGCTTCCTGCTCTTCGCCTCCACCCAGCCGATGCTTGGCTACATGCTGAAGTTCTTCGTCGACGGGCTGAACAACCCGGACGCCAGTCTGTTTGCCCGTGTTCCTCATCTGCAGGAGGTGCAGTGGCTGGCTGAGCTAAAGCTGCTGCAGGCAGTGCCGCTGTTGATCATCCTCATCGCGCTGTTGCAGGGGATCGGGTCATTCCTCGGTAATTTCTTCCTGGCAAAGGTGTCTCTCGGGTTGGTACATGATCTACGCGTCGCACTGTTCAATAACCTGCTGATCCTGCCAAACCGCTACTTCGACAGCCACAACTCCGGCCACCTGATTTCGCGCATTACCTACAACGTGACCATGGTGACTGGGGCTGCGACCGATGCGATCAAGGTTGTGGTGCGTGAGGGGATGACGGTGATCTTCCTGTTCGCCACGCTGCTGTGGATGAACTGGAAGTTGACCTTGGTGATGCTGGCGATCCTGCCGGTGATCGGTGTGATGGTTTCCAGTGCGAGCCGCAAGTTTCGCAAGCAGAGCAAGAAGATCCAGACGGCCATGGGCGACGTGACGCATGTGGCTTCCGAGACGATCCAGGGCTATCGGGTGGTTCGCAGCTTCGGTGGTGAAGCTTACGAGCAGAGCCGTTTTCTTTCCGCCAGCCGCGAGAATACCGCCAAGCAACTGCGCATGGTTAAGACCAACGCCGTCTACACGCCCTCGCTGCAGTTGGTGATCTACAGCGCAATGGCCGTTCTGATGTTTCTGGTGCTGCTGCTGCGCGGTGATGCCTCAGCCGGGGATCTAGTCGCCTACATCACTCTGGCGGGACTGTTGCCCAAGCCCATCCGCCAGCTCTCCGAGGTTAGCTCGACCATCCAGAAGGGAGTCGCTGGAGCGGAGAGCATATTCGAACAACTGGATGAGACTCCTGAGGTAGATACCGGTGCGCTCGAGCGCGATCGGGTCAGTGGTCGGCTGGAGGTGCGCGACCTGAGCTTTATTTATCCGGGTACCGACAAGCTTGTTCTCAAGGGCATTAGCTTTACGGCCGAGCCGGGACAAATGGTTGCGCTGGTCGGGCGCTCGGGTAGCGGCAAGTCGACGTTGGCGAATCTTATTCCGCGCTTCTACCACCATCATCAGGGCCAGATATTGCTGGACGGTGTGGAGGTGGAGGATTACACGCTGCGCAATCTACGCCGTCATATCGCCCTGGTGACGCAGCAGGTCACGCTGTTCAACGACTCGGTTGCCAATAACATTGCCTACGGCGATCTGGCGGGCGCGCCGATCGAGGACATCCGTCGCGCGGCAGAGGCAGCTTACGCGGATGAGTTCATCCAGCAGATGCCGCAGGGTTATGACACCCAGGTCGGGGAAAATGGCGTGCTGCTTTCCGGCGGGCAGCGTCAACGTCTGGCGATCGCGCGGGCACTGTTGAAGAACGCGCCGGTGCTGATTCTGGACGAGGCAACCTCGGCGCTGGATACCGAATCCGAGCGGCATATCCAGGGCGCGCTGGACCATGTCATGCAAGGTCGCACCACGCTGGTCATCGCCCATCGCCTGAGCACCATCGAGAAAGCCGATCTGATTCTGGTGATGGAGCAGGGACGTATCGTCGAGCGTGGCACCCACGCCGAGCTGCTGGCAGCCAATGGAGCTTATGCGAGGCTCCACGCGACGCAGTTCAAAGATGAAGTGGCCGACGAGCAGGAATCCTGAATGTTGCAGCTCCTCCAAAGTTGGCGCGAGCGTGGCTGGCGCGTTATCGATGCGCCCACCTACGCCGAAGTCTGGCAGCGTTATGGGGGGAGTGTCGCCACTCATCCTGACGTCATCGAGCGTTTGGCGCATCTTGCCGACATTCCGGTGCGCTACCTGGCCTGGGAGCGGCAGGGTGAATGGATCGCCGCAGTCCCATGCTGGGGCCGGCATCTGGCGCTCTCCAAGGATGTTTTGAAAAAGACCGGCAAACGCGGCCTGTTCGACCTGGGCAATGCCGAGATCATCCTGCCGGTGGCCGAGCAGGCGGGCGTGCCGGTACGCCAGCGCATGCGCTATGTATCCGAACTCAACGCTGGCTGTATCAACACGCTACGTGAGCAGCCTGAAGGCCTGGCGCTGGCCCGCGAGCCGGAGGAATACTCGAAGAAATTTCGCTACAACCAGCGTCGCGAGCAGCGTCTGCTGGAGGACGCTGGTGGCGTGCTGCGTCCAATGCTCGATTTCTCGGCAGCGGAGCAGGCGGCAATCTATGCCGAACTGTTTCAACGGCGCTGGAACTTCGAGGCGCCCGGCAAGGGTCACTTGCAGGAAGTGTTCGAGTTGCTGCGCGAGTTCATGACCGGCTCGGTGGTGCTGCTCGAGGAGCAGCCCATCGCCATCCAGATTCTCTATCGGGTGGAGGCGCCGAAGTGGGTGTCGATCGAGTACATCAACGGCGGCGTCGATCCGCAGCAGCGTGATTTCAGCCCGGGCAGCGTGCTCAGTTTCGTCAACACGCAGGCGGCGTGGAGCGACGCGCGTGCGCTGGGCAAGCCGCTGCGGTATTCCTTCGGCCGTGCGGACCGTGAGTACAAGGACCGCTGGTGCAACCGAGTTCCTGTCTATCAGGTATGAGCCATGAGCGCACGCAAGCAGCTGCTGCTTAAACGTCATCGCAAGAACAAGCGTATCGCGCTGCTGATCGCGCTTGTTTCGTTGCTGCTCATCGGCGTGCTGGTCAGCTGGTGGCTGGTGCCGCTACTGCTGGTGCTGGGCTGGATCGCCCACGAGGCATGGTTCGCCGACCATCTGTTCTATCGTCCTAGGGACGATTACAGGTACGAGTTTCCGGCCGATGCCATGCACTACCCGGCGCGTATCGAAGGCGGACGGCTGGTGTTGCCAGACGATTTCCAACCTGCCGATACGCTGGTTCTCGAGGTGCAACTGCAGGCGTCCTGGCTCGGCCGCTGGCTGGATCCGCAGGTATGGATCGATGCGGACCGACAGGACTTCGAGCGTGGCGTCGCGGGGCGGCGTTATCTCAATCTGTCGGGTCAGCATGAGCTGCTTGGCCAGGGTGCCCTTCGTCTTCATGGGCGTTTCTGCCGGCTGTCGAACGATGCAACGCTGCATGCGATGCGCAATCCTGACTACTCCGAACGCCGCCTGCTGATTATCGCGCCCCATGCTGACGATGCCGAACTGGCTGCGTTCGGTCTTTATAGCCGCGCGCACGACGTGGCTATCGTTACCCTGACCCAGGGCGAGATCGAGGCGGAAGGCTACCAGCGCCTTGGTCTGGACCCAGCCGCCGCGGCTCGGCTGAAAGGGCGCCTGCGCGTCTGGGACAGTCTGGCCGTTCCGCTTTGGGGGGGGGTGCCGCAGGCGCGTTGCGTGCAGCTCGGCTACTACTGTTTGCAGCTACCGGCTATGGCCGAAGAGCCCGGGCGCGCATTCGCTTCGCGCGAGTCGGGCGAGCAGGATATCCGTAACGTGCGCCAGCACAATCCGTTTTCACTGCCTGCCGATACCGATGGCCTGCCCAGCTGGCAGAACCTTCAGGCTGACTTGCGCGCGCTGCTGGAGCACTTCCGCCCTGAGGTGGTGGTTACGCCACATCCCGAACTCGATCCGCATGCCGATCATGTCGCAGCCACGCGTGCGTTGTATCAGGCGATCGAGGAGGGCGAGTGGATGCCGGAAACGTTGCTGCTCTACGCGAATCATCTGCACGACAATGATCGTTGGCCGATGGGGCCGGCTGAGGGTGGCGTCGCACTGCCACCGGCGATAGAAGCGCTCCCCGCGGATCGCCTGTGGAGCCCAACGCTCGATGCGGAGACTCGACTGAACAAGGCAATGGCTTTGCGTATGCAGCATGATCTGCAAGGGCCTCCATCGCTCAAGAAGCGCCTTCGCCGCGTGATTCAGGCAACCCTCACCGGACGCCGCTGGCCGCGCACCGGGGACGACGAGTTCTTCCGCAAGGCAGTGCGCCTGCACGAGCTTTTCTGGGTCCGCGAGCTATAGCCCACGCATGCTATGATCCGCGGCGTTTTCCAGCGCCCCGGAGCCCTCTCAATGAAGCTGTCCATGCCCCGTTTCGACCAAGCCCCCGTCCTGGTGGTGGGTGACGTCATGCTCGATCGCTATTGGCATGGCGGCACGTCGCGGATTTCGCCGGAGGCGCCGGTGCCGGTGGTCAAGGTCGAGCAGATCGAGGATCGCCCCGGTGGCGCAGCCAACGTTGCGCTGAACATCGCTGCACTGGGCGCGCCTGCCCGGTTGGTCGGCGTGACCGGCGAGGACGAGGCGCGTCAGAGCCTGGTCGACAGCCTCGCAGCCGCCGGCGTTGAAGCGCATTTCCAATGCATTGAGCACCAGCCGACCATCGTCAAGCTGCGCGTGATGAGCCGCCATCAGCAATTGCTGCGCATGGATTTCGAGGAGCCGTTCGATACCGATCCGGCGGCGATCCTGGCCGAGGTCGAGGCGCTGCTGGCCGGGGTCAAGGTGCTCTTGCTGTCCGACTACGGCAAGGGCGCGCTGAAGAATCATCAGGCACTGATCCAGGCCGCTCGGCGGCGCGGAATTCCGGTATTGGCCGATCCCAAGGGCAAGGATTTCGAGATCTATCGTGGCGCGTCGCTGATCACGCCGAACCTCGGCGAATTCGAGGCGATTGTCGGGCATTGCGCCGATGAGGCCGAGCTGGTCGCCAAGGGCGCCGAACTGATGCGCCGCCTGCAGCTGGACGCCCTGCTGGTGACCCGCGGCGAGCACGGCATGACCCTGCTGCGTCCCGACCACGCCGCGCTGCATCTGCCGGCGCGGGCGCGCGAGGTGTTCGATGTGACTGGCGCTGGCGATACCGTGATTTCCACACTGGCCGCTGCGCTGGCCGCCGGTGCCGAGCTGCCGCAGGCCGTTGCGTTGGCCAACCTGGCCGCCAGCATCGTGGTCGCCAAGCTGGGCACCGCCTGTGTCAGCGCGCCTGAGCTACGCCGCGCGATCCAGCGCGAGGAAGGCTCCGGGCGCGGCATGATGACGGTCGAGCAACTGCTCACCGTGGTCGAGGATGCCCGCGCCCAGGGCGAGAAGATCGTCTTCACCAACGGCTGCTTCGACATCCTGCACGCCGGTCACGTGACCTATCTGGAGCAGGCGCGCGCTCAGGGCGACCGACTGATCGTCGCGGTCAACGACGACGCTTCGGTCAGTCGCCTGAAGGGACCGGGTCGGCCGATCAACAGCGTCGACCGGCGCATGGCGGTGCTCGCCGGTCTGGAGGCGGTGGATTGGGTGGTGTGCTTCGCCGAGGACACCCCCGAGGCGCTGCTGGCTCAGGTACGTCCCGATGTGCTGGTCAAGGGGGGCGACTACGGTGTCGATCAGGTGGTCGGCGCCGAGCTGGTCCGTGCCTATGGCGGCGAGGTGCGTGTGCTGGGGCTGGTAGAGAACAGCTCGACCACCGCCATCGTCGAGAAGATCCGCAAGGTCTAGCTGCCGCGCCCGGCCGTCGCCACTCAGCGCGCGACGGCCAGGGCGCGGCCGATCCACCAGTCCTTCCAGCGAATGCGCTCGTCGCGCACCACCCAGCCGTCCTGCGGCGCGAAACTTTCCGACAGCCACAGTCCGCGGGTCGCCACCGGGCTCAGACGGCCGTTGTGCAGCTGTAGCAGCTGCTCCTGCGGCTCGCCATGCTGCAGCGGAATCAGGTAGAGATCGGCCTGACTGCGATCCAGTCGGGCGACCAGTTCGCCGTCCTCGAGGCGCTCGTCGACATGGAACAGGCTTGGCCGATGCACGTCCTTCGGCACTTCCAGACGCATGTCGTAAACCAGCTGCAGCGAGGCCGTGGGCAAGTGCACATAGGCACGTGGGCGCTCCATCAGCACCCGCTCGCCGCAGTGCACGGGTCGTGTGGCGCCGGTCAGCGAGGCGAGTGAGAAGTGCGGTGTTTCGCGGTACTGCAGCGGGCCTTCGTATGGCGCCGGCAGCCAGGTATCGCCGAAGCGGCCGCTCAGCCAACCCTCCGGGGTTTCCAGCAGGCACTCCTCGGCAATTTCCTGGATGGCGGTGAGCAGCGGAAGATTGAGTTCGTGAGCCGGCACGTAGCCGGAGATCAGTTTGAGCACCACGTCGCCGCGATCCAGCCGCTGCTGGCGTACCAGCACCCAGTATTCGCGATCCTGCCAGCCGAGGGTGAGGCGCACCGAAACGCCGAGATTGGCCAGCTCGAGGGCGAAGCGGTGGGTGTTGGGGACCTCGACCGGGCGCCGACGCTCGATGACTTCGCCGAAGTTCAGCGGCCGGCCCAGGCTCTGGTAATTGAGGCGGTCCGGGTTGGCCTCGACGTACAGCGGCAGCGTCTTGAAGGCGGTGGGGCTCTTGCGCAGCAGAACGGTCGGCATGCGGTTCCTCCTGGCGGCGAATTCGGCAGTAGCAGCCTTGGGCGGAGGAAACAGCCTAGCCCAGGCGTGCCTCAGTTGCCCGTCAGTACGGCGGCGGCGGTGCGCACGTTGTCGATCAGATGCTGCGGGTTGATGGTGCCGATGATCGCCGCGCCGACGCCGGGGTGGCCGAACAGCAGCTCGAAGCTGCGTCGCACCGGGTCCTCGCCTGGCCGTAGGCAGGCGTGGCCGCTGGCCAGCGCCTTCTTGATCAGGATGCCCTTGGCGTGGGCGGCGGCGTAGTCGAGCACCGGGCGTTCGGCCTGCTCGTTGAGGTTGTAGGTGACCATCGCACAATCGCCGTCCTGCAGCGCCAGCAGGCCGCCCTCGACGGTCTTGCCGGACAGCCCGTAGGCGAGAATCTTGCCCTCGCGCTTGAGCTCGGCGAGTGTCTGGTAGACTTCGGCGTGGCGCAGGATATCCACGTCGTTGCCGTCCGAGTGCACCAGCACCAGGTCGATGCGGTCGGTGCGCAGGCGCGCGAGGCTGCGGTCCACCGAGAAGCGCGTGTGGGCGGCGGAGAAATCGAAGCGCGACTGGCCGTTGTCGAACTCCTCGCCGGCCTTGCTGACGATCACCCAGTCGTCGCGCTGGCCAGCCAGCAACGGCCCCAGGCGTTCCTCGCTGACGCCGTAGGCCGGTGCGGTGTCGATCAGGTTGATGCCCAGCTCGCGAGCGAGCGCCAGCAGTCGGCGCGCCTGCGCGTCGTCGGGAATGGCGAAGCCGCTGGGGTATTTCACGCCCTGGTCGCGGCCCAGCTTGACCGTGCCGAGGCCCAGCGGGGAGATCGTCAGCCCGGTACTGCCGAGCGGCCGATGCAGGTCATGCAGCGTGGCGCTCATAGCAGACCCTCCCAGAACGGACCGCTGACCGGCGGTCGCGGCAGCGTCGGCAGGGGCGGATGGTTGCCCGGGCGGATGCCGTCGCGGGCGAGGGCGGCTTCGACGCGGTCGGAGAAGTCCGGTGACAGTGCCAGCTTGGTCGGCCAGCCGACCAGCAGTCGGCCCTGTTCGGCAAGAAAGGCGTTGTCCGGGCGGGCCAGGCTGGACTGTGCCGGTTCGGCGCGATCGATCCGCAGCGTGGCCCAACGCGCGGCGGACAGGTCGATCCACGGCACCAGTTCGGCCAGTTCCTGTTGTGCCGCGGCGATCTGCGCGGCCTCGTCGCGCGCCACGCCGGCGGCTTCGGCCAGGTCGCCGCCGAGATACCAGACCCATTCGCCGTCTGCGGCCGGATGGCTGGTCACGGTGAGCCGCGGCTTGCTGCCGCCGCCCAGGCAATGCGCGTAGAGCGGTTTGAGCGTCGGCGCCTTGAGCATGACCATGTGTAGCGGTCGGCGCTGCATGGCCGGCTGCTGCAGGCCGACGGCGGCGAGCAGCTCGGCGGTGCCGCCGCCGGCGCTGAAGACGATGCGTTGTGCGCGGATGGCGCGGCCGTCGACGCGCAGGCCGACCAGCTCGCCGTCCTCGTGCAGCGGCTCGATCCGCTCACCGGCCAGCAGGCTGTCGCCGGCCAGTTCCGCCAGGCGGACGATCAGGCTCGGCACGTCGAGCACCAGCTCGCTGAGGCGGTACACCTTGCCCTTGAACTGCGGATGCTGCAGCGCCGGCGGCAGCGCGTCGCCCTTCACCTGACCGACCCGCGAGCGCACCGCCTTGCTGGCGAAGAAGCTGGTGAGATTGCCGGCCAGTGTGCCCGGCGACCACAGGTAGTGCGCATCGGACAGCAGCCGCACGCCGCTCAGATCCAACTCGCCCTGGCCGTCGAGTGCCTCGCGCCAACGTCGCGGCATGTCGGCGATGGCTTCCGAGGCGCCGGTCAGCGCGCCGTGCAGCGCGTACTTGGTGCCGCCGTGGATGATGCCTTGCGATTTCACGCTCTGCCCGCCGCCCAGCGCGCCCTTGTCGACGAGCAGGGTAGCGAAGCCCAGGCGGCGCAGGCGGGCATTGAGCCAGAGACCGGCGACACCGCCGCCGACGATGAGAACGTCGGTGCTGAGGGATTCGGACATGGCGCGACCTCGCAGGAAAACAGGGCGGCAGTATAACTGGCGACGGCATTGGCGCAGCCACCGGCTGGGGGTTGCCGTGCCCGTCGGCCGGATTTGCCGCGTCGGGCATGCGCGCCGCACCCGCCGCCGTGACGGGCGTTTGCGCTACCGGCGGCCTCCGTTTTGCGGCGGTTTCCGCTACCATGCCGCTTTCGTTGCGCCGGGACAGAAACGATGGAGTTCCTGCTGTATCTGCTGTTGGGAAGCGGTGCCGGCGTGCTGGCCGGGCTGTTCGGCGTGGGCGGCGGGTTGATCATCGTGCCGGTGCTGGTGCTCAGCTTTGATGCCCAGGGCTTTTCGCCGGAGGTGCTGACGCATCTGGCGGTCGGCACATCGCTGGCCACCATCGTTTTCACGTCGATCAATTCGATTCTGACCCATCACCGCAAGGGCGCGGTGCGCTGGCCGATGGTGCTGTGGATGACCGTCGGCATCCTGCTCGGCGCGGCGCTCGGCAGCCTGACGGCCGCGGCGCTGCAGGGCGCGATGCTGCAGCGCATCATCGGCATCTTCGCCATCGTGATGGCGGTGCAGATGGCCTTCGACCTGCGTCCCAAGGCCAGCACCGGTCAGCCCGGCAAGGTCGGGTTGTCGCTCGCCGGTGCGGTGATCGGCTGGGCGTCGGCGATCTTCGGCATCGGCGGCGGTTCACTGTCGGTGCCCTACCTGTCCTGGCGCGGCCTGCCGATGCAGCAGGCAGTGGCGACCTCGGCGGCCTGCGGCCTGCCGATCGCACTGGCTGGGGCTGTGAGTTTCATCGTTGTCGGCTGGCAGACGCCCGACCTTCCCGAGTGGAGTCTGGGCTTCGTCTATCTGCCGGCAGTGCTCGGTATCGCGGCGACGAGCATGTTCTTCGCCCGCCTCGGTGCCCGGCTGGCGCATCGCCTGTCGCCGCGCGTGTTGCGGCTGCTGTTCGCGCTGCTGCTGCTGAGCGTCGGTACCCATTTCTTGATTTGAGGAATCACCATGCTGGCTTACCCGCAGATTGATCCGGTGGCGGTCGCCATCGGTCCGTTGCAGATTCACTGGTACGGGCTGATGTACCTAATCGGCATCGGCGGCGCCTGGTGGCTGGCCTCCGGGCGCGTCGCGCGCTTCGCCCCCGAATGGCCGAAGGACAAGCTTTCCGACCTGGTGTTCTGGGTGGCGATGGGGGTGATCGTCGGTGGCCGCCTGGGCTATGTGCTGTTCTATGACCTGGCCGCTTACCTCAATCAGCCGAGCCTGATCCTGCAGGTATGGAAGGGCGGGATGTCGTTCCACGGCGGGTTGCTCGGCGTGCTGCTGTGCACCTGGATCTTCGCCCGGCGCAACGGCAAGAGCTTCTTCGAGCTGATGGACTTTATCGCGCCGCTGGTGCCGATCGGCCTGGGCGCCGGGCGCATCGGCAACTTCATCAACGCCGAGCTGTGGGGCAAGGCGACCGACGTGCCCTGGGCGATGGTCTTCCCGACCGATCCGCAACAGCTGGCGCGGCACCCATCGCAGCTCTACCAGTTCGCCCTGGAGGGCGTGGCGCTGTTCGTCATCCTCTGGGTCTACTCGCGCAAGCCGCGCCCGACCATGGCGGTGTCCGGCCTGTTCGCGGTGTGCTACGGCATCTTCCGTTTCATCGTCGAGTTCGTCCGCGTGCCGGATGCGCAACTGGGCTACCTGGCCTTCGGCTGGCTGACGATGGGGCAGGTGCTCTGCGTGCCGATGATTCTGCTGGGCGTCGGCATGATTGCCTGGGCCTACAAGCACAACCCGCGCAAGGCCATCGCCTGACCGTCCGGCTCCGCCGGCGCGACAAGCGCGGCGGGGCCTCTTACCATTGCCCCTTTTTCCAGTTCCGAGCCCGCGATGAAACAGTACCTCGACCTCATGCGCCACGTGCGCGAGCACGGCACCTTCAAGAGCGACCGCACCGGCACCGGCACCTATTCGGTGTTCGGCTACCAGATGCGTTTCAACCTGGCCGACGGCTTCCCGCTGGTGACCACCAAGAAGTGCCACCTGCGCTCGATCATTCACGAACTGCTGTGGTTCCTGAAGGGCGACACCAACATCGGCTACCTGAAGGAAAACGGCGTGTCGATCTGGGACGAGTGGGCCGACGAGAACGGCGACCTCGGCCCGGTCTACGGCTATCAGTGGCGCAGCTGGCCGGGGCCGAACGGCGAGTCGGTCGACCAGATCGCCAACCTGCTGCAGATGATCAAAAAGAATCCGGATTCGCGCCGGCTGATCGTCTCGGCCTGGAACCCGGCCCTGGTCGAGCAGGCCGCGCTGCCGCCCTGCCATGCGCTGTTCCAGTTCTACGTTGCCGACGGCAAGTTGAGCTGCCAGCTGTACCAGCGCTCGGCGGACATCTTTCTCGGCGTGCCCTTCAACATCGCCAGCTACGCGCTGCTGACGCTGATGATCGCCCAGGTCTGCGGCCTGCAGCCCGGCGAGTTCATCTGGAGCGGCGGCGACTGCCACCTCTACGCCAACCATCTGGAACAGGCCGACCTGCAGCTGTCGCGCGAGCCGCTGCCGTTGCCGACGATGAAGCTCAACCCCGCCGTGCAGGACCTGTTCGCCTTCCGCTTCGAGGATTTCGAGCTGGTCGGCTACCAGAGCCATCCGCACATCAAGGCGCCAGTCGCCGTCTGACGTGCGCGGCGGCCGCTGGCCGCCTCAATCCTCGTCGTCGCGCCGGGTCAGCCGGCGACCGAGGCGCGAGGCATAGAACTCGCCGATCATGCCGCGGCGGAACACCAGCACGCAGACCATGAAGATGACCCCGGTGACCAGCGTCACCGGCAGCTCCGACGTGGCGAAGTAGTTGCCCAGCCCGGTCACCAGCGCCGCGCCGAACGCCGGCCCGATCAGCGTGCCGATGCCGCCGAGCAGGGTCATCAGCACCACCTCGCCGGACATCTGCCAGCTGACGTCGGTGAGCGTGGCGAACTGGAACACCAGCGCCTTGAGCCCGCCGGCCAGCCCCGCCAGCGCCGCCGACATGACGAACGCGCCGAGCTTGTAGCGCGCCACCGAGTAGCCGAGCGAGATCGCGCGGTTCTCGTTCTCGCGGATCGAGCGCAGGATCATGCCGTACGGCGAGTGGATCACCCGCCAGATCACCAGCAGGCCGGCGAGGAACACCGTCAGCACGAAGAAGTACATGTACAGCGGCTCGGCGAGATCGAGCAGGCCGAACAGCCGGCCGCGGGGGATGTTCTGGATGCCGTCCTCGCCGTGGGTGAACGGCGCCTGCAGGCAGAAGAAGAAAAACATCTGCGACAGCGCCAGGGTGATCATCGTCGAGTAGATGCCCTGACGGCGAATCGCCAGGAAGCCGATCACCAGCCCGAGCAGCGCGGCGCCGGCAACGCCGACCAGGATGCCCAGTTCCGGCGTCAGCCCCCACTCCTTCACCGCATGAGCGGTGAAATACGCTCCGCCGCCGAAGAACGCCGCGTGCCCGAACGAGAGGATGCCGGTATAGCCGAGCAGCAGGTTGAAGGCGCAGGCGAACAGCGCGAAGCACAGCACCTTCATGATGAAGATCGGATAGAAATAGAACGGCGCCAGCACCAGCGCCAGCACCCCGACGCCGATCAGCAGGGTTTCCAGACGCAGCGCCGGGCGCTTGGTCGTGACGATGCGGGTTTGACTGTTCATCCGGCGTCCCTCCCCATCAGGCCGGCGGGGCGGACCAGCAGTACGATCGCCATGATCACGAAGATCACGATGTTGGAGGCTTCGGGGTAGAACACCTTGGTCAGCCCCTCGAGGATGCCGAGCATGTAGCCGGTAAGGATCGCGCCGAGGATCGAGCCCATGCCGCCGACCACCACCACGGCGAACACCACGATGATCAGGTTCGAGCCCATCAGCGGGCTGACCTGGTAGATCGGCGCGGCGAGCATTCCCGCGAGGCCGGCCAGCGCCGCGCCCATGCCGTAGGTGAAGGTCAGCAGCAGCGGCACGTTGATGCCGAAGGTGCGTACCAGTGTGGGGTTCTCGGTGGCCGCGCGCAGGTAGGCGCCCAGCTTGGTCTTCTCGATCAGGCGCCAGCTGGCGATACAGATCACCAAGGATGCCAGCACGACCCAGGCGCGGTACTTGGGCAGGAACATGAAGCCCAGGTTGTAGCCACCGGCCAGTTCCTTCGGTACCGCATAGGGTTGCCCGGACGAGCCGTAGAAGTAGCGGAACGCACCTTCCAGCGCCAGCGCCAGACCGAAGGTGAACAGCAGTCCGTAGAGGTGATCGAGGTTGTACAGCCGCGACAGCGCCAGCCGCTCGATCAGCGCGCTGACCAGGCCGACGATCAGCGGCGCGAGGATCAATGCCGGCCAGTAGCCGATGCCCAGCGTGGCCAACAGCAGGTAGCCGGCGAAGGCGCCGATCATGTACTGCGCGCCGTGGGCGAAGTTGATGATCTTCAGCATGCCGAAGATGATCGCCAGGCCGAGGCTGAGCATGGCGTAGAACGAACCGTTGATCAGGCCGATCAGCAGCTGGCCGAGAAACGCCTGGATCGGTACATCGAAGATCGTCGTCATCAGACCCCCAGGGCGTCGTTGAGCGTCGCCATGCGGCCGGGCAGTTCGGCGACGGCGAAGCGGTCGATCACCGTGCCGTGGTCGACCACGTAGAAGCGATCGGCGACCTTGCTGGCGAAGCGAAAATTCTGTTCCACCAGCAGGATGGTCATGCCGCGCTGCTTGAGCGTCTGCAGCACCTCGCCGATGCGCTGGACAATCACCGGCGCCAGGCCTTCGGTGGGCTCGTCGAGCAGCAACAGGCGCGCGCCGGTGCGCAGGATGCGCGCCATCGCCAGCATCTGCTGCTCACCGCCGGAGAGCTTGGTGCCAGGGCTCTTGCGGCGCTCTTCGAGGTTGGGGAACAACTGGTAGATCTCCGCCAGCGTCATGCCGCCCTTGGCGATCACCGGCGGCAGGGTGAGGTTCTCCTCCACCGTCAGCGTGGAAAAGATGCCGCGCTCCTCCGGCACGTAGCCGATGCCGTGGCGCGCGGTGCGATGCAGCGGCACGTGCAGCATGTCCTTGCCGTCGAAGCGGATGCTGCCGCTGCGCTTGCGGATGATGCCGACGATGGCGCGCAGCGCGGTGGTCTTGCCCACACCGTTGCGCCCGAGCAGGGTCACGGTTTCGCCCTGCTGCACGTCCAGGTCGATGCCGTGCAGCGCATGGCTCTCGCCATACCAGGCGTTGAGGTCGCGCACGCTGAGCAGCGCTTCAGTCATCTTCGGTCCCCATGTAGGCCACCCGCACGCGCTCGTCCTGACTGACGCTGCGGTAATCGCCGGAGGTGAGAATTTCGCCGCGTTGCAGCACGGTCACCTGATGGCAGAGATCGGCAACCACCTTGAGGTTGTGCTCGACCATCAGCACCGCGCGCTCGGTGGCCACCTCGCGGATGATGTCGGCGACCACGTGCACATCCTCGTGGCCCATGCCGGCCAGCGGCTCGTCGAGCAGCAGCACCTTGGGCTCCAGCGCCAGCGTGGTGGCCAGCTCCAGCACCCGCTTGCGCCCGTAGGACAGATCGGCCGCCGGCTCGTGACGGCGGTCAGCCAGTCCCACGGATTCGAGCAGCTGCATGGCGCGGCCGTTGAGCCGGTTGAGCGAGCGCAGCGGCAGCCAGCACTGGCTGGCCAGCCCGTTCGGGCGCTGCAACGCCACGCGCACGTTGTCCAGCACCGAGAGGTGCGGGAACACCGCGGAGATCTGGAACGAGCGCACCAGCCCCATGCGCGCCACCTTGGCCGGATCGGTGCGGGTGATGTCCTGATCGAGCAGATGGATGCTGCCGGCGGTGGGCTGCAGGAACTTGGTCAGCAGGTTGAACACCGTGGTCTTGCCTGCGCCGTTGGGGCCGATCAGCGCATGCACCCGCGCATGGCGCACGTCGAGGTCGACGTTGTTGACCGCGACAAAGCCGCCGAACTCCTTGCGCAGGCCACGCGCCGCAAGCAGCACCGGATGCGCTTGCGGCGTCGCGGGCGCCTCTGGCCGTGCCGCCGCTGCGCTCATTGCCCGACCAGCTCGCAGCCGCTGTCGGCCGGCTTGAGGTAGGCCTCGTCGCCCGGCACGGTGGCCAGCACCTTGTAATAGTCCCAGTCGCGCTTGCTTTCCTCCGGCTTTTTCACCTCCATCAGGTAGACGTCGCTGATCAGCCGGCCGTTGGCGCCGACCTTGGCGTTGCGTGCGAAGACGTCGTCGACCGGCATCTCGTGCATCGCCTTGGCCACCGGCTCGGTGGCGTCGCTGCCGACCTTGTCGATCGCCTTGAGATACTGCATGACCCCGGAGTAGGTGCCGGCATGGATCATGTTGGGCATGCGCCCGGTGCGCTTGAAGAAGCGCTCGCCGAACTCACGGGATTGGTCGTCACGGTCCCAGTAGAAGCTCTCGGTAAGGGTCAGCCCCTGCGCGGCGTCGAGGCCCAGACCGTGTACCTCGGCGAGGGTGAAGAGCAGCGCGGCGAGGCGCTGGCCGCCGGCGACGATGCCGAACTCCGCGGCCTGCTTGATGCTGTTGGCGGTATCCAGGCCGGCGTTGGCCAGGCCGATGACCTTGGCGCCGGAGGACTGCGCCTGCAGCAGGAAGGACGAATAATCGGTGGTGGCCAGCGGGTGGCGCACTGCGCCCTTGACCTCGCCGCCCTTGGATTTGACGAACTTGGCGGTCTGCTCCTCCAACGAGTAGCCGAAGGCGTAGTCGGCCGTGAGGAAGTACCAGCTGTCGCCGCCCTGGGACACCAGCGCGCCGCCGGTGCCGACCGCCAGCGCGTGGGTGTCGTAGGCCCAGTGGAAGCCGTAGGGCGAGCACTGCTTGCCGGTCAGCTCGGTGGTGGCGGCGCCGGTGACCAGGTTGATCTTCTTCTTGCTCTTGGAGATGCCCTGCACCGCCAGCGCCACGGAGGAGGTGGTCAGCTCCATGATCGCGTCCACCTGCTCGCGGTCGTACCACTGCCGCGCGATGTTGGAGGCGATGTCCGGCTTGTTCTGGTGATCGGCGGTGACGATCTCGATCGGCACGCCCTGTACCTTGCCGCCGAAATCCTCGGCGGCCATCTTCGCCGCCTCGTACGACCATTTGCCGCCGAAGTCGGCATACACCCCGGACTGGTCGTTGAGGATGCCGATCTTCACCTTGCCGTCGGAAATCTCGGCGGCGGATGCCGGTATGGCGAGTGCGGCCGCGAGGGTTGCTGTTGCGATGGCGGATAGTCTCATGCAGGTCTCCTTACGTGCGGAGCCGCGGCGCAGGTGGTTTCACCGGCCCGGCAGGGAAGGGAATCGAAGCGGTAATCGGACTGGCGCCCAGCGGCGGCCGCGCAGGCCCACGAGCCACGGCGCGGCTGGGGTGCAGACTGGAACGGGTGGATGACGTAATAGCGAGGCAGTGCTCGCTCGGAGGCGGCGCGTCGGTGCGGCGCGTCGGCATTCGCAACGCAGCGCAGGGGGTGGCGGTGCCGGCCCTGACGATGGCGCATCTGCGGTCCTTTGTTGTTCTTATTCGGTAGAGCTAACCGTAGCAGGGGATCGTACGGGCGCAACCGGGCAGGACGTGTGGCGCGTATCGCGCCGCCACCGGCTAGGGTTTTTTCCGAGCGCTCATCTGTTTGTCATGTTTGCCGTATAGACTCGACCGGTCAGGTTAGGGAGGTGCGACATGCGCAGGGTGGTGTTCAATCAGAAGGGCGGCGTCGGCAAGTCCAGCATCGCCTGCAATCTGGCGGCGGTGAGCGCGGCCCAGGGCTACCGCACGCTGCTGGTGGATCTCGATGCTCAGGGCAATTCGACGCATTACCTGACGGGGCTGACAGGCGAGGACGTGCCGACCGGCATCGCCGATTTCTTCAAGCAGGTGCTGGCCAGCGGCCCAGCCGGCAAGAAGGCGCGTCCGCCGATCTTCGAAACCCCGTTCGACAACCTGCACCTGATCACCGCGACCGCCGAGCTGGCCGACCTGCAGCCCAAGCTGGAGGCCAAGCACAAGATCAACAAGCTGCGCAAACTGCTCGACAACCTCGCCGAAGACTACGAGCGAATCTATCTCGACACGCCGCCGGCCCTGAACTTCTACACCGTTTCGGCGCTGATCGCCGCCGACCGCTGCCTGATACCTTTCGACTGCGACAGCTTCTCGCGCCAGGCGCTTTACGGACTGCTGGAGGAGATCGAAGACCTGCGCGAGGACCACAACGAGGCGCTGGAGGTCGAGGGCATCGTGGTCAACCAGTTCCAGCCGCGTGCCGCGCTGCCGAAGCAGATGATCGCCGAGCTGCTGGAAGAGGGCCTGCCGGTGCTACCGGTCAACCTGATGAGTTCGGTGCGCATGCGCGAATCGCACCAGGCGTGCATGCCGCTGATCCACTTCGACCCGCGGCACAAGCTGAGCCTGCA
>Ga0172382_10000679_pt1 | contig 63819 bp, 46 predicted proteins | sample Leawel138RmetaG_FD_122245 | JGI IMG/M metagenome (GOLD analysis project Ga0172382, IMG submission 122245) | Leachate microbial communities from a municipal landfill in Southern Ontario, Canada - Leachate well 138R metaG | ecosystem: Engineered > Solid waste > Landfill > Unclassified | place...
AGAGCACCAAGCCCGGCGACACGATCATCGTCGACTACCGGCGCAAGAACGCCCCGATGGGCACGACCGAAATCACGCTCGGCAGCTATCCGGATCGTCCCCAGGGTGTCGTCGGGGTGAACGTGCTCGACGCGCCGTGGGCACCGTTCACCATCGACTTCAACCTGGCCAACATCGGCGGACCGTCGGCCGGGCTGATGTTCAGCCTGGCCGTCGTCGACAAGCTGACCACCGGCGACGTCAACGGCGGCAAGTTCGTCGCGGGCACCGGCACCATCAGCGGCGACGGCAAGGTCGGCTCCATCGGCGGCATCACCCACAAGATCGTCGCCGCCAGGGACGCCGGCGCCACCGCGTTCCTGGTGCCCGCCGACAACTGCGCGGAGGCCAAGACCGCCGACGCCGACGGCATCGAGTTGCTCAAGGTGGACACCCTCGAACACGCCGTCGACGGATTGCGCACCCTTTCCGCTGGTGGCGAACCTCCCCGCTGCTGAGTCAGCGGTCACAGGCCGGTGCGTACAGTTACTCGGAGAGTTTCACACCTGAACGTCTGCTGGGAATTTCCGAGAGTGGAGTGATCGAGTGGGTATGCGGCCCGCGGCGAGAATGCCGAATCTGACGCGTCGAAGCCGGGTAATGATCGCCGTCGCCCTGGCCGTCGTGGTGCTGTTGCTGTTGGGCCCGCGGCTCGTCGACACCTACGTCAACTGGTTGTGGTTCGGGGAGCTCGGCTACCGATCGGTGTTCACCACCCAGATCGTGACCCGGTTGCTCCTGTTCCTGGCGGTGGCCGTCGTCTTCGGTGCCGTCGTGTTCGCCGCAATGGCGTTGGCCTACCGCACCCGGCCGGTGTTCGTGCCGACCGCCGGGCCCAACGATCCGATCGCGCGCTACCGCACCGCGGTGATGGCCCGGCTGCGGCTGGTCGGCATCGGGGTTCCGGTCGCCGTCGGCCTGCTGGCCGGCCTGATCGCCCAGAACTACTGGCAGCGCGTGCAGCTGTTCCTGCACGGCGGCAGCTTCGGGGTGTCCGACCCGCAGTTCGGCATCGACCTCGGCTTCTACGCGTTCGACCTGCCGTTCTACCGCTTGATGCTGACGTACCTGTTCGCCGCGACGTTCCTGGCGTTCATCGCGAATCTGCTGGGTCACTACCTGTTCGGGGGCATCCGGCTGGCCGGGCGCAGCGGCGCGCTGAGCCGGGCGGCCCGCATCCAGCTGATCGCTCTGGTCGGGTTCCTGATGCTGCTGAAGGCGGTCGCCTACTGGCTGGACCGCTACGAGTTGCTCAGCCATACCCGCGGCGGCAAGCCGTTCACCGGAGCCGGGTACACCGACATCAACGCGGTGCTGCCGGCCAAGCTGATCCTGATGGTCATCGCGGTGATCTGCGCCGCGGCGGTGTTCTCCGCGATCGTGCTGCGCGACTTGCGGATTCCCGCGATCGGTGTGGTGCTGCTGCTGCTGTCCTCGCTGATCGTGGGTGCGGGCTGGCCGCTGGTGGTGGAACAGATCAGCGTGCGCCCCAACGCCGCGCAGAAGGAAAGCGAATACATCAGCCGAAGTATCACCGCCACCAGACAGGCCTACGGGCTGACCGACGAGGCGGTGGAGTACCGCGACTACCCCGGTAACGCCACGGCGACGGCGCAGCAGGTGGCCGCCGACCGCGCCACGACGTCCAACATCCGGGTGCTCGACCCGAACATCGTCAGCCCGGCGTTCACCCAGTTCCAGCAGGGTAAGAACTTCTACTTCTTCCCCGACCAGCTGAACATGGACCGCTACCGCGACGAGGACGGCAATCTGCGTGATTACGTGGTGGCCGCCCGCGAGCTCAACCCGGACCGACTGATCGACAACCAGCGTGACTGGATCAACCGGCACTCGGTGTACACCCACGGCAACGGCTTCATCGCCTCGCCGGCCAACACCGTGCGCGGAATCGCCAACGACCCCAACCAGAACGGCGGTTACCCGGAGTTTCTGGCCAGCGTCGTGGGCGCCAACGGTGAGGTCGTCTCGCCCGGGCCGGCCCCGCTGGACCAGCCGCGCATCTACTTCGGCCCGGTGATCGCCAACACCCCCGCCGACTACGCGATCGTCGGCGAGAGCGGCACCCCGCGCGAGTACGACTACGAGACCAACACCGCCACCCGCAACTACACCTACACCGGCAGCGGCGGCGTGCCGATCGGCAACTGGCTGACCCGCAGCGTGTTCGCCGCCAAGTACGCCGAGCGGAACTTCCTGTTCTCGAACGTCATCGGCGAGAACAGCAAGATCCTGTTCAACCGTGACCCTGCCGACCGGGTGGAGGCGGTCGCGCCGTGGCTGACCACCGACACCGCGGTCTACCCTGCGATCGTCAACAAGCGCATCGTCTGGATCGTCGACGGGTACACCACGCTGGACAACTACCCGTACTCGGAGTTGATGTCGTTGTCGTCGGCCACCACCGACTCCAACGAGGTGGCGCTGAACCGGCTGCAGCCCGACAAGCAGGTGTCCTACATCCGCAACTCGGTCAAGGCCACCGTCGACGCCTACGACGGCACCGTGACGCTGTACGCCCAGGACGAGCAGGACCCGGTGCTGCAGGCGTGGATGAAGGTGTTCCCGGACACCGTCAAGCCCAAGGCTGACATCACCCCCGAACTGCAGGAGCACCTGCGCTATCCGGAGGACCTGTTCAAGGTGCAGCGCGCGCTGCTGGCCAAGTACCACGTCGACGATCCGGTGACGTTCTTCTCGACGTCGGACTTCTGGGATGTCCCGCTCGACCCGAACCCGACGGCCAGCAGCTACCAGCCGCCGTACTACATCGTCGCCAAAGACCTTGCCGAGAACAACAATTCGTCGTCGTTCCAGCTGACCAGTGCGATGAACCGGTTCCGGCGCGACTTCCTGGCCGCCTACATCAGCGCCAGCTCGGATCCCGAGACGTACGGCAAGCTCACCGTGCTGACCATTCCCGGTCAGGTCAACGGGCCCAAGCTGGCGTTCAACGCGATCAGCACCGACACCGCCGTCAGCCAGGACCTCGGTGTCATCGGCCGTGACAACCAGAACCGGATCCGCTGGGGCAATCTGCTGACGCTGCCGATGGGGCAGGGCGGATTGCTTTATGTCGCACCGGTTTACGCCTCACCGGGCGCCAGCGACGCGGCATCGTCGTATCCGCGTCTGATCCGCGTCGCGATGATGTACAACGACCAGATCGGTTACGGGCCGACCGTGCGCGACGCGCTGACCGACCTGTTCGGCCCCGGCGCGGATGCCACCGCGACAGGACCTGCGGCGACGGAACCGCCCGCCGGTCAGGCGCCGCAACCGCAGGGGAACAACCAGCCGCCTGCCGCGGCACCGCCGAACCGGCCGGGACAGGCCCCGACGCCGCAACAGCCGGAGGTGCCGGTGGCGGTGCCGCCGACCGGGCCGACCCAGCTGTCCGCCGGGAAAGCTGCTGCGCTGCAGGACGTCAACGCGGCACTGGACGCGCTGCAGGACGCGCAACGCAGCGGTGATTTCGCGCAGTACGGCGAGGCGCTGCAACGCCTCGACGACGCGGTGAACAAGTACCAGACGACGAACTAGCCGTCCACGCCGGTGCGGTATCGGTTGCTCGGGCCACTCCAGGTGGTCCACGGGGAGAGCGTGATCGATGTGGGTCCGCGCAAGCAGCGGGCCGTGCTGGCGGTGCTGCTGCTCGCGCAGGGCCGGGTGGTGTCCACCGACCGGCTCGCCGACGCGGTGTGGGGAGACGACGTCCCGGCCAGCGTGACGGCCAGCCTGCAGGTCTACATCTCGAATCTGCGGCGGGCACTGCGGGACTCGCAGATGGCCTCGCCCATCGTGCGCCAGCCGCCCGGCTACTTTCTCGACGTCGGCCCCGACGACGTGGACGTCTCGGTGTTCACCGCGGGCTGTGCGCGGGCGGCCGCGGCGATCGACGCTGAGCGCTGGGAGGAGGCGCTCACCGAAGCCGACACGGCGCTGAGCCTGGTGCGGGGTGAGCTGCTCGAAGACATGGCCGACGCCGACTGGGTGCGCGAGGCCGCCGCCCGGGTGGCCGAGATGCGCACGGAATGTCTGGCGAACAAGGTGATGGCGCTGCTGGCGCTCGGCAAGGTGCCCGCGGCGCTGACCGAGGTGTCGCGGCTGCGCGAGGTCGACCCGCTGGGCGATCGCAGCTGCAAGCTGCAGATGCTCACGCTGTACCGCGCAGGACGGGCCGCCGAAGCGCTGGAGGCCTACACCCGGCACGCCCGGCTGCTCGATGCCGAGCTCGGCCTGGAGCCGGGACCCGAACTGCGGGAACTGCAGACCGCCGTGCTGCGGCAGGCGCCCGAACTGGCCGGCTGGCCGCGCTCACCGGAGTGGACCGGCGCGGCGGCGCTGCCCCAGCCCCAGCCCGAGCCGGCGACGGTGCCGCCCGCCGCGATGGAGGCCGTGTCGCACCGCGCGCCCCTGGTCGGGCGTGAGCGTGAATTGGCGAGGGCCGCAGATGTATTGGCCCGGGCGGCGGCGGGGGCGACACGCTGGCTGGTGTTGTCCGGGCCGCCGGGGATCGGTAAGACCCGGTTGGCCGAGGAGATCGCCGGCCTGGTGGGCGCCAGGGGTGGTGAGGTGGCGTGGGTCAGCTGCCCCGACGAGCGTGCGACCCCGCCGTGGTGGCCGATGCGCCGTCTGGTCCGGGCGTTGGGGGCCGACGCCGACGAGGTGCTGGAGATCCCGGCGCACGCCGACCCGGACACCGCGAGATTCCTCGTCTACGAACGCATTCAGGCGTTGCTGGAAGCGGCGCCCCGGCTGCTGGCCGTCGTCGTCGACGACGTGCAGTGGTCGGATACCGCCTCGGCGGCCTGCCTGGCCTACATCGCCGGTGCGTTGCGCGACCACCCGGTGCTGGTCATCGCCACCGTCCGCGACGGTGAGCACGCCCCCGAGGTCGCCCGGCTGCTGAGCACCGTCGCCCGCGGCGAGGACAACAGGCACATCGAGGTGCCCGCGTTGTCGTCGGCCGACGTCGCCACGTTGGCCAACGAGGTCGCCGAGGAGACGGTCACCGCGGCCGAGGCCGCCGAGCTCGCCGCCCGCACCGGCGGGAACCCGTTCTTCGTGTCCGAGTACGCGCGGCTGCCCCGAGAGGAGCGGGCCGGCAACGAGATTCCGCGTGCGGTGCGGTCGGTGCTCGACCGCCGGCTGGCCGCGCTGGACCCCGCGGTCGTGCAGGTGCTGCGCGCGGCGGCCGTCATCGGTGACGTGATCGACGCGTCCGCGGTGCCGGTGCTGGCGCAGGCCACCCGGCTGGACCTGGACACGCTCGCCGATTACCTCGACGAGGCCGCCGACGAACGCATCGTCGTGGCCGCCCACGCCGGCGACGGATATGCGTTCGCGCACGGCCTGCTGCGCGAGCAGTTGCTGGCCAGCATGCCTGCGCTGCGGCGGCAGCGCATGCACGCCAAGGTGGCCGAGGTGCTCGCCGACAGCACGGCGCCCGATGCGCCGACGCGTCGCGCGCAGCATCTCATCGCGGCACAGCCGCTCGTCGAGCCGGCCGCCGTCGTGCAGGCCTGCCGACTGGCGGCCGAACAGGCCACTGCGCAATGGAGTTCGGACATCGCGGCGGGATGGTGGCAGGCCGCACTGGACGCCTACGACCGGTTGCCGGCGTCCGAACGTGACGACACCGAGCGCGACGCGCTGACCGTCGAGCTGCTGGAGGCGCATTCGCGGGCGGGACGCGGCCAGTTGGTGCTCGACAGCGTGCAGCGCTATCTGGGCGAGGCGCTGCGCACCGGCCGCGCCGCCAGCGCGGGCCGGGTGGCGAGCGCGCTGTTGCGGGCCAGTGGTGGATGGCCCTGGCTGGCACCGGGACACGACCCCGGGGAGCTGCTCGCCCTGCTGGGCCGGGCGGCGACGCTTTCCGAGGGCCAGCCCGCCTCGGCCGCCCGGGTGCTGCCCGCGCTCGCGGTCGGGCACTGCTACCACCCCGATCGCCGCGTCGCCGAAGACCTGCTGGATCGCGCCGAGCGGCTGGCCGAGGAAACCGGGGATCCCGACGTCCTCGCCGACGTGCTGATGGGGCGGCTCATCACGTTCTCCGGGGTCGCGACGGTCAGCCACGAGACGTTGCAGTGGGTGGAGCGCCTGAACTCTTTGGGCCACAAGCGATCCCGTGAAGACTCCGTGATCGCCCATTCGGTGGCGACGATGGCGGCGATGAACCTCGGCGACGTGGCCGCCACCCGACGACACGTCGAGGCCGGGATCGCGGGCAGCGAGGAGTTGCAGCTGCCGGTGCTGCGCGCCCAGTTGCGGTGGATGGAAGCGGTTCTGGCGATGTGGATCGGTGACTTCGCCGAGGCCGCTCGGCACCACGCCATCGCCGCGCACGTGCACGAGCAGACCGAGCTGTACGAGGCGGGCAGCGGCCTGCTGGCGACGGCATCGTTGGTGCGGGAGAGGGGCGGACCGGTCGATGCGGGCTGGGCCGCAGTGCAGGCCAGCAAGGAGACCGGCGGCCAGGACATGGTGGGTGTGGTGCGGACCGCGCTGCTGACTCTGGAGTCCGGTCCGCAGGCCCGTGCGGAGGCGGTTGCCCGGCTCCGGAAGTGGGCACGCACCAGCACCGGCCGCGGCGACATCTGGACGACGCTCGGGCACCACGCGCTGCTGGCGCACATGGCGGCCGACCACGGGCTGGACGAGTTCGCCGAGCCGCTGCTGGCCGAACTGGACCCGTTCCGCGACCGGATCGCGGTGCTCGGCCAGGTCGGGATGGCGGGCCCGGTGGCGCTGGCGACCGCGCGGCTGCATGCCCTTCGCGGGGACACCCGGCACGCGCTCGCCGACGTCGCGGTGGCCCGCCAGATCGCCGAACGCAGCGCCGGGGTGCCCACCCTGCTGCGGTGCCGGCTGCTGGTGTGCCAGCTGGCCGAGCCGTCCGCTGACCGCGCGGCCGACGCGGCCGCGCTGGCGACCGAGGCCGACACCGTCGGCATGGCCGCCGTCGCCGCCGCGGCGCGCAGATTGGCCTGAGTCGCGGTTGCCCCGCTGGGACGCGAACGTGCCGCCACGGTAGCCGGCGGAGCCGTCTCGCTACCGCTGATGCACGGTCGCGGCGTGGTGCAGCCCCACTTGGACATTTCTAAAATCGCGCTTCCAAGGCGCGTCCAAGCCCGTTCGGTGATGATTCTGCGGAGCAAGGCATCCGAGAAAGGACCCCGATGACGATTCCGACCGACCTGACGCGCGACGACGCGCTGCGCATCCTGCGCGAGGAGGTCGCAACCCCCGTGGCGCTACCCGGTGAGCCGGGCTACGAACGCTGCGTGCCGTGGAATGTGGCGGCGCCCGTCACCCCGGCCGCAGTGGTGCTGGCCACCTCGGCGGAGGACGTCGCCGGCACGGTCAGGTTCGCCGCCGCACACGGTTTCACCGTCACCGTGCAGGCGACCGGGCACGGTGCCGTCGGCGTGGGCGCCGACACGATCCTGGTGCTGACCGCGGCGATGAAGCACTGTGAGGTGGACAGTCTCAACCGCACCGCGAGGGTGGGCGCGGGTGCACGGTGGCAGGACGTGATCGACGTCGCCGCCCCGCACGGGCTTGCGCCGCTGTGCGGTTCGTCGCCCGGGGTCGGGGTGGTGGGGTTTCTCACCGGGGGCGGGATCGGTCCGCTGGTGCGGACGGTCGGGCTGTCTTCGGATTACGTGCGGGCGTTCGACGTGGTGACCGGCGAGGGACGGTTGTTGCGCGCCACGCCCGACGAGAACGCCGATCTGTTCTGGGGGCTGCGCGGCGGAAAGGCGACGCTCGGCATCGTCACCGCGGTCGAGATCGACCTGCCGCCGATCCCTGAGTTCTACGGCGGTGCAGTCTATTTCGACGGAGCCGACACGGCCGCGGTGCTGCACGCATGGCGGAGCTGGAGTGTGGAGCTTCCGGAGACGGTGAACACGTCGATCGCGGTGCAGCAGCTGCCCCCGCTGTCCGGGGTGCCGGAGCCGCTGGCCGGCCGGATGACGGTGGCGGTGCGCTACACGGCGGTGGGCGATTTCGCCGAGGCTGAACGGCTGCTGGCGCCGATGCGGGCGGTCGCGACGCCGGTGATGGACACCGTCGGGGTGCTGCCGTACGCCGCGATCGGCGCGGTGCACGCCGACCCGGTGGACCCGATGCCGACCAACGAGGACCAGGCGCTGCTGTCCGAGCTTCCCGCCGAGGCCGTCGACGCGCTGCTGGCGGTCGCGGGCCCGGGGTCGGGGTCCCCGCAGGTGATCGTCGACCTGCGGCTGCTCGGGGGAGCGTTGGTCCGGGAGCCGCAGCACCGCAGCGCGTTCTGCCACCGCGACGCCGCGTTCTCGCTGGCGGTGATCGGGGCGCCGACGCCCGAGAACGCGGCCATGGTGGCCGAGCACGCCCGCGCGGTGACCGGGGCTGTCGCGCCGTGGGCCACCGGCGGGCAGATGCCGAACTTCGCGCCGTCCTACGACCCGGCCCGTCCGGCGCGCGCGTACGCGCCCGACACGCTGCACTGGCTGGCCGCGCTGGCCGACCGCTACGACCCGTCCCGGGTGCTGGCCACCGGCCAGGTCGTCCGCACCTAGCACCCTCCCTTCCTTCCTCCCTCCCTCCTCCCCGCGAGCGTGCGTGTCTGCAGCCAACACGCCGTGAAAAAGCCCGAGAATGCGCACGCTCGCGGGTGCGAGTGCGCACGCTCGCGGGTGCGAGTGCGCACGCTCGCGGGCTGCGAGTGCGCACCGCCGGCCGCGTCAGCTGCGGGCATTCGGTGCGCGTCCGAGGACGCTGGCCTCAGCCGAACCTGCCGCCGCCCGGCTCGCCTCCCGCGCAGGCTCGCTAATATTCCCCCCGGCATCCGAAGTCGTTTGTCGAAGGGGAAAGCACATGGCCGCGCACGTCGAGCAGCTCGAATTTCAAGCGGAGGCACGCCAACTGCTGGATCTGATGATCCACTCCGTCTACAGCAACAAGGATTCGTTTCTGCGCGAGCTCGTCTCGAACGCCTCTGATGCACTCGACAAGCTGCGTCTCGAATCGTTCCGGAACAAGGACCTCGACGTCGACACCTCCGATCTGCACATCGAGATCGACGTCGACAAGGAGGCCCGCACCCTCACCGTTCGCGACAACGGCATCGGGATGACCCGCGACGAGGTCGTGAGCCTGATCGGAACGCTGGCGAAGTCGGGAACGGGTGAACTGCGTCAACAGCTTCGTGAGGCCAAAGACAAAGACACCTCCGAGGAACTGATCGGCCAGTTCGGGATCGGCTTCTACGCGAGCTTCATGGTGGCCGACCGCGTCGAGCTGCTCACCCGCAAGGCCGGCGAGAGCGAGGCGACCCGGTGGGAGTCCAGCGGGGAGGGCACCTACACCATCGAGACCGTCGACCAAGCCGGCGGCGAGGTACCGCAGGGCACCTCGGTGACGTTGCACCTCAAACCCGAAGACCGCGAGGACGAGCTGCACGACTACACCTCGGAGTGGAAGATCCGGGAGCTCGTCAAGCAGTACTCGGACTTCATCGCCTGGCCCATCCGGATGGAGGTCGAGCGCCGGACGCCGGCACCCGAGGACGGTGGCGAGGAGTCGGTCACCGTCGAGACCGAGACCCTGAACTCGATGAAGGCGCTGTGGGCCAGGCCCCGCGACGAGGTCTCCGACGAGGAGTACACGGAGTTCTACAAGCACGTCGCCCACGCCTGGGACGAGCCGCTCGAGGTCATTGCGATGAAGGCGGAGGGCACTTTCGAGTACCAGGCGCTGCTGTTCATCCCGTCGCATGCCCCGTTCGACCTGTTCAACCAGAACGCCGCGGTCGGGGTTCAGCTCTATGTGAAGCGGGTCTTCATCATGGGTGACTGCGACCAGCTGATGCCGCCGTATCTGCGCTTCGTCAAGGGCGTCGTCGACGCACAGGACATGTCGCTCAACGTCTCCCGCGAAATCCTGCAGCAGGACCGGCAGATCAGGGCGATCCGGCGCCGGCTGACCAAGAAAGTGCTCTCGACGATCACCGAGATGCAGACCGAGCGTCCGGAGAAGTACCGCACGTTCTGGACCCAGTTCGGCAGAGTCCTCAAGGAGGGCCTGCTGACCGACATCGAGAACCAGGAGACGCTGCTGCGCGTGTGTTCGTTCGCCTCGACGCACAGCGAGGACGAACCGACCACGTTGGCCGAGTACGTCGAACGCATGCCGGACGGGCAGAGCCAGATCTTCTACGCCGCAGGCGAATCGCGTCAGCAGTTGCTGCACTCACCGCACCTCGAGGCGTTCAAGGCCAAGGGCTACGAGGTGCTGCTTCTCACCGACCCCGTGGACGAAGTCTGGGTGGAGTCTGTTCACGAGTTCGACGGCAAGCCGCTGCAGTCGGTAGCCAAGGGTGAGGTGGATCTTGACTCCGATGCCGACAACGACGGGCAGGACGCCGAACGTCAGGAGCGGGAGCAGGGATTCGCCGATCTGATCGCCTGGCTCAAGGAGGCGTTGAGCGACCACGTCAAGGAAGTACGGCTGTCCACCCGCCTGACCGATTCCCCTGCGTGTCTGATCACCGACACCTTCGGCATCACGCCCGCGCTGGCACGCATGTACCGGGCTTCTGGGCAGCCGGTTCCGGTCGAGAAGCGGATCCTCGAGCTGAACCCGAACCATCCGCTCATCACCGGTCTGCGGGAGGCGCACAAGAGCCGCGGCGCCGACGCCGAGTTGGTCGGCACCGCCGAATTGCTCTACGGCACCGCACTTCTCGCCGAGGGGGGAGTGCTCGAGGATCCGGCGAGGTTCGCCGGCCTCCTCGCCGACCGGCTGACACGCACGGTGGGGGACCAGACGTAGACGCGACGAATCCCCGGTAACCACGCAAGCCAAGGTCTTGTGCGGGAGGGATATTCGCGGTCCGCCGCGCCGGGTGACAAGGGCCGCCGGGGCGGCTCGAGCACTGGACTGAGCCCGGGCCGCGCCCCCAGAGCCGGGCCGCGGAGGACGGTGGAGTGGTTCCGCGGCGGCATTACGTCGTCGCCGACGCTGCGGACAGGCCGTGTGCGCGTAAGCCCACCAACGCGTAAGCCCACCAAGTTCGCCCGGGACCTCGGCGATCTTCAACGGTGTGTCCGCCTACAGCCAGCTAGGGCCGCTTGTCGCTCACCGTCAAGCCGGCCGCCCGGGCTGTGGGCCGTAACTCCGGTCTGCCGGTCGGAGGAGGCGAACGAAGCGCAGCCGGCGCGTTGGACACGCTCGAAAAGGCAACCGTCCGGGGTGCCGGTGTCGAGATCCTCGACGGATGCGAGTTCGATCCGGGGTCGTTCGAGGGCGCTGAACAGGCGATTTGGAGGCTGACCGGCCGCCCCGGTAACCTAGCGTTCACCCGTCGCGGGGTGGAGCAGCTCGGTAGCTCGCTGGGCTCATAACCCAGAGGTCGCAGGTTCGAATCCTGTCCCCGCTACTAGGCAAAACGGCCCTCGGAGATCTCTCCGGGGGCCGTTTTCATGCTCTTTGGGAACACTTTTGGGAACATTAGCGAAGCTAATGAAATCGCTGGGAACAAAGCACGCGAGAACTGAGTCGACTGGTGGCGACGGGACCGAGCGGCTCGGGCTCGGGCTCGGCCGCTTAATGGGTATCCGACGCCGCGGTGCAGGTGCATGGTGTTGCTCCAGCGCACCGGCCATCTGGCGAGAGATCGCGATGAACGTGTGGACATGTGGTGTTCAGCGAAACCCCATGACCTCTCCGAGAGGTAAGAACGCACAACATCGTGCGTCCACTAGACGCTCCCATCGAAGCCACCGACTGACCCCGATGAGGGCCACCGCCGAAGAGGGATAGGAGCGCTGCGGTGTGGTGGCAATTAACAGTTGAAAGGCGATAGATGCAGTAGTCTGCCTCTTGTGAACAGTAGAGCTCGGCGTGGTTACAGTTGATTTGCGCGTTCGCAGTGGGCCTCGATGAGACCTGAAGCCGAGACGAAGCTCGCGCGCCGCATGGCGCTGAACAAAGTGTTCACGCCAAGCGCGCCGGTTAGCTCGCGGTCGGCGTTTTCCGGCCGCATCGACCAGATCATGCAGATCACTTCGGCGGTAGTTCAGCCCGGCCGCCACGCCATCTTGTACGGCGAGCGCGGAGTCGGAAAAACAAGTTTGGCCAATATCCTGTCGGAACTGCTGGTGCTGACCGAAAACACCTACCGCAATTGCGCCGTTCGAGTGAACTGCAGTGTCGGCGACAATTTTCGATCGATTTGGACCAAGATCTTCTTGGAACTAGATATCGACTGCACGAGCTACTTCCCTGACTACGAGACGCCTAACCCGGATCAACTACGCCGCATCCTGTCGCTTGTCGAGCCTTACATGGTCGTCGTCGTCGATGAGTACGACCGAGTCGACGACGACGAGGCGCTGTCCATGATGGCCGACACCATAAAGGCGCTGTCGGATCATGCAGTACCAACCAAACTTGTATTCGTCGGGGTAGCCGACTCGATCGAAAACCTTATTGGGGAGCACGAATCCGTTCGCAGGTGCCTTGAGGAGGTCCAAGTTCCGCGGATGAAGGCCGAGGAGATGCGAGAGCTTGTGACGCGCGGTTTCTTCGAGGCCGACATACAAATTGAGAAAAGCGCCGTCGAGCGAATCGTCCGACTCTCGGAAGGGTTGCCGCCCTACGGCCACCTGCTGTCGCTCCGCGCGGGCGAAAGAGCGGTCAACGATGATCGTGAGTCGGTGTTCCTGCGTGATGTGATCGAATCAGCCGAAGCCGTCATGAAATCGCATTCTGCCGCGGCCTCCTATCATCACGCTGTTGAAAGTTCTCGGCCTGAGAACCTTTACGCACAAGTTCTGGCCGCCTGTGCCCTGGCGGAGAAGGACGAACTCGGATACTTCGCGGCGAAGGCCGTTGAGGAGCCCATGTCGCGAATCATGGGCTCTAACTTCAAGACTCCGTCCTTTTCGCGTCAACTTTCCAGCTTTCTTGGAGAGACCCGCGGCTACGTCCTTGAACGTCGGGGCGAGATGAAACGGTATCGCTACCGTTTCCGGGATCCGCTGATGCAGCCGTTCGCGATCCTCGCCGCGATCGCAAGGGAGCTAATACCCGACGAGTACCAGCGCGAACTCTTCGATGTCGGTGACGAGGTGGATGTCTGGGGAGAAGTGATGATGCAAGTGTCCCCGGACAACGCCGCGGAAGAATAGACAGGTTGTTATCCGGTGTGACGGCCGCGACCGCAGTTCTGGCTCCCGCTAGTGTGAAAGGAGAGGCGAAGTGGCCGGTGGCAATCAGTCCGCGTTTGGGTACCGCTATCAATATCTGGCGACGATAGAGCGGTTTCTCCAATACATGCGCGATCACCTTGGTGAATTGCCCGCAATCACTCTGTATGTCGAGCCGACGACGCTGATGAGCGATGGCATCGCCCTCGATGACGACATCATCGACTTCGCGATCGGTCTGGACGGCAAGATTGTGGAGCGAGTCCAAGTGAAGGGGTCGAGCGGCCCCGACGACAACAAGCTTTACCACGGTGAGGCAGACAGCGTTTTCCAACGCCTCGACGGCGCGCTGCCAACACGTTCGGTGCTGATAACAAACCGCCCTCTGGGGCCGGGCTTACAAGAAAGATGTTCGCGGACCTCGGACACGGACGAAATCGAGAAATGGGACTACGCGGGTCCAGTTCCGAGCGGAGCCAAAGACGAAACAGATTCGCTGATTGTTGTCGATAGGCGACCGATCGAAAGCCTCACTGAGGCGATTGAAAGTACTGTGCGACTGTTTCGTCTGGACCAAGCACTGGGGCAAGGTAGCGTTTCATGTCGAATAGTTGCAAAGCTGTTGCTGGACAAGGTTTTCCAGTCAGCAACAGGGGACGGCCCCGCGAAGTTTGATGCATTAGAAGTCATCAGTTTCATGTCGTTGCCTGATCCGGATATTGCTCACGTCGTAGGCAGTTTCGATTGGGGCGTGCCGGTCAACGGCATACCCGTTCTGCCTCCGACTGTTACTCGACTGCACCTTCTTGAACAGGTGCGCGAAGCACTCGGCAGGCCCGCTGACGGACACCGGGTGAAGCACCTCATTGCGCAGGGCCAGACTGGCTACGGAAAGTCGTCGCTCGCCGCCCACTATTGCCACCTATATCGCAACTCCTACGAGTTCATCTGCTGGATCGACTGTAGTGACTCAGCCTTGATTGAGTCCAATCTGAGACGCTTTGTGCAAGAACTGACCCGGACTGAGCTTCCGCTCACTATCGACCCTTCAGAACGGTTTCGGGAAGCGTTGGCCAGCAACGGTGGGCCATGGCTGGTCGTATTTGACGGCGTGTCTGCCCGCAGCGACATTGACGGATTCATGCCGACCCAAGGCAACGGATGCGTAATCGTGACGACGACCAACGAGACCAGCTGGTGGCCAACGTCAACAATTTTGGAAGTAGGGACGTTCACCGAAGACGAGGCAATAGCTTGCTTCGCAAGTTATGCAGGACTTGACCCAGCGAATGCGCATTCCGAGGCGGTTAACGAGATCGTCGTTCGCCTCGGGTCTATACCGCTGGCTATCGCCATGGCCGCCCTGTATTTTCGCAACGCTGCGGGTGCAGTAAGCGAGCTTTCGGCGGGCTACTTTGCCGAGTTGGACGCACTCGAAGACATCGGATCCATACCGCCGGGATTCGATCGCACAGCTTTCGCGGCGATCGAGCACGCTGTTCGGCATCTTGGAGCGGGGGTCACCGGCCGTGACCGCGAAGATGTCCGGATGGTACAGGCGATGCTCTACCGCGCGTCGCTCCTAGCTCCTGACATGATCCCCCTCAACTACCTCATTGCCTCCATGCCCGAAAGCATTGAGATGCGCCTTGGGCGTTTCCCAGAGCCCACATTTGCAGATGCGGCGCTGCGTCGGCGTTACATCAGCATCATGCGGACCCAATCGATAGCCCATCGCGTATTGCTGCTCGACGATGACGGCGAGCAGAACGAAGCGAGTGACACCATCGACATCCACCCTCTCGTCCACGAGATCCTTCAGCGCTTATTTATGCGCGCAGTACCGCCGATCCGGTTAAGCGAACAGATAACGATGATGATGCACTTCCTGTACGGATGGATAGCGCACGCGCGAGTTAGGAACGAGTACTTCGTCGTCGATCAGCTTGCCGCACATGCTGCCTCGTTGCTCAGATTTATCGACCAACTTGAAAGTCTGCCGGCCCGCAACCAGCAGCACGCCAAGATGTTCCTCTACACCAAGTCGTGCTTGAAGCTTGAGGTATCGACTTGCCGAATGAGTCGCGGCGATATTTTCGCATCAGTGAATCTCGCGCGGGAAGTCTTACGTGAGTTGTGGACACAACCACCTGAACCGGTACGAGAAGCGTTGGCGCTGCAAGCAGCATCTTCGATAGTGGTTGATCTCAACGAGGCGGGTGCGGACGCTCCGACCATACGACCGTGGGCGCTATTCGCATTGCGGGCAGTAATTGCGTGCGAATCTCAGAACGCGAAGGGTTCAGCTCTGGCCTTCGAAAAAGCCTACCTCGTAAGGTCATCCTTGAACGGTCGCTCCCCATATCGCGAAGATCCAGTAGTCGCGAGAGTGATTCGAGAACTGGACGAGATGATTTCGCGCGACCCTAGTGATGAACTAAGACCGAACGCGGTCCTGGATGAACTCGTCAAACAGATCAATTCGGGAGACCTCGGCGCTTCGATAGACGAGCAGCTCGCAACTCTACGTACCGTTACGAACGATTACGACAAGCACACGGTTGACTGCCTCGAAGTAGACATTGCGCTTAAGAGACGTCAGTTCGACCAAGCCTTCATAGACATCGAAGAGTTGGTTTCGCGCCCACTACATCAGACGCACGGTGCAAGACCGTTGAGCGTTGGTTTGGTGCAGATTTACCGAACATTGGAAGACATGATCGCAGTGGGCATTGGGCCAGTTCAGGAAATGAGACTCATGTCCAGTCGAGTGCGCACCCGCGCAGAAGAGTTGCACCAGCAGATCATCAGTCAGGATCCAGACGGTCTGTAACACTCCGTGCCTATGTGCTAGGGGCGGAAGCCCGATGGCACGGCGTGAGTATAAGACTGACTGACGTGCCGACCGCCGCTATGTGACCTCGGTCGACAGTTGGTGTTAGCCCTCTGGATGTGTCGCGTCAATGCGTAGGTTGGGGTTTGACGGTTCCGATTGCCTACGAATCTAAATCGATTGTTTGATCAGTGAATTCCGCCGTTAATCGAAGGTTTCCTCCAAGCGCTGCAACATACGACTGCAACGTTCCTAGCTCGGTATGCGACAGCTTGCCGCTCTCTAGTTTTGACACCCTTGCCTGCGAGACACCCATCAAGTCGGCGACGTCAGACTGGCGACGCCCCTGCGCCTTGCGAATGTCGGCCAGACGCTGGGCCTGAACAGCCTCATGCAACCCCTTGCGGGAGGTATCGGCCTGAGACGAGTCGACGAGGCCTCGCTTGACCGCCTCTGCGCGGATATCCCGCCAATTACGTGCCATCGTCACTCACCTCCCATGTTGAGCCAGTTCTCGTATCGCTGCTCTGCGATCGGAATGTTCTTGTCGTACCAAGCTTTCCACTCGCCAGCCTTGTCGCCGCCGAGCAACAGGATCGCTTGTCGTTGGGGATCGAAGATGAACAAGATCCGGATACTCGTGCCCGCCGGTCGCAGCTCCTTCATGCTGTGAAACTTCGATGCCTTCACCTTGTCGGCTGCCGGCCGGCCAAGCGTCGGCCCCTCCTGCTCCAGAAGATCGATGGCTCCAGTCACCGACGCGATCTCGTCGGCATCGAGACTGAAATACCACCGTTCGACCTCCTCCAGCAGGATCACGGTCCAAGCAGTCGACACAACTATAACCTCAGAGTTATATTGATGGATAGAGCTGCGCGACGATCGGATAAGGGCGGTCAGTCCTCGGCGTCCCAGGAATCCCCGAGCAGGAACGAGGCGGCCTGCTCAGCGGCCTCGCGGTCGTCGTTCTCCAGGACGTGCGCGTAGGTCTCCAGAAAGAAGCCGACGTTCGCGTGGCCGATCCGTTCGCTGACGATCTTCGGGCTGATGCCGGCGCGCAGTGCACCGGTGGCATAGGAGTGCCGAAGGTCGTGAAAAGTGATCCGGGGGAGTCCCGCAGCGATAGCCAGGCGGTCGAACCGCTGTCGAATTGAGTCGGGGTGCACCGGCCGACCGTCCTGCTGCGTGAATACGTAATCGCCGGGTGCATAGTCGGTTCCGAAGAACTCACGCTCGACGTCTTGCGCTTCCTTCCATCGCTGTAGCGCCGCCACCGTTGTCGGATCGATGGAGATTGTCTTGTCGGCGTTGCGCGTCTTGCCGCCGGCTTTGTCGACCGCGAGGCCGCCGACCACCACCCGGTTGTCGTGGACCGTGATCCGGCCGCCCTCGAGGTCGACTGCCGACCATCTGAGCCCGCACACCTGTCCGCGGCGGATACCCGTGGTCAGTTCAAGGAGAAACAGCGCCGCGAACCGGTCGTTGCGTACCGACGTCAGGAAGGTTCTGATCTCCTCGGTGTTCCAGACCTGCCGCCGGGTGCGCGGGCGGCGCGGCGGCTTCACTCGGCTGGCGGGATTGTCGACGAGGTACTTCCAGTTGACCGCATCCACGAGAGCTCGATGCAGGAACGCGTGAACGTTGCGCACGGTCTTCGGCGAAAGACCCGGCGAAAGTGCTTTAGGCACAACGCCCGAGCGGAAGCGCCGCACCGCGTCACGCGCCGCGTGGATCGACGTCCCGCAACTCTCCGATACCTGACGCGGAGTCGGCTCCTCGCCGCGGGAGGTCCGCTGCACCCAGTACTTGTACATCACGGTGTTGTTGTCCCGCTTGACGCGTCCCTCCGCCAGCAGCTTCGCGTACAGCTTCAGCAGGGTCGGTTCGTCGACTTGCTGTAGGCGCATCTCACCGATATGCGGCACGACGTACACCCGCGCATAGTCACTCCAGTTCCGCCACGTCGTTGCGTCGATCGAGGGTTGGACCGCGGTCAACCACTCACTGAGAAATTGAGCAATCGTCCGCGCCGACGGTTTGACGATGCGGCCGTGGTCGGCGTCGCGCATGGCGTCACGACAGGCCTTCCACGCTTCGCGCTCGGTGTCGAAGCCGCCTTTCGAGATCCACGCGTACTTGCCTGTCGCCGGGTCACGCTCAGTCAGGCGGAACTTGTAGTACCACTTCGACCCACGCTGCGTAACAAAGCCCTTCATGACGCGATCTCGCGAAGGCCGGAGGTCACGACATACACCCGGCCGCCGAGCCGGCGGACCGGCAGCTCGCCCGAGGCCGCCAGTCGGTAGGCTGCCGCACGACTGATCCCCAATAGCTTCGCGGCGCGCGGCACGGCGAGCAAGAGCGGGAGTTCGTTGAATACGCTGTCTTCCAATTTATTCACCACCCTCCAATGGGGCTAAGCGGGATTGGCGCCGGCACTACGTGGCAGGCGTCTGTGTGGTTGTGCTGGTTGTCCTGCAGCGTCGAACTGCTGCGCGGACCCTTGATCGTCCTGTGCTATCTGGACTCTCAACATGACTGTAATTCCCGCCAGGGACAACGCTGTGCACAATCTTTTCGCACCGACTCAGACCTCCGGCCGGCGTAGCGGATGCCTACGCGGACCCTAGCCGTCGAGCGGAACGCCGAACCTAAAGAATCCACAAACCGCCCCACCTATCCACAAGTCTCCATTCATCCACAGCATCCCTCTACATCTCACAACACTCCAAAACCCCTGTCCCCGTTACACTCACACCACCACGCCCCATCCCGTCTCCACTTCCAAACACCCCCCGAAAACCATTGGCACATTTGCACAAGAGTGCGAGAATGGTTGTGGCGCAGCAAGTGCCGCAGTCTCCAGTTCCGGGAGGATGATTCTGATGTTGACGATCGCCAAGCTGAAGCGTTGGTCGATCAACTACTACATCGACACCGCCCACGCCGCCGAGCGCGCCACCAAAGATCGCGCCCGCGCCGGCGGCGGACTGGGGGAGTACTACTCCGAACACGAGACCCGCACCCCGGTGTGGCTACTGGCCGGTGACACCCAAACGACCGCCAGACTCGTCGGGCTCACCGATCACCAGCGGGCGGGCGGCGAGGCCGACGCGGAGGTGGTGGCGCGCTGGCTCGAAGACGGGATAGGACCCAACGGTGCGCACGGGCGCACCTTCGGTGTGCGCGGTGTGCACGGTTTCGATCTGACGTTCTGCGCACCCAAGAGTGTGTCGCTGGTACGCGCGCTGAAAACCGACGACGTGATCGCCAAGGCGATCGCCGACGCGCACACCACCGCACTGGCTGAGGCGATGCAGTATCTCAGCGCGCATGCCGGCTACACCCGGGTGCACAACCCGGTCACCGGGGAGAAGGATTTGGTGCGGTTGCCGGGATTGGTGGCGATCGCCTATCAGCACGAGACATCCCGCTGCGGCGATCCGCACCTGCACACCCATGTCATCGTGCCGAACCGCCAGGCTCGCGCCGACGGGCAGCTAGTCGCCATCGACGGCACATCGCTGTATCACGAGGCCCGCGCCGCCGGGGTCATCTATCAGGCCACGCTGCGCCGCGAGATGCACCGCTCCCTGGCTTTCGAGTGGGAGCCAGTGGACCCGGCGACGGGAATGGCGGAGCTGGCCGGAGTTGATCGGGACAGTATTACCGCGTGGTCGCGGCGCTCGACCGCGCTGCGGGAATGGGCCGCCGGAAACCTCACCCTCGTGGACGGGCGGTTGTCGGCGGCGCAGTTGTCGGCGGCGCAGAAAGCCACCCGGCCCGCCAAGCCGGAAGAGTTGTCCTGGGGACAGCTACAGCAGGAATGGGCCGCGGATGCGCGGGGCCTGCACCTGGACCGCGCATCGTTCGACGCGGCGCGCGCGGCACGGCGCGCGGCCGCGCGCGCACCGTTTGATCGGCCGCGCCTGGCTGAGGCGGCGGCGCGTATTCAGAAGGCGGCGTTCACCCGCGCTGATCTGGTCGAGATCGTCGGCGCGCAACTCCCGGTCGATACCGCACAGTCACCGCGTGCGGTCGTCGAAGCCGCGGTTGACGAGGTTGCGGTGCGGCTGAGCGCGCCGCGCGCCGCGCACCAGCGCGAGGGGCACGAGCGGTTCACCCTGGACCGGATCCTGGCCGAAGAAGTCGCGGTCCTCGATCTCGTGGATGCCCAGGAGCCGCGCTCGATGTTGTGGATCAAAGATGACGACACCGCGGGTTTGTCGCCGGAGCAGAAGTCTGTGGTCGAGAACATCGGGGCGTCGCCGTGGTTGGTGCAGCCGCTGTCGGCTCCAGCTGGGGCGGGCAAGACCACCACCATGCGCGCCCTGGTGTCCGCCGCGCACCGCCGTACCCGCGGGCATGTCCTGGTTCTGGCCCCGACTGGGAAAGCGGTCGACGTGGCGCTGCGCGAGGGTGCCGGCGACACCGGCCACACCGTCGCCAAAGCCTTACAGCTGCTGCGGGACAACCAACTCGAGCTGACCCCGTGGACGCTGGTGGTCGTCGATGAAGCCGCCATGGTTGGCACCGATGATCTGCGGCAACTCCTGAACGCGACCACTGCGGCCGGTGCGAAGACAGTCCTCGTGGGTGATGAGCATCAGCTCGCCCCAGTTAAAGCCCGCGGCGGCATGTTCGCCCAACTCTGTACCGACCTGCCCTGGACACAGAAATTGTCTGAAGTCTGGCGCATGCGCGACACGGAAGAACGCGAAGCCTCGCTCGCGCTCCGTGATGGGAACTCAGCCGATGTCGCCCGAGCGGTCCATTGGTATCGCACAAATGATCGGCTGCGCTGCGGCGACGCGGTCACCATGGCTCACGACGCACTCAAGGTCTACGAGGCCGACCACACGAAAGGGCATGACGCACTGCTGATCTGCGACACCAAAGAAATGGCGCGCGCGGTGAATCAGCGACTGCATGAGCAACGCATCGGGCGCGACGGCCCCACTCTCACCGCTGCCAACGGAGAGCGCGTCGGGGTGGGCGATCTCATCATCAGCCGCCGCAACGACCCCAGCATCAGACTGCGGGATAGCCCGCGAGCGACCAAGCCCGCCGCGTCGGTGCGCAACGGGAACCGGTGGCGGGTCGCCGCGATCGACACGGAGAACTACCGGCTGGCTGCGGTGCGGCTTGATGACGGCGCCGCCGCTGTGTTCAGCGGCGACTATCTCCGCGAGCACATCAACCTCGGATACGCGGTCACCGTCCACTCCGCCCAAGGCGTCACCGCGGACACCAGCCACGCCATCCTCGGCGAGGCGACTACCCGAGAACTGTTGTATGTGGCCATGACCCGTGGCCGCGACTCCAACACCGCGCACCTCTACGAACGAATCGCCGACACGCAAGAGCGACGGGGCCACCTGCCACTGGCCCGCGGAGACTCCGCGGAGGCCGCTCAATTGGTGAGATCGCTGATCGCCCGCGACAGCTTGCCGCGTACCGCACATGAGGTCGCATCCCAGGCCGACCCCGCGGAGATACCCAGTCTTGTCGTACGGTTCGTGGATCGTCGCGCCGACGCGTACGAATCCCGACGAGGCAGCTTTCGCGCCTGGCAGGAAGCGGTCGACGAGCGGACCCGGGGGTGGTCCACAGCACGCGAACGCGGTGTCATTCTGAGCCGAGACACCGGTTGCAGCTTGGACGTGTAAACCCGAACCGGAGAGAATGCGCTACACGTATACGCGGTCGCGATCCACGCCACCAATTGCGAGCCTGACGCACACATCGCCATCGAGGATATGGCTGAAGCCATATGGGAGCCGTTTTCGGGCGATCGGCACGTTTTCGGGTGGCTGCGTTGAGTTGTGTGCATCGCGGACTAGGGCGATAGCGTGACAATATGGGCGGCCCCGATTTGCTGATCGGACGCTACGAATTACGTAGCGTCCTGGGACTCGGCGGAATGGCAGAGGTCCGCGACGGGTGGGACACGCGACTGCACCGTGCGGTGGCCATCAAGCTCCTGCATCCGATGCTCAACGCGGACGCCGGCATTCGGCGCCGGTTCGAAGAGGAGGCCCGCGCCGCGGCGTCCCTCTCGCATCCGAACATCGTCGCCGTCCACGACTACGGGCTACACGAGGGCACCCCATTTATCGTGATGGAGCGCCTACCCGGCAGAACCCTTGCCGACGTCATCTCCGACGGACCGATGACCCCTGTTCAGGTGCGCGCGATGCTCGACGACGTACTCGCCGCGCTGGGTGTTGCGCACGCCGCTGGGGTGCTGCACCGAGACATCAAACCCGCCAACATCCTGCTGTCGTCGAGCGGTGACCGTATGAAGGTCGCCGACTTCGGAATCGCCAAGACCGGCGGCGCCGCCGCCCACACGATGACTGGACACATCGTGGGGACGATGTGCTACATGAGCCCCGAACGCATCTCCGGGGTTCCCGCATCCGTTGCCGATGACCTCTACGCCGTCGGCGTCATGGCTTACGAGGCGTTACTGGCACGGCGGGCCTTCCCGCACGAGAATCCGGCCGTCCTCGCCCGAGCAATCATCGACGCGCCGCCACCGCCGATCAGCACTATCCGCAATGACGTGGATCCGGTTTTGGCCGGGACCATCGCGCGTGCAATGGCTCGCGATCCGGGTCACCGCTTCATCAGCGCCGAGCAGATGCGCGCCGCGTTGGCCGCAGATAGCAGCCCGTCGTTGGCTGGCGCCGCTTCGACGCCCGGGCCACGTCCGGCCACGAAAATTCTCGCCCAACCGCTACCCCCGTCGGTGCCGTACCTGGCCGCCCCGCCCACACCGCGCCGACTCACCGGCCGCACGCGCACGTACGCCACAGTGGCGGCAGCGATCATCGCGTTCGCCATTTCGGCGCTGGCGCTGGCGATGGAACCGTTTTCGACCGCACCGGCCCCCGAGCCTGTGAGTACCAGTTCGTCTGTCCCACCTCCGCCTACGACGCCACCACCCGCGCCACCATCGAGTTCCGTCACGCCGGCCCAGTCCGAGCCGACACCGGATCCGCCAAAAGATGACGATGAGAAAGAGGACCGCCCCGGCAAGGGCAACGGGGGACGAGGCGAAGGCAACAAGAAACCCGACTAATCATCTGCGGCAGACAGATCGTCATCACGACACGACGAAAGCCGTCGCCACCTCGTCGTGGCAACGGACAATGTCGTTGGGACAGCAATAGGGGACTAAGCTCGGTCTCGTTCGGGAATAGCACTGCGGGCCCATGCTCGCCCAAGTCAGAGGCCGCCCATGCGCGCTCGCTCCAAGAACCAAGAGCTAGGCTTCAGGCCTGCGGCCGATCATCGACGCCGCTGGGCACAGACCATCCTGACGTAGGGCTGGACAGGGTTGTGAGACCGACCAGGCCCTGAGGTTCCGTGTCCCTTATTGAGCCGCCACCAAAGCGTCAGTGCGGCTGATTCCACCAAAGCGGGACGTCGTCCCAGTGGCCCGGCGGGACGCCATAGACCGGATTGGGAAATGGGCCCAGGAACGGATCCTTCTTGACTTGTCCGGGCGGGCCGAACGGGTTCTGTCCGGGCGGACCTTGGAACACATCGCACGGTAGCGGCCAGCATCCATGCCTATCGTCATCGGCTTGAGCTGTACCGACCCCGAAGCTGAGTGCACCCATGCCAAGCGCTCCGGTCAACATCGCTGTGGTGGCTATATTTCTCAGTTGCATCGTGAGGACCTTCCATCACGCCGACGCTTAGTCGCACGTCAGCTTGTAGACAGCCGTTCGGACATCTCTTCCGAACGACTGGCGACCCCCCGATCAACTTGGTGACTACCCCAGATGGCGGCAACCGAACCCACCTCGCAGTCGGTGAGTGGCGCAACCGACATCGTCGCTGGTGAGGCATCTGTTGGCCCATTAATGCGCTGGTCGCACGAATCACTCCTAAGTGATGCCTGGGTACTCCGGCCCGGCGGTTGGGACGGGGGTTGCGACACAGCAGCGTCGCAGCCTCGCCAGTCCTACCGACTCGATCCAAGGGAATCTTGCAGGCGCGCCACCATTGAGAGCACGTGCACAACCTCTTGATCGAAGTAGCCGACCTGCTGCAGCCTTGTCAGGCGAGCGAGAAGCTCACTCGGCAGCAGTGGCCCGGCCGCGCGCACAAGCGCTTTCAGCAGGATCTCGATCGCCTCACAATACTCGCCGACACCTAGGCGCACAAAGACCACGTTGAGCTCGGCAATGGTCAGGGTGGCGCGGCCGTGTTCGGCCAACTCCCAAGCCACATCACTCAACTCGGAACTGTCCATAGATCATTCTCGACCAGTTGGTGCCTTCAGCGCTCGTTTAGCGTAGGACCAGACGGCATCTTGCTGGCCACCCCAGACCGGTGCGCAGCGCCGACTGCCACCCCAACCACAGGCACAAAGGCCACGGACGCTGCGACTCGCGCTACCGCAAGGAGCCTCGACTTGCTTTCGTAAGGAGTATTGCGCATTTGCTGAATGATCAAGGGGTGCAACGGGGAAGTAATGCGCAACCCCTGCCCGCTTCGTCGTGAATGCCCTCTGTGCAGACTGCATCAGCGCAATCGGCGTGACGGACCGGCACCCACCCTGCGGATTGACCGGCGGGACAGTGGCCACCTGACCTCGTAACCCAACTGTGACCTACGTATCTACTACGTATATGCATACCTCCCCGAAGGTTTTCGATCTTGTGACTCGCCTGTGCTTGAGGCCCGTTCTCGCGCGATAGGTTGCCACAGTCCACTCGCTGATCGCGTCGATGAGTGGGACGTGCAGCGTCGAGTCGGGGTCACTACAGCGATGCGCGCGGCGATTGAGATGGCCTGGGTCGGCTGGCAGGTGATTGGGGTATCGGTGAGCTCGTGGTGGTCATCTGGCATGACTGCTCTAGGCGGGAGCGGGGGCTCGCTCTGCAGTACGTTCTCCGACGGACTTCTATTCGACCGCGGTGAGGACGTACGCCGTGGCACCGTTGTCGGTGGAGGTGTAGATCGCGGTGTCTGTGGCGATGTAGACGTGGCCGTCGCCAGCGGCGAGAAGGGCCTGAGGTTCGGCATTTAGAGCGTGTCCTGGCCGCCAGGTCCGCCCGTTGTCGGCGCTGGTGTAGAGGCTTCCTTCGAGGTCGGCTCCGAGCAGGGGACCGCGCTCGGGCCAGCTGACGAACACTAGGGCCGGTGCACCGGGGACTGCGCCGAACGTCATTGCTCCGTCCGTGCTTCGGAAGAGCCCCTGGCGTGTGGTCGCGAGGATCTCATCGGCATCCGCCGGTGATACTGCAAGGTCAACGACGGCGACTTCTGCTCGCCGCTGCCAGGACTGCTCATCGAAGCTGACCATCACAGTCCCCGACTGACTGTCGTGACCGTAGACCCGCCCATGGCGGTACTCAAGTGCGTGAAAATCGGCGCTGCCGTGCAGCGACAGAGATTCCCAGGACTGGCCCGCGTCGCTGCTCTTGATCAGGCCTAGATGTGGCGGTTGTTGGCGATCGGCCGGATCCGGGTGGCCGCTGGCCAAGAATTCGTCGGGCCCGGTGACGGTGAAGCCCATGAAGTCCTGTACGAGGTCGCCGACTCGTCGTGGCGCCTGATAGGGATCTACCGTGTAGAGGCCGTAATGAGTTGCTACATAGAGGGTTTTGTCGGACGGATTGATACCAAGACCGTGGATGTGCACCATGCCCGGCACAATCGCGGGCGCGCTGTCGGGGGCGTTCGACGAACACGCCGCCGCCACGGCTCCGGTCAGAATTGCGGCGATGAATCTACGGAGCTGCACACCGACACCTTCCGTTCGCGGACAATCTACGTAGTGCAATAGTAGATGGGGCACAGGGCAACGGCGACATTGCTGAAACGACATCCGGGCGGCGCGACGCGTACCGACGGTTCGGTGAGACGACTTCATCAAATCTTCATCGGAACACGAACCGACCCATACTCGGATTCTTGAGGCTGGACCGAGTCGGCGAGAGCGCTTGCCGCGTGGACGCCTGTTGTCACGAAGATGTATGAGAAAGGTGTGCAATGCAGCACAAGCGATTCGGAGTTGGGTTCGCGGCCTTAGCGGCGTCGGCGCTGTTGATCACTGCCTGTTCGAATACGACAACAGAATCTCAGTCATCGATCAGCAGCACCTCGGCGGCAGTATCGGCCTCAGCTAGCGCCGCCAGCGGCGACGTTGCCCACAACGGCGCTGATGTGAGGTTCGCCCAGGGCATGATTCCTCATCACCAGCAGGCGATCGAGATGAGCGACATGCTTCTCGGCAAGCAAGGCATCGATCCCGAGGTCATTTCACTCGCGAACGAAATCAAGAACGCTCAAGGCCCGGAGATTGAGCAGATGCAGGGCTGGCTCGCGGAGTGGGGGGCGTCGTCCTCGCCTGCACCTGCGCCGACCAGCACCGTAATGCCTGGCCATGATATGCCCGGCCACCAGATGCCCAGCGGTGACATGGGTGACATGCCTGGTATGGGTGGCGGGCAGGGCATGATGTCGGATGCCGACATGGCTGCGCTGCAGAACGCGCAGGGCGCGGAGGCGAGCCGACTTTTCTTGACGCAGATGATTGAGCATCACAAGGGCGCAATCATGATGGCGCAGGAGGAGATTGAAATTGGCCAGTTCCCGGCGGCGGTGGAGATGGCGCGAGCCATTGTGTCGTCTCAGCAAGCGGAGATCGACACGATGCAGGGAATGCTAGACAACTGACAGAGGTACGACGGTTAGGTCGCGTCGGGGCAGCCGTAACAGGGAGCTCTTCGGCGCGTATCTGAGCGATGGGAAGTCGACGGTGAATGCCGCGCCGCCGCCGGGGCCTGCGCTCGCTGAGGTGATGGATCCGCCGTGGGCCTCGACCAACGCTTTGGCGACGGCGATCCTCAACCGGTCGCCGTCACGGATACAGCTGAGTTCGACCGAGCTGTCGGACGGCTTGTGCGCAGCGCATTTTCCAGAAGATTGTCCAGGACTTGGGAGCGTCGTTGCTCGTCGGCCCACAACGGCGGTAGTGCCTTCTGGAGGTGTACGCGTTGTGCAATTCCTTTGTTGTCACAGCGTTCCTGCGCCGCGGTGACGCATTTGCGAGTTGAGCGATCGACGTCAATGTTGGCCTACGACAGGAAAACTGAACTTTCTTCGGCCTTGGCGGCGGCCGCGACATCGTCAGAAACCCGCTCAGCCGACGGTCTGGTCGCGCAGTAACGCCGCCGTCTGCGGTGTGAAAGCGCGCACCGCGTCTTCGAGTGCCTCCATGTAGGCCTCCAGCACAGCCACCGGTGTGTGGATCTCGTAGGCCAAGTCTGCGAACAGCCGCTATCCTATCGAATCACGGCTTGGAGCCGGAAAGCCATCTGGCTGAAGGCCGTTGAGTACCTCTGAAGCGGGCGCGGCGGCGCACGACTGTCACGACGGCGCGATCTTCAGCAGATCTTTACAGGAGTCATACCGATTGGCGCCTACGCCCGCATGACGCTGAAGGGGGAAGGAAGGCTTCGAGATGCGCTGGGTAATGGACGTCTGCCCGAACACGCTGAGTTGGCAAACGTGGCTGATCCTGTGTGCCGTGGTGGTAGTGCTGTGGGCCGGTGCCATCGCCGGCGCGACGGTCCTGTTCCACGCTTCTCCGCGCCCGCGCCGCAGCGAGCGGCGTGAGGCAATGGATGAGTCTGTGCGCAGCGGCCCCGTCGGAGCGGATTGACTGGTCAACGACTGCCCGGCGCAGAGCTCATCGCCAGGTGTCAGTAGTCGATCAGGCGCGTGACGTAGGGCGTCATGCCGGAGGCGCGCACGGGCGAAATCTTGACCACCGACCCGGTGTAAGGAGCTTCGAGCATCATGCCGTCGCCGAGATACATGGCCTCGTGTTGGCTGGCGTTGGGGCCGTAGAAGATAAGGTCACCGCGTCGCATCTGCGATGAAGGAACTTTGCGGCCGGCGTTGTATTGAGATCCGGAATAGTGGTCGAGCTTGATGCCCACGCCAGCGAAGGCGTACAGCATGAGACCGGAACAGTCGAAGCCGACGGTGTTCGCGCCCTGATCGATTCCTCGGGAGGGCCCATTGGCGTTGCCACCGCCCCACGAATAGGGAACTCCCAGTTGTGACATCGCGCGGCGGATCACGAACTCAGAGGCCTGCTGGCCATACAGGCGGGGGATGCGTCCATTAGTGATGCCGGGGTCGGCGGCGGCGGCCACCGGAGAGAGGATGCCGAGCTTGGTCAGGAAGTTTCGGCCCATGTCAGCGGTCAGTTGCGCCGACGTCGCCATGATCTTCAGCACGGCATTGATGATGGCTACCGGGTCGCCGGCCACGTTGGCGCTCGGCACCATCGGCAACGTGGTGTCCCACTGGCCGGCGCCGGAGCTATTTGTCGGTGCCGGGCTGGAGCGGTCCCACAGGTTACTCGGTGGCACTGAGGCGCCGAGCCCCCCGGGAATCGGCGGGTACGCGGTAGCTGCCGCTGGCTGGGCAGTATTGAGTCGACTTTGGGCAGAGTCGCGTTCGGCGGCCAGCCGCGTGAGGGCGGACTGCAGATTGGTGAATGCGCGCTGCGCGGCTACGAGTTCGGCGACTGCGTCGTCTTGGCGGCGTTGCGCATGGGCGGCTGCTGCGTCGGCGTCCAAACGGGCCTGCTTGGCGGCTGAGAGTCGGTTAGCGCGTTCGGTCTGACTTCGGCGAAGATCGTCTTTGACTCTGCTGAAGGCGATGCGGTACGTCTGCTGCGTCGAGGCTGCCGAGAGAATATCTTCGGGGCTGCGTGCTAACGGCAGTGCGCCGGAGGGCCCGTTCATGTACGTCGAGGCCGCGAACTCATCGAAATGCTGCTGCGAGCCGTCGATGGCGATCTGACTGTCGGTGAGTGCCTTCTCGCTGTCCGCGAGTCTGCGGTGCGCTTCGGAGAGCACCTCGCGGGCAGCAGCTACCTCCACCAGCGCCCGATTGACGCCCTCCTGTTTGTGTTGAATGTCCGCGCCGACATCGGCTAAGTGCTGATCGGTTTCGGCAACGGCGGCAACAAGTCCCGCCACCGTGTCGCTGTCACCGTCGTGCGCCCAATGCCTGGCTGCCGCGACGCCCGTGCTGTGGAGCAACAGGATACAAACAAGCACCCCCACGGTGAGAAGTGAAATGAGGTGCCGCATCAGTTCTCCTGAGTGGGTGTCTGCCGTCGGTCGCACGTCGGGAGGGCACTGTGCGGGCTTACCATGCGAACTTTCTACTACCGCTGTAAGTACGTAGTGAAGTAGTACGTAGTTGCAACGTACATCACTGCTGCATCATGAGAAACGCCTGTCACAGTCTCAACTCGGTAACACCTGATTGGCCGGCGGCTTTTGCCGCTTACCCGGAAGTACCGGCGGTGTCTTCCGCCGGACTTGGCTGGGCGCGCCTGGGCGGGATCGAACATCGATTGCGGAGCGGGACCCGTCACGTCCCGGGCATCTGGCCTGCTGGCGGCTACATTAGGAGGCTGCAGGGTGCCGCGCTGTGCGAATCGGCCACCTCGTCAGAGCGAGCAGGAGTACGCGGATGGAACAGCGACGGTTCGGCGAACTCGAAGCGGTGATCATGGACTGGGTGTGGGACCACCAGGAGCCGGTCACGGTGCGTGATGTATTCGAGGAGCTGTCCCAGCAGCGATCCATCGCCTACACCACAGTGATGTCGACCATGGACAACCTGTATCGCAAGCGGTGGCTCAAGCGGCAGCGGATCGGCAAGGCGTATGAGTACCGGGCGGCGATGAGTCGTGAGGAGCGGTCAGCGCGTCTGATGAAAGCGGCCTTCGACTCCGGCGGCGATACCAACACCGTGTTGGCATTTTTCGTCGGGCAGATGAGTGCCGAGCAGTCGGCGCAATTGAAGGCGGCGCTGCGCAAAGGGCGCCGATCATGACGACGGCTCTGTGGCTGGTGCTCTACGGCGCCGCCCTAGCGTGGCTTGCTCCACCGGTATTGCGGCGCCTCACTCGTGGCGGGGTAAGCCCGGTCATGGGTGTCGCCTCCTGGCTGACCACAGTTGCCGCCGCGCTTGCGGCATGGCTGACGGCAGTGGTGCTGGTGGTTACCGCGACGTCGAACAGCATCCTTGATGGCTCGGTCGTGACGCTGTGCCTGGAACTGTTCGGATTCTCTGATCACACACCTCTGGCGGGACGGCTCGGGTCCATCGCCCTCATCGGTGCGGGATTGCTGACATCGGCTGTCGTGGCGCTGCGACTGGGCCGCTGCCTGTCCGGACTGCGAACCCGAAGTCATGAGCATGCACATGCCGCGCGGATCGTCGGTCGGCCCACCGATCATCCCCACGTCGTTGTCGTCGAAGCCGACCTTCCCGCCGCATACTGTGTCATCGGCCGCCCCCATGCCATCGTCGTCACCTCGGCGGCAGTGAGATCGTTGAACCGATCGCAGCTGAAAGCGGTTCTCGCACACGAGGACGCGCACCTGTCTGGACACCATCACCACATTCTGATGGTGCTGCGCGCCCTCGCCGCTACCCTTCCACATTTACCCCTGTTCGCCTGCGCACATCAGGCTGTGGCGGAACTGCTGGAGATGTGCGCCGACGACACCGCCGCTCGTCACGTCGGCACGCGTCCTTTACTCACGGGTTTGCTTGCGCTGGCCGGTCACCGACCTCCTGTCGCCGAAGGTCTGGCCGCTGCGGCAACGGCGGTCATCGCCCGCGCCGAGCGACTGGTCACCCCCACGCCTCGGCAGGTGCGGTGGCGTCAACGCGCTTTCCTGGTTACCGCCATCGCCACCACGCTCGCCGCCCCGGCCCTCATACAGCTGCTCTGCCACCATTAGGGGCCTACGGGGCTCGCCAATCCGGGTGCGGGTCGGCAGGGAACCTTTCGGCCGAGGACCCTTCGGCGGTCAAGTATCACCCACTCAGCAAAGATATTTCTGACCCCCTGCATCTGACGCCGCTGCCCAAATTATCTACGGAGTCAAACCGTAGATGACCAGTGTAAAGAGCCGCGTTCGCATAGTCGGCGAATTACACTCCGCAGCTGGAATGAGCTATATAGCAACACTATCGGGCGAATGCGGTGACGGTGCCGGCCCCCTCTCATGGTCCGCCGAAGTGGAACATCGCTGATAGGTCACAACGCGGCGTCAAGTGCAGTGCCGGAACTCCGTCCGACGATCCGCTGCTACAGTCGGCAACATCGTGAGGTACATCGACGCGAGATCTCCGCACTGCCGACAGGCGGTCGTGGCTGCGTTTCTCGCGTTCTGGACCATCATCATCGGTGCGGAATGGACGCTGCCGGGAACCGAGGCAGTGACAGCCCATGGGCCCCACCCACTTGCTGCGAGCGCGGTAGGCGCGCCGGTATCCGTCCCGCTCGATCATCCGCACATGTCCCAGGATGGACTCGCGCCGCTACCGGAATCCCTCGCAGAAGCCGTCCTGCCGCGAGGCACCGTGACTCTGATCGCGCCGGCCTTGGTCGGCGCGCTGGCTATGTTGACGGCGATATGGCGTTACACGCCACTGACGCCCAGCCGTGGCCCTCCGCGCGTACCCATCGCGCAGACCGGTCGAGACGTGCTCGTCCGGCTCTGTATCGCGCGTCGCTGATTGGCTAGCGTCAGGCCCCGCCTTCTGGATCGGGGCTGGTGATCGCTGCCCGCCACCAGCAGCCGCGCCACCCCTGTGTCGCGGCGTCAACAGAAGCGACATCCCGATGAACCATGCCCTTTCGATCGACCATGCCCACGACACAGACCGATTCGAGCACCTACGGCTGGGCCGCTATGAGGGGCCAGCCACCATGGTCGGGCAGACGCCCGTCCTGAGGATCGGCGCGCCGTTCACCACCGCAGAACATGGCTTCTGGGCCAAACTTGAAGGCTTCAACCCGGGCGGAATGAAAGACCGGCCCGCGCTGCACATGGTCGAACGCGCGCGCGCTCGCGGGGTGCTCGCCCCGAGTGCCCGTATCGTCGAATCGACCAGCGGCACCTTGGGATTGGGGCTCGCTCTCGCGGGCACTATGTACGGCCACCCCGTCACCTTGGTCACCGACCCCGGCATGGAACCGATCATCCAACACATGCTCGCCGCGTTCGGCGCGCACATCGAACTGGTCACCGAGCCCCACGAGCGCGGCGGCTGGCAGCAGGCCCGCACGGAACGCGTTCAAGAGATTCTGGCCACCGATCCGCATGCCTGGCACCCCGACCAGTACAACAATCCGGACAACGTGGAGGCCTACCGCGGTCTGGCCATCGAATTGCATGATCAGCTCGGATCTGTCGATGTGCTGGTGTGCTCCGTCGGCACCGGGGGACACTCCGCAGGCGTGGCACGAGTCCTGCGGGAATTCAACCCCGACCTGCGGCTGATCGGCGTCGACACGGTGGGCTCCACCATCTTTGGGCAGCCCGCCACCACTCGACTCATGCGCGGCCTCGGCTCAAGCATCTACCCCGGCAACGTCGACTACGGTGCCTTCAACGAAGTGCATTGGGTCGCGCCGGCGGATGCGGTATGGGCCTGCCGAACCCTGGCGGCCACCCACTATGCCAGTGGCGGGTGGAGCGTCGGCGCGGTCGCGTTGGTGGCAGGGTGGGTTGCGCGTAACAGCGACCCGGGCACCACGGTCGCCGCCATTTTCCCCGACGGTCCACAGCGCTATTTCGACACCATCTATAACGACGACTACTGCCGCACCCACGGTCTGTTGGACAAGGTTCCGCCGAACGAACCGGCCACCATTGACGACCCGCTCGCCCACGCGGTCACGGCCTGGACGCGGTGCCCCGTGGTCGTCGACCCCACGGAGGTGACGCCCCGATGACACTGCTGTCCGGGTTCCGCAGCTTCGGCTGGCCAAGCCGCATGCTGATGATCAACCAGTTCGGGATCAACCTCGGGTTCTACATGCTCATGCCGTATCTGGCCGGCTACCTGGCTGGGCCCCTGGGTCTGGCGGCATGGGCCATCGGGCTCGTGCTCGGGGTACGCAACTTCTCTCAGCAGGGCATGTTCATCATCGGTGGCACGCTGGCCGATCGCCTGGGCTTCAAGCCCCTCATCGTGAGCGGATGCGTTCTGCGCACTGCAGGATTCGGGCTTCTGGTGGTCGCCGACTCGCTGCCGGCAGTGTTGGTTGCCTCGGCGGCAACGGGTTTCGCCGGTGCACTCTTCAACCCAGCTGTGCGTGCGTACTTGGCCGCCGACGCGGGCCCTCGACGGTTGGAAGCGTTCGCGCTGTTCAACGTGTTCTATCAAGCGGGCATCCTCGCGGGGCCGTTGGTGGGCCTGGCGTTGATGTTCGTTGACTTCAAGATGACTGCTGCGGCCGCGGCGCTCGTCTTCGCGGGGCTGACCGTGGCGCAGCTGTTCGCACTCCCGCAACGTGTTGTGACTCCGACACCGGAGAAGACTTCGGTGCTTCAGGACTGGCGGGTAGTCGCGGCCAATCGTTCGTTCCTGCTGTTCGCCGCGGCGATGATCGGATCCTATGTGCTGTCGTTCCAGGTGTACCTCGCGATGCCGCTGCAGGCGCGGTACCTGTTTCCCCAGAACGACTCCGTGGTCACAGCGATGATTTTCGTCGTCTCCGGAGTGGTGGCGGTGATCGGACAGATGCGCATCACACGGTGGTTTGCGCGGCGTTGGGGTGCGGGGCGCTCACTGGCTATCGGCATGCTGATCCTGGCGGTGTCATTCCTGCCGCTGATCGTGCTGCCCGACGACGAGCGAGCCGGCCGCATTGCTGCGGCCACAGCGCTGCTGATTGCGACTGCCGTGCTGGCGGTCGGCTCGGCTGCGGTGTTCCCGTTCGAAATGGATACCGTCGTCTCCCTGGCCGACAACCGGCTCATCGGAACGCATTACGGCTTCTACAACACGATCGTCGGCGTCGGCATCCTCGTCGGCAACCTGGCAACAGGGTCGTTGATGCAGCTCACCAGAGAGGTTGGGCAGCCGGAACTTCTGTGGGTGTTGTTGACAGTCATCGGATTACTGTCGGCGGCTGCGCTCTACCGGCTGGATCTGCGAGGACGACTGGGATCAAAGGCGGAGGCTCTTGATGACGCGAACCGGCGTTGAACTATCCGGTCGGCGCGTCATCTACGTAGTAACTACGTAGATAGCGGTAGGCTGTCTGGTGCGCGGCGAAGTGAGGAACGCGTGAGCGCGCGTTTGTCTTCTTGAACGGCTAGGAGAGTGCCACGACGATCGAGTCGCACCGTCCTGTCGCTGGTTCCACACCCCCGGTGGCGGCTGCCGGCCGCATCCGTGTGCTACTCGTGGAGTTTCGACGCATCTATGCGGCCACCTTGGCGCGACACCTGCTCGCCGGCGATTTCGCCGTGGAGGTGGCCTACTCACCAGGTGCTGCACTCATAGGACTGCGCGATGGTGATCCCGATGTGGTCGTGGTGTGCGTAGGCGCTCCCGGGCCGGGCACGACCATTCTTGACCGCATTCGTCAGGAAACTCAGGTGGGCATGATCGCTCTCAGCGACCGCGATATCACGCCGTTGCTCCTTGGCACGGGGGTCGTCTGCGTGGGTGACATCGAGGCGCTGAACGTGCGAATCCGTCTGGCGCTGAGGCGCTGCCGAGTCGGTGGCGAACCACGTGGTGGCGGCCACGGCGACGAGATGCATCGCCGCGAGATCGGAGATCTCCTTGTCGATGTGGTCGCGCGTCGGGCGTCTCTCCGCGGCAAGGCGCTGGCGCTCACCCGTACGGAGTTCGAGATTCTCTGCGCGCTAGCGGAGAGTCCGGGTGAACCGGTGACGTGTCGTCAATTGCAGCTGAGCCTGTGGGGGGATGCGTCTGACGGTGGCCGGTCCACCCTGGGGGTGCACGTAGGTAATCTTCGTCGCAAGCTGGGTGACGACCCCCAGTCACCGCGGTATCTGCGGACGGTGCGCGGAACCGGCTATTCTCTCGCGCACGACGGGCTGTCGTTGCCTTGACCGGGGACAGGTTGATTTGGCCCAAGTGGGACGGTTTGCTTTGCTGGACTCGTCAAGGTTGTTTAGGGAGCCGGCGAAAGGTCCTCTTGCGCAATCGCTGCTCAGGCCGGCGTGGACATGTCTGTCACGTCGTCCGTAACTACGCAGCACCGCGCTGGGCGACTACCAGTGCCTGTGGCGGGTCCATCTGGTGGGTGTGCTTGCTTTGGTTCAGCGGGTTGGTCCCATCATGCCGGGACCCATCATTCCGTGACCCATGCCGGGTCCCATCATCCCGCCGTCCATCATTCCGCTCATCATCGCCGGCATTCCTTCGACGACGAATCCGGTGACTTCGCGGGCGTGTTCGCGAATGGCGTTGGTCAGTTCTGGGTCGCTGGAGGTTTCGACGACGACCACGCCGCTGGGTGTGAGCGTGATCTGACGTTGATAATCGGCAGCGCGGCGAAACAGGGTGGGCAGGCTTGAGCTCATGCAGGTGACTTCACTGCCTTGATCGAGGTGGGTGTACATCGATGAGACGTGCGCCTGCAGTTCGGCGACGAGGTCGGCGGAATCAGATTCGGTGGTGGTGCGCACTCCGCCGGGAATCTCCTCGACGCTGCGTCGAAGTTCCGTATGCCGCATGAACATGTTCATGTAGGCGCGCATGTCCATACCCGTCGCGCCACCCATCCCGGGTTGAGCACGGCTGACCGGTATGTCGATTATGTTGCGCAAGGCATACCCCAGGCCGAAGATGACCCCACCGGTGGCGAGCATTCTCAGCGCCGCTCGTCTGCTCATTCCGTTCATTTCCGATGATCCTGCTCGTGCTCGACATGTGCCGTGGGAATCGCGTTGTCGGCGAACGCGTGGTGCAAGGCTTCCGTCGTGGGCTTTCGCCGGTTCGTGCCCGACGATGGCCGGTCCGACGGGACACTCTGGATTGCGCCTGCCGCAGCGTGAATCGGTTCTTGTGCGCTACGGCCGAGGTGTGGTCGGTGTGGTTGTCGGCGGCTGCGACTGGCCGGGACCCCAGGGGCCGGAAGGCCCCATGTTGCCCGGTGGCCACGAGCCCTGTGGCCCCATCATGCCGGGCCCCATCATGCCGGGCCCCATCATGCCGGGCGTTCCTTGACAATGTCCCCAATTACCGCCGAAACCGTCGATGGCCCTGCCGATGAAGAACCCGGAAAAGAACACCACCGCAACGGTGAACACGGCAGCGGCGACAATGCCACTCCAGGCCAAGGCGTGGTTCACCCCTCTGCGCTGTCCGGCCACGGCGATTCGTTCGTTCCTTGATTCAGGTGTATCGGTCATGCTCCCAATCTCCTTCGCTGCATCCAGTTCCTGAGGTCCTCGGTCGACCGGGACCGCGCTATCGGCCGACCGTGAACTCGGAACTTTGAGTCATCGTGATTCCTGGTGTTCGCGCAGCAGCGTCATTCGCCGCCGAAACTCGTCCTCGTCGATATCGCCGCGCGCAAACCGTTGTGCCAGAACATCTTCGGGCCGCGACGAGGCCGCTGAATTCACGCGGCTGCGCTGTGCATCGCTACCGGCGAGATACCGGACGGCCAGCACGACCCCAGTGATCAGCACGGCCGACAACATCACCATCACCGCGCCCATCAGGATCCAACCGCCCCACATGTAGCCGTCTGTGCCATACATCATGGTGTTGAACCCCTTTCATCTGGTTGGCCGGAAGTGTCTTACCTGACACCACGATGTACCGAGGGGATGCCCCGACGGTAGGGCCGAAGTGCCTCAACATGCCCCCAAGTCGTACCGAACCAGTGAAGTGCCTGTCTCCGTAAAAACGGTATGGCCCGAGGATCATTTCCCTACCACTTCGTGGCTTGATTCCTCGGTCTTCGATACCCGGGCGGGTATATCAAGGGCACACGCGGGCCGCTGGATCAACTAAGACAACCAAGGCGACCGCTTCCAACGTGAGCACGATCGTCGCCCGCGCACCTGCCCCGCCGGCGATCAACCCAGCCAGCAGGAACGCGGCCGCGACGGCCGTGAACCGTAGTTCCCCGCCCCGCAGCGTCTGACGCGCCGCAGTGATCCCCTCGGGTCGCTGTTCTGCGACGAGCAGTCAACTTTCGATGATGCGAACGACGTAGGGCGTCATGCCCGCTGTACGCACTGGTGAGACCTTGATCGGGACGCCGGTCTGCTGTGCCTCGATCATCTGCCCGCCGCCCAAATAGATAGCTTCGTGCTGGCTCCCACCCGGCCCCCAGAACAGCAGATCGCCCCGTTTCGCTTGAGAGGGCGGCACCTTTCGGCCGGCGTCGTACTGGTCACCGGACCATCGCGGGAGCAGCACTCCGACGCCGGCGAACGCGAATCGTGTCAGGCCTGAACAGTCAAAACCCACAGTGCCTGCTCCCTGGTCGACGCCGCGGCTTGGACCGGTGAGGCTTCCGCCGCCCCAGGAGTAGGGAATACCGATCTGTGTTCCCGCCCTGCGAATCACGTACTCGATCGCTTGCGCACCGTTGACCCGATTCCCGCGCACGCTCGTCGACGGATCCGCAGCGGGACTGACAATTCCCAGACTGCTGAGGAAGTTTCGACCCATGTTCATAGCCGTCTGCGTCGCCACGGCCGTCGCCTGAAGGGATGCGTTCGCGATGGCAACCGGATCGCCGGGCGCGCCTGCGCTCGGCAATTTAGGAAGAAGTGGGTCCCAAGGGCCGGCGGCAGGTTGGGCTGACGCGACCGGTGCGCAGGCGAGGAGAAGCGAGACGGCGATGGCGATGACACCGGGGAGCCGTCGAATGCGTCCCGCAACGCGGATTGCCGGGTCAGAGCCGCCAGCGTGGGCAATTGCCGCACCCTTGCTCCGGACGTGTGATCCCATGTCTTCTCCTCGGCGCGCCGCGCGGTGAGCACTTAACGCTCCAATAGCGGTGCAAAATCGCATACGGACGGCGCAACAACGAAATACGTAGCTTCTACGTAGAAAGCGTAACTCACAGAGGCCCCATTAGTAACAGCAGCCACAGAATTACAGTCATGAAATTCGGTTCTGGAGTTCGCCTGAATTCGCAAGCGTCGAACCGGAAACGGTTATCGGAAGGAAGGAGCTGTGTGACAAGGTGAGCGAATTTTTTCTGCGAGTCCTCGAAAACGAGCCCTGAGCGCGCGCGTCAGGCGTGAGCCATATTGTGAGTGGTCGGAAAACCACGTCGGCGTAGCCCGGCGCCATCGGTCATCGGCATGGTTTAGACGACTTCGCCGTTTCGCCGCACGGTCATCGTCTTGGTGGCGTCATCGCGATCCCTGTTGGGGCAGAACAACTTTCCGCTTCAGTGTGTGGGATGGGCTCGGTGACGAGGTTGGCAATGCGAGGCTGAAGAAGAGGAACTGACAGCTCCCAGGCGGCCTGTAAACCCCAGGAGCGTGCGCAGTCGGAGAATGGTCCATCAGCTCTTTGTCTGCGGCCTTGGCTTCGTCGTCCTCGATAGCTTCAGCGCTGATTAAGACCGCGGACCGGGCGACATGGCGGTGTTGGAGGCTTGTCCGTCAGCGCGCACCGCGATACCGACCAGCAAGTCGGTCGGCAAATAGCCGCATGCTGTAGTGATCGGGCCCACCGCCGTGCAACACGATCACCAGCTCGCCGCGGCGACGACCTCGCCCATGGGCGGCCAGCCAACACCCCCGACGTGCAACGTTCGCATCACCCAACTGCGCCCGCCTTAGTCGGGGGATACCGCGACGAGCGGCGACGCGGCATGGAGAACCCTCCAAAACCCAACCCTTGTTACATACCCTCTAGGGGTATAACGTGTTGTACGTATACCCGGTAGGGGTATAGCCCGTATTGCAGATGGGAGTTCGGTCATGAGCACGATCAAATACGTCGTCACGGGGATGACCTGCGGGCACTGCGAGCTGTCGGTGCAGGAAGAAGTCAGCGACGTCGCCGGTGTTCAAGAGGTCGAGGTCAACGCCACGACGGGCACTCTGATTGTGACGTCCAGCGGTCCTGTCGATGACGCGCAGATTCTCCATGCCGTCGACGAGGCAGGCTATTCGGCGGTGCGTGTCGCATGAACGCCGCGGTGCGGTTGACCGCTTTCGGGGCCGGGCTGGCGGTGGCGTTCACGGCTGCGTATGTCACCGCCGCGGCGGTCTTCCCCAATACCGCGGTGACGGCTGCTGAGTACGTTGGCGCTGATCCCGCAGCTGATCACAGCGCGCCGACCGAACAGGCGTCACCAGTGTCCCCTCTGTCTGCTGATCCGCCAGGTTTGTCGCTCGCCCAAGGCGGATACGCGCTCAGCGCGGTCCGGGCACCCGGAGCGCCGAATGATCGCGGCAGGTTGAGCTTCACCATTACCGGTCCCAGCGGCACGCCGCTGCTGGATTACGCGACGATGCACGACAAGCAGCTGCATCTCATCGTCGTCCGTTCTGACGGTCAGCATTTCGCGCACGTACACCCGGTCCTGGACCAGGCAACCGGCATTTGGTCGACGCCCTGGATGTGGAAGGCCGCCGGGACCTACCGGGTGTTCGCGGACTTTCAGCCCGCCCAGGCCAGCAGCACCAAACTCACGCTCACCCGAACGGTCGACGTGGCCGGCGAGTTGGCCCCGGCGCCCCCGCTGACCACACGCACCATGGATGAAATTGCCGGGTACACCGTGGAACTCGACGGTGCGCTTACCGCGGGCGTCTCGAAGCAGCTCGCAGCGAAGGTAACCCGTGAGGGCGAACCGGTGACGACACTGCAGCCCTACCTGGGGGCGTATGGGCACCTCGTCGCGCTGCGTGAGGGAGACATGGCGTATCTGCATGTGCACCCTGAGGGCGCTGAGCCGGTGGGGGACCGCACCGGTGGGCCTGCGGTGTCGTTCGCGGCGACCGCACCCACCGCCGGTCGCTACCTGCTCTACCTCGACTTCAAGGTCGACGACACCGTGCACACCGCCACGTTCGTCATTGACGCCGCACGCGGCGACATCAATCAACCAGTGCCAGAACCGTCGCGCGACGCCGGCCATGCCGGCGGGCACTGACGACTTCCGTCCGACCCAGACAACTGAAAGGCAGTGGCTTCATGACGACATCGACACGCGTGTCCGGCCCGAGCGTTGAGCTAAGCATCGGGGGGATGACCTGTGCCTCCTGCGCCAACCGCATCGAGCGCAAGCTCAACAAGATCGATGGTGTCGTGGCAACGGTCAATTACACGACCGAGAAGGCCACCGTCACGGTGCCTGACGGATACGATCCAGCGCAGTTGATCGCCGAGGTGGAAAATGCCGGTTACAGCGCCGCGCTACCCATACCGGAGACGCCCACCCCGACTGGGGAGACAGGCGATACCGACGACCCGGACATGGTGTCGCTGCGCCACCGGCTGACCGGTTCGGTGCTGCTGTCGGTGCCGGTCATCGCGATGGCCATGATCCCCGCGCTGCAGTTCACCTACTGGCAGTGGGCGTCGCTGGTGCTGGCTGCGCCGGTGATTATCTGGGCGGCGTGGCCGTTTCACCGCGCCGCCTGGGCCAACCTGCGGCACGCCACGGCGACGATGGACACGCTCATCTCCCTGGGCACCTTGTCGGCCTTCCTGTGGTCGCTGTACGCGCTGTTCTTCGGGACTGCCGGCACCCCAGGAATGAAGCATCCGTTCGAACTGACACTGGCACCGTCTCACGGCGCCGCCAACATCTACCTCGAAGTCGCCGCTGGCGTAACGACATTCATCCTTGCGGGCCGCTACTTCGAGAAACGGTCCAAACGTCAGGCCGGTGCCGCGCTGCGCGCCCTCCTGGAGATGGGCGCCAAGGAGGTGTCCGTGCTGCGCGACGGCGCGGAATCGAAGATCGCCGTCGAGGACCTGATGGTGGGCGACGAATTCGTCGTGCGCCCGGGGGAAAAGATCGCCACCGACGGGGTGGTGGTGACGGGGACATCGGCGGTCGATGCCTCGATGCTGACCGGGGAATCGGTCCCCGTGGAGGTCGGCCCAGGTGACACCGTGGTCGGTGCAACCGTCAACGCCGGCGGCCGGCTGGTGGTGCGCGCCACCCGCGTCGGTTCCGACACCCAGTTGGCGCAGATGGCCCAGCTGGTGGAGAACGCACAAACGGGCAAGGCGCAGGTCCAGCGTCTGGCCGATCGCATTTCCGGTGTCTTCGTGCCGATTGTTCTCGCGATCGCGGTGATCACACTCGGCGCGTGGCTGGGCGCGGGCTTCCCGGTGGCGGCCGCGTTCACCGCTGCGGTGGCGGTCCTGGTAATCGCCTGCCCCTGCGCGCTCGGTCTGGCCACGCCGACTGCACTGCTGGTGGGCACCGGTCGCGGCGCGCAAATGGGCGTGTTGATCAAGGGCCCGGAGGTGCTGGAGTCCACCCGCAAGGTCGACACCGTGGTGCTGGACAAGACCGGCACCGTCACCACCGGCAAGATGACCCTGGTCGACGTCATCACCTCGCCAGGAACCGAACGCGCGGACCTGCTCCGGCTGGCCGGCGCATTGGAGAACGCCTCGGAGCATCCTATCGCCCAGGCCATCGCCATCGCCGCGACTGAAGAACTCGGGACCCTATCCACCCCTGAGGATTTCGCCAATGTGGAAGGCAAGGGTGTGCAGGGCGTCGTCGACGGCCACGCCGTCGTCGTGGGACGCCAATCACTGCTCGCCGACTGGTCCCAACACCTGAGCCCAGAGTTGGTACAGACGAAAGAACGGGCCGAAGCGCAGGGCAAGACGGTGGTCGCCGTCGGCTGGGACGGCCAGGCTCGCGGCTTGCTCCTCGTCGCGGATACCGTGAAACCGACCAGTGCCCAAGCGATCTCAGAGATGCGTGAGATAGGTTTGACGCCTGTGCTGCTCACCGGGGACAACGAAGCCGTCGCCCGGCAGATCGCCGCCGAGGTCGGCATCGACATCGTGATCGCCGAGGTCATGCCCAAGGACAAAGTCGACGTCATTGTCCGGCTGCAAGCCGAGGGCAAGACCGTGGCGATGGTCGGCGATGGCGTCAATGACGCGCCCGCCCTCGCCCAAGCCGACCTCGGCCTGGCCATGGGTACCGGAACCGACGTGGCGATCGAGGCCTCCGACATCACCTTGGTGCGCGGCGACCTGCGCAGCGCCGTCGACGCGATCCGGCTGTCCCGCAAAACATTATCGACGATCAAGACGAACCTGTTCTGGGCGTTCGCCTACAACGTCGCCGCCATACCGATCGCAGCACTGGGCATGCTCAACCCCATGCTCGCCGGCGCGGCGATGGCGTTCTCCAGCGTCTTCGTTGTCGGCAACAGCCTCCGATTGCGTGGCTTCACATCGACATCCTCTGCCCCTACCCACTAAACCGCAACTGCGCCATCCCTACTGCACCAAGGAGAACCCATGCCCGACAACAAGAACCAGACATCGAGCTGCTGCTGCAGCGGCTCAACACAAGACCTCGACACGACGGTCATCAATCCTGGCGCCACGAACCTCCTCGACCTCGCAACGGACGAGACAACATGCCCGGTGATGCCCGGCACGCCGGTGAACAAGACGGCCGCCGAAGCCGCGGGCCTGTTCCGCGACTATCACGGCAGACGGTATTGGTTCTGCTGCAAAGGATGTGGACCGCGATTCGACCGCGACCCCGACAAGTACGCCAGCGCGGCGTGACTGACATCCGGGACCCCCGGCGCCGCATCGCTCGCAACGGCGCCCCCGCTCACAGAACGAAGGATCTGCCATGACTCACGTCGACGACGCTGACCACTGCCCGGCATCTGGCTCGGCCCACCACGGCTATATCACCGATAAGGACAAATACCTCAAACGGCTGAAACGCATTGAGGGCCAAGCCCGCGGCATCAGCCGGATGATCGAGGAGGACCGTTACTGCATCGACATCCTCACCCAAGCTGACGCACTGACCAAGGCCCTGCAAAGCGTAGCGCTGGCACTGCTCGACGACCATATCCGACACTGCGTTCGAGACGCTGCTGCCGCCGGGGGACCGGCCGCCGACGCCAAACTCACCGAAGCATCCGAAGCCATCGCCCGACTCGTGCGGTCATGACCCACACCGGCGCTGCACCGACGGCCGCCTCGGATCTGCGCCCTGCGCACCCGCACGCGAACGACACGCGAGACTCCTCAAGGAAAGCACAACATGACTAACCACGACGAGCACGCAATAGCGACATCTCACGCCGGCGTTCACGATAGCCACGACAGCCACGAGGAGCATGCCGTTCGCGACACCAACACCCACCACGACCCTCATGCTGACCACGGGGGTCATGCCGGCCACGGCGCAGACCATGTGGCTCAGTTCCGGAAGCTGTTCTGGATCAACCTGATCATCGCCGCCCCGGTCATCGCGTTCTCAACCATGTTCGCAATGCTCCTCGGCTACGAAGTACCCGACGTCCCCGGCGCCCGCTGGATCGCGCCACTGCTGGGCACGATCATGTACGTCGTCGGCGGTCGCCCCTTCCTCACCGGCGCCGTCAGCGAAATCCGTTCCCGCAAACCGGGAATGATGCTACTCATCGGGCTGGCGATCACCGTGGCCTTCTTTGCCTCCTGGGGCGCCAGCCTGGGGCTGCTCCACCACGAACTGGAGTTCTGGTGGGAACTGGCGCTGCTGATCGTCATCATGCTGCTCGGCCACTGGGTGGAGATGCGCTCACTGGCTCAGACCACCTCCGCACTGGACTCCCTGGCCGCCCTACTGCCCGACGAGGCCGAGAAGGTCGACGGCGACCGCATCATCACCGTCTCACCCGCCGACCTGCAGGTGGGAGACCTGGTGGTCGTCCGACCCGGCGGCAGTGTCCCCGCCGACGGCAGGATCGTCGACGGACGAGCGGACATGGACGAGTCGATGGTGACCGGTGAATCGCGGGCCGTGGCCCGCAGCGTCGGAGATGCGGTGACGGCCGGAACTGTCGCCACCGATTCCGGGTTGCGGGTCGAGATCACCGCCACCGGCGACGACACCGCCCTAGCGGGAATTCAGCGCCTGGTCACCGAAGCGCAGAACTCGTCCTCGCGAGCCCAGCGCCTCGCTGACCGGGCGGCGGGCTGGCTGTTCTGGTTTGCCCTGGGGACCGCCGCCATCACCGCGGTGACGTGGTCGATCGCCGGAGACCCCGACGCCTCTGTCATCCGGGCAATCACCGTGCTCGTCATCGCCTGCCCCCATGCGTTGGGATTGGCGATACCACTGGTCGTCTCGATCGCCACCGAACGCGCCGCGCGGGGAGGCGTGCTGATCAAGGATCGCCTCGCCCTAGAAGGCATGCGCACCGTCGACGCCGTGCTCTTCGACAAAACCGGCACCCTGACCAAAGGCGAGCCGACCGTGACCGCGATCGAGGCCATCGGTGACCTCGACGACGACACCGTGCTCGCCCTGGCGGCCGCCGCCGAAGCCGACAGCGAACACCCCCTGGCGCGGGCCATCGTGAAAGCCGCCGACGAGCGCGCAGTCACTGTGCCGCGCGCCAGCGACTTCTCGTCGTCCCCGGCGGTAGGTGTCACCGCGACAGTTGAGGGGCAAGAGATCCGGGTGGGCGGCCCCCGCCTGCTCGACGAGATCGGCGAACAGGAAGTCAACGCCGCCAAGGCGTGGCGCGACCAAGGCGCGATCATTCTGCACGTCGTCCGCGACGGCACTGTGCTCGGCGGGCTGCGCCTGGCCGACGAAATCCGTCCCGAATCGCGCGAAGCGGTTGATGCCTTGCACAAGCTCGGCGTCGAGGTCGTCATGATCACCGGTGACGCCGAGGCGGTCGCCCAGGCGGTGGGACATGAGCTCGGCATTGATCGGGTGTTCGCGGGCGTACGACCCGAGGACAAGGCGTCGAAAGTAGCTGCGTTGCAACGTGAGGGCAAGAAAGTCGCCATGGTCGGCGATGGCGTCAACGATGCCCCCGCGTTGGCGCAGGCCGACGTCGGCATCGCGATCGGTGCCGGCACCGACGTTGCCATCGCCTCTGCCGGTGTCATCCTGGCCAGTTCCGACCCGCGTTCGGTGCTGTCGGTCATCGAGCTGTCCCGTGCTAGCTACCGAAAGATGAAGCAGAACCTGTGGTGGGGGGCCGGCTACAACCTCATTGCAGTGCCGTTGGCTGCCGGTGTGCTCGCACCGATCGGGTTTGTGCTGCCGATGTCAGTCGGAGCGATCCTGATGTCTCTGTCGACGATCGTCGTGGCGCTCAACGCACAACTGCTGCGTCGCCTCGACCTGAGCCCTGCAGCGAGCACCCGCGCAGTCCTTGATCGCTGATACGGCCGACGGCGCTGTTGGCACGCGTCCTAGCCGGCTACGGACTTTCGAGGAGCGGCGACAGCGACGAGCCACCTGCCTGGCGTCACACAGGGCACATCAGCGCCGGATCCGCTGTTTACTCGCCGTGATCATGATCGCTGTGGTCGTCATGCAGCGGCACCGCGGGTGGGGCCGGAACCTCGGCGGGCGCCGGCGCCGGCGACTCGCCGGCAGGCTCGTTCACCGGTTTGCATCTCCCGCGCGGCGCCTCCGTCAACTCGATTGCCAAGACTCAGCGCGGGCCCAAAGGCGGTGTGGGCGTGAGAAGGAGTCGTAGCGCGCGGCCGATGACCAGTGGTGGATGGTGGTGTGTGCGCCGCGAATGTCATTGCGGCCGAATGCCATCCACGCGCACTTATTGATGCGTTACGCCCACGACGACGATAGCAACACCCAGGGAGACCGCCAGGAGCAGACTGCGGAGTCCACATTTCTGATTCGGCGTGGCCGATTCACCAGTCCGTTCTGACAGTGGTCAGAAGGTCGCATAACGCAAAGGCGGGCGTTCCCAGGTCCTGCGACAATGCCGCTGCATACCGTCGAGCAATGGCGCGACCTTCAACGTTCTCGTCGAACGTGCCTACCAAGTCGACGGCAACGCGACAACCAAGAGTGTCTGAGCCAGTCGTCACGAGTACCCGCTGCACCCCAGGGGGTAGTGCCAACCTCCCAGTAGCGGCCCGCACGGCCTCTTCTTTGACAGACCAATCGCAGTACACCGACACAAACGCGTTCACCAGGAACATCATTTCAGCGGTTCGCAGACGGAGCCGCTCAAATATGTTGGGCGGCAGGGGTGTTCACTAGATGGATGCCACGGATTCACCATTGTGGCGGCCGGTTTCCGAGATCCGATTACTCAGGTCATCTATCTGAGCCGGGGACGGCGCTGCGGAAAAGGCTGCCCCATTCACGTTCAGCAATCGCGGCCTCCACCGGCTTCAACCCTGCCATGTCGGTGAACCCAGTCGCCAGCTCGACTAGCGCGCCAGCTGCGGCGGACAGGGTGACGTCATGTCGGCGCGACACCGCTAGCAGCTCGGCGAATGCCACACTGGCCGAGCATCGGCGCAGGCCGATGAGGATCCCCTGTGCGAGGTCGATCGTCCGCCGGCCCTCGGTATCGCGGTCGCGCCGCAGCCACCGTCGATCCGACCCCTGACTGTGCTCAAGCATCAGCCCAGCATGGCAGGCGGCTCTCTGTAGGAGCTGAACACGAGATGTCCACTTCCCGACGCGATGTAGTGCGGCTGGTGACGTGCCCGATTCCAGCGCCCGCCTCAGACGAGACCCTGTGCGTCGGGAGTGGGGTGAACAGCACCAAGCGTCCATCATTACGCCCGAAAAATGACATCTCTACAGTCAACTTGACGGGCGTCGAGCATGGTATGCACGCTGTACATCATGGGTGAGTTGAGCGAACAGCAGATCCTGAATCAGATTGCCGGCCGACTAGCGGAGTCATACCGTAACGTCCCTGCTGATGAAGTGTCGCGGGTGGTCCACAGCCAGTACGTTCGATTCGACGGCCGACCCATCCGGGATTTCGTCCCGCTGTTTGTCGAGCGGCACGCGAAGACGGAACTAGCCAAGCACGGCGGTTAGACCGCTCCCGGAAATCGCCGCTCCAGCCCTTCGATCATGCGGTCGATCTGCCTGAGTTCGGACTCAACATTTCTGATCTGTCGCCGCGCGGCGGCGCTTCCGTCAGCCGTTGTGGCCAACGTCAATGCCTTCACGTGTCGAGAGAGCTGGCGTGCGAGCTCATCGCGATCGGCGCGGAACTGAGCGCAGAACGCTTTCGCCTGCCTCAAGTCCGCCTCCGCCGCAACCAGCTCATCACTACGCATCGGGCCAGATTAGTTCAGCCTCCCAGGAGGACGCCTGCTCGCTCCCGTGACGGTCAAATCGTCGCCATTGATCCGCCGAAGCGAGGACGCGAGCTCAAGCCGCCGTCACCGATCTTGTGCCCTCGACGGTCGAATGTTCGGTCACAGCGTCCGGCGTTCCGCTTCTCCCGGCCAACAGACGAGGCGAGCGGCAGATGTTCGATTGCCAACGGGACCACCGTTGTCACGCCCTTACCACAACCAGGTGCAAACCCGTGGGGTTGGGGAGGGATGGCCAGAGACAGTTCCTGCTGGTCAGTACACGTCGAAACCTCATGGGGAACAACCGAATCGAGCCATGTCCGACTGGGGGTTTCAAGTGGTCGCAGCTGCAAATCCTGTGAGTCCGACACGTAAAAGGAGGCTTTGACCCCGCACCGTCCGCGGCGTCTGCTGACGCGCGAACTCGATGCCACAAATTGAATCTGGTAGGCGCTCGGCCAGATAGTCGACAATGACGGTCACATGCGTCCTCATTCCGGCGAAGCAACGTTCTCGCGGCACAGACCGCATCGGAACCGCGGCGCATCCCACGGAATACGTTGCTCGGCTGCGCAGCTGGGGCAGTTCACCACCCGATTTGGCGGAGACCACTCTGTCGCTGCTTCGATGTGGTGGCCGTAAGTCGCGATATCCGACCAATCGAGGTAGCTGCCAAATGGCAATCGATCTGCCTCGTCGTCAGTGATCGTCGTGTACCAGTCGCCTACGTCCTGATAACCGGCCCGCACACAAAGACCGACAACGTAGAGGCGGGAGATTGTGAACCTATACACGTTGCCATTCGGGGCATTCCGCAGTTCCGGGGCAGGCTCTCGGACCGGTTGCCATCCTGACGCCACCGCAAAGTTGCTTATATTGGACGTGAGTTGCTGCCATGTCATAACTTGATCAATCGCCCCGCCAGGGCTAGAAGCCGTTGTCGCCCAGTAATTCCCGAGACGGACTGCGATGTAAGTGTATCGACGTCCTTTCACGAACTTGATCACTGAGCCGTCAGGTGGCTCATCCGGAAAGAGCCTATGCGGTGGACTGACTGGACGGAGGCTGTCGTGCATTGCGGAGATGTCATAGAGGGCCGGATCGTCCAGCGCGGGAACCAGACGAGGCAGAGTGAGCGGCGCGCCATTCAGCACCACTTCACTGACTTCGTGGGCCTTTGCGCAATCGATCCTCACCTCGGCGGCTACACGCGAACCGGTGATGTCGGCCCAACCTGCAGTGATCAGGCCTCGGTCGGCGAGGTGCACAATCATTGGCAGAAGACGTTGGCTCATTTGGGGAGTTAGTTGGCCGATTCGTTCGTCGTCGATGCGGACCTCGACATGCGGCTTCCCAGTTTCCCGTTCAGATTCGCGTTTATGCAACGTAACGAACGCAAGACCGTATCCACCTTTGGGTACGTGCTTGACGAGGACGTCAGTGTGCTCGTCTTCCTTCGTGACCTGGACGACGGAAGATCGCGGCAGCATCGTGTATGGAGCGCTCGGCGGGTTGTTGATCGGGACCGCCTCCGCGGGTTTACCCAGCTTGATCTGGAAACGTGCGCCAATGCCGTCGTAGCTGTCGTGGACCCAGAGCTGGCCGAGCGTGATGGGAATGCACCCCGAGGCGACTATTCGGCGGATGACACCGCACCAAGCGAGCGCGTCATCGTCGGCAAGAAAGCCGATCACCATTCGGTCTATCCGTACCGCGATGCGTTCCAGCCCTTGACGACCGGCGGTAGCCGGAACCAGTTCGACGTCTCGCTCGATTTGTGTGCCTTCGCCGGTCCAACCAGGGGGCAACAGCGATTGGATCGATTGAAGGTCAAGCAATCGATCGGGTACCTCATAATCACACCAGGATCCCCGCGCACGACTCCAGATGCGATAAGGCTGATATCGCGCAGTGTGTGCCGCCTCGCTCATCTTACGGATCCGCCTCTGCCAGAACATGACAAAGCGCGATGAGTTTCCCCCTCATGTCGGGGAATATTAGCGACCCGCAACACGCCTTGTCGCGAATGCTCAAAATTGCACGGTGCCGGCGGACCCCACCCGCTGGGTTGTCTAGCCAACGGCGGGAGCGGTCACGTGCCTAGCGGATCTAGAATGTGAGCAGGCGCGAAAGGACGCGACATGGCGATCAGCAGCAACGAGCTCCTTATTCAAGCCGAGGCATTTGACCTGAACGAGGCCGACATTCAGCGCGACTACGTGTTTGGCTGGATCATCAGTGGCTTGTTCACCCAGTCCTCATTATCGGAACTTGCCGTACTCAAGGGTGGGAACGCGCTTCGCAAAGGCTATTTGCCGATGACACGCTTTTCCGACGATCTGGACTTCTCCTCGCCCCACAAGTTAGATCCGGAAGCTGTTCTGAAGCAACTAAATACGATATGCGAGTACGCCCGTAGCGGCGCTGGTATCGACTTCGACATAGACCGAAACCGTCTGGCCGGCGAACAGCAAGTCGACTCCGCCCGTCACGTGTATAAGTACCGGCTCTACTTCAAGGACCTCATCGGCAACCGCAACCACATCGTTGTGTCTCTGCGGGTCGACATCACCGAGTACGACCGTCTACACCTTCCCGTTCAGGAACGAGAATTGATACACCCGTACTCCGACGCAGACGCGTGTGCGGCAACGTTGCGGTGCGTAGCGATCGAGGAAGCCCTAGCCGACAAGATGAAGTGCCTGCTGCAGCGGAGGTACTGCTACGACCTATTTGACTTGGTCTACGGAGCTTTCACCTCGCACGAACTCGACGTAAATCGTGCGGATGTGCTTCGCGTCTTTCTGCGGAAGACCCTGTTCGGCCGGAGCCCGTCGGCGGCTAGATCGCTTCTCTTGGACCTGCCGCTTGAACTTTTTCGAGGATATTGGGGGAAGGTACTTGTGCCGGCTGCGGCCCGAATGTCGTTCGACTCGGCCGTCGAATCACTGCGGGCGGGAATCGCTGAACTTTTCCTCCCGTACGAGGCACATCGCGGCGGCGAGCGCTTTTTCTATCCCTCGCGCCTTCGCAATCGCATTCTCGAGGCCGGAGCTGAGCGAAAGCTGCTCGCGATCAGGTACCACGGTGTCCGACGGATTGTTGAGCCATACTCGCTCGTCTTTAAGACTCGCAGAGACGGGGTTGGACAAGAGTACTTCTTCGTCTACGACCGAAGCGGTGGTCGACGGCATGGCCCAGGTCTGAAAACGCTCTTGCACTTCGGCGTGCAAGAGATTGAGGTGCTGGACGAGCACTTCGACCCTCGCTATGAGGTCACGCTCGCCAAGGCAGGCGACGCGAGCCAAACGGGAATTTTCACCGGCAATCGCCGCTATCCGAGGTCGTATCGCAAGTAGCGGATCGCGGGCGTGAACCCGCTTGATGGCGTATTCAACCGCTGACCCATAATCACCGGTTCTGGTGCCTAGACTCTGACGCGGCTGCGTATCGACGCGGTCGGCGGGCTTGATCGGGCAGACCCCGAAAGCGCTGATGTGTACTGGCGATCAAGCCGATTTAGACCGTTCTCACGGCGGTAGCGGACCCGATATTTGGGAACAGATTTGGGAACAAAACTCTGCGAAACGGGCCCAAACGGGTGCAATCAGACGGAACCGCTCGGAGGGCACACCCGCACTGAACTGCACAAATGGGAAATAGGGGGGACCCCGAAACTCCAGATTTCTGTCTCATAACCCAGAGGTCGCAGGTTCGAATCCTGTCCCCGCTACTAGGTAAAACGGCCCTCGGAGGAAACTCCGGGGGCCGTTTTCATCGGGTCATGCCGCGGTCCGTCAGTCTCAGGATCGCAGCCCGCGGGCTGACAATCGAGCAGGCGGCATCTGCAGAACTAGCCGAGTCGCGTCACCACACCTCGGTCGCCGTCCACGCGCACCCGGTCGCCGGTCCTGAGCACCTGGGTGCCCACCAGGGTGTTCACGACGCAGGGCAGGCCGTACTCGCGCGCGACCACCGCGCCGTGTGACACCGAACTGCCGATATCGGTGATCAGCGCGGCGATCACGGTGAAGTACGGCGTCCACCCGACGTCGGTGACCGGCGCGACCAGAATCTCACCGCGCTGCACATCGCGCGCATCCTGAATCGTCTTGGCCACGCGCACAGTGCCTTCCACCGTCCCGCGACTGGCAGGACGGCCGACGACCTGGTCGGCGGTCGACGTGATCACCGGCGGGGCGGCCACGGGCCGCGGCCGTCCCACCGAGACATCCTCGAACTCAAGCGAATCCTGGTACGCCAGTGCCTCACGACGCTTCACAGCGCTCTGCACCAGCTCGCTGATGTCGTCGCCGCCGACGACCCGGGGCAGCTCACTGCGGTCGAAGAAGAAGACCAGATCGGCGTCGGGGAGCCGTCCTGAGCGGGCGAGCACCTCGCCCAGGTGGCGATAGCCGCGCTTGAGGGCATGCGCCATCAGCGCCATCTTCGATTTCGTCTCCTCACGGCCGCGTGCGCCGCCCTGCGCGAGACGGGCCAGGAATCTGATGGCCGGCGAGGTCGGTGCCTCGGTTGGGCTGTGCGCCGGCTGCCGATCAGACGATGCTGCCCGCACCATGACTTGCATCATCGCACCCAGTCCGCCCGCGTCCTGGGCCCAGGACGGATCGCGCATGCACAGCTCACGGTATCCCCGGTGGCCGTGCCGGAGCAGGAACTGCCGCAACGCCTCACCGCTCGCGTTGTCCGCCCTCTGCAACTCCACGACGGCCACGTCGGGCGCAGCGGCCAGGAATCGTGTGGCGACACCAGAGTCGGCGGCGATGGCGCGCACCACCGACTGAAGCTGGTCGAGCATCATTGCGCTCTCGACGTCGGACGCACCTGCCATCAGCCGGGCCGCCTCCGCTTGGCCCTCCTCCTCGCTGCGCCCATTCTTGACGGCCTGCCTGACGAGGGTGCTTTCCAGGATGTTGGCGGCCACCGCGGCGCGGGACGACGACCGCACATGGGTCAGCGTCACGTCGCAATACAGTTCTACGCCGCATTCCAACTGTCGCAGAACGAGTCTCGCGTCTTCACGGGAGGGGATCGGCCAGCCGGCGATCTGGTCTGCAAGCCGGCGGATGGCCGGGCCGGCGTACAACGCGTGCGACGTGAGCCGGACCGTGTTGACGAGCTTGCGGGCGAACGGCCGTGGCGGTTTGGCCTCCAGTTCGTCAACCACCCGGCCGCAGATCGACATCGAGAACTGCTCCCGGGAGTTACCGAGGATGCCGGAACTCAGCGCCGTGCCCTCAGTGAGATTCAGAAACATGTGCCCGTAGAAGTAGCCGACCTGAAGCCACGGCTTCTCGTACCGCGGCTGGGCCCGTGCCACCACCTGCGTCATCTGCATCGCGTAGTCGATGGCGTATCCCGACACCGATGCGGTGAGCGGGCAGAACGCACCCGGCATCATCTCGCCGATGTTGCAGCGGGTATAGACGTGGTCGGAACCTGCGACGGGCGAGTCCATTTCGTTCAGATCACCGGGCAGGGTGGTGATCGGGCGCGCCTGCAGCCACCACAGCTTGCCGGTGCCGTCGATCGCCCACTCGAGGTCCAGCGGGCGGCCCCAGTGTCGCGCGGCGCGCAAGGCTCCGGACCGGATCTCGGCGACGTCGTCGGACGACAGCACCGGTGCCGTGCCGACTTCACGCACCGCGGTGCTGCCGTCGGCGTTGAGCACGACGTGGTCGGGGGACGCGGAACCGTCCACGAGGGCTTCGCCGAGGCCGGCGATGGCGTCGATCACCATCAGGTCGCGCCGGCCCGTCGCGGGGTCCGCGGTGAACACCACACCGGCGGCTCGCGCGTCGACCATCTGCTGGACGACCACATGCATGGTTGCAGGGGAGTGTCCGCTGTAGGACGAGGCGCGTTGAGAGGCAACGGAACCAGCGCAACGGCGCACAGCCGCGGTGAAGTCGTCGACCGAGGCGACGCCCAGCACGGTGTCGTACTGCCCGGCGAAGGACTGGTCCTCACCGTCCTCGCCGACGGCCGAGGACCGGACCGCCACCGGGGTCACCCCTTCGGCGGCCATCTGGCAGAACCGGTCCACGGCGGCGTCGAGAGCGCCGTGCGCGGACGCGTCGGCGATCACGAATCCCACGGGCACAGAGAGCCCGATGCGCCGCAGTTCGGCGAGGCCGGCGGCCTTGCCGCCGAAGCGGTCGTCGGTGACGTCGTCGAATTCGATCGTTGCGGGTGCCATGGCGTCAGCTCAACGCGTCCACGATCTCGGCGAGCGCGTCGACCGCGATCGGTCCCGGCTGATACAGGCAGAGCCGGTCCGACACGCCGTCGACGCGATCTCGGATGTGGTCGGCCACCTCGGCCGGGCTGCCGCAGGCCGCGATGGTGTGCAGGATCTCGTCGTCGATCAACGTGGCCATCTCCTGCCAGCGGCCCTGCTTGGACATCGCGTTGAGCTCCGGCTGCAGATCGCCCCACCCGTGCGCATCGAGCACCGGGCGATAGGCCGGTGTGGAACCGTAGAACGCCAACAGCATTCGCGTCGAGGCGTGGTCGTCGTCTGACCCGGTGGCCACCGACACGATGATCTCGGGCACCACCTCGAAGTCGTCCTCGCTGCGACCCGCCGCGGCCAGCCCGTCACGCACCGCCGGCATGGTCGTGCCGTGCAGGAAACGCTTGGATCCGAACGGCATCACCAGCAGGCCGTCGGCGACCTCCGCGGTGGCCCGGGTCAGGCGCGGACCCAGCGCCCCGAGGTAGATCGGCGGCGGACCGAACGGATTCGGTCCGGGGACGAACGTCGGCGTCATCAGGGTGTGACGGTAGAACTCCCCGCGGAAGTCCAGACGTTCTCCTTCGTTCCACGCGGCGAAGATCGCCCGCAGCGCCCCCACCATCTCCTTCATCCGCTCGACAGGTCTGTCGAACGCGGCCCCGTAGCGCTTCTCGATCTGTGCGCGCACCTGTGTGCCCAAGCCCAGTATGAAGCGGCCCTCGGTGAGCAGCTGCAGGTCGTTGGCTTGATGGGCGAGCTGGATCGGGTTGCGGGGGAAGGCGATCGCGACATTGGACATCGAGTCGAGGCCCTTCACCGTCGATGCCAGCACCAGCGGCGTGAAGACGTCGAAGGGGCCCTCGAAGGTGAAGACGCCGGACGCGCCGGCTTCGCGCAGAAGTGCTGCCCGCTCGATCGCATCGGTCGGCTCGAACAGGGCCGTCATGATCTTCATGTGTCGTCCTAGTCCGCTACGTCGGTCCAGTCGGAGAATCCCGACGGGTGGTGGGGCCCGATGACGCCGTGCTCGAACAGTCCGGCGCCCTCACTGGTGCGGCCGTCTGATTCGGTGCACACGGCCGTGCCGACGTGGTCGATCAGGCTGAACGGCGCTCGCGCCATCACCGCGGGGTCGGTCAGGTCGAAGCTGACGCGTTCGGAGAACGGACCCCCTTTCCAGGTGCCGTGTGCCCAGGACGAGTCTCCGCCGTAGCCGGAACCGAAAGCGATGGGTGCGAACAACTTTGATTCGACATTGAGCTGAATGCGGTCACCGGCGCGGTTCATGAACTCGACGTGGGCGCCGTAAGGGATCCGTGTTCCCGGCGTGTAGTGGATGGTGGCGCGCACACCGTCGAGTTGCTCGACCCTGCCGTCGCGCCACCGCCGGGTGCAGTCGTAGAGGCTCCGGTGGCCGTCCGGGTCCTCCTGCAGGATCAGGAACAGCTGGTAGTCGTCGAATGCCAGAGGCAGGTAGAGCCACCACATCCCGCCGAAGGCCGCGTCGGGCCGGCCGGCGGGTTCGGGCTCTCCGACGGGGCGGATGCCCCATGACCGGTCGCGGCTGCCGACGCTGGTGGTGTGGTCGACGGTCAACCGGTCGCCGTCGATTTCGATCCAGCCCTGCCAGGAGCCGACCTGGGCGAAGCGGCACGCCTGCAATGTCACTCGCCGCTCGGTGAGCATCTCGTGCGGTCGTTCCAGGGCGGCGGGGTACAGTCCGCGCCAGGTCAGGTCCGCGGAGACGCCCTCGGTCTCGGCGAGTGTCAGGTGCAGCTCCTGTAAAGGTTCGACGACGTCGAGACGGTAGCCGTTGACGTTCTGGTGGAACCGGTCGTCGTCGAGTGCGTCGCTGAGGTGCACGGCGGTCTGAGTGTCGCCGCGCCGGACGAGGAAATAGGCGTCCTTGACGCCGAGGCGGGGGTAGTAGCCGATACCGGTGAGCGCCATGAAGCGGCCGTCCCGGTCGAGCACATTGAAATACGACCGGTCATAGAAGTTGCGATCCGACGTGGCCGGTGACGTGATCGGCGCAGGCACCTGGTGGATCGGGTACTCGTCGAGCGGGCTGAGGTTCACATATTCTCCAACAATACGATGCGTGCCGTATCGAAACTACACTTGCGGACATGACAGCAGATCGTCGTGGAGATGGCAAGACGCCCGCCCGCGCGGCGCCGGGGCGCCCACGCGACGGGAGAATCGACGCCGCGATCATCGCGGCCACCCGCGAGTTGATCCTGCAGACGGGTTACTCGGCGCTGTCGTTGTCCGCGATCGCCGCGCGCGCCGGGACGACCACCGCCGCGATCTACCGGCGCTGGTCGGGCAAGGTCCACCTCGTCCACGAAGCGGTGTTGTCGGACGCTGGTATCTCCGTGCCGGATGACTCCGGCGACATTCGCGGCGACATCCGGGCACTGGTGGAGACTGTCCGCGCGATGTTCGACAGGCCGGAAGTGCGGGTCGCGCTGCCGGGTCTGATCGCCGACACGGTCGCCGACCCGCAACTGCACAGCATGATGATCGCCCGGCTGGCCGGCAATCTCGCCGAGTTCGAGACGCGCTTCGGTCAGCAGCGGCGCAGCGACGATGAACTGCCCATGCTCGCCGAAATCGTCGCGGGCAGTGCCATTTTCCGCATCCTGGTCCGACGTGACGCCGCCCTTGACGACGCGTGGGTGGATGCGGTGACCGAGGTGATCACCGAGCGCTGGTCCGCGGGGTGATGACGACAACACCGTGGCGCACCGTGAGCAGGTCGATCCCGCCGACACCGTAGTTGCGGATCAAGTGCTTTGGTCGCCCTGGGTCCCGCACGATATTCGCGCAATTTTTCCCATTGATTGAGCGGTCGCTCAGCAGTTAACGTAAGTGCGAGCGGCCGCCGAGAGCTCACATCCACCTTCATGCCAGAAGCGGTCTTTCACAACCTCGATGGGGAGGCCGGCCCGCGATGGCTGATCGGAACAAGTTGGTGGTGGCGCGCGTGGGAGGTCTGGCCATCGCGGCTGGAGCAGGCGCAGTGATCGCCTGCAGCGCCCCGGCGCCGGCATTCGCATCTGCCGAGGACGTCGGCTCCAGCGCCAACGTCTCGACGTCGGAGCCGTCACGACCGCAGTCGACGAAAGCGCCCAGCCGGCAGGACAACGCCGACGAATCCGCTGCGTCAGGCACCTCCGACGATAACGACCTCGGCGACGACCGCTCCGACGAAGCGGAAGAGCCACAACACTCGGACGAAACGGTGACCGACGAGGAAGAAGCGGTGGCCGACCAAGAGGTCGCGACACCCGACCTCGGTCCTGTCGACAAGCCCGCCGGCGTCCCGTCGGTGCACACCATCGACGATGGATTCGCTCCCGCGGGCGGCGACCACGCCACCCCGCCGGCAGGGCCGAATTTGTCTCCGGCCGCGTGGACGCTTCTGGGATCCGCCCGCCGGGACACCGAGGCTGCTGCCGTCCCGCCATCCCAGCCTGACACGACGAGCGAAACCGTCAACACAGATGCAGCAGCGGCGACTGATCCCGCCACAGCAGTGGCCTCACTCAAGGACCCACTCGGAGAAGACGAGTCGCTGTACACCGGGAAGCCGTCCTTCGTCCACGACGTGGTCACCTTCGGGCTCTACGTACTCAAGGCGGTGCTGAAACCGTTTGGCGGTCTGCTCGCGTTCACCGGTCTCAAGGTTCCGTTCTTCACCGACGGTATCCCGCCGTTCTTTCTCACACCCGGGCTCGACGTCGAACGCTCCGAGTTCGAGGGCATGAAGGTGTGGACCTTGACCCCTCGAAAGAACGCCACCGAGAAGACCGTCGTCGCACTGCACGGCGGCGCCTACGTAGCGACGGCGAGCATCTTTCACTGGTGGACCTACGCCGACATGGCCCGCGATACCGGAGCGACGGTCATCGTGCCGCTGCAGACCCTCGTCCCGGCAGGTGGCACCGCCGCCAGCGAGGTTCCGCGAACCGCCAACTTCATCAGCAAGGTGATCGAGGACCACGGCGCCGACAACGTCAGCGTCATCGGCGATTCCGCCGGCGGCGGCCTGGCTTTGGCTGTGATACAAGAGCTGGTCCGACGTAATTCCAGGAATCCGTCACGGCTGGTTCTCATCTCGCCGTGGCTCGACGTATCGATGAGCGATCCCCGCAGCGCCGAAATAGGGGACCCGCTGCTCGACCTCGCCAACCCCACCAAATCGGGCGCCAAGTGGGCCGGCGAAGCCGGAACCGCTGACCCTCAGGCCAGCCCGCTGTTCGGATCGCTGAAAGGGCTGCCACCGACCTACGTGTACAGCTCGTCGCTCGACCTCCTCACCGTGGACACCCTGAGGCTGCGCGATCGTGTTCTCGCCGAACAAGTCCCAGACGTGGAATTCCGACTCCGCAAAAACCTGATCCACGACTGGTTCACCTTCCCGTTCCTGCCCGAAGCCCACGAGGACCGACCCGGCGTCTATCGCGATCTGCTGGGCAGCGCTGGATCACGCGCGGTCGGGCTCGCGCGGTAACGCATCAGGCGTCAGCGGGTCTGCAACCCGGTGAGCGCATCGCAGCAGTCCCGGCCGACAGATTTCGAACGGCGCCACCGGCGGGAACCCCAAGGTGCCTGCCGATGGCGATCCGTTCAGACCACGTACTCGTCGGCGACGCTCAGCGCGGCGTCGAGAATGCGAAGGCCTTCGGCCACTTCGTCGTCGGTGACGTTGCACGGCGGCACCGCGTGGATGCGGTTGAAGTTCGCGAACGGCAGCAGGCCACCCGACTTGCACGCCGCCAGCACCGCCGCCATCGCCGGGCTGGACCCGCCGTAGGGGGCCAGCGGCTCGCGGGTCTCCCGGTTGGCGACCAGCTCGATCGCCCAGAACACCCCGAGGCCGCGGACCTCGCCGACGGAGCGGTGCCGGGCGGCGAGCTCGCGCAGGCCGGGGCCGAGCACCCGCTCACCGATCCGGGCCGCGTTCGCGACCATGCCCTCGTCCTCCATCGCGTTGATCGTCGCCACCGCGCAGGCGGTGGCCAGCGGATGCCCGGAGTAGGTCAGGCCGCCGGGATAGGCGCGGTCGGCGAACGTCGAGTAGATCGCATCGTTGATCGCGACCCCGCCGAGCGGCACGTACCCGGACGTGATGCCCTTGGCGAACGTGATCAGATCCGGCACCACGTCGAAATTCTCGATCGCGAACCACTTTCCGGTACGCCCGAACCCGGCCATCACCTCGTCGGCGATGAACACGATGCCGTGGCGATCGCAGATCTCGCGCACTCCCGCCATGTAGCCCGGCGGCGGCACCATGATGCCGGCCGTGCCGGGAACCGACTCGAGGATGATGGCCGCGATCGTCGACGGCCCTTCCATCTGAACCAGGCGGTCGAGATGCTCCAGCGCGCGCTGGGTTTCCTGCGCCTCGGTCTCGGCGTGGAACGCCGAGCGGTACAGGAACGGTCCGTTGAAGTGCACGATGCCGGCGTTGCCGTGGTCGTTGGGCCAGCGCCGCGGGTCGCCGGTGAGGTTGATCGCGGTCTCGGTGCCGCCGTGGTAGGAGCGGTAGCGCGACAGCACCTTGTAGCGGCCGGTGTGCAGCCGGGCCATCCGCACTGCGTGCTCGACGGCGTCCGCGCCGCCGTTGGTGAAGAACACCCGGTTCAGATCGCCGGGGGTGCGCTCGGCGACCAGCCGGGCCGCCTCCGAGCGGGCGTCGTTGACGTGCTGCGGCGCGATCGTGCACAGCGTTGCGGCCTGTTCGGCAATGGCGGCAACGACTTTCGGGTGCTGATGGCCGATGTTGGTGTTCACCAGCTGCGAGGAGAAGTCGAGCAGCTTGTTGCCCTCACCGTCCCAGACGTAGGACCCCTGCGCCGCCAACACCGTCATCGGATTGATCTGCGCCTGCGCCGACCAGGAATGGAAAACGTGCTTGCGGTCCAACTCGTAGGCGCGCTGCCCGCGCGCGATCGCCGCGTCGATGTCCTCGCCGGTGGGCAGTGCGGTGCTGTCGGTGGGCTGTTCGGTGATGGTCACTGTCGATCCTTTGGCGAGAAGTCGGGGCGGGAAGCGTGGGCGCGAGCGTGCGCGTTTGCACGGTCAGACACGGCGTGTCGGGTGCAGACACGCACGCTCGCGGGGGAAGGGTGGGAGGGGTTGCAGCTCAGCCGTTTTGGGGGAAACCGAGGTTGATGCCGCCGTGGCTGGGATCCAGCCATCTCTGTGTGACGGCCTTCTGGCGGGTGAAGAACTGCACACCGTCCATGCCGTGGGCGTGGGAGTCGCCGAACAGGGAGGCCTTCCAGCCACCGAAGCTGAAGTAGGCCATCGGCACCGGGATGGGCACGTTGATGCCGACCATGCCGACCTCGACCTCGTTCTGGAAGCGCCGGGCGGCGCCGCCGTCGTTGGTGAAGATCGCCGTGCCGTTGCCGTAGGGGTTGGTGTTGATCAACTCCAGGGCCTGGTCGTAGCTCTCCACGCGCAGCACCGACAGCACGGGGCCGAAGATCTCGTCGGTGTACACGCTCATCTCGGGGGTGACGTTGTCGAGCAGCGTCGGCCCGAGCCAGAAGCCGTTCTCGCCGCCGTCGGCCGAGACGCTGCGCCCGTCGACGACGACCTTGGCGCCGTCGGCTTCGCCGGCGTCGATGTAGGAGGCGACCTTGTCGCGGTGAGCCTTGGTGACCAGTGGGCCCATGTCGGAGTCCTTGGTGCCGTCACCGATCTTCAAACCGACGGTGCGCTCGCGGATTTTGGCCACCAGGTCATCGGCGATGGGGCCGACGGCCACGCACGCGCTGATGGCCATGCAGCGTTCCCCGGCCGAGCCGAAGCCGGCGTTGACCATCGCATCGGCGGCCAGGTCGAGGTCGGCGTCGGGCAGGATCACGGCGTGGTTCTTCGCGCCGCCGAGGGCCTGGACGCGCTTGCCCGCCGCGGTGCCGGTGGCGTAGACGTACTGCGCGATCGGGGTCGACCCGACGAACGACACGGACTTGATCTTGGGGTTGGACAGCAGTTCGTCGACGGCGGTCTTGTCGCCCTGGAGCACGTTGAACACCCCGTCGGGCAGCCCGGCTTCCTTCCACAACGCGGCCAGCCACAGCGAGGCCGACGGATCCTTCTCCGACGGCTTCAGCACCACGGTGTTGCCGGTGGCGATGGCAATCGGGAAGAACCACATCGGGACCATGGCCGGGAAGTTGAACGGGGAGATGACCGCGACCGGCCCCAGCGGCTGACGGATGGAGTAGACGTCGACCTTGGTCGACGCGTTCTCGGTGAATCCGCCCTTGAGCAAATGGGGGATGCCGCAGGCGAACTCGACCACTTCCTGGCCGCGCGACACTTCACCCAACGCATCCGAGACGACCTTGCCGTGCTCGGCGGTGATGATCTCGGCCAGTTCGCCCTTGCGCTCGTTGAGAAGCTCTCTGAATCGAAAGAGCACCGAAGTCCTTTTGGCCAGTGAGGCGTCACGCCAGGCCGGGAACGCCGCGGCCGCCGCGTCGATCACCGCACGCGCGTCGTCCACCGAGGCCAGCGCGACCTGTCCGGTCACCGTGCCGGTGGCCGGGTTGGTCACCGGCGCAGAAGCGCTGCTGGTGCCGGTGAAAACCTCGCCGTTGACCCAATGGGAAATTGTGGCGGTCATGTAGCCCCTTCTCGCGTCGACGGCGCACTCGCGCCTGCTCCCAGCGTGACCGCAAAGCCGGCCGCCGTGGAGATGCAGAATGTCTCTGAAACCTGGATGGGATTTACACTGTGTAAATGTCGCTGACCGTCGGTGAGGTGATCGGCCTCGATGTAGTCCAGCGGGGCCGGCCGCAGGTGCTCAGCAGTGGTCGGTGGGACGAGCCGATCCGCTGGGTTCATGTCGGCGACGTCCCCGACATGTCGGCGCTGCTGCTGGGCGGCGAGCTCGTGCTGACCACCGGAACCGCATTGAACACCGCCCCCGAGGTGTACCTGCGCGGCCTCGCCGACGCGGGCGCCCTCGGCGTGGTCGTCGAACTCGGCACCGCGATGCACGAGGTACCGCAGTCGGTGACGGATCTGGCGCGCTCCCTCGGCCTGGCGCTCGTCGCGTTGCGCCGGCAGATCAAGTTCGTCGACGTCACCGAGGCGGTGCATCGACAGATCGTGGCCGCGCAGTTCGACGAGGTGGCCTTCGACCGGAAGGTGCACGAGACCTTCACCGAGTTGAGCGTCAGGAGAGCGTCGGTGTCGAGCATCGTCGATGCCGCAGCTCGCATTCTCGACCAGCCCGTCGTTCTGGAGGATCTGGCCCACCAGGCCCTCGCGGTGTCAGCCAGAGGCGAACCGGCCGCCGAACTCCTCAAGAACTGGGAGCGCAGGTCGCGCCGGAACCCCACCGAGGGCGGGGGAGCCGAGCCCTGGGTCATCACCTCCGTCGGACTTCGGGGCGAAGAGTGGGGACGGCTGTTGATCCCCTCGCCGCCCGCCGAACCCGGTCGCGCAAGGATGGTGCTCGAGCGCGCGGCGACCGCACTCGCGCTGCACCGGATGATCGAGCAGAACCGCACGGGGCTGCATCAGCAGGCGCAGAGTGGCCTGATCGACGACGTCCTCCAGGGCCGGATCGCCGACGAGCGCGAGATCGCGGCGCGCGCACACGCTCTGGGCCTACGCAAGGTGCCCCGGTACCTGCCGATGGTGGTCAGGGTCGACGGACTCGCCGGCGGCGTCGATCCCGTTGCGGCGCAACGCCTCAACGTCAATCTGCTGGAAACGGTCGTCCACACCGTCAACGCGTCCGGCCATACCGGGTTGTTCTCGGTGCGCGGTCCCGGCGAGATCGGGGGATTGGTGGCGCTCAACCCCGGCCGGGCGAGTGCCGACAAGGCGTTGAGTGAGATCGGTCAGCAGTTGCGCCGCGACATCGGCCGGTCCACCGGCGGCAAACGCTCGGTCTGTGCGGTCGCGCAACCCGGCGTCGAGATCGCCGACTCGATCCGCGGGCTGGCCGAGGCGGCCCACATCGCCGAGGTCGCGCTGGCCATGGGCGACGCGGAAGCCCGCGATTTCCATCGGGCCGCCGATGTCCGGCTGCGGGGACTGATCAGCCTGCTGCGCGACGATCCCCGGGTCCAGCAGTTCGCCGAAACGGAGCTCAAGGCGATGCTCGCCGAGGACCCCGCGGCGCACCACGGGCTGACAGATCTGCAGGTACTCCGCGCGTACCTTCAGCTGGGCGGCAACAAGGTCGCCCTGGCGAAGCGCCTGCACGTCAGCCGACCGGCGCTGTACAAGCGGCTGGCCGCCATCTCCGACAAGCTCGGCGTGCCGCTCGACGACGCAGAATCGATGACCTCACTGCATGTCGCGATGATGGTCCAAGACGCCCGGCGCCGAAGGGAATCTCCAGCGCCGAGCGGCTGATCCGACTACCGGCTGTCGGCGGCTTCCAGGGCTTCGATCGCGGCCTTCAGCTTGGCTGCGGCTTCGTCGGCGACCTCACGCAGGCCCGGCGCGTCGGAGACCTGGACCATCACCTGTGGATCCATCGCATCGACGATCACCGCGTCACCACCCGCGGACGTGTCGGCGCGCACCGCCACATTGCACGGCAACAGCAGACCGATCTGACGGTCGGCGGTCACCGCACGGTGGGCCAGCGGCGGGTTGCAGGCACCGAGGATCAGGTAATCCTCCATGTCCTCGCCGAGCTTGGCCTTCAGCGTGGCCTTCATGTCGATCTCGGTCAGCACCCCGAAACCCTGATCCGCCAAGGCCTTTCGGGTCCGGTCCACCGCGTCTTCAAACGTGGTGTGCAGCGTCGTCGACAATGCGTAGCTCACAGCGTCCTCCTCGGGTCACGGCTGCGTCAGGCCAGCGCCAGGAACAGCTTCTCCAACTCGGCTTCGGACATCGGCTCCTGGCCGTCGGCGGCCTCTCCGGTCAGGCATTCCCGCAATCCGGTCGCGACAATCTTGAAACCGGCCTTGTCGAGCGCCCGGGACACCGCCGCCAGCTGCGTGACGACGTCTTTGCAGTCGCGGCCCTGTTCGATCATGGAGATCACCCCGGCGAGCTGTCCCTGCGCCCTGCGCAGCCTGTTGAGCACCGCAGCGATCGCGTCCTCGTCACCAACCATGGCGCATCTCCTTTCGACGGAACCTACAGCGATGGTACCGGCGGGGGTATTCCCGGTGCTGGTCATGCGGCTGCTTTGGGTGTGGTGAGTCGTGTGCTGAGTCGGCTCAGTGGGCAGTGGGCGTATCGGTTGCAGGCCACGGTCATGGCTGCGGCGATGGTGGTGAGTGCGGCGGCGGTGATGCCGACGGCGGGGTGGATTTCTTGGGCGAGGATGACTGAGGACATGA
>Ga0172382_10000680_pt1 | contig 63811 bp, 63 predicted proteins | sample Leawel138RmetaG_FD_122245 | JGI IMG/M metagenome (GOLD analysis project Ga0172382, IMG submission 122245) | Leachate microbial communities from a municipal landfill in Southern Ontario, Canada - Leachate well 138R metaG | ecosystem: Engineered > Solid waste > Landfill > Unclassified | place...
CCAGACCACCCGCTTCACGTTGCCCGCATTTAACATCAAATCATTTAAACCCGAACTTCGCTTCACTTTTCACCGCTTGGCGTTTTGGGGTAAACCCTAGTGCCGTTTGCTGCGAAAGAATGAACTATAGCATGACGCTTTCATTGCCGGCAAGGGTTTGGGCATTTTATTGCCTGGACGCAAACCACGCCTGAAGCTATCTGTCTGATTTTATTGCCAATATGCCAAAAACGGATTTGTTGCGTTTTTACACACAAAGATTTACCCCTGTTTTTTTCATCTTTCATTCACCGATAAATGAAGTGCTACTTTATGGCCACGCATACTGCCTGGCGCTCAGGTTTCAGCAAAAAAGCACGAAAACACGACGTACCAAATTACAAAAAAATACACTTTCACTATAAATTAGAAGCAAAGAGGACTGTTAAAGAAGCATTCCGACCAACTGACGGAAACAATGAAGGTCTATTGATACAGCAGCAAAACATTATCAAAAAACCAAATTAAGGCAACAAATTTTCAGGCATAAAAAAAGGACTTCCCATTTTCACGTAAGTCCTTGTATTTATTGGTCGGAACGGAAGGATTCGAACCTTCGACCCCTTGCACCCCATGCAAGTGCGCTACCAGGCTGCGCTACGCCCCGACATTTACTTATTTGCCTGTTCACACAAAGCTGTGTAAGTAAGATCAAAACTATAGCACAACCATAAAATAAAATGCAAGCCCCTGCTTTTTATTTTTTCAACAATATTTTCCCTTATCAATCGATCCTGCTTGACAATTTGCTGGCATGAATATTTCACACACCGTCTTCCGTCTCGAAAACAACACTGATCATTTCATAAGCAGTTGACAAAAATTCCCTGTCAGATCAAGACTTAAGCTAGTTGCTAATTTCTTATGCGCAAGGTTATCCACAGTTAAAGTGGATAAAAAGATATCCACATTCGTGTAAAAAAATTATTTTTTTGACTCACGAATAAAAAAATGAATTTTTTAATTTTTCGAAAAAATTTCAAACATCCAGAAAAGCAGCCTTTTTGTATGAAAAAACACACACTCCCATTTCTATCTTAACCTGCATCAATAATACCCAAGTAAATTACTCAAGTAACCTTAAAAAGATAATGGTTCCTACCCTTGCGGGAAAAAGTCGTGCCTATAATTAATCCACGTGCAATATTTTCCCTGTACCACCCGGTACATTGCACCCACCATCCTCTTACTCATTTACTTTATTTAGACTATCATGACTCAAGACGCTTCTTTACCTATGTTTGATCAACATGTTTACCCATTTGATGCGCGTGGCGTCTCTAAACGCTTTCGCCATGCGGCTATTTTTGGAGCCTTGTCTGCCCTGCGCCCTGGTGAGACAATGCGTTTTTGCAATGACCACGATCCCTTGCCGTTATTAGCACAAATTGATGACCACTTTGGCAATCGGGTTGCCATTTCATATGTAACCCGTGACCTCGGCGAGATCGTGATTGATTTCCAGATTCAAGGTTAATTTTCCAATCACTCATGACTGCACCCATTCAGGAAAACCGCTATCCCACTGCCTTAACCGTTGATGATTTCAGGCACAACCTGGCAGCCGTCAGACAAAAAATTACCCAAGCTTGCCATCGCGCTGGCAGGGATGCCAATACCGTGCGCCTGTTACCCGTTAGCAAAACGGTAGACAAGGCTCGCATTCAACTGGCGTATGATGCGGGATGCCGTTTTCTGGGTGAAAACAAAGTACAAGAAGCCTTTGACAAATGGCAGTCCCTGCCAGAACTAGGTGACTTGCAATGGTCTATCATTGGCCATTTGCAAACCAACAAGGCCAGGTTTGTGGCCAAATTCGCAGCAGAATTCCAGGCACTGGACAGTATCAGGCTTGCACAGGCCCTTGAACGCAGGTTGCAGGAAGAAGGCCGTTCAATTGATGTTTTTATACAGATCAATACGTCTGGTGAAGCCAGCAAATACGGCCTCCCACCGGAAGAAACCGCTTCTTTTATTCAATCTATTGCCGCTTTTGATTGTCTGAAGGTTAAAGGCTTCATGACGCTGGCCTGCTTATCGGATGATGAGCAGCGGGTACGCGGCTGTTTTCGCCTGTTGCGCAACCTGCGTGACCGCTTGCAGCAAGACGTCCCCGCCAATATACAGCTACATGAGTTGTCCATGGGCATGTCGGGCGATTATGAAATGGCAATTGAAGAAGGTGCCACGGTAGTTCGCGTTGGACAAGCCATTTTTGGGACCCGTGCCCTGCCAGACAGTTACTATTGGCCCACCACCCCATAAACGTCTCCCTTATTTTTCTGGCATAAACAACAGAACGTTTTGTTTGTGAAATTCATCTAATGCAGGTATAACAAGGAATAAAGCGCCTTCAGGAGGCCGTTATGCCACTAGCCATGCCACGCACATCCTCTATACAATCAGATAACGATCTGGTTGTTCAAATTATTGCAGGCAATACTCCTGCCTTTGAAATTCTCATGCGAAGGTATAATCCGCCCCTGTTTCGGGTTGCCCGCAGTATTCTAAAACAAAATGCCGATGCTGAAGATGCCCTGCAGGAAGCGCACCTCCATGCTTTTTTGCATCTGGCCACTTTTCGGGCAAGACACCTCATGAAAGAAGCCCTGTCACAAGAAATAGAAACCGCTTATGGCGATGTGTTTGCTTTTGATGGTGAGCGTTGCGACAGAATAGTAGCCTCGGTCATGGCGCGACTACCGTAACGTCAACCCTGTTAATTTACACCCGAACTATTTTTTCTTTCAAGATTTTATCCACGACCGGAAATGCTTTTTAAAGCAACCAGGGGTATGCCTTTATTGGCCTCTCCTTTCAAAGGTTACTGAAAACGACTCATCAGGCAAAACAATGTCCACCACATTTTCAGATAAAAGCAGAGCAGGGTAAAAACCGGCCGCAAGGATAATAATTTCTTGTTCATGGCTTTTCTCCTGATAGTAAAATAGCCAAATACCCCCATATTTGGGGATATCTGACTATTAGATGCAGGAAAAAGCACTAGCGTTTCAAAACATGCCGTTTTGGGTATTTAATAAGCAATAAAGAAGTAAATACCACCCGCTTCTTTTGCAGCGGGGTTTTCTGTCCAGATTTTCCAAAGCAGCCCCGGCTCTTTGGCAATAGATTCGGCTAGTGCTTTCATGCCGGCAGTCATATCCTGCCCCCAGGGATCCTCAAAAGGGAAATCAACTTGTAAAATAATGGCCATATCAGCTCCCAAAAATCTTTCAATTAAGGTCAAAGCCATGATATATCCAAATCCAGAGCCATGCCTTGCCCCATAACAGCAAAAATCCAATACATTTAATCTATTGATATCATTCATGTTTTCTGATTAAATATTTCACTAGAATTCAAAAAAATGCACGCGCATGCAAGACCTATACAATAAAACACCTATAAAAGGTCAATATGCCAGCATCACATCGGCACCCTTTTATATTGTTGTAAACACGAAAAAGGAAGTACCATGCAAAAAACATATCATTTTGAACCCAAGGTCATCAAGCAATTCCTGCTCACTTCTACCCTTGCTTTTGGACTATATACAGGCACACAGAATATGGTGCTAGCCCAGGTACAACCACAAACCTACAACCAGTCAACCCAATATATTACGGGTGGTTTTGGTAACAGCGAACAAAATGAAATGAAGGCACAATACAATAATTACAATGTGCATTTAACGTTTGCCGCCCAAGAAGGAGCCTATCTGGGTGATGTACATGTTGTCATTACCAACCAGGAAAACCATACGGTATTTGAAGACATCAATTCCGGCCCCCTGCTGTATATCAAGCTGCCAGACGGCACCTATAACCTGAAAGCAAGCTATAACAACCAAACTCAAAGTAGCACTTTCAGCCTGAAAGGAAATGCCCGGGTCAGCAATGTATTTCGCTGGAATGTCGCCGGTTAAGGGTAAGCATCAAGCCGGATTTTTTGCTTTACAAGGGAAATCACCCAACATCAACCACCATCAACACCAATATTTCACAGGCATCCGGCTTTTTAAGGCTGGATGCCTTGTTTTTGGGTCGCTATTTTATGACGGTTCTGAAATAACAGGATAAAATTAACTCTTTGTAATCGAATCTCTCAGACGGGCTATATATCAATGGCAAATTTATCAAAAATTACATGCATAGAAGACTTGCGACGCATTGCCAAAATCAAAGTTCCCAAAATGTTCTATGATTACTGCGACTCAGGTTCCTGGACAGAGTCCACCTATCGCAGCAATGAAAGCGATTTTCAGAAAATAAAATTCCGCCAGCGCGTTGCCGTCAATATGGAAGGCCGCAGCCTGAAAACCAAAATGATTGGCATTAATACATCTATGCCCGTAGCCATTGCACCCACCGGCTTAACCGGCATGCAACGTGCCGATGGCGAGATCCTGGCGGCCAAGGCGGCTGAACGATTCGGCATTCCCTTCACACTTTCAACCATGAGTATTTGCTCTATTGAAGATGTGGCCGCCCATACCTCTGCTCCCTTCTGGTTTCAACTGTATGTCATGCGTGACAAAGACTATATTGAGCGCCTTATTGAGCGGGCAAAAGCAGCCAATTGTTCTGCCCTTATGCTAACGCTAGACCTGCAGGTATTGGGCCAACGCCATAAAGATATCAAGAACGGTTTATCCACACCACCCAAACCCACCTTGCTGAATTTAGTGAATCTGGCCCTCAAACCAGAGTGGTGCTGGCATATGCTACAAACCAAACGACGCACGTTTGGCAATATTGTAGGTCATGCAAAAGGCGTGGGTGACATGTCCTCTCTGGCCTCCTGGACGGCCGAACAATTTGATCCCACCCTAAGCTGGGACGATGTAGAATGGATTAAAAAGAAATGGGGTGGCAAGCTGATTATCAAAGGCATCATGGACAAGGAAGATGCCTTGCATGCCGCCAATTGCGGCGCTGACTCAATTGTGGTTTCAAACCATGGCGGACGCCAGCTTGATGGTGCCCCCTCTTCCATTGCCGCCCTACCCGATATTGTGGAAGCCGTTAACAAACAGGGCAGCCAAACAGAGGTCTGGATGGATGGCGGTATCCGTTCGGGGCAAGATGTGTTGCGGGCTATTGCCCTGGGTGCCAAAGGCACCTTAATTGGCCGATCTTTTCTGTACGGTTTGGGTGCGTATGGACTTGATGGCGTTACCCGCTCGCTGGAACTTATTGCCAATGAACTGGATATCAGTATGGCATTTTGCGGTCATACCAATATCAATAATGTAAACAAGGACATTTTGATTATGGATCGTTAAGCAGCACTTCGTAAGTTTTACATAAAAAAAACGGGTATGATCCCGTTTTTTTATGTCTTTACAAATTTAGGCCTGACTTTTAAGCAAGTTGTTGAACATACTCACGATATCGCCCAACTCAGTGCGCAGCGACTGAAGCTCTGAGCCTGAAAGACGGACGGCAGCATCCTGATCATGCGGAATATCACGCACATCACCCAGACGATTACGCGCCCCATTAATGGTAAAACCCTGTTCATATAACAAATCGCGGATTTTGCGAATTAACAGTACCTCATGGTGCTGGTAATAGCGACGGTTGCCACGTCTTTTAACAGGATTCAATTGGGTGAACTCTTGTTCCCAATAGCGTAAAACATGTGGTTTTACCAAGCATAATTCGGATACTTCACCAATGGTGAAGTATCGTTTTGCCGGAATAGGCGGCAATATCGTCGAAGTGGTATTGGCTTTTTGATTCATCGCTAGATTGTAAACCCAAATGATCTTTTATGGAATACACCTTAATCCTGAAGTGCATATTCAGAATTTGTATCGTATGCGTCACCCTGCTCGACAATCGCCTTCAGCTTTTGACTTGCATGGAAAGTCACCACACGGCGTGCCGCAATCGGGATTACTTCGCCTGTTTTGGGGTTGCGTCCGGGACGGGCCGGTTTATCGCGCACCTGAAAGTTACCAAAACCGGACAATTTTACGGGTTCACCCTTTGCCAGGGATTCGCGAATCTCTTCAAAAAAAGTATCTACAATGTCTTTGGCTTCTCGCTTGTTCAGCCCAACACGATCAAATAACATTTCGGCCAACTCAGCCTTGGTGAGGGTAGTATTTTCTTCTGCCATTTTAATTTTGCCTTAGCGTTGACGCACATTATGTGCATTGACCAAAACATTCAGAACAGATGCCATGCATTGTTCAACCCGTGTTTCTTCCAGTGTTGCCTGCGGATCCTGAAGCACAAAACGGAACGCCAGACTACGCTCGGCAGATTCAGATTTAACGTCACGCCAGACATCAAACAAAGAAATTTCCTTAATAATATCAAGTTCTTGCAATTCTTTCCGGTGTAAATCCAGTGTATCCAAAATTGCCTGAACAGGTAAAGCCACCGGTGCCCAAATAGCCAGGTCCCGGATAACCAGCGGTTGGCGAGACAAATTATTGACTTCCGGCAAGGCAACATGAGTAAGCGCATCGACAGCGACCTCAAAGACCACCGGCGCATGCACAAGCTCGTTGTCCTGTGCCCACTGGGGATGCAATTCACCGATAAATCCAATCTGCTTGCCATCCAGTAAAATGGCAGCACTGCGGCCTGGGTGCAAGGCTGGATGCGATTGTGCCACAAACCTTAACAGGTTTGATTTTTTGCCAAACAGGTTTTCAACATCATTTTTGACATCAAAAAAATCAACCTGACGAACCGGCTCTGCCCATTGTTCTGAAACGGCTGGCCCCCAGGCAGCACCTGCCAGATGCAAGGGCTGATTAATATTCGCGACAGTGAGATCGCCATCTTTAACCGATGCATCCCGACTAAACACGCGACCCAGTTCAAATACCCGCACACGGCTTTGTTTATGCTTGGCATTATGACAAATATTGGCAATTAAACCACCAATCAGGCCAGAGCGCATTACTGCCAGCTGACTGGCGATCGGGTTAAGCAACTTGATGGGATTTTGATTACCCATATAATTACTTTCCCAATTTGTTTCTACAAAACTGAAGTTAACCACTTCCTGATAGTCAAGATCGGCCATGACATAACGCATGTCGTGCTCGCTACGCCGGGTTTCATTGCTTGGCAACATAGCTGCCAGGGCTTTGGGTGGATTATCAGGAATCCGCTCGAAACCATAAATACGGGCAACCTCTTCAATCAGGTCTTCTTCAATTTCAATATCAAAACGGTATGAAGGCGGGGTTACCGTGAACACGTCACCATCAAAGGTGTGAGGTAATTGCAACTGTGTAAAGATTTTTTCAATTTCTACGGTATCAACATTAATACCCAGAATTTTACGGCAACGGGCAACACGCATGGAGACCGGATTACGCTGTGGCAGATTAATGACTTGATCGTCAACCGGACCGGCCTGACCACCACATATATCAAGAATAAGACGAGAAATATACGCCAAGTGCTCAACCACGTTCTGGAAGTCTACGCCGCGCTCAAAACGGTGGCTGGCCTCTGAACTGAATTTGAAACGACGGCTGCGTCCGGCAATGGCTTCCGGAAACCAGAAAGCTGATTCAACGAAGATATCGGTGGTTTCCAGGCTAACCGCAGTGGCATCCCCCCCCATCATGCCGGCCAGGCTTTCAATGGTCTCACCAGCGGCAATAATACCCACTTCTTCATCTAGCTCAACCGTTTGACCATTAAGCAGCTTGAGTGATTCACCTTTTTTGGCCCAGCGAACCACCAGGTCACTGTTGATTTTGTTGAGGTCAAAAACGTGAGTCGGACGACCCAGTTCAAGCATGACGTAGTTGGAAATATCCACCAATACGGAAACCGAACGCTGACCAGCCCTTTCAAGGCGGGATTTCATCCAGGCAGGTGTTGGTGCTTTGGCATTGACACCCTTAATGACACGACCGGCAAAACGGCCGCATAAATCGGGAGCCTGCACATTGACACCCAACCTGTCGTCAAGTGAAACTGCAACAGGAGAAAAATCAAATGCTTTAATAGGCGCACCGGTCAGTGCACTAACCTCACGGGCAACCCCATGCAAGGAAAGGCAATCGGCACGATTAGGCGTTAACTTGATTTCAAAAACGGTGTCATCAAGATCCAGGGTCTGGCGAATGTCTTGGCCAACCAGTGCAGATGCTTCCAGCTCCAGCAAACCATCATGATCTTGGGACAACCCCAGTTCACGCGCAGAACACAGCATGCCGAAAGACACTTCACCACGCAATTTGCCTTTGCTGATTTTGAAATCGCCCGGCAACACCGCCCCTATTTTAGCCAGAGGCACTTTAATGCCCTTGGCCGCATTTGGCGCACCACAAACAATCTGCAACAGCTCGCCAGAGCCGTCATCAACCTGACAAATACGCAGTTTGTCGGCATTGGGATGGGGCGCAATTTCAACGATCTGGGCAACTACCACGCCCGTAAAGGGCGGCGCAACCGGTGCGGTGTCTTCAATCTCTAGACCAGCCATCGTCAGGCGATGGGACAATTCTTCTGTGTTAATGGCCGGATTAACCAAGGATCTAAGCCAGGATTCTGGAAATAACATAATAATTCGTTTCTTTGCAATGGATTGGATGACTGCCTGAACTGCAGGCCAACTTAGCGGTTGAACTGGCGCAGGAACCGGAGATCACCTTCATAAAACTGGCGCAGGTCGTTAACACCATAACGCAACATGGTAAGACGCTCGATGCCAGAACCAAAAGCGAAGCCAATATATTTCTCGGGATCCAGTCCGTAATTTTTAACCACGGTAGGATGCACCTGTCCCGAGCCGGAAATTTCCAGCCAGCGCCCTTGATTGGGCCCGGAAGTGAACATCATGTCGATTTCGGCAGAAGGCTCGGTGAATGGAAAGAATGAAGGACGGAAACGCACGCACAAGTCTTCGGTTTCAAAAAACGCACGCAGAAAATTGGTATACACCCCTTTCAGGTCGGCAAAAGAAATATCTTCGGCAATCCACAACCCTTCTACCTGATGGAACATGGGAGAGTGTGTGGCATCGCTATCGACACGATAAGTGCGACCTGGTGCAATCACTTTAATGGGGGGTTTATGCATGCGGGCATAACGCACCTGCATGGGACTGGTATGGGTGCGCAATAACAGGGGTAAGCCGCCCGCATCGTCCATGTCGACGTAGAACGTATCTTGCATTGAACGTGCAGGATGGTTCTCGGGGTTATTCAGCGCAGTGAAATTGGTCCAGTCATTTTCAATTTCGGGGCCATCGGCCACATCAAAACCAATTGAGCGGAAAATTTCCTCAATTCGCTGCCAGGTCTGGATAACGGGATGAATACCCCCTTTGGAACGTCCCCTGCCTGGCAGGCTGACATCAATGGTTTCGGCAGCCAAACGTTTATTCAGCTCGGCTTTGGCAAACTCATCACGACGCTCGTTCAGCAGGGATTCTATTTGTTGCTTGGCCTGGTTGATACGGGCACCTTCTGCTCGTTTCTGATCGGGCGCCAACTGTGCCAGACCTTTCATCAAGCCAGTGATTACACCGCTTTTACCTAAAAATTTAGCTTTCTCATTTTCCAGGGCAGCTGCATCGGCCGCTTCTGCGAATTTTTCCTGGGCTTGGCTTATAAGTTCATCGAGCGACTGTGTCATGAAATTACCATTCGTTAAAAAAACAAACGGGACCCATATTGAGCCCCGCCTGTTGGGTACAGCAATTAATTTACAACTGTTGGATCTTAGGCTTCCAGGGCTGATTTAGCTTGATTAACAACAGCGGCAAAACCGGCCTTGTCATTAACAGCCATGTCGGCCAGAACTTTACGATCCAATTCGATTGCGGCTTTTTTAAGGCCAGCAATAAAGACACTGTATGTAACGCCATGTTCACGAACAGCAGCGTTAATACGAGTAATCCAAAGTGCACGGAATGTGCGTTTTTTATTGCGACGGTCACGGTAAGCATACTGACCGGCTTTCATCACTGCCTGTTTGGCAATGCGGAATACATTACCGCGGCGGCCACGATAGCCCTTAGCTGCAGCAATAACTTTTTTGTGACGTGCACGTGCGGTAACACCGCGTTTTACGCGAGGCATATTATTCTCCTATCAAGCGAAAGGCAACATTGCCTTGACTGAAGCCACGTCTGAATCGTGAACTGCAGTAGAACCACGCAATTGGCGTTTGTTCTTGGTTGTTTTTTTGGTCAGAATGTGACGTTTGAACGCCTGACCACGCTTGATAGATCCACTGGCGCGAACCTTAAAGCGCTTGGAAGCGCCTTTTTTGGTTTTCATTTTTGGCATGATATAACCCAATAATGCTGATTAAAGGTGCCCAACCAAGCGCCGGAACTTGCAAAACCCTAATCAATTTTCATGCAAGACATCGTTCGAATTTACCCTGTAAAAGTAACTGATAAACAAAACACCTAAGGTTTTCCCCATGGGGTTGCCACAGGCTTGTTTACAAAACTCACAAAGCAGACCTAAGAGGTTGCAGGAAACCATTGATTATACGATGATTTTTGCCTTACTGTCTAATAAAAATCAAAAATAAGCCCGATTGTGTAGGCAAAATATCCACGCCGGCGTTTTTCCCGGCTTTAAAACGTTTTACCCAGCCCCCATTTAAGTATTGTTAAGACGGTTGTGAGAATAATTGTTTCGGATAGATCAATCCATTTGCTGACGATAACTGATGGCCTCTGAAAGCGAGGCAATATCAATATCATTTTCACCTGACATATCGGCAATTGTACGGGCTACCCGTAATACCCGATGCATGACCCTAACAGACCAGCTAAACCGCTGACAGACCTGCTGGATAAGCTTGTTGCAGACACTATCCAGCTGGCAATATTGGCTAATATCAGCAGCATCAAGGTGTGCATTCATCTTACCTTGCCGCACCTGCTGAATATTCCGGCAAAGCGCCACCCTTTCTTTGACAAGCACTGAAGGCTCTGCTGATGGCGCGGTTTCCCAGTCTCCCCGAAATGGATGCACCGTAATTTGCATATCAATCCGGTCCAGCAAAGGCCCCGACAACTTACCCTGGTAACGGTTGATTTTTTCAGGGGTGCATACGCAAGGTTTGCTGGCATGCCCCAGATATCCGCAAGGGCAAGGGTTCATGGCGGAAATCAATTGAAATTGTGCCGGATACACCACCGAACGGCTGGAACGGGTGATGCAAATCTCCCCTTTTTCCATTGGCTCTCGCAAGGATTCCAATGCTTTTCTATCAAATTCCGGCAATTCATCAAGGAATAGAACCCCATGATGGGCCATGCTGATTTCACCGGGCTTTGGCTGTGCCCCACCCCCAATCAGGGAAACCACTGAGGCAGAATGATGGGGAGACCTGAATGGCCTTTGCATGGACATGACCGCTTCACGCTGCGACAGGCTTTGCACCGCAGTTACCTCTAGCAGTTGCTCACTGGAAAGCTTTGGCAGCAGACCGGGTAAACGTTGCGCCAACATGCTTTTACCCACCCCCGGCGAGCCCGACATGAGAAGCCCATGACCTCCCGAAGCTGCAATCTCAAGTGCACGACAGGCAATTGGCTGCCCCTTGACATCAGACAAGCAGGGATAAACCGTTTTCTCATCACTGATGATTGCCCCGGCGGTTTCATACTTGGGGTTTGCAGTACCCGCCAGAAAATCGGCCACCTCTTTCAGAGTACTGGCCCCTAACACATTCAAGCCCTGAATATGTGCCGCAACCACGGCATTCTCTTTAGGCAAGACAAGTATGGCACCCTTGATTTTTTGCCGATACACCGACAGCCCGATGACTAACGGCGCGGCTACCGGGATTAACGCCCCCGTTAATGAAAGCTCTCCAGCAAAAACCGTTTTGGACAGCAAAGCAACGGCCTGTTCGGCAGGCATGATAATTTGCCCACTGGCCAGCAAAACACCCAAGGCAATGGGTAAGTCAAACCTGCCCGAGTCTTTGGGCAGATCGGCAGGGGACAAATTGGCTGTAAGACGACCGGCCGGAAACTGATAACCACAACTGGACAGGGCCGAACGCACCCGCTCACGACTTTCTTTTACGCCCGTACCCGGCAAACCCACAATATTAAAAGCAGGCAAACCCGACGCAACATGAACCTCGACACGCACTTCAGGGGCATGCATGCCCGCAATGGCACAGCTTTTTAATACCGCTAACGTCATAAATACTCCCACAACAGCGCTATATTATGTGGCCAGCAGACATTAAAAAAGGCCCTATGGGGCCTTTTTATCAATCGTTGAAAACACGATTACCAGTTCTTTTCTTCAATCACCTTAACTTGGGCTTCCAGGGCATCGATGCGTTGACGCAACTTGTCAACCATGGCCACCTGAATATCAAACTCCTCTCGGGTAACCAGGTCTAACTTGGAGAAACCTTGCGACATGAATGCCTTCACATTTTTTTCAATATCGGCAGCTGGACTTTTTGCAATTAGTTCCTGCATGTTTTTCTGAAATTCTTCAAAAATTTGATTACCGCTTTTCATGGTACACCCTTAAGCAAAAATATAAATATGTATAGTGAGATTGGTCATTATAGATAAGAATAAACCGACTCAGTTTAATAAACCAATCTTTTTTCAGATAAAGCCAAAGCAAAAGCAGTTCATAAAAAAAACGGGCATCTATGATTGAAATGCCCGTTTTGATCTACCGCTGACTGGTCTTGATTACTGAGCGGGTTTAACTTCTTCCTTAACCGCATCAGCTGCTGTGCTGTCTGCGCCAGAGGGCGATTCCATGAGATTGGAAGTAGCTTCTTTGACTGAGTTGAGCGCGTTAGAAGTGGTTTCAGAAATTTGCTCAGCGATTGCATCCACCTTTTCTTCGGCGCTAACAGCAGCTTCCTTGACAGACTCAACCACACTCTCAGTTACTGTCTTGGCTTCACCTTCAGAACTTGCTGCCTCTTCCTTGGCGGACTCTACAACACTTTCAGTAGTGGCCTCAGTTTTTTCTTCAACGCTCACCGTTTCTTCCTTCACAGACTCAACCACGGTTTCAGTGGTTGCCTTAACTTCTTGCTCAGCATTTGCCACTTCTTCCTTGACAGACTCAACAACGTTTTCGCTGCTTGCCTTGGCCTCTTGCTCGGCCACCTTGGTAGCATCAGCTATGCCTTCAGCAGTTGCCGCTTCATCTTTTTTCAGATTTTCTGTTGCTGACTTAACAGTTTCAACCACACTGTCAGTGGTTTTCTTTATTGCCTCTCCGGCAGTTTCAGTCGCTGCCTTGACCGCATCCGCTGCCTGCTGTCCGGCTTCTTTGGCTGAATCAATAGCGATATTAGTAGCCTCTGTCACTTTGTTGGCCACTTGATCCGCTTCTGTTTTTGACTCCTGATCACACCCAGCCAACACAAATGCTGAGGAAAATACCGCCAGCATACTTAATTTTGACAAAGAATATTTCATACATGCTCCTAAAAAAATAAATATCCAACAGTATCGACCAACATCAAAGAAAAAACAATGATTCCACTCTATGTCATTTCATTTAGTGATGTTTTTTTTGACTCATTGACCATTATTGACTAATTCATCCCTAGTTTAAGGCATTTGCACCATGATGAATCATGAATTGCACCAAAAAACAACCTAACGGGCCAATTTCATCCTTATTTATTGGCATGGTTTTTGCTTAATAACTGCTGAACGGATATTTCATCATTTTGGAATATCAAATTTTCACCCGTGATGGAGACTATCGTGAAATTGCTAACCGCCATTATCAAACCTTTCAAGCTGGATGACGTACGCACCGCCTTGGCAGATATCGGCATTCAAGGAATGACTATTACCGAAGTAAAAGGCTTTGGACGCCAGAAAGGCCATACCGAACTATATCGGGGAGCTGAATATATTATTGATTTTCTTCCCAAAATAAAACTTGAAACTGCCCTCCCAGACTCAATGATCGACCAGGCTATTGAAATCATTTGCCAGGCCGGCACGACAGGAAAAATAGGAGACGGAAAAATTTTCATCACCGATCTCGAACAGGTTATCCGCATTCGCACTGGCGAGTCTGGTGAGGCCGCACTCTAAATTAATATTTGTCAATGCAAACAATAACTTGAAGTCAATGACAACCCCTTATAGTTTTTAAAGGATTTCATCATGGATAAAGCCGATCTCGTCTGGGTCAGCATTTCTACAATACTGGTTCTATTAATGGTTATTCCTGGCCTGGCCATGTTTTATGGCGGACTGGTGCGCAGCAAAAATATTCTGTCTGTCATGAGTCAGGTTCTGGTGACCTTTGCCCTTGCCATTATCCTGTGGTTTGCCTATGGTTATTCATTGGCATTTACCGATGGTAATGCATTTTTTGGTAGTTTCAGCCGCTTGTTTTTCTCTGGCATGTATGACATAGGCAATGACACCTTTGCGTTGAGTGGCAGCATTCCCGAACTGACCTTCGCCTCCTTCCAGGCTACTTTTGCCGGTATTACCTGCGCGCTTATTATTGGTGGCTTTGCCGAAAGGATCAAGTTTTCCGCAGTCTTGATTTTCATGGCCATCTGGCTGACATTTTCCTATATCCCCGTCGCCCACATGATCTGGTCATCCACCGGTCTGCTTACCGGCGCAGCCTTGGACTTTGCCGGTGGTACCGTGGTGCATATCAACGCCGGTGTAGCCGCGCTGGTTGCCGCCTATATGGTTGGCCCTCGTGTGGGTTATGGTAAAGAAGCCATGCAGCCCCATAATTTAACCATGACCATGACAGGCGCTGCCCTGCTATGGGTGGGTTGGTTCGGCTTCAATGCGGGCTCTGCCTTAGGCGCCAATACTCAAGCAGCCCTGGCATTCTTCAATACCTTACTGGCTACTTCCGCCGCCATTATTGCCTGGGTACTGGCCGAATGGAAAATGAAAGGAAACCCTTCTTTGCTGGGTGCCGCATCCGGTGCCGTCGCCGGTCTGGTTGGCATTACGCCTGCCGCAGGCCTGGTTGGCCCGGTAGGTGCCCTGATCATCGGTTTTGTGACCAGCCTGTTCTGCTTATGGGGGGTTAATGGCCTGAAGCGCCTTCTTAATGTCGATGACTCCCTGGATGTATTTGGCATCCATGGTGTAGGCGGCATTATAGGTGGCTTGCTTACCGGTATTTTCAATGCAAAACCCCTGGGTGGCCCAGGCCTTGAAACCTTAAGTGAAATTCCTTACCAAGTATGGCTCCAACTTGAAGGCATGCTAATCACGGCGGTATGGTGTGCGGTTGTAACCTTCATTGCCCTGAAAATTGCCGGCCTGTTAACAGGCGGGATCAGGGTTGAAAAAGATGCCGAACGGCAAGGCCTTGATATCACCCATCATGGAGAACGAGGATATCATTTCTAAATAGTTTAAACCCACTCTCATTTGCGCCATTCATTGAACGAATGAATGGCGTTTTTTTTGATCCAATTTGATTAATCACAAGGATTTAATCGCAAAACTCCAAAAGCGAACCATTTATTGATATGAATCAAGGAAGACATTCAAATAAAAGGCAATATACACAAATTGATTGAAATCATTAAAGATGCATATAAAATATATCTTATTGATATCGCCTTATACTGTAAAGCATGACACAAAACCTTGATCCCCTTCTTATTAAAAATCGCAAACTGCTTCCCATCGTTCAAGGCGGGATGGGCGTTGGTATTTCTGCCAACAAACTGGCAAGTGCCGTTGCCCGCGAAAATGCCATTGGCACTATTGCCAGCATCGATTTACGTCACCTGCATCCGGATCTTTTAGCAAAATCAAAAGAAATCCCCGTGCAAGAAAACTACGACAAGCTTAATCGTATTGCCCTTGATCGAGAAATCAAGGCAGCCAAGGCCCAAACCAATGGTCAAGGCATGATTGCCGTTAACGTCATGAAAGCGGTATCCGACTACTCTGCCCTTATTACCCAAGCATGCGAATCCGGTGCTGACGCCATCGTCATGGGTGCCGGCCTTCCCCTTGAATTACCTGATCTGGCGGCCGATCACCCCGATATAGCCCTGTTTCCAATCCTGTCAGAGTCGCGTGGCATCAATATCGTGCTGAAACGCTGGATGAAAAAAAACCGCCTGCCCGATGCCATCATTATCGAGCATCCCAACCACGCTGGCGGCCATCTGGGCTCTACCAACATGACTGATCTCAACAACGACCGCTTCAGTTTCAGAAGGGTGCTTGAAGAAACCTCACAGGTTTTCAAACAATTAGGGCTTGAAAACGAAAAAATTCCGCTTATTCTTGCTGGTGGCATGGCCAACTTCAAGAAAATCCAAACGGCCCTTAAAGATTGGGGGGCCAACGCTGTTCAAATTGGTACCGCCTTTGCCGTTACCCAGGAAGGCGATGCCCATATCAACTTCAAGAAAACGCTTTCCGAAGCCAAGGAAGAAGATATTGTTGAGTTCATGTCGGTCGCGGGCTTACCTGCCCGTGGCGTCCTTACACCTTTCCTGAAAAAATACCTGAATAACGAACAAAAATTGCAGGACAATGCCAAAGCCGATCCTCGCCGTTGCGTACAAAGCATGAACTGCCTTAGTGTATGCGGGCTGCGCGATGGTATCAGTAAAATTGGCCAGTTCTGTATAGACCAGCGTCTTTCAGATGCCTACAATGGCGATGTCCGTAAAGGTCTTTTCTTTCGCAGCAAAGATCCCCTACCATTTGGCGACCAGATCCGTACCGTTTATGAAACTATTCAGTATTTCATAACAGGGCAGAAACCCGTTATGCCTGGCTAAACCAATTTATCTAACCGGCTCAGACCGGCCCTTCCTTCCTCAGTGTTCAACATTCAGACCGGTTTATAACCGGTCTTTTTTTATCTTCTGAAAACAGGGTTTTGCCAGAATGCACTATATAGGTGCAAGGCTCCGTTTAAATACCCAGCACATCCAGATCAATGTATTCGGCATGATTAAGTGACGTGGCAATTTTGCTTCTTAGGGCATTGGTATGAGACGTTCGCACTATTTTCTTTACATCAAGCAATTGTTGCGGATGCATTGAGAACTCGGTAAGACCCAAACCAAGCAACAAGCGCGTATAACGGGATTCACCTGCCATTTCACCACACACAGCCACTGCTTTACCTGCACGCTCTCCTGCCTGTATGGTTTGGGAGATCAGGCGTAAAACAGCCGGATGCAAAGGATCATACAAATCAGACACTTCGTTATCAACCCGGTCGATAGCCAGCGTGTACTGGATAAGGTCATTGGTACCGATTGAAACGAAATCAAGATGCCTCAGGAACGGTTCTATGGCAATGGCAATGGCCGGTATTTCAACCATGGCACCCAGTTCAATATTATCGGCATAAGCATGGCCTTGTTCTGCAAGCTGGTTTTTGGCAAATTCAAGTGCCTGTTTAACCGAATGCAACTCATGCAGATGGGACAGCATGGGAATCAAAATTCTTAACTTCCCGTGAACCGAAGCCCGGAGCAAGGCCCTTAATTGAGTCTGGAACATTTCAGGACGAGACAAACAATACCTGACCGCCCGTAAACCTAATGCGGGATTCACAGCTACCGTGGCTTCACCATCAAGGGTTTTATCTGAGCCGATATCTAGCGTACGAATAGTGACGGGTTTGCCCTTCATGGTTTTCAGAACATACGAATAGGCTTCGTATTGTTCTTCTTCATCAGGCAAATTTTCCCGCCCCATAAACAGGAACTCGCTACGAAACAGGCCAATGCCATCAGCCCCCAGGTTCATTACTTCATCAGCTTCATGTGGTAACTCTATATTCGCTTCGAGTTTGATTTTCTTACCATCAAGCGTGATGGCAGGTTCATCTTTATGAATAATCAATTCGGCGCGCTCACGAATATACGCATCCTGTTTCTTCTGGTATTCGGACAGGATAAGCATGGACGGATTGACAATGACAATGCCTGTCTCCCCATCGACAATCAACATATCTTTATCCCGAACCAGGCTGCGTATATTACCCAACCCCACGACGGCAGGGACATTTATGCTACGGGCAACAATCGCGGTATGCGAAGTCGCACCACCCAAATCGGTTACAAAAGCGGCAAAACGGGCCCCACGTAATTTAAGCATATCGGCCGGAGAAATATCATGCGCCACAACGATGGAAGAATTGATATCCATGTCGAATGACATATCGGGCAACAGGGCTGATCCCATCCCTGACAAAACCCGCAACACCCTTTCTATGACCTGATTGACATCAGCGACACGCTCACGGATGTATTCATCTTCCATGACTGAGAATTGATCTGCCAGCAATTGCCCCTGGGTACTTAAAGCCCATTCGGCATTATATTGGCGACTGGCAATGATTTCACGGGTTTGCTCTGACAGCATGGGATCAGAAACCAACAGGCGGTGAACATTCAGCAAAGGAGCCAGTTCTTTGGGTGCATCAGCCGGCAGGTTTTTGATAATATGCTGCAGATCTTTGTAAACCGTTTCAAGTGCAGCATCAAGACGAGCACATTCCTGTGGGACATCTTCGGTGGCAATGCGATAGTGAGCGACCTCTAGCGTGGCCGCACCCATAATAACCGCACGACCAATAGCAACCCCCCGGGCCACACCCTTGCCACGCATTAACAGAACGGCGGTTGAAGGGTGGATATCCTTTGACTCTCTCATGTACTGGCCCAATGTTAGTGTTTACTCTGGCTCACCAAATTTGCCATTGAACAAGGCTTCAATTTGCTGCAGCGCATCAGGGGCGTCATCACCCATTGCTTCTAGCGTGACAGCCGAGCCCTTTCCTGCCGCCAGCATCATGACACCCATGATGCTTTTTGCATTTACCCGCTGCGAAGCACGACTGATAAATATTTCACTGCTAAACGAACTTGCCAGCTGCGTTAATTTGGCGGCAGCCCTGGCATGCAGCCCCAATTTGTTGCTAATAATAATATCTACGGAAGCCATAATTAATCTTATACGTTAATAACCGGAATTTATTGATCCTTGGCAAGATCAATGCATTTCATGCCTTTTTTCCCACCCTCGAAAACGGACTCGCATAATTCTTCCAGGGGCTTATCACGGTAACGGATAGCATTTAAAATCATGCACGCATTGGTACCTGAAAGAATATGTGCCTTGACGCCGGTGTCTTGTAAAATCTGCACTGCCCTTGCACCAATATTGGCGGGCGTTGCACCGCCCAAATCAGCCAAAACCAATACAGCATTATTATTGCCTGTCATATTTCTTAATTGACCGGTAATTTCACTGACCTTTTGGTCCGGATCCACATCGGGTTCAATATCAAAAAAAACAAAGTTTTCTACATTCCCATAGACATGGTTTGCACAATCATGCAAGGCAGATGCTAAAGGAACATGCGCAATTATTGCAATCGCAGTCATAAAACAACCTCAAGCGGGTAAAACAGCTTTTTCAAGCGCTTGGGCAAAGTGTTCTGCCACATCAAAACCGGTTTGCTCTGTAATCTCTACAAAGCAGGTCGGGCTGGTCACATTGATTTCAGTCACGTAATCACCGATTACATCAAGTCCTACCAGCAACAAACCCCTTTGTCTTAAGACAGGCGCAATAGTTTGCGCAATATGCAGGTCACGTTCGGTTAGTTTTTGGGCCACACCACGTCCGCCCGCAGCAAGGTTACCCCTGGTTTCACCTGCCAGCGGAATTCGTGCAAGCGCATAAGGCACCGGCGCACCGTCAATAAGCAGGATACGCTTGTCACCATTGGTAATTTCAGGAATAAAGCGCTGCGCCATAATGGTCCTGTGCCCTTCCTGCGTCAGCAACTCGAGGATCGCGTTTAAATTGGCCTCATTCTGGAGAACCCGGAAAACACCACTACCACCCATGCCATCAAGCGGCTTGACAACAATATCCTGGTGCTGGGCGTGAAACTGCCTGATTCGGGCCATATCACGGGTAACCAGGGTTGGTGCGGTAAATTCGGAAAATTCGGTAATCGACAATTTTTCAGGGTGGTTGCGGATCGCAGCACCTGAATTGAATACTTTAGCCCCTTGCTGCTCGGCATATTCAAGCAGATGAGTGGAATACACATACTCCATATCAAATGGAGGATCTTTGCGCATAATGGTTGCATCAAAATGCACCAATGGGAACTCATTATCTTCGGAGGTATAGGTCCACCAGGCATAACCATGCAAATTGGCATTTTCTTCAATTTGAATGGAACGCGAACGGACGAAAACCCGGCCTGTTTCAATAAACAGGTCACCCTGCAGGGCAACACTGATAGAATGACCGCGCTTTATCAAGGCACGCATCATGGCGACCGATGTATCTTTATATGCTTTTAACAAGGGTAATGGGTCTACGATGAATAATACGTGCATTGCTATACTTCCAAAGAAACTCCCGCCGGTTAAAGCGGGATATATTGAGTCATAAAAACTGAATGACCAGGTTTATTCAGCCTTGCCGCCCGCGGCTTTTTTGCGCGGCGCAAGCACCATTACCATTTGACGTCCTTCGAGCTTGGGCATGGCCTCAACCTGGACCGTATCGCCCAGATCTTCCCGAATTCGTTCTAACACGCGCATACCCAGTTCCTGGTGAGCCATTTCACGTCCGCGGAAACGAAGTGTTACCTTAGCTTTGTCACCATCGTCGATAAAGCGACGCACATTACGAAGCTTAACCTGGTAATCACCTTCGTCGGTGGCAGGACGGAATTTGACTTCCTTGACCTGAATCACTTTCTGCTTGGCCTTGGCTTCATGCAAACGCTTTTGCTCTTGGTATTTAAACTTGCCGTAATCCATCAAACGGCAAACAGGAGGCGATGCATTAGGCGCGATCTCGACGAGATCCACTTCTGCCTGTTCAGCCATGCGAATGGCTTCAAGTGTTTTCACAACGCCTAACTGTTCTCCATCAAGACCAATCAGACGAACTTCAGGAATGCGTATTTCAGCATTTGTACGGTGGGATTTTTCGGTTGCGATGTTAACAACTCCTTAAAAAGATAATAAATTACGCCTTGACATCCTGACGTAAAGCCACATCAGTGCGAAGACGCGCGATGAAATCATCGACAGATAGTACACCCAAATCAAGGTTGCCGCGACCACGGACGGCCACAGCGCTATTTTCCAGTTCTTTTTCGCCAACAACCAGGATATAAGGTACTTTCTGCATACTGTTTTCCCTAATTTTACGAGTGATTTTCTCATTGCGCAAATCGGCGGAAGCACGGAAGCCCTGCTTGCTTAAAACATCCACCACTTTGTTGGCATATTCGGAAAACACCTCGGAAATGGGGCATACAACCACTTGTTCGGGTGCCAGCCATGGTGGCAATGCACCCGCATAGTTTTCAATTAGCATGCCGATAAAGCGTTCTAGCGAGCCCAGAATAGCCCGGTGCACCATAACCGGTGCACGACGCTGATCAGATGCATCAACATATTCTGCACCCAGGCGTACCGGCATGGAAAAGTCTACCTGAACCGTACCACACTGCCAGTGACGGCCAATGGCATCCTTCAGGGTGTATTCAATTTTGGGGCCATAAAAAGCGCCTTCCCCGGGAGAAATTTCAAACTCGCAGCCAGAGCGACGCAGGCTTTCCATCAGCGCCTCTTCAGCCTTGTCCCAAATGGCATCATCACCAATACGCTTTTCAGGGCGTGTGGCAACTTTATACAACACATCGGTAAAGCCAAAATCACGATAAACCTTTTGCAGCAGCGCCGTAAAATTCGTACATTCACCTTGCAACTGGTCTTCGGTACAGAAAATGTGACCATCATCCTGGGTAAAGCCACGCACACGCATCATACCGTGCAAGGAACCAGAGGGTTCGTTGCGATGACACTGGCCAAACTCGCCATAGCGAATTGGCAACTCACGGTATGAATGCAATCCGGAATTATAAATTTGAACATGGCCAGGACAGTTCATTGGTTTAAGGCCATAAACCCGATTTTCGGATTCGGTCGTGAACATGTTCTCTTTATAGTTGTCCCAATGCCCGGTTTTTTTCCACAGGGACAAATCAAGAATTTGAGGTGCTTTTACTTCCTGATAGCCGTTATCAATGTAGACATTGCGCATATACTGTTCAACCTGTTGCCAGATTCTCCAGCCCTTAGGATGCCAGAAAACGAGTCCCGGACCTTCATCCTGAAAGTGGAACAGATCGAGTTCTTTGCCCAGTTTGCGATGATCACGCTTTTCAGCTTCATCAAGCATGTGCAAATATTGCGCCTGCTCATCTTTGTTAGCCCAGGCAGTACCATAAATACGCTGGAGCATTTCATTGTTGCTGTTGCCACGCCAGTAAGCACCGGCCACTTTCATCAGTTTAAAAACTTTAAGCTTACCAGTTGAAGGCACGTGAGGACCACGGCACAAGTCGATGAAATCACCTTCACGATACAGGCTGATGGGCTCGTTAGTCGGAATCGAGGCAATGATTTCAGCCTTGTAGTGTTCGCCCTGTTCCTTGAAAAAAGCGACTGCATCGTCACGCAGCCACTCCTCACGGGTAACTACTTCGTCTTTTTTGGCCAGTTCGTGCATTTTCTTTTCAATTTTCTGCAGATCTTCTGGTGTAAAAGCACGCTTGTAAGAAAAGTCGTAGTAAAAACCGTTATCGATAACTGGGCCAATAGTAACTTGTGCCTCGGGAAACAGCGATTTTACGGCATAGGCTAGCAAATGGGCAGTAGAGTGACGGATAAGATCCAGGCCTTCTGGATCTTTTGCGGTCACGATAGACAGTTGTGCATCTTGTGTAATGACAAAACTGGTATCCACCAACCTGCCTTCTTCAGATCCTACTGTCACCTTACCCCCCAGGGCAGCTTTACCCAGGCTGGGCGCGATAGTCGTAGCCACCTCACCTACACTGACCGGGTCGGTGAATTGGCGCTGAGAACCATCTGGTAAGGTAATCTGAATCATTTAAATGCCCTAATAAAAAATAAAAAACGCGACTAGTGTTTAGTCGCGCTTATGATGAGACTGCAAGAAAAATTTACGAAACAAACTCTCACGATCGCGACTAGAAATTTTTGGTTTCCGTTCTCGTAGTTCGTGCAGTTAAGAATTCCATTTATTCGAGTCTCTACCAAATACAATAATCATTTAATTCTAACATTTTCTGTGTTTTGGCATAATAAAAGCCGTGTTTGCATGAAAAAAACATCTCTATATGTTGTAAAACAGACCAAACCATCAGGATTATCCTTACCTTCCTGTTCTTGATGGACCGCAAACGCCATGAGATCTTTAAATTTACCCATGCATCGAGATTTGTTACATATTAGCGCAACTGATAAACCTGCTAAACAATTACACCATCAATCTGGGTTACAATTTAACTCTTTGTTTATTCTCAATATTTAGACTCATGCAACTATTCAAATCCACTCGTCTTGGTTTCGCGCTTGCATTTATTTGCCTATTAAGCGCCTGCTCAAGCATAAGCCCTGGCAATAATGAAATGAGTCACCTTCAAATAACGCAAGATGCGCGCGGCGTTGCACTTACCTCACGCGACAGCGATTTATTTCTACCCGGCTCGGCCGCCCTTTCTTCAAATGCCGCCCCATATCTGAACAAAGTGGCTGAATTACTTAAAGACCGCCCCCACCGCAAAGTACTCATCGACAGCATGTCTGAAAACGCAGGTTCTACCGAATTGAATCAGGAATTGCAGGAAGTCCGCTCGCTAACACTTATGAAAGCCCTGACTGACCGTGGCATTGATAAAAACCGGCTAGCCTACACCCAACCCAATATCTCAACAGGCCAAACAGGGAACAATAATGGCAACCAATACAAAACCAAAATCATTATTCTGGGTGAAAACACCAGTGATATGAATGTAAGCACCATAGAACGTTTCTTTGATGGCCTATACAAATTCGGCAATAATATTTTTAATTAACCAAGCTTGACCTGACTGTCCCATCAACCCATTCAATTCTTCATTATAAAAGTATGGCTAAACCAATTATTTCAAATTCCATTCTGGCCATTGTGGCAGTAGGCGTACTGTTTTTCATTGGTAAATCTGTTTATGATGTTTTTACCCGTGCACCTGTCAACGGTGTTGAAAATAGCCAGCCCCCGCATAACAACAATCAATCCGGCCCCACCGTCTCGGGAACCATCCAATTGCCCGCTGAGGACAATCTGGAACAAACCGCTAACCCAAGTGCCTTGCCTGCCGAAACCAGTAATGAACCCTCAAGCCAGAACCAGCCCCCGGCACAGGAACCCGCCATTACGGTAAACAATTCAGCATCGCAAACACCCAACACTGAAAAAAACCCGGTTACTGAAACCGTCTCTGCCCCTGAAGAGGCAGACGGCCCTCACGCACTTAAATCCAATCCGGATCTCAAGCAAGCAATTCCTCCGGTACCACTGGCTCCACCCAGTCCGTTCCCGACGCCTGCCGCACCCGCTTCAGATGAACAGTTGTTTGAAGCGACCGGCAACCTTAATAACCATCAAACCCCTGAAAATACCATCATTAATGATAGCTTTCCTGCACCACAGGCTGATTTTCCAGCACCAGACACACCACCGGAATTCATCAACGAATCCGCACCTTTCGAGGTGGGAGAAGGCTCACCATTTTCAAATTTCCCGGCCCCTATCAATAACGGCAATACTAATCCCGGCTATGTCAACCCATCAAATCCCGAGTTAGAACGCCTACAAAACCTGCGACAGCAAAAAGAACGCCTTCGCAACGACCTTGGTTTTTAAATTTTCAAAACTTGACATTAATAAAAAAATCCAGACTTTCATCTGGATTTTTTTATTCCTAGCCAACATTAAAGCTTAAATATTTTAATACCTTAATGTTTTACCGGATTATCAATACTGGCTGCTGTTTTGCCTGCTGTCAATGCTTCTTGGGCCAGCTTGGCAATTTCCGCTTCTGACAATGGCGTTGGCAAACGCTCCAGGGCAACCTCAAGAACACGATCAATCCAACGCACCGGAATAATTTCCAGGTGGTTTTTGACATTATCAGGAATTTCAGACAAATCCTTGACGTTTTCTTCAGGAATAAGAACCGTTTTGATACCGCCCCGATGGGCTGCCAATAACTTTTCTTTCAACCCGCCAATAGCCAGTACCTCACCACGCAGGGTAATTTCACCCGTCATGGCTACATCAGCCCGCACGGGAATGCCAGACAAGGCAGAAACCAAAGCGGTGGTAATGGCAATACCGGCGGAAGGACCGTCTTTAGGTGTAGCGCCTTCTGGAACGTGAATATGAATATCCTTTTTCTCGAAGATGCTATCGGCAAAGCCAAGCCTGTGTGCACGCGACCTTACCACCGTACGTGCAGCCTGCATGGATTCCTTCATGACATCACCCAAAGAGCCTGTATGCTGAATAACCCCTTTACCGGTTACTGCCGCTACCTCTATGGTTAACAGATCACCACCCACTTCCGTCCAGGCCAGACCAGTTACCTGGCCAACCTGGTTTTCTTTCTCGGCCATGCCAAAGGTGTATTTGCGCACACCCAGATACTCAGCAAGATTCTCATTGCTTACAATGATTGCCGGTGCAGTGACTATGCTGGCTGCTGTTCTGGAAGTGGACTTGGCACCCATGAGAATTGCCTTGATCACTTTCCGGCAGATTTTACCCAGTTCACGCTCCAGTGCCCGCACACCCGCTTCACGCGTGTAGTAGCGAACAATATCACGTACCGCGCTTTCCTCAATCTTGAGCTCACCTTCTTTGACGCCATTGTTTTTCATCAACTTTGGAATCAGGTGATCAAGTGCAATTTGCACTTTTTCTTCTTCGGTGTAACCAGACAAATGAATCACTTCCATCCGGTCAAGCAAAGCAGCCGGAATATTCAGGGAGTTACTGGTTGCCACAAACATGACATCAGACAAATCATAGTCAACTTCGACGTAATGATCCTGGAATGTATGGTTTTGCTCTGGATCAAGCACCTCAAGTAAGGCAGAAGATGGATCACCACGGAAATCCATGCCTAGCTTATCGATTTCATCTAACAGGAACAAAGGATTGCGCACACCTACCTTAGTCATGTTTTGCAAAATCTTGCCGGGCATTGCACCAATATAGGTACGACGGTGACCGCGAATCTCAGCCTCGTCACGAACACCACCCAGCGCCATGCGAACATATTTGCGATTAGTTGCACGTGCAATAGATTGACCCAGCGAAGTTTTACCCACACCAGGAGGGCCTACCAGACAAAGAATGGGAGCCTTGACTTTATCAACTCGCTGCTGAACTGCTAAATATTCAACAATACGCTCTTTTACCTTTTCCAAACCATTATGGTCATCGTTAAGGATTTTTTCGGCATTTTCAAGCGAGGTATTGATGCGACTTTTCTTCTTCCATGGCAAACCGATCAGGGTATCAATATAATTCCTGACAACAGTTGCTTCGGCCGACATGGGAGACATCAATTTGAGTTTTTTAAACTCGGCATCTGCCTTGGCTCGGGCCTCCTTGGGCATTTGAGCTGCTTCGATTTTCTTTTCAAGCTCTTCAAGGTCAGCGCCCTCTTCGCCTTCTCCCAGCTCTTTCTGGATGGCTTTTACCTGTTCATTCAGGTAATAATCGCGCTGGCTTTTCTCCATCTGTTTTTTAACACGGCCACGAATGCGTCTTTCAACCTGAAGGATATCGATCTCAGCCTCTATTTGGCCCAGAAGCGCCTCAAGACGTACTGTCACATCCAGCTCATCAAGCAGGTTTTGTTTTTGCTCCAGTTTTAAGGGCAAATGCGCGGCAATGGTATCGGCAAGACGATCGGTTTCTTCTATGTTATTTAATGAAGAAAGGATTTCCTGCGGTATTTTTTTATTCAGTTTGACGTATTGATCAAACTGGGACACGACAGTACGGCGCAATGCTTCCAGCTCTGCGGTATCTTCGCTAGATGGAACAATAGGCATCACCTTGCCGATGAAGTTGGATTCCGTATCACGGATTTCTTCAACGTGTGCACGCTGAAGCCCTTCCACCAGCACCTTCACGGTACCATCGGGAAGTTTCAACATTTGCAATATAGTGGCAATACTGCCAATTTCATAAATATCTTCAGGCGCCGGTTCATCTTTGCTTGCCGTTTTTTGGGCAACCAGCATGATTTGCTTACCAGCCTCCATCGCTGCCTCTAGGGCACGAATGGAACGGGGCCTACCTACAAACAAAGGAATAACCATGTGGGGGAATACCACCACGTCACGCAAAGGCAACAACGGCAACTCTATTGATTCTGCAGGCAAAATTTGACTCGCAGACATAAGCAATTTCCTTGAAAACAATCTGTTATTAATAATACTGATAGGAATATGGAGACCAAACCGAAAAATTCAAGGCTTGCCCCCATATGCTACCCAAATATTGTTTATGCTGCTGCGTTTTTTAAATTACGGGCTTTGGTGTCGGAAGAAGATGCTTTTTCTGCTTCGGCATCATCACTGAAAAGCAGTAACGGTGTACCGGTACCATTAACCGCGGCTTCATCAAGCACTACTTTAATGACATTCTTACGGGAAGGAAGGTCAAACATGGTTGACATGAGCGAGGCTTCAAGGATGGAGCGAAGACCACGGGCACCTGTTTTACGCTTCAGTGCTTTCTTGGCAATGGCAACCAATGCCTGAGGACGAATTTCCAGCTCAACGTCCTCCATGGCAAACAGTTTCTGGAACTGTTTGACCAGCGCATTTTTGGGCTCGGTCAGGATCCTGACCATCGCCTCTTCATTCAATTCTTCCAGGGTTGCGACAACCGGTAAACGGCCAACCAATTCAGGAATCAGGCCGAATTTGACGATATCCTCGGGCTCTACCGATGCAAAGACCTCTCCGACGCCTTTTTCTGATTTTGACTGAACCTGCGCACCAAAACCAATACCTGATTTTTCTGTGCGGTTTTGAATGACTTTTTCAAGACCGTCAAAAGCACCACCCACGATAAACAGGATATTAGTCGTATCAATCTGGACAAAATCCTGATTGGGATGCTTGCGTCCACCTTGAGGAGGGACAGAAGCGACTGTACCTTCGATTAATTTAAGCAATGCCTGCTGCACACCCTCACCGGACACATCACGGGTGATGGAGGGATTGTCGGATTTACGCGAGATTTTATCTATTTCATCAATATATATAATGGCACGCTGTGCTTTATCAACATCATAATTGCAATTTTGCAGCAACTTCTGAACGATATTCTCAACGTCCTCACCGACATAACCGGCCTCGGTAAGCGTGGTGGCATCTGCCATGACAAACGGGACATCAAGCTGACGGGCAAGCGTTTGAGCCAGCAAGGTTTTACCTGAACCGGTAGGCCCAATGAGCAAGATATTACTCTTGGACAATTCAACCTCTTCGTCTTTATTTAACTCACCATGACGGATGCGTTTGTAATGGTTGTAAACGGCCACCGCCAAACTACGCTTGGGCTGATCTTGCCCAATAACGTACTGATCCAGAAATGACTTGATCTGTGCGGGGGTTGGCAACTCTGTTTTGATCGCTTCGCGAGCATCTTCATGTGCACTGTCCCGGATAATTTCATTGCACAGTGCAATACACTCATCACAAATAAAAATCGAACCGGGCCCTGAAATTAACTTGCGAACATCATCCTGACTTTTGTTGCAAAAAGAACAATGCAAAATTTTGCCATCGGAAGAACTGTTTTTATCTGCCATATTAAGTATATATATCTCGTAAAAAAGGCCGACCGTATAAAGGTCGGCCATTAACATTACCTTCAGGGTTAGTATAGCAAAACTATACTCCTGCAGCCCTTGTGGTAAGCACTTTATCAATTAAACCGTAAGCCAGTGCATCTTCGGGTGCCATGTAATTATCACGCTCGGTATGCTCACGGATTCTTTCAATAGGCTGCCCGGTATTGCTGGACAAAATCTGGTTCAAGCGATCACGCAAGCTAAGAATCTCGCGAGCCTGAATTTCGATATCGGTTGCCTGACCCTGTGCACCACCCAAAGGCTGGTGAATCATGATGCGCGAGTTGGGCAGGCTGTAACGCTTACCCTGAGCGCCGGAACTTAGCAGGAAAGCACCCATGCTGGCAGCCATACCCGTACACAATGTTGAGACATCTGGTTTGATGAACTGCATTGTGTCGTAAATGGCCAAGCCCGCATATACACCACCGCCAGGCGAGTTGATATACAGGGAAATATCCTTATCCGGATTTTCGGACTCAAGGAACAGTAATTGTGCAACCACGAGATTAGCCGACTGATCATTAACCGGCCCTACAAGGAAGATAACGCGTTCCTTCAGAAGACGGGAATAAATATCATATGATCTTTCACCGCGACCAGACTGCTCTATAACCATGGGGATATAGCCAAGTCCGGTCGGTGTCACCGACTCGCTCCCATGCATGGACGCATAAAAATCGGTAAAACGGTGCATCATTACATTGTTCCCATTAATTCATCAAAAGCGATGGTTTCTTCAGCCACTTTTGCCAAAGACAAGACATGGTCAACCACGTTGTCTTCAAGCACAACAGCTTCGATTTCAGCACGACGCTGGCGATCAGCCAGATAGTAGCTGATAACCTGCTCAGGTTTTTCGTAGTTTTGAGAGAATTCTTCAATGCGGCCACGAACCTGCTCAGGGGTAACCTGTAATTTGGCCTGTTCAACCAACTCACCCACTAACAAGCCCAAACGTACGCGACGCTCGGATTCTGATGTAAATGTTTCGGCAGGGATAGGCATTTGGTCTGCATTAGGCACACCACGTTGCTTGAGTTCTTCGCGAGCGGCGGCGATACGGGACTGAACATCGTTATCAACCAGCGCTTTAGGAATATCAAAGGTGGCGGCGTTTGCCAAGGCATCCATTACACTACCTTTAGTACGGCCCTGGATACGGTTTTTAACTTCACGCTCGATGTTGCTGCGGATCTCGGCAAGCAGTTTTTCGGTATCACCCTCTGGCTGACCCAATGACTTGGCGAATTCTTCGTTGATTTCAGGCAATACCGGTTCGGCAACTTCTTTAACCGTAATGGTGAATTCAGCGGTTTTACCAGCGACTTCCTTACCGGCATAATCTTCAGGGAAAGACAGGGGGAAAGTTTTGCTTTCGCCGGCTTTCAGGCCGGTTGCGGCTTCTTCAAATTCGGGCAACATGCGACCCTGACCCAACAGGAACGGGAAGTTTTCAGCTTTGCCGCCTTCAAATTCAACGCCATCGATGGTACCAACGAAATCCAGGGTAACGCGATCATCATTTTGTGCAGCACGATCTTCGCGGGCTTCGTAAGTAGCACGCTGTTTACGCAGGATATCAACGGTACGGTTGATTTCATCATCGCCAACTTCAGCGGTAAAGCGCACCACTTCCAGTGAAGAAAGGTCTGGCAGTGCAACGTCAGGGTAGACTTCGAATTTAGCCACAAAACCTACCTGGCCTTCTTCAACACCGTCTGTTTTAGGCTCAATAGAAGGCATACCGGCAACACGCAATTCGGCTTCCTTGATGATTTTGTCGAATTCCTGACCCACTTTTTGATTAATGACATCGTAGCGGATACCAGGACCGTGACTGCGTTCGATGACAGAAATAGGCGCTTTACCAGGACGAAAACCCTGTACTTTAGCAGTACGGGCTACACGCTGTAATTGTGATTTAACGTCTTTTTCAATATCGTCTAATGATATGACTAGATTTACCTGGCGCTCAAGGCCTTCAAGAGTTTCTACCGTTGCCTGCATTTATAAACCTTTTATATTGCGGAAAAAATTAATAGTATAACCAGTCATTTTACCCAAAAAACCGGACACCCATCATTTTTTTATGTTTAATTTGTCAAAAATACTCAAAATGCAACGCCCGTCCCCACGCCAACGGCCACGCCCCCACTTCCACCTGCCGCTCCAACCCCATACACACAAGCAGACAAAGTTAAAGAAATAGCAAAGATTAGTATAATATTCCGTTTCATTGTTGCACCTCGGGCATTAAATCAATACACTTTAATACGTACTTAAAACCATTAAGCAAATATTTACACGTACACATTTTATTATTTTTTCAAGGGGCATAAACTCATGACTGATTTTGATCAACAAAACACTTCCGCGGAAACGCCCGATCAAACTCAAGAATTCCGTAAACCACATTTTTCAAATGGGGGGTTTGTGATTGGCCTGATTATTTTCGGCCTGCTTACCGCACTCATTACTTGGTCTGTCAGTTTTATCGCCATGTTCTTTGGCGCCCTTGGCTCTATCATTTCAATTGCAACCCGCCTTTTTGACCACGAGCATTGTCGCTTTGCGTCCGTACCGGCCAACAACAAAGCCATCGAAGACGAGAATTGGGCCTATTTTGCAATTAGAGCTGTTTTTGGCGCCATATTTGGTACTGCCACCTACGTTATTATTCTTCAAGACACCTCAAGCGGCACACCCTGGGCTGCTGTGGCAACCCTAGCCGTGGCTGCCGGTTTACTGTTTGACAAGATCCTGTTCAAAAAATAATCCCGTTTGCCGACAATCAATATTAGCCAGCAAATAGTTAAACCGGTTCCTCAACCGCAAAAAAGGCCTCATATTTTCATGAGGCCTTTTTTGTTTATAGCAATCAAAACTATCCGCCCCCTTTCGACAGGGGCCACCTGCAATTATTTTGCCAGCAGTAATCCTGCAGATATTACAAGCTTTTCTTCAGTTCTTCCATGGAACCATAAACCTTGTTCATGGACTCAAACTCTTCTTTAGTGCAGGGATAGACCTGTTCAGAGGGGGCTCCTGCCCCACTTTGGCCGTTAACCGTTGCGGTTGCTTTGTTACACATATAACGGGTAACACTTGAATCCTGCCCCGACACACCACCCTGAGAGGCACAACCGGCCAATAATATAGCTATTGCAAGCAATCCTGTTTTTTTCATTTCCAACCTGTCCAATTAGTTTTATCAGTTACTTCTGTATAAATTATCAATTTTTTTGCTCGCTTCTTTCTCTTTCAACTCTTCTTCGGTTGGCAAAACGGCATCGTTAATTATAGGCTCACTCCAGGTGCCCCGTACAAAATATCTGGCGGTTAACGAGCGCTGCAAAGGTGCTTGCAATAACCATTGGGAAAGAAATGTTCCCACCCCAATCACTGGATTCACAATTACCCCCGTCAAAATGGCAGCACCGCTAATATCCAGATTGGGAACCACCACCGCTTGGAAATCAAGCGCCTCGTTATCTATATTGGTCGTACCAGAAGCCACAATGGCTACCGCCGGACCATTCAATCGAAAATCCGACACATTCACATTACCTTTCGCCATATCCAGTTTAGCCCTGACTGCATCAAAACTGACACCATCCTTAAATGAATTACCCAATGTACTGCCAAACTCGGGGATTCTGCGAAGTGATTGCAAGGCGAGCAGCTCCAGCGCCTTGGCTACTTTTGAGTCAATACTCAGCAATCTGCCTTCCGTCACCTGGGCATTCAGATTAAGGTCTATCTGATTCAAGTCAAGCTCGGTAATATCCGGCCATTTCAAAGCACCGTTTATATGCCCTTTGCCGCCAGCGACCACTGTTTTTTCCAGTAACAAAGACAGCAGTTTACCCAAATCCAGAAAATTCAGGTTCATCTTAAGATCCAGGCCTGTACTGTTATTTTCAGTTTTAAACACACCTGTCGCATAAAGGGAACCGGCAGCATTATTAATGGTTAGATTATCAATCTGCCAATTGCCCTGCCGGTTCTTTTTCCATCCTTGCAAGGCAAACGAGCCCAACGCCTTATTAAAGACGGAAAACTGTTTGGCGCTAATATCAAGCTTTGGCAAATCCAGTATTTGATTCGCATTTTCATTTTTCCGGGCCTTGCTTTCTTCTTCATTGCCAGACCCTGAATTCAAGGCCAAACGGTCGAACCGGGCCGTCACCACATCCTCATGAGCAACCTTGCCAGGCACCCATTCAATATCACCGGCTACCTTTTCAGCATCAACCCTGAAACGCCACGCTGATGATTGAGGTTTTTTAATACCAGACACCTTGGCCTGCGCAATGGTCTGGGACAAATAACGCAAAGAAGCGGCATCAAGCTGCAAGGCGGTTACCTCGGGAAAAACCTGAACCTGCTTGCCAGCGGTTTTGCCAGAGTCAAACTCATCAACGATATCCAGCCATTGCTGAACATCGATAACATCCGGTTTGCCGGATATTTTCAAGCCCTTTTCAGGCACTGAAGGTGCAGCTAGCAAGCCTATGCCCCCCTTGAAAAAGAAAGGCCCGGCAGTTGAACGACTATCACGTTCAAAAACAGCCTTGACATTGCCCTGTCCCAGATCAAGTTCAAGCACCCTGGCATGCACACTCTTTTTACCGGCATCACTTAACCAGCGCACAAGCAATGGTTTTGAAGCGGCAGCTGCTTTCCCTACGTCTGTGGGAAAATCAAGGGCCAGCCCCTGCAAGGAGGAACTGACGCGCACATTAACCTTACCGCCAGCCAGAAAATCAAATCGCGCTTCGTATTTGGCTTGCCCCTTTACCCGGCTCATCCCTTTTACCGATAACACTTCACGTAGCCCCTCGCTGGTAAACGTTCCCTTCATGTTCAAGGCTTTACCAGAAGAGCCGATATTACCGTCCAAGGTAACCGGCCCGCCCAGCATGGAGCCTTCAAGTTTTTGCGCAACCAGTTCTGTTTCATCAAACCGCAGTGAGCCATTCATTTTTCGCAGCCAGGGATAATCGGGCTCAAGCTGAAAACCGGCCTCCTGAATATTGATGGTTCCGCTTACCTTGGCATTATCCGCATCATTCACCGGGATAAACAAACGCAGCGGAATCTGCCAGGTGCCTGTTGCGCTGGCGGTATCCAGGGCATTGTTGATCAGATAGCCCAATGGCGTGGTCCGGGTAAACTCAAGATAGGTTTCAGCCTGCGCTGTTGAGTTGGCTTGCAGCTCAACCTCAGTCCCCTTTTCCAGATTGGAAACCAGCCCGGAAAAATCATTCAATTCAATTTTTTTATCTTGCTGGTTTAAAAAATAGGCATGCCCCGACTGTAGGTCAATCTGGTCGCGATGGAAGTCAAACTTGCCACTTCCTGAATAGACAACGGGCCATTTGCGCCCCTTTATTTCTTCCTGATGATAATCAAGGGCCAAATTGTGATAATCACCCTTCACCTGAAAATTACCGGATTGTGGCCTGAGCCCAAATGGAAAATGATCAATAACACCTTTCAGCGTAAAAGGCGCATTTTCAAGATAACCATCCTTGAAGGCATGGGTTAGCCAGCCCAAGGCATCGTCATCAATAACATTGGGTAAATAACGATATAAATGTGGTAATTTCAGGGCGTGCAAATCCCCCTGAAGATCGACAATCCCATTATCCGAATTGGGATCAAAACGCCAGTCACCTTTTACGTTAATATTAATATCTTCATTTTGAATGGTTCCCTGCTGTATGCTTACCCATGGAAACTGCTTTTCATCGCGCTGAAAACGGCCCGTTACGTTAACTTCATCAAGACTGACAGGCTCATTAAAGGAGGTTTTGTCATCATAAAAAAACTGGCTGGCCATCAATGAGAACGACCAGGGAGTCACATTGGCCAATTCATCCTGGGACATGTTAAGGGCATTCGCGACACTTAAACGATGATTGATTTCCGCATGAATATTTTCCAGATTTGTATCCAGCTTCAATTTTAAAAGACGAGCAGCAACAATAAAGGTATGTATTCTTAAATGGTCCTCTAATCTGAAATCCCTGGCCTCGGCATCCAGTGAGATTTTCCCGATTTTGTTCCTGTCCAACTCCATAACGATGGAAGCATGATTAAGATAACCTGAGCGCAGTTCCTCGGGCAAGCTTAACCATGGCGCAAGATCAAGCAAAGACAAACCATTCAATCTTGAATTAACTGCACCACTCCACTGCAATTGCCCGCTAGCGTCCACAGCCGGTTTCAAAACCGTATCAAGCGTGAGTGAATGGCCCAGCTGTTGAGGTAAATTGGCCACAAATGAAATATCAACCCCATCTTTTCCAGGCTTTACGTCAAGCGTGACATGCGACAATACCAAGGGCGGAGCCTGACGCTGCTCATCAATCCAGATCAAGTCGGCATCGTTCAGGTTAAGCGAAGACAGGGATGACAGCCAGTCCGCCAATGACGACAATTCTGTATTATCATCAGCGCTCTCAGGCAATATTTTATTACCCGGACCGGTCAGTTTTTGCCCCAGCAAACGTATACTGCCATCTGAGTCCCTGCGTATATTCAAGGCAGCATTATTAATGCTGATTTCAGACAAAAAAGGACGCATGCGCAACAAATCCAACCAGTTAACACCCGCCGAAACTGATTTAATTTTCAAATATTCGTTTTTTTCATGATTTTCGACGGTGATGTCCTGCAATTGCAAGACCGGACTATCGTCCCAGGCAAGCGACAATTGATCTACCCGAACATCCAAGTCTAACGTTTTACTGATATATGCCTGAATTTGAGGCAACCATTGATGCAGATTGGGTGCCAGCCAATACCTTACCCCCAAAGTCAGGGTAGCAAGCAGAATTAAAAAAACAATAAAAACAACTACACAATAGCGTAAAATTTTTCTGGCAACGCTCACTGGGGCGGCTCACATCATGATGGTTACAGTCCAGTGTATTATATCCAATACTGAATTGCCTCAGGCCATAGAAACAATCGTTAGACATATCCTTACATTTTTTGAGAAAGCATGAAGCCAACTAACAGTCTGACCCGCGCCCTTGAATGGTCCGGTTACCTGCGCCGTAAGATCAATACAAACGAACAGCTGGAAACCGTACTGAGCCAGGACATTTTGCAACCCATTACACCCGCCATCATTCAGCAATGGTTGACGCAAGCAAGTGGCCAGCCTGTTAACCAACCCCTCGCAACCGAACAATGCAAGCAAATTTTGCGCCAGCTCAGGAACCGGGTATTTTGCGCCCTGATGGTTCGGGATATCAATGAACAGGCCTGTTTTGAAGAAGTCACCCAAAGCATGAGCTCTCTGGCTGACTTGGCCATTACACAAGCTTATATGAGCATCATGCATGATCTGGTCCAGACTCATGGCGAACCCATTAATCCAGACACGGGTAAACCCATGGAAATGATTATTTTGGGCATGGGCAAGCTGGGTGGCAAAGAATTGAATGTCTCTTCGGATATCGACCTGATCATGTTATACGCCCAGGAGGGAGAAACAACGGGTCGGCGCCCCCTGAGCCACCACGAATTTTATGGCCGCCTGACCCAGCGAATGATGCCGGTTCTGTCGGAAATAAATGCCGATGGTTATGTTTTCCGCACCGACCTGCGTTTGCGCCCCGATGGCGATGCCGGGCCGCTGGCATGGAGCCTGGATGCCCTGGAAAATTACCTGATTTCCCAGGGACGGGAATGGGAGCGATATGCCTGGCTTAAGGCACGGATCATTCCCGTCAAGTATTTTGAACAAAGCGATCGCAAAGAGGACATTTCCCAACTGAAAAGCCTGCGAACCCCTTTTGTTTACCGTAAATATTTTGATTTTGACGCCCTTTCCTCGCTACGCCAGTTACGGGAACGTATTCGCGAGGACTGGCAACGCAAGGTTCTTAACCGTAATGGCGTGGACAGCATCCACAATATCAAACTGGGTGAAGGCGGTATTCGGGAAATTGAGTTTACCGTGCAACTGTCACAACTGATTCGCGGCGGCAGAATGCCATCCTTGCAGCTCAGAGGCCTGTTACCTGCCCTTCATGCTGAAATAAGCATGGGCCTGATTAGCAAAGAAGAAGGACTGATGCTGGATAACGCCTATCGCTTTCTGCGACGCGTAGAGCATATGCTTCAGTATCGTGAAGATGAACAAACCCACTTGTTGCCGGCAGACCCTCAACGGTTTGCCGCCTTGGCCAATGCCATGGGCATGGATGCCGAAACCTTCAGATTAGCATTGACCGAACACCGTCAGGTAGTGTCCCGGACATTCCGCAATGCCTTCCGGATTGCCGGCATGGGTGAAGAAACATCCACGGCCACCCATGATGGCAATCACCAGGATATCCCTGAAAACACCGACATATCTGCGCTGATTCAACAGTATTTTGAACCGGAGAACCATGCGTATATTGAAAACCGTACCAAGGCACTGCTAAATAGCAGCCGTATCCGCACCCTGTCAGGATCAAGCCGCACACGACTGAAAAAACTGTTACCCAAATTACTGGAAACTGCCGCAAAAACGGATGATCCGCAACTAACCTGCGGCAACCTGTTCGACCTGATTGAAGCCATTGCGCAACGCAGTGCCTACATTGCCCTGCTGGCAGAATACCCCGAAACACTGGCCCGGGTTGCCCGTATTATGTCGGCCAGCCACTGGGCAGCCGGTTACCTGATCCGAAACCCGATTTTACTTGATGGGTTGATCGACTGGCAAACATTAATGCAAAGCGTGGATTTTACCCATGTGGCCATGCAACTGGGCAAAGACCTGGACGCCTGCGTATTGCAAGACGGACAGCCGGATGTTGAACAACAAATGAACATCATGCGTGATGTACAGAAACAGATCAGTTTTCAATTACTGGCCCAGGATCTGTCTGGAGGCCTATCGGTTGAAAAACTGGCCGACCACCTGTCGGCGCTGGCCGACCTGTTGCTGGAAGAAAGTCTGATCCGTATTTGGCCCGCCGTCAAACCTAAACCGGAAAAAACCGGTGACAAAGTGCCAGACTATCCGCGTTTTGCCGTGATTGCCTATGGCAAACTGGGTGGCAAAGAGCTAGGTTACGCCTCCGACCTTGATCTGGTCCTGCTTTTTGATGACCCGGCCGACTACGCCCTAGAAGTGTACGCAAAATTGGGACGGCGCCTAAGCACCTGGCTTTCAAGCATGACCTCTTCAGGTCGGATGTACGAAATTGACTTGCGCCTGCGACCTGATGGCGATGCTGGCCTGCTGGCCATTTCTGTTGACACCTTCGAAAAATACCAGCTTGAACACGCTTGGCCCTGGGAACACCAGGCACTGACCCGTGCCCGCTTCTGCGCAGGCGACAAGGCAATCGGCAAACGGTTTGAACAAATCCGTCGCCATATTCTGCTTAAAGAAAGAGACCGCGAGCAACTTAAGCAGGACATTATCGACATGCGAGCCAAAATGCGGGCCGGTCACCCTAATAACTCTGGCATGTTTGATGTTAAACATGATCACGGTGGCATGGTTGATATTGAATTCATTACCCAATATCTGGTACTGGCCTATTCGCACCAATACCCCAGGTTGCTGGATAACCTTGGAAACATTGCCTTGCTTAAAATTGCCGCAGAAGGTGGTTTTATTCCTGAAGCGCTAGCCAATGACGTCGCTGATGCCTACCGGACGTTGCGCAAAACACAACATGCTGTCAGACTGCGTGGCCAGGAAAAAGCACGAATCGACAACCATTTATTGCTTGCCGAACGAGAAGTGGTAAATAAACTGTGGGAAACCGTCTTTCCAGGTACCCGGGCACCGCAAAGCAATACGACACAATAAGCCAAAGCCCTGAATTCAGGACCAAAATGCTCTAAAATGGGCATTTGCAATATTTTTGTCCCACTGCCATGGTTACCGTCACCGATATCAAAAGACCTGTTCTGGAATTACCCCAAGGACACCGTAAAGTGCTCCTGCACTCCTGCTGCGCACCCTGCTCTGGCGAGGTCATGGAAGCAATGCTCGCATCGGGTATTGATTACACTATTTTTTTCTATAACCCGAACATCCATCCTGTCAAGGAATATGAAATTCGCAAGGAAGAAAATATTCGCTTTGCCCAATTGCATAATATTCCTTTTATCGATGTGGATTATGACGTAGACAACTGGTTTGACCGTATCAAGGGCCTGGAGAATGAGCCTGAACGCGGCGAACGTTGCACTGCCTGTTTCGATATGCGCTTTGAACGCACCGCCCTGTATGCGCATGAACACGGGTTTGACACCATCACCAGCTCGTTGGGCATTTCCCGCTGGAAAGACATGAACCAGATTAACGGCTGTGGCGAACGTGCTGCTGCCCGCTACCCCGAACTGGTTTACTGGACGTATAACTGGCGCAAAGGTGGCGGCTCAGCCCGCATGATTGAAATCAGTAAACGCGAAGAGTTCTACCAGCAGGAATATTGCGGTTGTGTATATTCGCTGCGCGACACCAATCGCCACCGACAAACCCAAGGACGCGAACGGATTAAAATTGGTATTAATTATTATCATAACGAAGATAAAAAGTAGCGTACATAAAAGAAAAAGCCTGATTTGTATACAAATCAGGCTTTTTCTTTTATGTTGTGTACTTACGGTGCGGGCACCATAGCGGGAGCCGGTGTTGCAGAGGTGGATGCCTCTGCAGGCGTTGCCACACCTGCCTGACTTTGCGATCCTGGCGCGGTTATAAAGCCCAGCCTCTTCAAGCCAGACCCTTTGGCCATGGCCATAATCCTGGCCAACTGTTCATAACGGGTATTGCCATCGGCCCGAATCCTGATTTCCGGCTGGGGAACCTCTTTGGCATTCGACACAAACATTTCTCGCAAATCCGCCTCAGGTATGGGTGATTCATTCCAGAAAATATGACCATTAGCATCAATGGCCAAATCAATTGACTTGGGATCTTCAGTCACCGGTGTACTGCTGACCTGTGGCACATCAATTTTAATGGAGTGCGCCAGCAAAGGCGCGGTAATAATAAATATGACCAATAGAACCAGCATCACATCAATTAACGGAACCATATTGATTTCCGACACCATATGATTTGAACTGTTTTTCTGATCAAAGCTTCCAAATGCCATTATTCACCCCGTTGCATTAATGATGTGCGCCATTACTGCGCAAGGCACGCACCTTGCCGGAAGAAACTTCCACCTGTTGGCCAGTTGTGACAAAAGCGAATAAATCATAGGCAAAACCATCCAGTGAAGCCAGCACCACCCGATTACGGCGCACAAACGCGTTGTAGGCCAAGACTGCGGGAATGGCAACCGCCAGACCCAAACCGGTCATGATAAGGGCCTCACCAACCGGACCGGCAATTCTGTTGATAGAGACTCCATCAGACATGCCAATATTGATCAGGGCATGATAAACTCCCCACACGGTTCCAAACAATCCCACAAAAGGCGCTGTTGAGCCAACCGAACCCAAAACCGTCAAGCCATTTTCAAGATGGGCGGTTTCTTCATCAATAACCTTACGCATGGTACGCGTAACAAAATCGGCATTTGAACCCACTTCCGACAGATTGGTCACCCCGTATTTTGCATGATGCTCACGCGCATGCAAAGCCTGGTTGGCCAAACGGGAAAACGGATCACCCGCACCAAATTTATGCAAATCCTTGTCTACCTGCTCCAAAGAAGAGGAAGTCCAGAAACGGGACAGGAATGCCTTACTGCGACGGCTTGCACGCACGTTAAGCAAACCCTTGACCACAATGAGATACCAGGTTAACAAAGACATAAACACCAGTATGCCAAATAGCGTTTTACCCACGGCATCACTTTGCATCAAAAAATTCAACATTTGTGAGGCACCCGCATCGGAGGCTACTGCGGTTGCTGCGTTGGCAGCCATATTATTGGCAACCTCGGTGACCACGCCGGTAACACCTGTCTCCACGGTTCCGGCGGCTTCTTTAGCTGAAGTAGCCGTCGAACTTATATTTTCTGTTGTAGTGGTCACAATTTGTGCAATTGAACCGTATATTGAAGTCAGCAATGCCGAAATCATACTATTTCCTTTTATTCAAATTTAATGGGAATGTCTGCCAGGGCTTCTCGTGGCACACCATTTTCTGTATGGGGTTTAAAACGTGCCTGGCGCACGGCATTTAACGCCGCTTTATTCAAGGCCTCATAGGGTGTTCCCTTTAATACCGATACACGTTTGGCACTACCATTACGATCAATCAGGACACGTACAATAACCGTCCCCTTTTCGCCCCGCCGTTTGGAACTCATTGGATAACTAACTTTTGGCCGTACCCTATAACCCACCTGCCTTACCACAATCGGTGCAGAATCTGCCGATGAACCTGGCTTCACATTGGGGTTACCCTGAGGAATACCAATCGGCTTGCTTACCGGGGGAGCCTGTTCTGAAACATTCTGGCTCTTTAGCACGGGTTTTGCCTTGGGTTTGTCTTGCTGAATCTTTTTCTTGGGCTTGACTTCTTTTTTGACCACTTTGGGTGGTTTGGGTTTTGGCTCTGGCGGCTTGATCGGCATCACAGGTTCAGGTTCCGGTTCAACGACCGGCTCAGGTTCCGGTTCAACGACCGGCTCAGGCTCTGGTTCCACTACTGGTTCTGGCTCTGGTTCCGTAAGCGTCTCTTGCTCTTCATCTTCCTGTGGTGTAATAACATCAGGCATAATTTCCCCTTTGGGGGCCTCGGGAACCGGTTCCTCAAAAATTGAAACAAATACCGGTGATTCTTCAACTTTTGCCGTCGTCGCCGATGCATCCAGGGTGACCAGGAATCCCAAGCCTGCCAGAATGCCCACCGCTGTAACAGCACCTGCCAGGCGAATTGAAAAAGGTACTGTCGGAATCAAGTTTGAAGATTTATACATACTGTTTATTTAAAACGTCGACAATTACACATTACACGGACGATAGATATCTTCAATAGATTAACTTTTCCGAATTACTTTCACCCAAAGAACTTAATAGTAATAATTCTCATTATTAAAATCAACTATGATTATTGCATAAAGTCTTTTATATAAAAAGCAATTTTAATAAAAAATTATAAGCATTTGATTTTTATTAGAAATAAAACTGAAATTACTTAATTTTCTAGCGTTGCTAAAACACAACCTGGTTAAACAAATATTTTAGGCAAAAAAAATACCGCCTTAAGGCGGTATTTTCTGCAGCTATTAAGAATTACTTAGCTGAAACTTCTTTAGCTTGTGGGCCTTTAGGACCATCTGCAACCACGAAAGTAACTTCTTGGTTTTCTTGCAGAGATTTGTAACCTGAACCGATGATGTCGGTGTGGTGTACAAATAAGTCTTTACCGCCTGAAGCGGGTTTGATGAAGCCGAAGCCTTTTTCGTTATTAAACCATTTAACGATGCCAGATTCTGTTGACATTTGAATTTCCTTAAAATTACGGTCTTTATAGACCAAACAAAAACAAGACTATCAAGGAGTAGACAAAAGCACAACGATACTGCATGAGCAAAGAATCTAGCAAAAATCAACGAACTTGAAAATCTTATGTACGTACTATGACGATTATTGAGAACCCTGTCAACAAAAATTTAACTGGCATTTACCCTAATTCGTATAAAAATACATTTAATGAAACTAAAAATGCCTGAAACACAAATCTTCATGACATGTAAAAAGACTGTAATATCAGGCATTTACCCATATATATTAAGGATTTAAGCGCTTACTTCCGACTAAATGAAAATTTTCCATCTTTCATATCTACCAGGATAGTATCTTTTGGACCCAATTCTCCTTCAAGAATTCGTTTTGCAATCGGATTCTCAATGTGTTGTTGAATGGCACGTTTTAATGGTCTCGCACCAAAAACCGGATCAAATCCACTCTCAGCAATTAATGCCAAAGCATCTTCGGATACGTCCAATTCCATTTCCTGCTCCTGCAATCTTTGCGCAAGACGCTTCAACTGAATATTCGCAATGGATGCAATATGCCTGCTATCCAAGGCATGGAATACAACCACTTCATCAATCCGGTTCAGGAATTCCGGACGGAATGCCTGTTTGACATCTTCCCATACTACTTCTTTGATAGCCTCATAAGACTGTCCCACCATACTTTGAATATGATGCGAACCCAAGTTGGAGGTCATGATAATGACCGTATTACGAAAATCAACTGTACGACCCTGACCATCGGTCAGGCGACCATCATCAAGCACTTGCAGCAACACATTAAAAACATCCGGATGCGCTTTTTCAACCTCATCAAGCAAAATCACGCTATAGGGTTTACGACGTACTGCTTCTGTCAGGTAACCACCTTCTTCATAGCCTACATAGCCCGGAGGCGCACCAATCAGGCGGGCAACCGAATGTTTTTCCATGAACTCACTCATGTCAATCCTGACCATATGCTCATCAGAGTCAAACAGAAAACCGGCCAGCGCCTTGGTTAATTCGGTTTTACCCACACCGGTTGGCCCCAGAAACAGGAAAGAACCATAAGGCCGGGAAGGATCAGACAACCCCGCCCTTGAACGGCGGATCGCATCAGCCACCAACGTCACCGCTTCATCCTGGCCAATCACCCGTTTATGTAATTCATCCTCCATGGCCAACAATTTGGCGCGCTCTCCCTGCATCATTTTGGAAACGGGTATGCCGGTAGCACGGGAAACCACCTCGGCAATCTCCTCGACACCTACCTTAGTGCGAAGCAATTTAGGTTTTTCAGTCTGTTCCGCGCCTGCCTCAGCGGCTTTCAAACGACCTTCCAGTTCGGGTAATTTGCTATATTGCAACTCGGCCAGTTTATCGAACTGCCCTTTGCGCTGAAACTCGGCCATTTGCGCCCGTAACCGGTCAATTTCTTCCTTGATGGCTTTGGAGCCCTGCACGGCGGCTTTTTCAGCCTTCCATACTTCTTCGTAATCGTTATACTCACGCTGAAGCTGCTCCATTTCTTCCTCAATCAATTTCAAACGACGACGGGAGGCATCGTCAGTTTCCTTGATCACTGCCTCACGTTCGATTTTCAATTGAATGATACGTCGATCAAGACGATCCATAACTTCAGGTTTTGAGTCGATTTCCATCCGGATGCGGGCAGCTGCCTCATCGATCAGATCAATAGCCTTATCCGGTAAGAAGCGGTCGGTAATATAACGATTGGACAGTTCGGCAGCGGCCACAATGGCTGGATCGGTAATATCAACCCCATGGTGAATTTCATAACGTTCTTGCAAACCGCGCAAAATCGCAATGGTGGATTCAACATCCGGCTCATCAACAATCACTTTCTGGAAACGGCGCTCAAGCGCAGCGTCCTTTTCAATATATTTGCGATACTCATCAAGCGTAGTCGCACCGATGCAATGCAACTCACCACGAGACAAGGCCGGCTTGAGCATATTGCCGGCATCCATCGCGCCTTCTGCCTTACCTGCGCCCACCATGGTATGGATTTCATCAATAAAGACAATATTATTACCATCATCCTGGGCCAGCTCTTTCAGGACAGCTTTAAGGCGCTCTTCAAATTCACCACGATATTTGGCACCTGCCAGCAAGGCGGCCAAGTCCAGTGAAAGAACGCGCTTACCACGCAAGGATTCAGGAACTTCATCATTAACAATACGTTGGGCAAGTCCTTCGACAATGGCCGTTTTACCCACCCCGGGCTCACCAATAAGCACTGGATTGTTTTTGGTTCGACGCTGCAAAATCTGAATTGCCCGACGGATTTCATCATCGCGGCCAATGACTGGGTCCAGCTTACCCTGACGTGCACGATCGGTTAGATCAGTGGTGTACTTTTCAAGGGCCTGACGATTGGACTCACCTTCCTGGTCTGTCAGGGATTCACCGCCACGCACGGCCTCAATCGCCGTTTCAAGTGCTTTTTTCTGCAAGCCGGCTTCACGTAAAATACGACCGGCCGCACTGTTGTCATCGGCCAGCGCCAGCAAAAACAATTCGCTGGCAATAAAAGCATCACCACGCTTTGCTGCCTCTTTGTCGGTTTTATTCAGCAGCCCGTTAAGGTCCCGGCTAATCTGGATATTGGCATCAGCACCCTGGACTTGGGGAATCTCTTTAATTGCTTTATCAAGGGCAGGCAGCACACGATTAACCGCCACGCCGGAACGCGCCAGCAAACTGGCAGAACCGCTATCCGCATCGGCCAGCAAGGCGGACAGGACATGAACAGGTTCTATATAAGGATTATCGTTTCTGGTTGCTATGCTTTGGGCATCAGCCAAAGCCTGCTGGAATTTTGTTGTCAACTTATCAAATCGCATCATTCTTTCCCATAAAAGGTTGAGCGTATCTACTCGGGTTATCTTTGAATACTGTTTATATTGCGTTAGGCCCATTAAATTTCAAGATGTGAAATTTAAATTTTTTCATGACAAGCCTGCTACTTAAGACTTGAGTAACACCCATATTCGCAATAATTCCTACAATTTGCAACATGCCGTTAGCTATCCTGCCAGTGACTAATGACTGTGTCTATGCATTAAGGCTAATCCGGTAAATTCAGATGTTAAAATGATTATTTAGCCACTCACCCAGACAAAATATTTGTTTTTGTCAATTGTGGCGTTCCATTTCGGTTTTCAATGTCTGCTTCTCTTCCTGCCCGCTTTCCCCATCATATTGTGATAGACACCTGTGTCCTTATGTCAAATATATTGCGACACCTGCTTCTGCGCATGGCGCAATCAGGTCATTTTCATCCCGTTTGGGCAGAATACATAGGCGTGGAATGGAGACGCAATGCCAGCCGCATCTGGAACGTTGCCCCCGAAATACTTGATACTGAATGGATAAAAATGCAACACCAGTTTCCGCTGGCTAATATGGGCGATGTAGCTGCCTTTGAGGAAGGTCTGAAACGCAGTGACAAAAAAGACTGGCACGTTATTGCTGCGGCACGTTCCATCCAGCAAAAACACCCCGAAAGCACCATCTGCATCTTAACGCGCAACATCAAGGATTTTCATCGGGCCGAAATCCGGAACCTTGGACTGTACCTATACGATCCAGACCAGTTTCTGGTCATGTGCTGGGAACGCCATCAAGCCCAAATGCAGGCCCTGTTTGAACTAATCCCCCAGGATGCCCTGAAAATAGGCAGGCAGGCCGAACCGTTAGAAACCGTACTCAAACGCGAACGACTGTTTCGATTGAACAAACTGGTTCAGCAGGCGCAAGAACTGCAACTTGATTACGCCCTATAACCGGAGGATGAATGCCGGTAGCATAACAGACCTTCATTTTCCCGATAACATTTGGTTTAAATATTAAGCAGCTTCCAAAAGGATTGCAATGAGCCGATTTACTCAACTTGAAAGTTTTGTCGCTGTGGCAACGTTGGGCACCCTATCAGCCGCAGCCCGACAGGCAAATATTGCCCCTGCCATGATGGGTAGACGCATTGATGCCCTGGAAGAACGGCTGGGCGTAAAATTAATCATCCGCTCAACCCGAAAACTGTCTCTTACTCCGGAAGGACACATTTTTCTGGGGGAGGCACAAAGAATCCTTAAAGACCTGGCGGATACCGAGAGCCTTATTACACAAGGAAAGGTCAAGATTAGCGGCCCTTTGCGAGTTACGGCACCGGCCGGATTCGGGCGCAAACATGTTGCCCCACTCATTCCCGTCTTCTGCGAGCAATATCCTGACGTTAAAGTTTCGCTTGACCTGACCGACCAGGTCGTTGACCTGGTGGAAGAACAATATGATTGCGCCATACGCATTGGTGACCTGGAAAACTCTCAACTCATTGCCATCCGGCTGGCCGAAAACCAACGGGTTGTCGTTGCCTCACCAGAATACCTGAAAATACACGGCACACCGCAACACCCCGATGAACTCCAGCATCATGAGTGCCTGTCATTTGGTACCCAGGGCAATCAACATAAGGGCTGGCTGTTCAAGGAAAACAACCAGATTATTGCCTTCAAACCAAGGGCAAGGCTCTCTTGCTCTGACGGATCGGTATTGCTTGAATGGACCCTAAGCGGTTTTGGTTTATCTTGGCGATCTATGTGGGAAGTACGCAGCGAGATTGAAAAAGGCACATTAGTGACCATATTGGATGCCTACAACACCCCTGCAAACGGCATATATGCCATGCTACCCGACAGAAAGCATTTACCCCAAAGGACCAGAAGTTTCATCGAATTGCTTAAAAACACTTATGCCCAAAGAAAATACTGGGAATAATGTGACGTTAACCTGTAATATTACACCCACAATATTTTCAACATATCTATACAATCCGGCTTTTACAAATTGGAAGAAAACAAAAAGGAAATAACATTCGGTTTTTTTTTAAAATGAATGAATGGCTTAATAAAAAAATTGATATATGCCAATCAATAACAATTTAAATATGTATAACGGCTACAATGTGCATTGCTATCTCAGTTGCTTGAGCATAGCAATAAGGAAAAGATTGGGATGCTCAAACACCTTTTATTAGATAAAGAATCAATTCACTGCTCAACCTGTATGCTAGGACACCTATGTGTTCCTGGTGGCTTGACACCATCTGAAACACACAGACTGACCGAACTGATCAAAGAACGCATACGCATTCCCAAAGGCACGCTATTTTTCAAGGTTGGCGATCCGCTTACGGCCATTTACAGCATTCGTTCGGGTTCCATGAAAACACAACTCGAAAATGAAAGCGGTCATGTGCAAATTACCGGCTTTTTTCTTGCCGGAGAATTACTGGGACTGGATGGATTTAGCGAAGGCACGCATTTATCCAACGCCATTGCCCTGGAAGATACCGAGGTTTGTGTTCTCAGACTAAGTGATCTTGATTCCTTAACCCAGGAAATCCCTGCGCTGCAGCATCAATTCTGGAAAATCCTCAGCAAAGAAATTTCACGTTCACATAACCTGGTACTGTCTTTGGGTGCCATGCGTTCAGAACAGCGGGTTGCCTCTTTTCTGTTGAATTTATCAACAAGATTTACCAATCTGGGTTACTCACCCAATGAATTTATTTTGCGAATGAGCCGGGAGGAAATAGGCAACTACTTGGGGCTTACACTTGAAACGGTAAGTCGCTTGCTTTCGCGCTTTGCCAAAGAAGGATTAATTCGCATCCATCAGCGTCAGGTTCAGCTGTTAAGTAAATCGGGGCTGCATGACCTGATCAAATACGAACAACCTAACAAGATAAAATAAAAAAGCACGAAGAAAGTTTCGTGCTTTTTTACATTACCAGATATTAATAATAAATACTAAAGCTCTTCATCATCCCCAAAAAGCTTATTGTTTCCGCGTGAATTTACCATAAACAAACTTAATATACTGGAAAATGCAGCCATAATCCAGAACAGAAAAAACCCGCCTGCATAGACCCATTCAATACTAACCGGGATATAGCCAAAAATGCTGATATCCGCAGGTTCAACTAACGCAAACACAACACCGCTTAACAGCCCGGCCGCCAAAAACGACGGCCATAAAATCCACATTATGGCACGCATATCACCCTCCGTTGTTATTTGGGTTTTCTTTCTTCCACGTCTGGTCTGGCGTCAAACATGGGGATATCCTTGCCATCTTTACTGACAAAAAGCCCTTGCTTGACGCCATCCAACTTGATTTGCTGATCTACATTCGTTGATAATGCCAGCACAATTGTAATGATGCAACCAATTATTGCCAGTGCAGGCCCGGCCATTAGAATCCATGGCCAAGGCTCCTTGTACCAAGGGTTGACATCAAGATCATCATCATTGTAAGTAGACATATAAATTTCCAGCTTGAATTTAGTTAGGAACGTAGAAGCTTGTTTTCTCTTCCACCTTAAGGTTAACGGCTTCACTTTCCAACGTCTCGACTTTCAGCTGAAGATCGTACAGCCCCGGTTTGACCTCTTCAAGCGGAACCTGAACCACCAGTGGCACCCATTCATTGGCAAACGGCGCAACATTGACCACTGCATTATCAGTATCACCGGCACGAACCTTGGCATTTTCAATATCTGTCCCTTCGGCGGTAATTTCAAGATCAAGCGCATCTTCGGTCATATTGATAATTTGTATACGGTATACGTTTTCAATCAAGCCACCGGGCACTTCACGACCCAATGCCCCGCGATCACGCATAATATCCATACGCAATGGCGTACGCATACCCACAGACACCACAAAGGCGATGATGAAAAATGCCAACAATGTCAGGTAAACATAAACACGGGGTTTGAATAGACGTTTTCTGGCCTGTTTGTTATCGAGGCCTTCCAGCATGCCGTTTTCAGAAGTGTAACGGATAAGACCTTTTGGATAATTCATTTTATCCATAATCTGGTCACAGGCATCAATACAGGCGCCACAGCCAATACACATGTATTGCAAGCCATTACGGATATCAATGCCGGTTGGACAGACCTGTACACAGACGGTACAGTCGATACAGTCGCCGAGACCAAGTTCGTGGTGATCTACTTTACGTGAACGTCCGCCACGAGGTTCACCACGAATTTTGTCATAGGTCACCACAAAGGTATCAGAGTCAACCATTACACTTTGGAAACGCGCATAGGGACACATGTACTTGCAGACCGCTTCGCGCAGGAAACCCGCATTACCCCAGGTTGCCACTGAATAGAAAATGATCCAGAACCATTGCCACGGGCCCAGTTCAAAATTGATAAGATCGGAACCCAATTCTCGGATGGGTGCAAAATAGCCAATAAAAGTGGAACCGGTCCACCAGGCTACGGCGATCCATAAAATATGTTTGGTTGCCTTGATACGAAATTTACGGAACGACATAGGTGCTTCGTCAAGGCGGATACGGGCTACCCGATCACCTTCTACCTTGCGTTCTATCCACATGAAAATTTCGGTATATACCGTTTGTGGACAGGCGTATCCACAGAACAGGCGTCCGGCCAGTGCCGTAAACAGGAACAGGCCGTAAGCTGAAATAATAAGAATGACCGCCATATAAAACACATCTTGCGGCCACAATACCATACCAAAAAGATAAAATTTGCGGGCACCAAGGTCGAACAGAACAGCCTGACGGTCATTCCATTGCAACCATGGCAAACCATAAAAAATAACTTGAGTAAAAAGAACAAGAATGATCCTCCAGCGTGCGAAGATACCGGTTACCGATCGAGGGTAGATTTTCGCCCTGAATTCTTCAATAACCCTACTGCTTTCTTCCTCGCTTAACCCCTCCGAACTTGATATCTGAGTGGGACGCTGGATTTGCGCAGGTTGCCATGCTGGAGCCTGTTCCGAGTTTTTATCTTCGGTACTGTGATCATTACTCATTCTTTCTTCCTTGATTTACTGCTTATTGCGCTGCCGCCTCTTTATTAGAGAGACTCCAGACATACGATGTCAACATACGGATCTGGTCAGGAGTGAGGAGGTTTTTCTGCGCAGGCATAAGACCTTCACGTCCGTTCAGGATAGTATTGACAATGTTGTCTTTGGAACTGCTACTCAGCCAGGTATTGTCTGTCAGGTTAGGAGCCCCGAGTGCTTTGTTGCCTTTAGCGTCAGCACCGTGGCAAGCCACACAAAACTGATTGAAGGTTACTTTCCCTGCTGGCACCAACGTAGCATCATGTGACAACCCTGAAAGCGAACGTACATAGTTGGCGACTTCTTCGGCTTTTGCCTGAGGGATAGCTGCACCCAAAGGCGCCATAATACCGTGACGGCCTTCGGTGATAGTTTGCAGGATTACCTCTGGTTCACCACCATACAACCAGTCGTTATCAGTCAGGTTGGGATAGTTAGGTTGGCCTTTTGCATCTGAACCGTGACATTGTGCGCAGTTATTCAGGAACAACCGTTCTCCAATGACATGAGCTTCAGGGTTTTTCACCAGTTCATTAATAGGCGTTGCAGCAAATTTCTCATAGATAGGTGCAATGGTCTTCAGGTACTCGGCACGTTCCTCTTCCACCTGCTTGGCGGCTGTGTAGCCAACCAGACCTGGATTTGTACCCAATGCCGGATACAGGAACATAACGCCAAGTGCAACAACACACAGACCAATGTACATAATGATCCACCAGCGAGGAATCGGTGTATTCAACTCACCAATTCCATCCCATACGTGACCGGTACTTTCCTCTCCTTTAGGGGCGCCACCTAGCCAGGAACGTTGTGTAAACAACAACCAAAGACAAAATGCGACACCACCCAGTGCAATGATGGAAATCCAGTAACTCCATCCAATGCTCACGAAATCACTCATGATCGATACCCCTTATTCTGATTTCCTTTATCCGATCCTTCATCTGGCAATGCGAACGGCAACCTTGCCGCCTCGTCATTGTCCTTGGCACGGTGCTTTGACCATGCCCACCAGATGATTCCAAAAAACATCAACATTGATATGACGGTGAATACACCATTTAATATAGCCATATCAGTTACCCCCCGGTAGAGACTGCCTGTGTTACAGGTTGGGCAGTTTCTTTGGCGCGTAACGCGTTGACAAAGCCGACACCAAGACTTTGCAGGTAAGCAATAACAGCATCTTCCTCTGTTTTGCCGGCAAGTTCTTTATTGGCATTGGCAACCTGCTCTTCGGTATAGGGAACACCCAGAGTACGCAGTGCATTCATACGAGGTTTCAGGTCAACATTGGAAATATCTTTATGTTGCAACCAGCTATATCCTGGCATGTTGGATTCTTTAACCAGGGCACGTGGATCACGCAAGTGAAGCCTGTGCCAGTCATCAGAATAACGGCCGCCAACACGGGCAAGATCAGGACCAGTACGTTTGGAACCCCACAGGAATGGGTGATCGTAAACAGACTCACCCGCAAGGGAGTAATGGCCATAGCGTAACACTTCAGATTGAAGCATACGCACCTGCTGTGAGTGACAGCCTACACAACCTTCCTTGATGTACACATCACGGCCAGCCAATTGCAAGGGAGTATAAGGAGTTACCCCCTCGGCTGGCTGAGTGGTTGAATGCTGGAAGAATAAAGGAACAATTTGCACCAGTCCGGCAAATGAAATCACCAGGATACTGAGGATAATCATTATGCCGATATTCTTCTCGATGGTTTCGTGTGAGAAAAAGCTTTTTGATTTATTAGCCATTAGAGTTCTCCTAATTACACTGTTGCAGGAGCACCAACTGCTGATGCTTGGTGAGAGTCTTCGGAAGAACCAACCGGCACTGCAGGATTAACAGGTTTTTGCCCTTTGATGGTGATAATGACGTTGTACAGCATGACGATCACACCAGCCAGGAAGCAAGCACCACCCGTGAAACGAATGATATAAAGCAGATACTTGGATTTAAGCGCCTGCACAAATGCATAAGTCATGGTGCCATCAGGTTCAACAGCACGCCACATCAAGCCTTCCATTACACCAGCAATCCACATAGAAGCGATGTACAGAACCACACCAATAGTGGCAATCCAGAAGTGAGCCTCTACCAGGGATTTGCTAGCCATGGAATCACGGCCCCACAAACGTGGAATCATATAATACAAACTGCCAAACGTGATCATGGCAACCCAACCCAACGCACCAGAGTGAACGTGAGCAACGGTCCATTCTGTATAGTGAGACAGCGCGTTGACAGAACGGATGGACATCATTGAACCTTCAAAGGTAGACATACCATAGAAGGACAGTGCCACAACCATGAACTTCAGGACTGGGTCTGTTCTAAGTTTATGCCAGGCACCTGACATGGTCATGATACCGTTGATCATACCACCCCATGATGGTGCAAGCAGAATCAGGGAGAATGCCATACCCAAACTTTGGGTCCAATCTGGAAGTGAGGTGTACAGCAAGTGGTGAGGGCCAGCCCACATGTAGGTAAAGGCCAATGACCAGAAGTGAACAATCGACAACCGGTAAGAATACACAGGACGGTTAGCCTGTTTAGGCACAAAGTAGTACATCATGCCAAGGAAACTGGTTGTCAGGAAGAAACCAACCGCATTGTGGCCATACCACCACTGGACCATCGCATCTTGTACGCCCGCATATGCAGAGTAAGACTTGAACCAGCCCCAAGGAATTTCAATATTGTTAAAGATATGCAGAACGGCAATGGTCAGGATATACGAACCAAAGAACCAGTTTGCTACATAAATATGCTTTACCTTGCGCTTGACAATTGTACCGAAGAAAACAATTGCGTAAGAAACCCAGACCAATGTGATCAGGATATCAATAGGCCATTCCAGCTCGGCATACTCTTTACTGGACGTAAAGCCTGCTGGCAAAGAAATGGCAGCACCAACAATAACCAGCTGCCAACCCCAAAAGGTAAAGGCAGCCAGTTTGTCTGAAAACAAACGTGCTTGGCAGGTACGTTGCACGACATAATATGACGTTGCAAACAAACCGCTGCCACCAAAGGCAAAAATTACCGCATTGGTATGTAAGGGACGAAGGCGTCCGTAACTTAACCAATCGACCAAGTTCAGATTGGGCCAGATAAGTTGTGCGGCAATAAAAACACCGACAAACATCCCTACAATCCCCCAGATCACCGTCATAATGGCGAACTGCCGAACTACCTTGTAATTGAAGGTTTCGGCTTCACTAACAGTTGCGTTTTGAGTACGCATAGACCATCCTCTCTAAAAATTACCACTCTATTTTTATGTGATACCGATAAGAATCATGAAACATTTCTACAAATTTGGTTTGACTTGAGTCAACAAGACAAGAATCCAGAGCAATTTATACCCATGTCGACCCGCATTCTACATGAACTCTTGTTAAAACAAGCTCTCGTGTTGCAATACAACAAAGTAAGCTATTTAGCAGGAGAATTATTAAGTATGATTTGAGTCATTATCTTCAAGAATGGATTTCCCATTCTCTTCTGTATCATCAAACTGACCGGAGAACACCGCCCAATACAGTGCAATACCGATACCGATCACAAATAAAAATGAAACTGGAAGCAATAAAAACAAAGATTCCATTTCATTTATCCCTGGACGGCTTTCCCTGCCGTCCAATCAAGGCTAATGATAAAGCCCTGATTATGGAATTTTTTATATAAACGCCATGAGTTCCAGGCCACAGCCAAAGAAGATACCAGCATGGTAATGGCTGCAACCCATGGTGCCACCAGCCCGAACATGGCCAATGGTGCCATGAGAATATGCCACGCCAATGAACCATAAAGATTTTGATTGGCGGTTTTTCGGGTAAGGTTTAATACGAATTCTTGTTGTTCCGGGGTAAAACTGTGATCATTGAGAAAGATTGCTCTCGCGGCAGAAGAAGCCGTAGGAACCGCCATGGACATCGCACAGGGACAGCTCATGACGAATAACGCAACCAATACAGGCAAGGCATGTGCCTTATCGATAAACAGATACCAGACAAGGCCACTGATAATAGCCAGCAATATTTGAATAATAACGAATGCAAAAGCGATTTTATCGGCTTTTGCTGTCATGATGATACGCGCCTGCTCTAATGTGGCAGGGGCACCGATGCTGGAATAGCGGGCAGACTGTTCAGCACAAAACTCCAGATACCGCGCAGTGAGCAAAAATGCCACAAACATGGCAACGGATTCGAAATAAACTTCGCCTTGCTGACTGACGGTAGCAATAACACTGGGAATAAATGCCGTAAGAATGCCTAATGCAACAGGCCAATCCATGTTGACGCGCATTGAATGTGAAGGGGATTTTTTAAAAACACCTTGCCAAATTGGCCATGCGCAATACAGAAGAACAGGCATGGTTAACGCAAAACTGAGCCAGTTCATAATGATGATAGCCGTATCTAGCATTGCCAGACTTTCTGTGCCGATGTAATCACCACGCAGATAGCCAGGAAATGCAAACATCATTACCTGCATCATGACCAGCCATGCAATACCTAAGCTCGCCAGCATGTGTCGGCGTTTTTGCCGCTCATGATCTGGCAGGTCTTTTGGAATTGAAAAAATAGATGCGGCTCTCATATCGTAGGATAGTACTAATTTATTGAGCATGCCGTCTTGATAATTATCAAGACAAAGGCAGATTTATAACAAACACTTGAAATCAAACAACAAATGTCTAATTTTATATGTCAGAATAGCCGGTTATATTTTCAATAACCAGCTATTTGCATTGCATTTTAGGTTTTCGCGTATTTAATTAAATACACCCTGCGATAAATAGCGGTCCCCGCGATCGCAGACAATATAAACAATTGTCGCATTCTGGGTACGTTGCGCAACACGCAAGGCAGCAACCAGCGCACCCGCTGATGATATGCCACCAAAAATACCCTCTTCAGCGGCCACACGACGTGCCATGTTTTCAGCTTCTTCCTGGTCAATCAATTCAAAACTGTCCACCCCTTTCGGGTTGTAAATTTTTGGTTGATATTCTTCTGACCATTTCCGGATACCCGGTATGGATGCGCCCGGGGCAGGTTGAGCCCCCACAATTTCAATAGCCGGATTTTTTGACTTCAGGTAGGAGCCCGTACCCATAATGGTACCGGTTGTTCCCATGGCACTCACAAAGTGCGTGATTTTACCATTGGTTTGCTGCCAGATTTCAGGGCCCGTCCCTTCAATATGTGCCAATGGATTATCGGGGTTGGCAAATTGATCAAGCACCAGACCCTTACCTTCAGACTGCATGCGCAAAGCCAGATCACGGGCATACTCCATGCCCCCCTGCTCTGCCTTGGTCAAGATAAGTTCTGCCCCATATGCTTTCATGGAAGCCCGGCGCTCAAGGGAAAGGTTGTCTGGCATGATGAGGATCATTTTATAACCACGGATAGCCGCCGCCATGGCTAAGGCAATGCCTGTATTACCGCTGGTTGCTTCGATCAGCGTATCACCGGGTTTGATTTGCCCCCTGGCTTGCGCATGTTTGATCATGGACAAAGCAGGACGATCCTTGACAGAACCGGCAGGATTATTTCCTTCAAGCTTGGCCAAAATGACATTCCCCCTGGGATCGCCAAAGGCGCCGGGAATGCGTTGCAACCGCACCAGCGGCGTATTGCCAATGGTGTCTTCAATCGTAGGATAGGTATTATTCATAATAATGAAATCATATACCATTTTTATTTAACCTCACTATTATTTTTCTTTGTAATCCATTTTTTCCTTACCCGGCTTAATCAATTTTGGCTCTGCCGCAGACACCGAACGTTTCTTCCCCATTTTATTCGTGGATTGCACCTGAGACGGCCCATTACCCGCCTGTTTACCAGGCAATACCTCTCCTTTTATTTGCAAACCCGCTTCAAACAGCTTATTAGCCCTTTTATCACCAACTCCTTTCACCCTTAAAGACAAATCCTGCCTGGACAGGAAAGGGCCTGCCCTTTGTCGCTCCCTGATAATATTTTCTGCAGTTTTCAGCCCGATCCCCTTGATTGAAACCAGCTGTTCACGGCTGGCTGAATTAAGATCGACCGCGTATACCGCACTTGACAGAAAAACCGACAGCAAAAGAAAGTATTTTAACCAGCAGGATTTGAATTTTTTCATTCCGTTCATGAACACTCAGTCACTTAACAGACAGGTATCATCCAACATTTTGCGCTTAATGAATAAAAAAATGTATAAAAAAAGCCATCTGTATAAATACGGATGGCTTGAAATAAGGACTTAAAAAACCTAATTGAAAAATTATTATTTTGTGCCCTGACGCCAGGCTTTCACATAACGGCTAACACCGGTTTCAACATCAAGCATATCAGCGGTATAGCCAGCCTGACGCAGGGCAGCAAGATCAGCCTGGGTAAAACTTTGATACCTGCCTTTTAAGTCTTCCGGGAATGGGGTGTAGCGAATCAGGCCAGCCTGAACCAGCTCTTCTAACGATAGGACTGCTTCCCCACGCTCTTCCCTTAATGTATTAACCACCGCCTTGGCAACATCATTAAAAGGCTGGGCACGGCCCGAACCACAGTTGAAGATACCGGATTTTTCAGGGTGATCAAGAAAATACAGATTGACGGCCACCACATCTTCCACCGAGATGAAATCACGGCTTTGCTGCCCATCAGCATAACCATCCCAGCCACCAAACAAACGTACATGACCTTCTTTAAGGAACTGGTTCATGTTATGGAAAGCCACCGATGCCATTCTTCCCTTGTGCTGCTCATGAGGACCATAAACATTAAAATATCTTAAGCCAACCACCTGGGCCGTCAGGTTGTTCATGCGGCTTCGCAATACCTGGTCAAACAGGAATTTAGAATATCCATAAACATTAAGCGGGGCTTCGTTTTTGATATTTTCAGCATACACCGGACCGGCACCATAAACGGCAGCTGATGAAGCATAAATGAACGGAATGGAGCGGGCCTGGGCAAAATTGCACAATTCCAGCGTTACGCGATAATTGTTATCCATCATGAAATGGCCATCACGCTCGGTGGTATCCGAACAGGCCCCCTGATGGATAATGGCTTTTATGTTACCAATATTGCCCGTACTGATCTGCCTGCGAAAATCATCTTTATGGATATAATCAGCAATTTGGCAATCGCGTAAATTAATGAATTTATCGCCATCAGTCAGATCATCAACCGCAACAACACGATTTATACCCTTGCGATTCAGGCCACGTACAATATTACTGCCAATAAATCCGGCTGCCCCGGTTACTACGATCATAACAATTCCTCCGCACTTACTATTGATGTGCCCAATTTGCCCACCACAATACTGCCCGCCTTGTTGGCCCAGTATATTGCCCGTGGCCAATCAAGGCCTGCTGCCCTGGCCACGGCCAATGTTGCCAATACAGTATCTCCCGCACCGGAAACATCAAAAACCTCTTGCGCCAACGCATCCTCATGAAAACGGCCCTGCTCGCTAAACAACGTCATGCCTTGTTCCGAGCGGGTTATCAGCAAGGCTTCCAGCGCATACTCATTGCGCAGTGCCTGTGCCAGTTCATTCAATTTTTCTTCTGAGTCCCAATGACCAACCGCCTGCTGCATTTCAGAACGGTTAGGCGTTACCAGGCTGGCATGACGATAGCGGGCGTAATTATCACCTTTAGGATCAACCAACACCGGAACATTGCACTCAACGGCATGGGCAATCATAGCCTCAACATGAGTTAAAGCCCCCTTGGCGTAATCGGAAAGCACAAGTACATCATGCCGCTCAATCAAAGCCTTGGCTTTTTCATCCAGCATTTGCAAAGCCGAGGCCTGTGGTGGGTATTCAAAATCTATCCGGAGCAATTGCTGCTGCCGCCCCAGCACACGCATTTTCAAAGTGGTATGCAGGCTTTGATCCTGAATGAGAAAAGGGTCAATACCGGCTTCATCGGCCAGATACTGAATTTGCCCGCCGGCTTCATCGGGACCGATTATGCCCAGCAATGAAGCTTTTGCACCCATCGCCACAATATTCCTGGCCACGTTTGCCGCACCACCCAGCCGATCCTCACGACGCGCTACCCGAACGACAGGCACCGGTGCTTCTGGCGAGATTCGATCAACCTCGCCAAACCAGTAACGGTCAAGCATGAGGTCACCAATCACCAGGATTTTTTTCTGTTTGATAATTTCCAATGGAAATGAATCCATCACATTTCTTCCAGTTTTTTGGGCTGATAGGTTTCCCACATATTGCATCCAGGACATTGCCAATAAAACGCCCTGGCCTCAAAGCCACAAGAGCTACAACTGTAGCGATCAAGTCTTTGCGTATGCTTGTGGATCATTTTGTGTAAAAGCGAGAGTTCCACCTCTGGCAAAATCCTGTCTGGAACCTTGGTTTCTTCTCCATCAGCAACCGCCTTCAATTCAACCTCGAGGAGTTTATCAAGGCCGAGCAAGGAAGGATGCAGGCGCAAGGATTCAGAGGCAAAATGCCATGCTGGCGCAGCGCCCTGTTGTTCTCGCAGCTCGCTAAATACTATTTTAAACAAATCCAGGGAAGGATGATTCAGGTAATGCTGCTTTAATAAATCCAGTCCCGCTTCCGACTGCTGGCTTGCCTTGTAATTGGCAAGCAAATCACCGGCAACCAATCCGGCATATTCAGGCGCATTGACCACCACGCTCTCCAGGAATTTTCTTTCAGCCAGGTTGTCACCCTGCATTTTCATTAATTTTGCCCTGAGCATGGCAATCCGCACGGCTGCAGCACTAAAGCGGCGCTCTCCCTGCTGTTTTAACAATGCCTGATCAGCCCTTTTCAGCTCTTCATTGATATAGTTGATATCTGGCTGTTTGGACTGCAAGGATTGCTGCGCCAACTCGCAATGGTAATGAATAAGCTGCGGAATAGGTTCATCAAGAATTTTATGAAGATGCCTGACAGCGTCAATGGCCTTAGGCCAATCGTGCTCGGCCTCATAGATGCGGATAAGCGCGCGGTTGGCTGGCACGGCATAACTGCTATCAAGCACCGCCTTATAAGCCTCTTCAGCACGATCAAACATGCCCGCCTTGAAGAAATCCTGAGCAAGTTCATGCTGGGCATGATCCCGGTCATTTTTGGGTAAATCCGCCCTTGAAAGCAGGCTTTGATGAACCCTGATGGCCCGTTCTACCTCTCCACGACGACGAAACAGACTTCCAAGGGCAAAATGAAGTTCAATGGTTTCTGTATCAAGTTTGGCCACCTCAACAAAAGCATCAATCGCTTTGTCATGATCTTCATTTAACAGAAAATTAAGCCCCTTGAAATAGGAATCGGGCAATTGTCGTGTTTCGGACATCATTTGCCGCACGTCAACACGCGCGGCTATCCATCCGAGCCCAAATAAAATGGGAATAAGTATCAGCCACCAGGCCTCATAATTCAGCAAGTTGCACTCCTAGCGCTTAATGACTACCATTGAATCAGATGTGTTCATCTACCGATTACCTGCCGTATTTCACTTGACGTCTTTAACAGCATTCATATCTTTTTTAAGACGCGTTATTTCACCTTTAAGCTGGCCTACTTGTCTTGTTTTCCTGATACGCACAAGCGCCATCAACAAATAAGCAAATACTGCACCGAGAAAAAAAGTAACCAGCAGCACAACAATTAGTGGAATATCGGTAACAGCCGTGTCCGAAAAGAACTTAACCGACACGGGCTGGGTATTTTTCAGGGCAAATAACAAGACAACTAAAAATATTACCAGCCGCAGGGCCCAAATAAAATAACGCATTAATCTTCTCCCCTTTTTTAAAAGACACATTGTAATGCGAATTTACCATTTTAAATATGGCATTTATTCATTTCACTGTTTATAGATAAAAAAACTCCGAAGTAAAAACTTCGGAGTTTTTTTATTAAACAATTTTCAAGCCAGCTTAGAAATTAGCTACCTTGACATTGCTCGACCCAAGATCTTCATGAGCTAAAGATTCTGATTTCAACTCATTGACAGCTTTGAATACAGAATCCACACGTTCGCGCAATTCCTTGCCAGCCTTGAAGTGCGGCACCCTTTTACCGGGCACCATTACCTGTTCGCCTGACTTGGGATTACGACCTACCCTTGGAGCACGTAGCGACAGGGAAAAGCTGCCAAAACCACGGATCTCAATGCGCTGACCATTTGCCAAGGCATTGGTAAGTGCATCTAACATGGTTTTAACGGCATACTCCGCATCGCGTGCAGCAAGCTGTGGATAGCTTGCTGCCAGCGCTTCAATCAACTCTGATTTAGTCACTGTTTATTCGTCTTTAGCTTGATCAAGTTTAGCCTTCAACAAGGCACCCAGGTTTGTTGTGCCTGAAGAAGCACTTGAGTCTGTCATGCGCTGCAGTGCATCGGCTGCTTCAGCATTATCACGTGCTTTGATAGACAGCTGTATTGAGCGAGCTTTGCGGTCTACGTTCAGGATCATGGCTTCGATGTTATCGCCTTCTTTCAGAACTGCTGTTGCATCTTCTACACGACCGGCAGAGATTTCTGATGCACGCAGATAACCTTCAACATCCAGAGACAATGTAACAACCGCACCTTTAGGCTCAACAGACTTGATAACGCCAGGAACAACGGCACCTTTATCGTTGGAAGACACGAAGTTATTGAATGGATCGCCTTCCAGCTGTTTGATACCCAGAGAAATACGCTCTTTGTCAGTGTCGATAGCCAGAACAACAGCGTCGATCTCGTCGCCTTTCTTGAAGTTGCGAACCGCTTCTTCACCAGAATCTGTCCATGACAGGTCGGACAAGTGAACCAGACCATCAATACCGCCAGGCAGACCAATGAACACGCCAAAGTCTGTAATTGACTTGATGGCACCATGAACTTTATCGCCACGTTTGAAGTTAATGGCAAAATCTTCCCATGGGTTTGCACGGCACTGTTTCATACCCAGTGAAATACGACGGCGATCTTCGTCGATTTCAAGAACCATGACTTCAACTTCTTCACCCAGGCTGACTACTTTACGTGGGTCAACGTTTTTGTTTGTCCAGTCCATTTCTGAAACGTGAACCAGACCTTCAATGCCGGTTTCAACTTCAACGAAAGCACCGTAATCGGTCAGGTTGGTAACTTTACCAAACAGACGTGTACTTTGTGGGTAACGACGTGCCAGACCAACCCAAGGATCTTCGCCCAGCTGTTTGACGCCCAGTGATACACGGCTTTTTTCTTGATCAAACTTAAGTACCTTGGCTTCGACTTCCTGACCAACAGACAGGACTTCGGATGGGTGACGTACACGACGCCATGCCATATCGGTAATGTGCAACAGACCATCGATACCACCCAAGTCAACGAATGCACCGTAATCGGTAATGTTTTTAACAATACCGGTAACCACTGCGCCTTCCTGCAGGGTTTCGAGCAGTTTTTGACGCTCTTCACCCATGTTCACTTCAAGGACTGAACGACGTGACAGAACAACGTTATTACGTTTACGGTCAAGTTTAATGACCTTGAATTCCATTGTTTTGCCTTCATAAGGCGTTGTATCTTTAACGGGACGCAGGTCAACCAATGAACCGGGCAAGAATGCGCGAATGCCATTAGTCATGACAGTCAGGCCGCCTTTAACTTTACCGGTAATCGTACCGGTAACCATTTCACCGGACTCAAGCGCTTGTTCCAGAGACAGCCATGCTGACAGACGTTTTGCACGGTCACGGGACAGGATGGTGTCGCCGTAGCCGTTTTCGAGTGAGTCAATGGCGACAGAAACGAAATCACCTTCGTTTACTTCAAGTTCGCCCTGATCATTCAGGAATTCTTCAAGGGGGATTAAAGATTCAGATTTTAATCCGGCATTAACAACCACAAAATTGTGGTCGATGCGTACAACTTCTGCTGAAATCACTTCACCTGATTTCATATCCTGGTTTTTAACACTTGCAGCAAACAGGTCTGCAAAGCTTTCGCCACCAATAGCGTCTTGTAAAGTTACGGATGTCATTAAACTATATCCAACGGCCCTTCGGGCCTGTAAAAAATAAACACACCAGGAAATACAACTTTCCCGGCGGAGTGAATGATATCTTTCATGTGGGTAAAGGTTTGTACCCCATACATGAAAGCCCTCAATATGGCAAAACCACAACAGGATTTGCCAGTGCTATTACTTACCGCACTGCCAATAAACGCTTTATGCGTTTATCTCAGACCAGTAAGCCAATACTTTTGCAACGGATTCCTCGATGGTCAGCGTTGAGGAATCAATGATTTTTGCATCTTCAGCGGGAACCAACGGCGCATGGCTTCTATGCATATCCCGTTCGTCTCGCGCTTTCAGATCTTCCAATAAGGCCACTAGGTTAGCAGAAATTCCTTTCTCGATCAACTGCTTATAACGTCTTTGCGCCCTTTCATTGACATCTGCAATCAGAAAAATCTTCAATTTGGCATCAGGAAAAATGACGGTCCCCATATCGCGCCCATCAGCAACCAGGCCCGGCGCTTTCCTGAACGCCAGCTGCCGCTCAAACAGGGCCTGCCGCAGCATAGGATAAGTGGCAATTTGGGAAGCCAGCGCCCCCACTTCTTCCTCTCGCAAAACATCACTGACATCGTCGTTATCGAGCAACACCTGCTGCCCCACAAAACGGACATCAAGGCTGCGAGCCACCTTTGCAATCCCGGCCTCATTATCGGGCTGGATGTTTTTTTTCAATACCGCCAGGGCACTTAAGCGATAAAGCATGCCGGAATCAAGCTGATGCCAGCCCAGGGTTTTGGCCACAATCCCTGCCAATGTCCCCTTGCCTGAAGCACTGGGACCATCAATCGCAATAACGGGCGGCAAACTTGTGTTATTCATGCCAGATTACCTCACAAGCGTCTTGTAAACATCAAAATAGGATGGGAAAGTCTTGGCCACACAATCGGGATCAAGAATACGCAAACCCACCGGGCCAAATACGGCCAGAGAAAAACACATCGCCATGCGATGGTCATCATAGGTTTCAATTTCCGCCGTTTGCCAGTTTGATGCCAACGGAGGAACAACCCTTAACCAATCGGGGCCGGATGTAACCGTTGCCCCCACTTTGGCCAGTTCTTTGTGCATGGCTTCAATCCGGTCGGTTTCCTTAACCCGCCAACTGCCAATATTACGCAACATGCAAGGCCCATCGGCATACAATGCGAGGGCGGCGGCAGTCATGGCGGCATCGGGCACAAGATTAAAGTCTTCATCAAAAGCCTTGAGTTTTTCGCCTTTCGTTAAATCGGGTCCGGTCACTTCCAGCCAGTTATCGCCAAACTCAATTTTTCCACCCATAGCCTGAATGGTTTCAGCAAATTTGATATCTCCCTGAATACTGTTTTTACCCACGCCATTGATACGTACCGGCCCTTTACCAACGAGCCCCAATGCCATGAAATAAGAAGCAGACGATGCATCTCCTTCAATTTCCACCTGGCCAGGGCTTTTGTAAGCCGCATCATGCGCAATGGTAAAGTGTGACCACCCCTGTTGCTGCACTTGCACACCGAAATGGGCCATCATGTTCAGGGTAATCTGGATATAAGGCTTTGAAATAAGCTCCCCTTCGACTTCCAGAACCACATCCTGAGC
>Ga0172382_10000683_pt1 | contig 63780 bp, 62 predicted proteins | sample Leawel138RmetaG_FD_122245 | JGI IMG/M metagenome (GOLD analysis project Ga0172382, IMG submission 122245) | Leachate microbial communities from a municipal landfill in Southern Ontario, Canada - Leachate well 138R metaG | ecosystem: Engineered > Solid waste > Landfill > Unclassified | place...
GATGGCGCCGGCGCCGAACAGGACGAAGCAGCCGACGATGACGGTGGCGCCGAAGCGCCAGTTCATCCGCCCGGTTAGCATCATGAAGCCGACGGCGGCGACGGCCATGACCGCGACCGCTGTGGCGACGTTGCCGAGCAGCGTGCCCTGCAGCCAGCCGAGCGCGGCGACGATGGGGCCCGAGCCCGCCGGATCGGCGCGCACCACCTGCGCCCAGGCCGGCAGCGGCGCGAAAAGCGGAACGAGCGAAAGAAGCGTAAGCGAAAGCGATCGTCTGGTCACCGGAAGTCCTCCTGCGAGGCCCCGTTGCGCCAGGAACATGACGGCTATGTGACAGTCCGGGCACCGTTGCCGGCGCCCGGCGCGGGCGATCAGCGAGCGGCCAGCGAATCGCCCTTGCCGAGCCGGGCGGCGGCGATGCGCGCGGCCTCGCGCGAATCCATCCACGAGCCGTCGGCAAGCTGCAGATCGTAGCGTTCCGCCGCCATCGCCGCGTTGTAGCACTCCAGCGCCTCGTGCCGCATGCCCTTGCGCGCATAGGCGGTGCCGAGATTGATCAGCGCCGCCGGATCGTCACCCGCCTTGGCGCGAAGCTGCGCGATGGCGTCGTCGGTACGGCCCTGCGTCATCGCTTCATAGGCAACGTCGGTCCGCTCGACGGTTCCGGCCTGCGGTTCGGCCGGTACGGCGGTCTGGGTCAACAAGAGACCCGCGAGGATCAGCGTGGCGGTCATGGCAAACTCCCCATTTTTGTTGGTGTCGATGCCCCGTTAGACCGCACCCGGAGCGATTCTCAAAGAAAATGACGCGACTGTCATAATACTGCAATCGACCTGTGCATCGACATAACCCGCGCCGATTCGAGCGATCGCCGGCCGCTTCGGGTGACTATCACGATAGTGTCACGATACCGAAAACAAACCGTCATGTGCCTCCTCTAATTGGCGAGTCGCCGCGGCCAGAGGGCCCGCGCCGCTCGACCTTGAGGGGGAATTAACCGTGAAGAATATCCATGGCTTGTTGCTTGTCGGCTGCAGCGCACTGGCGCTGGCTGGTTGCGGACCGAGCGACATCGCTTCGCCTGGCACTGGCGGCAACGTCGTCATCAATAACCCGGCGCCGACGCCGACCAGCACTCCGACATCGACGCCCGGCGGCGGCGTGGTCGCGGCCTCCTCGTGCCCGTCGATCGCGTCCACCAAGCAGCTCGTTCAGGAAGCCAACGTGCTGACCGGCCCGACCGGCTCCTACCTCGTCTGCACGCTGCCCTCGATCATCGACCGCACGATCACGCTGCCCAAAATCGAGGGCCTCGTCTACCAGATGAACGGCCGCGTCGACGTGGGTTGCGACGGCGGCTTCTCGGCGCCCACCGCCGCGGCGCCCGTCACCAGCTCCACGGTCGGCTGCACCGCCGCCAACGGTTTCGCGCTGAACAGCTCGGGCCAGTTGACCGCCGACACCAAGGTCACCCTGAACATCAAAGAGGGCGTGATCCTGATCGGCGCCCCTGGCGCTTCCTGGCTCGCGGTCAACCGCGGCAACACGATCAATGCTGTCGGCACCGCGAGCGAACCGATCATCTTCACCAGCCGCGACAACGTGACCGGCCAGGTCACCGAGACCTCGCAAGGCCACTGGGGCGGCGTCGTGCTGATGGGTCGCGCGCCGACCACCGACTGCACCACCGGCACGATCGGCTCGCAGTGCGAGCGCCAGACCGAAGGCGCGACCGATCCGGCGCGCTTCGGCGGCACCGACAGCAGCTACAACGCCGGCCGCATGAGCTATGTCCAGATCCGCTACTCGGGCTTCGTCCTCAGCCAGAACATCGAGCTGCAGTCGCTGACCGGCCAGGGCATCGGCACCGGAACCACGCTCGACCACATCATGAGCTACAACAGCTCCGACGACGGTTCCGAGTGGTTCGGCGGCAGCCCGAACCTGAAGTACTACATCTCGGTCGGCGCCGACGACGACAGCCTCGACGTCGACACCGGCGCACAGATGAACGTGCAGTACGCGCTGCTCATCCAGCGCGATGGCGCCGGCGACGCGCTGTTCGAGATCGACAGCAACAACCTCGAGGACCATGCGCCGCGCACCAAGCTGACGGTGGCGAACTTCACCGCCATCCAGCGCCAGGTCAGCAGCAACAACGAGGGCAACGACCAGGCCGCCGCGCTGTTCCGCGGCAACTCGGACACGACGCTGGTGAACGGCATCATCTATACGCCGAACAACGAATGCATCCGCCTGCACGGCACGTCGACCAATGGCTCGGCGCGCGCGACGCTGACGGCGCAATCGGTGGTCCTGAGCTGCAACGCCACGAAGTTCCTGAGCACAGGCTCCGGGGTGAACGCGGCCACGTCGTTCAATGCGGGCAGCAACAACAACGACGCCTTCACCAGCACGCTCACCGGCCTGTTCATCAACGGCGCCAACGAAACCGGCGTACTCGCCACCGATCCCAAGACGATATCGACGTCGAGCCTGTTCGACACCACCACCTGGATCGGCGCGGTGCGCAACAGCTCGGACACCTGGTACGCCGGCTGGACCTGCAACAGCGCAGCGGCGAACTTCGGCCCGAACAACACGGGCGACTGCACCTCGCTGCCGACGCCCTGAACGGCGGCGGCTGCCTGACACTGAGTGCGGGGGCTGCCAGACAATGGCCGCCCCCGACCTTGCATCCGATATAAGGGAAATCCGATGTCCATAACATCGCGGCTGGCCCGTGCGTTGCTGCTCTCGACCGCGCTCGCCGCGCCGTCACTCGCGTTCGCCCAGGCCGAACCGGCCTCTGCCCCACAGCGGCAGCAGCAGGAGGACGATACCGAAATCTCGGTGCCTGGAGGTGAGATCATCGTCACCGGCGCGCGCGAGCGCAACATCTCCAAGGCTTCGGACCAGGTCATCAACATCCTGTCGACCCAGGAAATCGCCCGCACCGGGGAAGGCAACATCGCCGGCGCGCTGAGCCGCGTCACCGGCCTCAGCGTGGTCGGCAACGGCCTCGTCTATGTGCGCGGCCTGGGCGACCGCTACTCGCTGGCGCTGCTCAATGGCCTGCCGTTGCCCAGCCCCGAGCCGCTGCGCCGCGTCGTCCCGCTCGACATCTTTCCCAGCGGCGTGATCGCCTCCTCACTCGTCCAGAAGAGCTACTCGGTCAACTATCCGGGCGAGTTCGGCGGCGGCGTGATCAACCTCACGACCAAGGCGGTCCCGCGCGATCCGTTCCTCACGATCGGCTTCGGCGGCACCGCCGACAGCGAAACCACGGGCCGCATCGGTTACAGCTATTATGGCGCCAGGTCCGACTGGACCGGCTTCGACAACGGCAGCCGCGACGTGCCCCCGGCGCTACAGGCCTATTTCGACAGCGGTGCGCTGGTCAACGGCGACCCCGTGCTGGGCCGTCAGGTCGGCAGCGAACTGGTGCGCTTCAGCAAAGCCACGGTACAGCGGGTCCGCGACCTGCCGCCGGCCTATTCGCTCTCGCTCTCGGCCGGCAAGTCGTTCGATCTGGGCGGGGTCGACCTCGGCCTGATCGCGGCGGCCGGCTTCAGCAACACCTGGCGCAACCGCGAGGCGCTGCAGCAGACCTCGCTGACCGCCGACCTTTCCGGCCTGGAGACCGATTTCACGCGCGTCACCACCGACAACCGCGTCGTCGCCAACGGTCTGATCGGCCTCGGCCTCGAATGGGGCGCCAACAAGGTGCGCTGGACCAATCTCTACATCCGCGACACGGTCAAGCAGGCGCGTCTGGGCATCGGCCGGAACTTCACCAGCAGCCCGACCGCCGATCGCATGCAGCAGAGCACCTCCTGGTACGAGCGGCAGCTCATCGACACGCAGTTCGTCGGCGAATTCAAGATCACACCCGAGCTGTCGCTGGACGTGCGCGCCAGCTACGCCAACTCGCAGCGCGAGGCTCCCTACGAGTTCTCGTTCGAATACGTGCGCACCAACGCCGCGGCCGATCCCTACGGCGCGCTGTTCGTCAACCGTCTGAACGGCAACACGGGCGAGGCGTCGGTCACCTTCTCGGACCTCAACGAGGACCTGTGGTCGGGCGGCATCGACCTGACCTATCGGGTTAGCCCGCAACTGGCCGCGACCGTCGGCGGTGTGTTCAGCGACACCAACCGCACCAGCTCGCGCCGGCAGTTCCTGTTCCGCGCGTCGAGCACCTTCCCGGCCGAAGCCGGGGTGCTGCGGCCCGACCTGCTGCTGTCGCCGGGGCTGATCAACGGCACCAGCACGGATTCGGACGGCAACCCGCTGCCCAGCCCTGTGGGCGGCGTGGATCTAGTGGAATCGGATACCTCGACGCCGGCGTTCCGCGGCAAGCTGCGCAACTACGCCGGCTATGCCAAGATCAACTGGCAGGCCACCGACGCGCTGAGCCTCGACGCCGGCGTCCGCTTCGAAAAGGCGCGGCAATCGGTGAGCGCGATCCAGGTGTTCACCACCCCGCCGACTTTCGCCGATCCGCCGGCGCTCAAGAAGGACTACTGGCTACCGGCGGCGACGCTGACCTACCAGTTCCAGCCCGACCTGCAGGCGCGCCTCAGCGCGTCCAAGACGATCGCGCGGCCGCAATTCCGCGAGCTGATCTACCAGCCGTTCTACGATCCGGAGAGCAACCGGCAGTATCTCGGCAACCCGCTGCTGACCGACAGCCAGCTCTACAACGCCGAGGCACGCCTCGAGTGGTACTTCGCCCCCGAGCAGCGGCTCTCCGTCTCGGGCTTCTACAAGAAGATCAAGAACCCGATCGAATCCTTCGTCTTCCCGCTCGCCGGCGCGGCCGTGACCAGCTACGCCAACGCGCCGTCCGCGCAGCTCTATGGCGGCGAGGTCGAGCTGACGAAGTATTTCGACCTGTCCGGCGCGGGCGACTGGCTGGCCGGCCGGCGGGCGGTCATCATCGCCAACTACACCTACTCGCGCTCGCGCCTGAAGGTGGGGCCGGACGATACCGTGACGGTCTATGCGGCGGCTTCGACGCGGGCGACCGACTACTTCCGCGACGGCGCGCCGCTGACCGGGCAGTCGGACCACCTGCTCAACCTGCAGCTCGGTTTCGAGAATACCGAGCGCCTGTCGCAGCAGACGATCCTGCTGACTTACGCCAGCAAGCGGGCTGTCAGCCGCGGCATCACCGGCCAGCCCGACGTGACCGAGAAGCCGCCGGTCCGCCTCGACGTCGTCCTGCGCGAGGGCGTCGATTTCCTGGGCCAGGAAATCGAACTCAAGTTCGAGGCGCGCAACCTGCTCCACAGCCGGCACCGCGAATACCAGCAGGCCGGCGCGAACGTGGTCGAATTCAACACCTATGACATGGGCACCACGTTCGCCCTGTCGGCCCAGGTCAAGTTCTGACGATCACCCTGACGGGCGGCTGTTTTCCTCCCCCCCGTCACCGACTGAGCCCGGCCTCTCCCGCGAGAGGCCGGGCCTTTTTTCTCGATCAGCCCGCCGCGCTCAGTTCCGGCCGCTTTTCGAAACGGCCAAGGCCATAGTCGCCCTTGATCGTCGTGCGGTGGACGATGCGTTCCTCCTCGGGATTGCAGCCGCAGGCCTCGTGCAGCACCCGCCAGTTGTCCCAGATGACCATGTCGGTCTCTTTCCAGGCATGGTGGTAGGGCTTGATGACGCGCATCGCCTCTTCCCAGATTTCGGACAGCAGCGCGAAGCCTTCCGGATCGCCCTTGCGCCCCTCGATCCCCTGGCAGCCGTAGGGCGTCATGTGGAACACCACCTCGCCGCTGTCGCGGGTCCACAGCAGCGGGTGGATCGAGCAGGGGTCGTTGGCGGTGATTTCGTGCAGGTTGCTGTCGTGCGGGCGCACCACCTTGAAATTCCGCGGCAGGCCGAACTTCTGCTCGCTGTACCTGAGATCGAGGTTGTAGAGCGCGCTGATCCCTTCCGCCTTCTTGCGAATCGCCGGGTCCATGTCGCGGTAGATCTGGATGCCGTCGGCGAAGGCGGTCATGCCGCCGTCGCTAGCGATCTTGAGCGAACGCAGCACGCCCGCCCGGTTCAGTTCGTCGTTATAGGCATGGTCGAAATGCCAGGGTTGCCAGGTCACGAGCGGCTTGCCGTCGATCTCGACGATGCACGAGCCCGGCCCGGTCTTGATCTCGATGACGCCGAGCAGCTTGTCGGCGTCGGCACGGTCGACCGAGGCGACGGGGTGGTCCTTGAGCGGGCCGAACACGGTGCTGACTTCCACCTGCGCCTCCGCCGAGGGCTCGATCCCCTCGAAGACGATGACGCCGCGATCTTCGAACAGCCGGTTGAGCTGGGCGCGCACGTCCGCGTCCTTGAGCAGGCTGCGCGTCAGCCCGGTGACCCGCGCGCCGAACGAGAGGCCTTCGTCCAGCGGCTGAATTACAATCGACATCCCTTGTCCTCCATCGTCTCGTTCGCGCCCGCAAGGCGCCGGCCGGTTGCCGCAACCGATACAGTCTAGATCGCTTCGGCGCCGTTGCACAGGGGCGCGACATGCCTGCAGAGGCAAGGAGGGGAGGCAGTCGACGTGCGAGATGTGCGGGCATTTGCCACCCTCCGTCCGTCGCCCTGCGCAGGCAGGGGCCTGGATAACGTCTCGCCCTGACGCTGCCCGCTGCATCGACGGGGATAGCTTATCCAGGCCCCTGCCTGCGCAGGGGCGACGGGCAGGAGACGCCTGCCTACTGCGCGTCGAAGACGTAGCCCAGCGAGCGCACGGTGCGCAGCGGGTTACCCGCGCCCGCGGCGCGCAAGGCGCGGCGCAGGCGGCCGATCCAGACGTCGACCGTACGCTCGTCGACCGGCGGTTCCTGCTTGCCCAGCGCCGCGATGAGCTGCGCGCGGGTGAACAGGCGGCCCGGATGCTCCACGAAATAGCGCAGCAGGCGGAACTCGTTGGGCATCAGCGGAATCGGCCGGCCCTGCCAGCGCGCCTGGAAGGCGGCGAGATCGATAGTGAGCTGGCCCAGCGTCACCGCGCGCAGCACGCCCGCATCCTGGTCGCGCAACTGCAGCGACAGCACCCGGTCGAGCACCGCGGCGCGGTCGACCGGGCCGATCATGTAATCATCGGCCCCGGTGCGCAGCGCCCGCCGGCGCGATTCCTGATCGTCCTCTTCCAGGATCATGGTGATGTGCGCCTGCGCGGTCAGCGGATCGCAGCGCAGCCGGCGGCAGACTTCCAGGCCCGAGATGTCGGGCAGGACCCAGTCGACGAATGCCCAGAGCGCCCCTTCGAGCAGCGGCAGCTCGCCGAGGTTCGCCCACTTGTGGAACACCGCCTCCAGGTTGTCGTGGCGAAAGGGCGCAAGCCCGCCCGCGATGTCACCAGTCAGCAGAATATCTATGCGCCGCATTACCCTTGGCCCCGCTTTCCGGCCGGGGTCATGCCCAAGTCATGTGACGCACACATGACGGTTCGACGACGCCGGGATGAAAGCCGCGCGCCCGCAAAACCGGCGGGTGCGGACGTCATCGAAGTGACGCTGTTGCGTCACGCGCACGTAATCTGCCCCGGCTATCCGGCGGGCGAGTTCAGCAAAGGACATGCGATGCTGTTCGACGAAAGCGGCCTGCTCACCAGGAATCGCAATGCCAGGCCTTCGGGGAACATCCCCCGGTGGCTCGACCTTCCGGAACCCCGTTCGTTCCGCCCCAAACGCAAGCACCGTACCGTCTGGATATCGGACCTCCACCTCGGCACGCGCGGCTGCAACGCCGGAATGCTTGTCGATTTCCTGCGCTCGATCGAATGCGAGACGCTCTACCTCGTGGGCGACATCGTCGACGGCTGGCGCCTGCGCAAGGGCTGGTACTGGCCCGACGCGCACAACGAGGTCGTCCGCCGCGTGCTCAAGATGGCGCACTGCGGCACGCGCGTGGTCTTCATCGCCGGCAACCACGACGAAATGCTGCGCGACTATGCAGGCATGAGCTTCGGCGGGGTCGAACTGGCGCTGGAAGCGGTGCACGAGACCGCCGACGGCCGCAGGCTGCTCGTCACCCACGGCGACAGCTTCGACGGCGTCGTGCTCTACGCCCGGTGGCTCGCCTTCCTGGGCGACAAGGCCTACGGCCTGCTGCTGCGCTCGAACATCTGGGTCAACGCGATCCGCCGCCGCCTTCACCTGCCTTACTGGTCGCTGTCCTCATACCTGAAGAAGCGCGTCAAGAACGCGGTGCAATACGTATGCAGCTATGAGGAAGCGGTCGCGCACGAGGCCATGCAGCGCGGGCTCGTCGGCATCGTCTGCGGCCACATCCACTGCGCCGAGATCCGCCAGATCGGCGACATCACCTATTACAATGACGGCGACTGGGTGGAGAGCTGCACCGCGCTGGTCGAGGACTTCGCCGGCCAGATCGCCATCGTCGACTGGGCGCGCGAAAGCGCGGCGGCCGGCACCCCTGAGAAAGCAACGGAGATATCCGCATGAGATTGGCGATCGCCACCGACGCCTGGTTCCCGCAAGTCAACGGCGTCGTACGGACGCTTTCGGCCACCGTAACCGAACTTGACCGCCGCGGCCATGAAGTGGAACTGATCACCCCGCAGCGCTTCCTGACCGTGCCCATGCCCGGCTATGCCCAGATCCGGCTGGCGATGGCGCCGCGCTTCGGAGTGCGGCGGATGCTCGACGCCTACCAGCCCGAAGTCGTCCACATCTCGACCGAAGGGCCGATCGGCTGGAGCGCGCGCGGCTGGTGTCTGGCGCGCGGAGTGCCGTTCACCACCGCCTTCCACACCCGCTTTCCCGAATACGCGGCCGTGCGCACCGGCATCAGCGCCGAACGCTTCTGGCCGATCATGCAGCGCTTCCACGCACCCAGCCGCGCCGTGATGGTGGCGACCGAGCGGCTGGGCGCGGAGCTTGCCGGCCGCGGCATAACCCCCACGCGCCCCTGGACGCGCGGCATCGACCACTGGCTGTTCCGCCCGACCGGCGAGGCCCACCCGGCCCTCGCCGGCCTGCCGCGCCCGATCCTGCTCAACGTCGGCCGCGTCGCGCCCGAGAAGAACCTGGAAGCCTTCCTCGACGCGCGCGTCGCCGGCACCAAGGTGGTGGTGGGCGACGGCCCGTCGCTGGCCGAACTCAAGGGCCGCTATCCCGAGGTGGTATTCCTCGGCGCGCTCGCCGGAGAGGAACTGGCCGCGGCCTATCGCGGCGCCGACTGCTTCGTTTTTCCCAGCCTGACCGACACTTTTGGCATGGTGATGATCGAGGCACTGGCCTCGGGCCTGCCGGTGGCGGCCTTCCCGGTGGCGGGCCCGCTCGACATCGTCGGCCGGCGCGGTCGCGGGCTGCGCGACGACATGCCGTTCACCATCGCCGCACTGGACGATGACCTGACGGTGGCGATCGAACGCGCGCTGCGGCTCGACCGCCGGGCCGCAGCAGCCTTCGGCGCGCGCTTCACCTGGGAACGCGCGACCGACGAGTTCATGGCCGCGGTCCAGAGCATCACCCACGACGCCGAGCCCGAGCCGATGCTGGAACCCGCCTGATTCCCCGCGGCGACGAAGAGAAAGCCCCCTCCCAACCCCGCTCAGCCTGAGCGGGGTTGGTATTTGCCAAAGGCACAATCTCATAAAATATTCTCGATATATCTTGAATTTCGATATATCGAGATATAGTTTGCATCGTATGATGAAACACAGACATCGCGGCGGCACGGGCCGCCCCTTCACCCAGAACGACACCTTTTGCGAAATGCGCGGCTTCGGCCGCCACGGCGGCGAGACCCGCGGCCGGCGCCGCGGCGGACGGCTGTTCGACTATGGCGAGCTGCGCCTGCTGGTCCTCGCCCTGATCGCGCAGGCGCCGGCGCACGGCTATGAACTGATCAAGACGATCGAGGACCGCTTCGGCGGGGCCTACACGCCCAGTCCCGGCGTGATCTACCCGACGCTGTCATGGCTCGAGGACATGGGCTACGCCAGCGTCGAGGCCGCCGGCGGCCGCAAGAGCTATGCGATCACCGACGAGGGCCAGGCCTTCCTCGCCGCCAACCAGGCGGCCGCCGACGCGCTGTTCGCGCGGCTGGGCGGACAAGGCCAGGGCCGGCGCGGCCGCAGCCTCCAGGTCATGCGCGCAATGCACAACCTCAAGACGGCGGTGCGGCTGCGGCTGGCCGACGGCCCGCTCGACGAGGCCGCGATCGAAGCCGTTGCCGCGGCGATCGACGAGGCGGCGCAGAAGATCGGCAAAGCCTGAACCGGGCCGCCGCCGGACCGGTAGCGCCTGTCGGGGGCCGTCCGCACGGATGGCCCCCTTGTCGTGGATGGCGCCGCCAAGCGAGTGGACAGCAGCGCCAACCTGCGGCAGTTTCGACCTGACTGGCATATGGAGGGACCAGCATGACGAGACATCTTGCGGCGGAATTCTTCGGCACGTTCTGGCTTGTCTTCGGCGGATGCGGATCGGCAGTGCTCGCGGCGGCGTTTCCCGAACTGGGCATCGGCTTCGCCGGGGTCGCACTGGCGTTCGGGCTGACCGTGGTGACCATGGTCTATGCACTGGGCGGCATTTCGGGTGGACATTTCAACCCGGCGGTCTCGCTGGGGCTCGCCGTTGCCCGGCGGTTCTCGTGGGGCAGCCTCGTGCCCTACTGGATCGCGCAAGTGGCCGGCGCCATCATCGCTGCCGCAGCGCTTTACGCCATCGCCACCGGCAAGCCCGGCTTCGAGCCGGGCGCGTTCGCGTCGAACGGCTATGGCGCGCTGTCGCCGGGCGGATATTCGCTACAGTCCGCGCTGCTGATCGAGGTCATCCTGACGGCCGGGTTCCTCATCGTGATCCTGGGCTCCACCTCGCGCGCCGCCCCGGCCGGCTTCGCGCCGCTGGCGATCGGCCTGGCCCTGACACTGATCCACCTCGTCGCGATCCCGGTGACCAACACCTCGGTCAATCCCGCGCGCTCGACCGGCGTGGCGCTCTTCGCCACAACCGACGCGCTGGAGCAGCTCTGGCTGTTCTGGGTCGCCCCGCTGCTGGGCGCGGTCGTGGGCGGGCTGATCTGGTGCACGCTGCTGCAGCCCGGAGAGGCGCCGGAAAACATCGCCCACGATCCCGAGGCAGGCTGAACGACCGGCACGCGGCCGGGCCAACACCTAGAGGCTATCCGGTTCTGATTGAACCGGACAGCCTCTGGATTATCTTTTGTTTGCCGTGATTTCCGAGTCGCCAGATGATTCTATCTGGCTCGAAATCACTCTGAATCCGCGCGCAGCAGCGCCATGAGGTCCCGCGCCGGCACGTCCTCGAGCGTCAGAACGGCGTCGCGGATGCGTTCGGCGCGGGCGGTGGGAATCGCCAGGCTGGCGGACGCGAGGAACTTCGCGGCCACCGCCTCGGTGTCCATCGCCCGCTCGCCGGCGCCGCTGTTGACGCGGACGTGGCGCGCGAGCACGCGCCCGTCGGCCAGCGTGACCTCGACGCCGCCCGAGAAGTATGTGGGGAAGGCGGTGTCCGGGTCCTCGAAGCACTTCACCTTCTTCGCCAGCGCCTGCACCGCCGGATCGGCCAGCGCCTCGGGCAGCAGGTCGGGCAGCCCGAACCTGCCCTTGAGCAGACAGGCCGCGACGACGAACTGGGCGCTGAACTTCGCCTCGTACTCGCTCGCCGCGCTCTCCTTGGCCTCGGCCGGCTCGGCGATGATGTGCAGCGTCGGCTGGGGCAGGAACGCCCGGACGCCGGCGATCTCCGCCCCGCCGATCTCGGCAAATAGCGCGATCGCCGCGTCGGCGCAGCCGTGGATGAAGTGGCAGACCGGATAGGGCTTCAGCGCCGTCTCGCCGAAATGCCAAGTGTCGCCCAACCCCTCGGTCAGCGGCGCGGTCTTCACCTCCTCGCCGTGCAGGTGGGTGTCGAACAGCCCGAACTTGCCCTCGTAGGGCCGGCTCGGCCCCTTGAAGCCGTGGCGGGCGAGCTGCGCTGCGGTGATCCCCGCGACCGCGCCCCAGCCGGGATGGAAGCGCTTGGTCCAGGCGCCTTCCTCGAGGAATACCTGGATGCCCGCGGCGGTGCTGCCGGTCACGCCCTGCGCGGCGGTGAGTTGGTCCTCGTCGAGCCCGAGCAGCCGGCCCGCCGTCACCGCGCTGGCGAAGTGCGAGACGACGCCGGTGGCGTGGTAGCCGACGTGGTGGAACCCGCCGTCGACCGCAAGCCCGATGCGGATGCCCGTTTCCGCGCCGGCGAGAAAGGCGGCGAGCACGTCCGCGCCGCTCGCCCCCAGCGCCTCGCCAAGCGCCAGCGCCGCCGGCAGAGCGGTCGCGGTGGGGTGGATGATGCTGGCGAGATGCGTGTCGTCAAAATCCAGCCCGTGAATCAGCACGCCGTTGACCAGCGCCGCGTCGCGCACGCCCAGCCGCTCCGACCGGCCGATGATCGAGCAATCGCCGGCTCCGCCGTCGGCCATGCTCAGCGCGGCGACGCCCGCCACCGTGCGCCGGCCGTAGTCCTGCGCAGTCGAGGCCAGGCCAAGCCCCAGCGCATCGAGAATATGCAATCTGGCCCGCTGTTGCACGGCCTGCGGCACATCCTCCAGGCGGAAGCTCGCGGCAAAACGCGCAATCTGGCGAGCGGCGGCGGTTTCGGGCATGGAGCGACCTCCGGAAAGAATGCATTATCGATTCGCCCGCGCCTGCGCGAACGAAACCGCTCTATCATCGGGCCGATAATGGTCAACTGTTGACAGTTCTGCTCCGGAGAGGAATGGGATTCAAGCGCGGGCGTTCTCGGACGGGGGCGCCCTTGAAAGGACGACAATGGCTACGACCTATCAGCTCTTCATCGACGGCAAGTGGCGCCCGGCTTCGGACGGGGCGACGATGCCGGCGATCAACCCCTATGACCAGCAGGTCCACGCCACCGTCCCCGTCGCCACCGCCGGCGATGTCGAGGACGCGATTCGAGCCGCGCGCCGTGCTTTCGACACCGTGTGGTCCAAGACCACGCCGGGCGCGCGCGCCAAGCTGCTGAACAAGGTCGCCGACCTGCTCGACGCCGACGCCGACCGCATGGCGGTGCTGGAGACCACCGACAACGGCAAGGTCATCCGCGAAACCCACAGCCAGATGGGCTATGCCGCGCGCATCTTCCGCTACTACGCCGCCTGGGCGGACAAGATGCACGGCGACGTGGTGCCGCTCGACCAGAAGGACACGCTCGATCTCGCCATCCGCGTGCCTTACGGCGTCGTCGCCTGCGTCACCGCCTGGAACTCGCCCGTCGCGATCCTGACGAACACGCTGCCCGCCGCGCTCGCCGCCGGCAACTGCGTCATCCTCAAGCCCAGCGAGCACGCCTCGACCACCACGCTGGAAGTGGCAAAGCTGTGCGAGCAGGCCGGCTTTCCGGCCGGCGTCGTCCAGGTCGTCACCGGCGCGGGCGATGTCGGCGCGGCGCTGACCGGCAGCAAGCTGGTCGACAAGATCAGCTTCACCGGCAGCCCCGGCGTCGGCCGGCTGATCGCCTCGGCGGCGGGCGCCAACCTCAAGCCGGTGACGATGGAACTGGGCGGCAAGAGCCCCAACATCGTGTTCGACGACGCCGATTTCGACCGCGCGCTGATCGGCGCGCTCGCCGGCATCTTCGGCGCCACCGGCCAGACCTGCATCGCCGGCTCGCGCCTGCTCGTCCAGCGGGGCATCTACGACCGCATGGTCGAGGGGCTGGCGGCCCGCGCGAAGCAGATCCGCATGGGCGACCCGCGCCGGCCGGAGACCGAGATGGGCACCGCCGCCAACGAGCCGCAGTTCAACAAGATCCTCTCGTTCATCGAGGCCGCCAGGGGCGACGGCGCGCGGCTCGTCGCGGGCGGCGGCCGCGCCGAGGGGCCGGGGCTGGACAAGGGCTTCTTCATCCAGCCGACGATCTTCGCCGACGTGCGCAACGACATGAAGGTGGCCGCCGAAGAAATCTTCGGACCCGTCCTGTCGATCATCCCTTTCGCCGACGAGGAAGAGGCCGTCGCCATCGCCAACGACACGCCCTACGGCCTTGCCAGCGGCGTCTGGTCGGAAAACATCAGCCGCTGCCTGCGCATGATGCGCGCGATCAACAGCGGCGTCGTCTGGGTCAACACCTACCGTGTGGCGGCGCCGCAGGCCCCGTTCGGCGGCATGAAGGATTCGGGCTTCGGCCGCGTACGCGGCGAGGCCGGCATCCTGGAGTTCACCCAGACCAAAAACGTGTTCATCGACTTCTCGGGCGACAAGCGCGACCCGTTCTCGATGAAGTTCTGAACGATGTTTCGCGCAGAGCCCGCGGGCTCTGCGCGAAATCAGAAAATGAGGACTACATGACCTATCTCGTCGCTGACGACCTGCCCCAGGAACCCGCCGGCCTGCGCTTCCGCGCGCTGGTCGAAGGGCCCGGCATCGCCCGGCTTCCGGGGGCCTACAACGGCCTTTCGGCATTGCAGGCCAAGGCTGCCGGCTTCGAGGGGCTGTACCTTTCGGGCGCGGCGATGTCGGCGCAGATGGGGTTGCCGGACCTCGGCATCATGACAATCGACGATGTCTGCTTCTTCACCCGCCAGGTCGCGCGGGCCAGCGGACTGCCGATCCTGGTGGACGGCGACACCGGCTTCGGAGAGGCGCTGAACGTCATGCAAATGGTCCGCGCCTTCGAGGACGCGGGCGCCGGCGCGGTGCAGATCGAGGACCAGTTGCTGCCCAAGAAGTGCGGGCACCTGAACGACAAGAAGCTCGCCCCCGCCGCCGACATGGCGGCCAAGGTCGCGGCCGCCCGCAAGGCGCGCCGCCACCTCTACATCGTCGCGCGCACCGACGCGCTCGAACGCGAGGGGCTGGAAGGCGCGATCGCCCGCGCCAAGCTCTACGTCGAGGCGGGCGCCGACGCGATCTTTCCCGAGGCGCTGAACGACGCCGAGGCCTTCGCCCGCTTCGCCGCCGAGGTGAAAGTGCCGCTGCTCGCCAACATGACCGAGTTCGGCAAGACTCCGTTGATGACCGCCGCGCAGTTCGAGCAGCTCGGCTACAAGATGGTGATCTGGCCGGTGAGCGCGCTGCGCATCGCGGCGAAGGCGCACGAGGAACTTTACACGACGCTGCAGCGCGATGGCTGGGTGAAGCCGCTGGTGGACCGCATGCAGACGCGCGCGAAACTCTACGCCACGATCGGCTATCACGACTATGAGGAGCTGGACGGCACGATCGCGCGGTCCTTGGTGCCGAACGGAAATCCCGAGTGATCCGCCCCGTCGCCCCTGCGCAGGCTGGGGCGACAGCAGGGGAGATGGATTTCGCTCCAGGCGACGCCACCGGCATCGCGATGCCGACGCATCCCGAAGCGCTGCGCAAGGGCGGCGCCGCCTTCCTGACGCAAGCCTTCCGCGCCTTCGGCTCGCTGCCGGCAGACAACGCCGTCGCGCGCATCGTCGCTATCGAGCCCTGCCACGCCGGCAATTCGGGGCAGAAGCTGTTTCTGACCGTCGCCTACGAAAAGCCCGATCCCGCGCTCCACACCGGACTTTTCGTCAAGCTCTCGCGCGATTTCGCCGACGCCTTTCGGGATCGCCGGCGTTACGAGCTGGAAGCCGAAGTGCGGCTTGCCGAACTGTCGCGGCTGCCGGCCTTCCCGGTGCATGTGGCGGAACCCTATTTCGCCGATTTCCACCACGAAAGCGGCTGCGGCGTGCTGATCACCCAGCGCATCGCTTTCGGCGAGAGCGGGATCGAGCCGCTGCGCGAGAAGTGCATGGATCACCTGCTGGCCAATGCGCTGGAACACTACCAGGCGACGGTGGGCGCCCTCGCCCGCCTTGCGGCCGCGCAGCATTCCGGGCGGCTCTCGCCCGAGCTGGAGCGGCTGTTCCCGTGGGACGCGGAGACGGCATCCGCCGACCTGCCGATCGCCTGGGACGCGGCGCAGATGCGCGCCAAGGTCGCGGCGATCGGCGCGCTCGTCGCCGGCAGCCCGCAGCTTTTCCCGCCCGCCGTCGCCGCGCCCGGCTTCGTCGCCCGGCTGGAGCGCGACGCGCTAGCCTTCCTGCGCCACGAGGCCGAGGTCCGCCGCTTCCTCCACGCCGATCCGCGCTTCGTCGCGCTCACCCACTGGAACACCAATATCGACAACGCCTGGTTCTGGCGCGACGCGGCCGGCGTGCTCCAGTGCGGGCTGCTCGACTGGGGCATGGTGCGGCAGATGAACCTCGCCTACGGCCTGTGGGGCGGCCTTTCGGCGGCGGACGGGGCGATGCTGGCCGCGCATCTCGATGCGCTACTCGCGCTGTTCGCGCGCGAGCTGGCCATGCACGGCGGGCCGGCGCTGCCGCCCGACCTGCTCGCGCTGCATTTCGACCTGTCGGTGGCGCTGCTCGGCCTGGCGCTGATGATCGACCTGCCCGCGCTGATCGCCGCGCGGCTGCCCGAGGCGGTGAATGCCGCCGGCCCACGCGACCCGCTGCTGACGCGCGACCCGGTGGTGCGCGGCTTCCTGCACGTCTCGACCAACTTCCTCGACCTGTGGGCGCGGCGCGACTTCGGCGCGAGTCTCGAAAGGATGCTTGAGCCTGCCCGGCCCGCGCCCTAGCCTGCCTGAAAATCGGAGAGCCTGATGTTCCTCAAAGGTCATTACCAGAACGCCTACGTCACCCACGATCTCGCCAGGGCCAGGGACATGCTGTCCGAACGCTACGGCCTTGCCGACTGGATCGGTTTCGAAATGGAGATGCCGGTGCGCATGCCCGAGGGCGAGCGCACGCTGGGCGTCAAGGTCGCCTGCGCCTGGGCGGGATCGCTGCAGATCGAGCTGATCGAGCCGGTTTCGGGCGCGGTCGAGCCCTACCTGCCCTATCTGCCGGCGGACCGGAACGACGCCACCCCGCGCTTCCACCACATCTCGCTGCGGCGCGACGATTTCGACGCCATGCAAGCGGAGATCGCGCGTCTGGACCTGCCCTTCGTCTGCGAGGGCGGCATTCCGGACCTGCGCTACACCTATCTCGACGGGCGCGGCACCTTCGGCCACTACGTCGAATACGTCTGGGCGTCGGAAGCCGGGTGGAAGATGATCGGCTGGCCCGAGGGGCGGCCGGCGGCCTGACGCTCAGCCGACCGGAATCACCGTATCGGCCAGCCGCTCCACTTCCACGGGATCGTGGCTGACGTAGAGGATCGGCAGGCGCAGCTCGTCGCGGATGCGTTCTATCACCGCCAGGATCTCCTCGCGCCGCGCGGCGTCGAGCGAGGACAGCGGCTCGTCCATCAGCAGGAAGCGCGGTCCCCGCAGCAACGCCCGGCCGATGGCGACGCGCTGCGCCTCGCCGCCCGAGAGCGTGCGCGGCATCCGGCCCAGCAGATGGCCGATGCCAAGGAACTCGACCGCCTCGTCCAGTCCCATCCAGCACTGGCTTTCGGGCGCAAGCCGCCAGCCGTAGAGCAGGTTGTCGCGCACGGTGCGGTGCGGGAACAGCCGGCCATCCTGGAACACGTAGCCGCAGGCGCGCCGCTCGGGCGGCAGATCGATGCGCCGCTCGCTGTCGAACAGCACGGTCTCGCCCACCGCGATGCGGCCGCGCGCGGGACGCAGCAGCCCGGCGACCGCATCGAGGATGCTGGTCTTGCCCGCCCCCGAAGGGCCGAACAGCGCCACCAGCCGCTCGGGCGCGGTGAAAGAGGCGGCGATACGCGTGGCACCGCGCGCGATGACCACGTCGACCTCAAAGGACATGGCCACCCCTCCCCTGCCCGCTGCGCCGCGCCAGCGCTTCCGAGGCGACCAGCGCCGCCAGCGAAAGCAGCACCGAGACCACCGCCAGCCGCGTCACCGCCTCCTCGCCCCCCGGCACCTGCAACGCCGCGTAGATCGCCAGCGGCAGCGTCTGTGTCTCGCCGGGAATGTTCGAGACGAAGGTGATCGTCGCGCCGAACTCGCCGATCGAGCGGGCGAAGCCGAGCACCAGCCCGGCGAGCACCCCCGGCAGCGTCAGCGGCAGCGTCACCGTGAAGAACGTCCGCCACGGCCCCGCGCCCAACGTGCGCGCCGCGCCTTCAAGCCGGCGGTCAACCGCCTCGATCGACAGGCGCATGGCGCGCACCATCAGCGGCAGCGCCATGATCGCGGCGGCCAGCGCCGCGCCGGTCCAGCGGAACATGAAGGTGAGGCCCAGCGTCTGGGCGAGGAACCGCCCGGCCGGGCCGTTGCTGCCGAAGGCCAGCAGCAGCATCCAGCCGGTCACCACCGGCGGTAGCACCAGCGGCAGGTGGACCAGCGCGTCGAGCAGCACCTTGCCGCGAAACCGCCCGCGCGCCAGCAGCCAGGCAAGCGCGAAGGCGACCGGCAGCGCCAGTCCGATCGCCACCACGCTCACCCGCAGCGAAAGCGCGACGATACCCCATTCCGCGGGCGAAAGCAGCGACCGCCTCCTAACGCGTGCCGAAGCCGAAGCGGCGGAATGCCGCCCGGCCCTCGGCTGAGAGCAGGTAGCGGCGAAAGGCCTCGGCATCGGGATGGGTCGAGGCGGCCAGAGTCGCGACCGGGTAGCTGATCGCGGCGTGGCTGCGCGCCGGGAAGGTACCGACGATCCGCACGCCGCGATCGGCCAGCGCGTCGGTGGTGTAGACCACGCCGAGCGGCGTCTCGCCACGTGCGACCAGCGCCAGCGCGGCGCGCACGTTCTCGGCCCGCGCGATCCTGCCGGCGACCGAAGGCCAGACGCCGAGGTGCGTCAGCGCCTCCTTGCCGTACTTGCCCGCCGGCACCGAGTCGGGATCGGCCATGGCGAGCCGGCCATTGCCCAGCGCCCGCGCCAGCGGGAAGCGCAGGCCGATCGTCAGCCGTACCCGGCTCGACGCCGGCGCGACGAGCACCAGGCGGTTGAACAGCAACGAGACGCGCGTGCCGGAGCGGACCAGCCGCTTGCCCGCGACATGATCCATCCAGTCCTCGTCGGCCGAGATGAACAGGTCCGCCGGCGCGCCCGATTCGATCTGCCGGGCGAGCGCCGAGGAGGCCGCGAAGGAGATCACCGGCCGCGGGTGCCCCTTGCGCGCCCAGCCGTCGGCGGCGGCGTTGAGCGATTCCTGCAGGCTCGCCGCCGCCAGCACCAGCGGCCCGCGCGCCTGCGCGGCCGCCGGGGCGATGGCCGCGACCAGCATGGCGAGGCAGGCCAGCAGGGCAGCGAGAGGACGCGACATCGACACTCCGGGCAAATGTTATATCCCGGCGTATATAGAATTGGCGGGAAAGCGGCAAACGCGCGCTGCGCATCGCGCGGCAAGCGCTTGTGAGCGGCCGGGCCGTCCCATATGCATCCTGCAAAACCGGCGGAACAGGAGAGCGAAAATGGGTCTGCGCGAGGCGCACGAAGCGATGCGGGGCAAGGTCGCGGTCGTGGTGGGCGGCGCTGCCGGCCATATCGGGCGCGGGGTGACGCTGGGGCTGGTACGCGAGGGCGTCCGCGTGATCTGCTGCGACAACGACCGCGCGGGGCTGGAAGCGATCCTACCCGAAGCGGAGGCGCTGGGCGGCACCGTGGACGCGGTCTATGCCGACGTCGCCGATCCCGCCTCGCTCGACGCGTTCTACGATCACGTCGAGACGGTGACGGACCACATCGATATCCTGGTCAACGTGCCCGGCGGCGTCGCCCGATCGCTGTTCGACCGGACGACGCGCGAAAGCCGCGCGCGCGATATCCGGCTGAACTACGGCTATGTCGTCGACAGCTGCCATCGTGCCATTCCCCTGCTGCGCCGGAGCGGCGCCAATGATGGAAAAAAGGGCGGCAGTATCGTCAACTTCACCACGATCGAGGCGCATCGCGGCGCCGCGACATTCGCGGTCTATGCCGGCGCCAAGGCGGCGACGACGAACTTCAGCCGCGCGCTCGCGGTCGAGCTGGGCGCCGACATGATCCGGGTGAACTGCCTCGCCAGCGATACCAGCCCCGCCCGCGCCTCGAACGCGGCGCTGGCCAACGAGGATTTCGAGCGGCTGGCGGCGCTCGGGCCCGACGCGCTGGGCAAGTCGATCGAGTTCTATGTGCCGCAGAAGCGCCCGCCGACGGTCGAGGAAGTGGTCGACGGGGTGATCTTCCTCGTCTCGGACCTTTCGCGCACGGTGACGGGCACGACGCTGCACGTCGACGGCGGCACCTGGGCCGCCTTCGGCTTCCTCGACTGGCCGGAAGGGGACAGCTTCATGCCTGCGCCGCTCGGCGGGACGCTCCGGCTCCTGCAGTCCGGATCAGACGCCGGCTAGAAACTGTTCCTCTCGCGTGGAGCGCGGCACCGGCCCGCTCCCGCACCTGTTTCAGTTACACTGAAACAGACCCTAACCCCTGCCGTGCCCAGGCGACGATGGCGTGGGGCGGCATTGCGCCCGACTGGCGTGCCACCTCGCGTCCTTTGGCGATGAGGATCAGCGTGGGGATCGAGCGGATGCCATAGCGCCCGGCGATGGCCTGCTCGGCCTCGGTGTCGAGCTTGCCCAGCCGCATGTGCGGCTCGAGCTGCGCGGCGGCCTGCTCGAAGGCCGGGGCCATCTGGCGGCACGGGCCGCACCAGCTCGCCCAGAAATCGACCAGCAGCGGGATGTCGCTGCGGCTGGCATGGGCGTCGAAACTGGCGGCGGTCAGCACGACCGGCCGCGCCTGGAACAGCTTCTGGCGGCAGCGCCCGCAAGTGCCGCCCGCACCGAGCTTTTCGGCCGGCACGCGGTTGAGCGTCGCGCAGTTCGGACAGGCGATGATCCGGGAATTCGATGGGCTCATGGCTGACCTCCCTAAGCCAGATGGAGATCGCCGCCGCATACGCAAAGACGCGTATATCGCCGGCGCCGCGACGGGAGCTTAATCCATGCCGACGCGCGCCGGGAGCCATTCCGACCCGGCCGGCGTTTCCATCGGACGAAGGAGGCCGATATGATCTACGCGCTCTTGCTGTTCGGTTGCGCCGACGATGGCAGCCAGTGCGTGCAGCTCTCGGTCGCCGCGCGGCACTATGAGGCCCGGATCATCTGCGAGGCCGAGGCCGAGTTGGCGCTGGGCAGCGACGCGGCGCTGCGCGCCGACCACCCGAGCGTCGAAGCGCGCTGCGTGCCCGTCAGCCGCGCCGGCAGGCTGGCGTAGGCGATGACCGCCAAGGGCAAGGCCGATCCCTCGTAACGCGCGCGGGTAACGCTCAGCCCCGGCCGCGATAGCCGGAGACGCCCTGATCGGGCACCCAGAGCCCCTCGGGCGGCGGACCCGATTGCCAGAACACGTCGATCGGAATGCCGCCGCGCGGATACCAGTAGCCGCCGATGCGCAGCCATCTGGGCGCCATCTCGGCGAACAGGCGCTGGCCGATGCCGACGGTCACGTCCTCGTGGAAGCCGCAGTGGTTGCGGAACGCGCCGAGGAACAGCTTGAGGCTCTTCGATTCGACGATCGTCGCCGCGGGCGCATAGTCGATGACGAGGTGCGCGAAATCAGGCTGGCCGGTGACAGGGCAGAGCGAGGTGAACTCGGGCGCGGCGAAGCGCACGAGATAGAGCGCGCCCGCACGCGGATTGGGCACGTAGTCGAGCACCGCCGCGTCGGGCGAGGCCGGCAGGGCGCTCTGCCGGCCGAGATGCAGCGGGGTTTGCGGCGTATCGCTCATGCCCGCCTCTTGCCGCCATCGCGCGCCGCGCACAAGTCACGGCGTCGGGGCGCGAGGGTTCACGGCCGGTTCACCCGCGCGGGCGCTGCCTCGGCGCGGGTACATGACGGACGAACGAGACGAGGCGATCGGGCGGGCTGCGCCCATGGCGGTGCTGCGGGCGCTTGCCTTTGCCGCGCTTGTGGCCGCCGGCCCGGCCTGGGGCCAGGTGCCGGACCGGGTGCAGGACTACCGCCTGCCGCCCGCCTCGCCCGCGCCCGGCCCGCAAGCCGCCGGTCCGGTCGACAGCGAGCACCCGGTCGCCACGCCGACCCGCCCCGTGCCCGCGCCCCTGCCTTCGCCGATCACGCTGCCATCCCCGGCTCCGACCGGCGCCGCGACGCCAGCTCCACGACCCGGCGCCGCGCCCTTGCCGCAGGCAGAGCGTCCCCGGCCCCGCCCGACGGCCGCCCGTCCGACGAATGGCCGTCCGACGAATGGCCGTCCGACCAACGAGCGCACGCCGCCCGGCGCAACGCCCGGCCCGGCCCCGGCGCCGCTGCCGCCCGAATCGCCATCCACGATCCCGCCGCCGCCGGTGGCGACCACGGCTCCCGCGCCCGCCGCGCCCCTGCCCGAACCAGGCCGGCCGCCCTGGCCCTGGATCGTCGGCGCAGCGCTGATACTGGTGCTGCTGGCAGCCGGGGCGCTGCGCCGCGGGCGACTCGGCCGGTCGGTGGCCCCGGCTCCCCCAGAGCCCGCGCTACCGACCCAGCCCGCACTGCCGACCGAGCCCGCGCCGCGGCCTGCCCCCGCCGCTCCCGCGCCGCCCGCCCCGACCTTCGCGCCGCCGCCACTCGACATGCGGCTCGAGGTCCGGCACCTCAGCCGGGCCATGGTCTATGCGACGCTGGCCTATCGCCTGACGCTGACCAACCGCACGCAAGCGCCGCTCGGCCCGCTGCGCATCGCCGGCGACATCGTCTCGGCGCACGCCTCGCTGCCGGCAGGCGATCTGCTTGCGCCCGGCGACGCCGCGCTCGCGGCGATCCACGAGGTGCCGCTGCTCGCGCCCGGCGAAGCGCTGACGCTGGGCGGCGAGTTGCGTCTGCCCATCGCCGGCATCCTGCCGATCCGGAGCGGCGGCGGCCGGGTCTTCGTGCCGCTGGCGCGCTTCCGTATCGAGGCGGCGGGCGCGGTAACGACGCGCGTCTTCGTCGTCGGCCGCGAGGGGGCGGAGCCGGGCGGCGCGCTGCGCCCCTTCCCGCTCGACCATGGGCCCGGCGTCGACCGCGCGATCGGCCAGCGCGAGCTGGGGGTATCGGCATGATGCCCCCTCGACGGAATGCGACCAGCAAGCTACTCGCTGCGTTGGACTAAAGGACAGGCAATGGACAGTCTGGTTTCGACCGATTGGCTCGCGCAGGAAACAGGCGCCAGCGACCTGCGTATCGTCGATGCCAGCTACCACCTGCCCGACGCCGGCCGCGACGCCGCCGCCGAGTACGCAGCGGGCCATATCCCGGGTGCGGTATTCCTGGACCTGGCCGACCTGGTCGATCCCGATTCGCCGATCGACAACACGCTGCCCTCGGCCGAGAAGTTCGCCAGCCGGATGCAGAACCTGGGCCTGGGCGACGGCAGCCGCATCGTCCTTTACGACGACAGCGCGATCAGGACCGCGACGCGCGCCTGGTACATGCTGAGCAAGGTGTTCGGCGCGCACCACATCGCGGTCCTCGACGGCGGCCTCGCCAAATGGAAAGCCGAGGGACGCCCGCTGGAAACCGGCCAGCAGGCGCTGCGCCCCCGCCACTTCACCGCCTGGTCGGACACTGCCCGGCTGCGCGACAAGGCCGCCGTGCTGGCCAACCTGGCAAGCGGGGCCGAACAGCTCGTCGACGCGCGCGGCGCGCCGCGCTTCACCGGCGAGGAGCGGGAAAACCGCCCCGGCGTCGCCTCGGGCCACATCCCGGGATCGCGCAACGTCCCCTACAAGGCGCTCTACGACGCCGACGGAACGTTCAAGGACAAGGCGGCGCTCAAGGCGGTGTTCGCGGATGCCGGCGTGGACCTTGCCCGGCCGGTCGTCACCACCTGCGGCAGCGGCATGACCGCCTGCGCGCTGGCCTTCGCGCTGCACCTGATCGGCAAGCAGGACGTCGCGCTCTACGACGGAAGCTGGAGCGACTGGGGCGCGGACCCCGACACCCCGAAGGCGACGGGGCCCGCTTAGCGTGCCGCCCGCCTCAGCCCGCCTACCCACCCCGCCCTGCCCAATCCGGTTGACACGGGGTTGATGCAGTTTCCGGTGTCCAGGGAGCAGAAAATCACACCTCGGTACGACAATCGGAACTGGCGCTGCGGGAAAGGAATTTGGGACATCTCTCCCGTATAACCGGCCCGGTCCATGTAGGAAATCGAATGGATGCGGCGCCAGGGGTCCTGTCCTCCCTGCGCGAGCCCATTGCCCTACCGCTGGCCTCGGGCCTATGCCGCAGATGATGGCAAAAGCACCCAGCGATACGCAGAAGACCGCAACCCGCCTCGTCACCGCCGGCCGCCGCGCGGAATGGACGGGCCCGGTGGTCAACCCGCCGGTCTGGCGCGGAAGCACGCACCTCTATCCGGACATGGCCGCGCTCATGGACGGCCCCCGGCACAACGAGGACGGCCGCTTCTTCTACGGCCGGCGCGGCGCGCCGACGCAATGGGCGCTGGCCGAGGCGCTGACCGAGCTGGAGCCCGGCGCGGCGGGGACGATGCTCTATCCCTCGGGCGTCGCCGCGCTCGCCGGCGCGCTGATGGCGGTGCTCAAGGCCGGCGACGTGCTGCTGATCACCGATAACGCCTACGATCCGACGCGCGCGATGGGCATGGGCCTGCTGCGCGACTTCGGCGTCGAGACGCGCTTCTTCGATCCGCTCGACCCGGCGGCCTTCGAGGCGGCGATCTGCGAACGCGCGCGCGCGGTGCTGCTCGAGGCGCCCGGCAGTCTGACCATGGAAATGCAGGACGTGCCCCTGCTCGCCGAAATCGCCCGCCGCCACGGCCTCGTCTCGATCATCGACAACACCTGGGCGAGCCCGCTCGGCTTCCCGGCGCTGGCGCGCGGCGTCGACATCTCGGTCATGTCGCTGTCGAAGCATGTCGGCGGCCATTCGGACCTGATGATGGGCAGCGCAACCGCCGGCGAGGCGTTCTACGCCAAGCTGCGCAAGCGGGCGCAGGCGCTCGGCCAGATCGTCTCGCCCGACGATGCGGCGCTGGCGCTGCGCGGGCTGCGCACGCTCGGAATCCGGCTCGAAAGAACAACCTCAAGCGCACTTGAGGTTTCCAAGTGGCTGGAATCACGGGTGGAAGTCGCCCGCGTGCTCTGCCCCATGCTGCCGGGCGCATCGGGGTACGATATCTGGAAACGCGATTTCCTCGGCGGCTGCGGGCTGTTCAGCTTCGTTTTCAAGGGCGGAGACGCCGACGACCGCGCGCGGTTCATCGACGCGCTGCGGCTTTTCGGCATCGGCTATAGCTGGGGCGGCTACGAGAGCCTCATCGTGCCGGTCGACCCCGCGCCGATCCGCGCGGTCACGCCCTGGCCGCCGGCCGGCATGGACCCGGCCGACCGCTTCGGCGTGCGCCTGGCGATCGGCCTCGAAGACCCGGTCGATCTCATCGCCGACCTCGACCAGGCCTTCGCGGCGATGGGGGCGTGACGGAAGACCGGATAGCCAACGATCCTTCCCCGCAAGAGGAAGTGGCGGCCGCCTGCGGGGAGGAGGATCGGGCAGTAAAGCTGAACTAGCCCCACCCCAAAGCATTCTGACTGGCGATATTGTGCGTTCCGCGCCAAATGCGCCGCGATGAACGAATCTCTTTCACACCTTGGCCGCGTCTTTCTTGTCGGCGCAGGCCCCGGCGATCCGGACCTGCTGACGCTGCGCGCGGCGCGGCTGATCGTCAATGCCCGGCTGATCGTGCACGACGGGCTGGTCGATCCCGCGATCCTCGCCATGGCCCGGCCCGGCACGCGCCTGATCTCCGTCGCCAAGAGCCGCGCGCACCACACGATGACGCAGAGCGAGATCAACGCGCTGCTCGTCGCCGAGGCGCTGGCCGGCCGGGATGTCGTGCGCCTCAAGGGCGGCGATCCCTTCGTCTTCGGCCGCGGCGGCGAGGAGGCCGAGGCCTGCCGCGCCGCGGGCGTGCCGGTGGAGGTCGTCCCCGGCATCAGCGCCGCGCTGGGCGCCGCCGCCGCCGCGCAGATCCCGCTGACCCACCGCGACAGCGCCTCGATCGTCAGCTTCGTCGCCGGCCAGTGCAAGGGCCTGAGCGAGCAGAACTGGTCGGGTCTGGCCGGCAAGGGCCGCACGCTGGTGATCTACATGGGCGTCGCCACGGCCGAGGCGATCGCCGAGAAGCTGATCGCCGACGGCCTTGCCCCCGACGTGCCGGTGGCCGTGATCGAGAACGCGACGCGCGCCGCAATGCGCGTGCTGCGCGGTCCGCTGGCCGGTTTGCCCTCGCTTGTCACGCAGGAACGGGTAAGGAGCCCCGCGCTCATCGTCATCGGCGATGTCGCAGCCGAACCCGAAACGCATCTGCGCGCGCTGGCGCTGGAGGTACTGCAGTGAAGATTCTGACCGGCAACGACCTGAAAACGGGAGCTGTCATCTGGTGGGACGGCGAAGCCTGGTCGCCCCATGTCGACGATGCGGTCGACGTGGGCGAGCACGCCGCCGAGATCCTGGCCCGCGAGGAAGCGGCGCGCCACGTCAACGCCTCCTACGCGGTCGACGCGGCGCGGACCGCCGCGGGCGTGCGCCCCGCGCACATCAAGGAACGCATCCGCGCGCTGGGCCCGACCGTGCGCCCCGACCTGACTCTCAAGCCGGCCGATCCCGAGGCCCTGAACTGGGTGATCTGAGATGTACCGATACGATCAATACGACCAGGCGATGGTCGATACCCGCGTCGAGGAATTCCGCGACCAGACCCGCCGCCGCATCGAAGGCACGCTGGCCGAGGAGAACTTCCGCCCGCTGCGCCTGCAGAACGGGCTCTACCTCCAGCTCCACGCCTACATGCTGCGCGTCGCGGTGCCCTACGGCACATTGAACTCGCGCCAGATGCGCATGCTCGGCGACATCGCGGACAAGTACGACCGCGGCTACGGCCACTTCACCACGCGCCAGAACATCCAGTACAACTGGATCAAGCTGGAAGACGCGCCCGACATCCTGGCCGACCTCGCCACGGTGGAGATGCACGCCATCCAGACCAGCGGCAACTGCATCCGCAACATCAGCTCTGACCAGTACGCCGGCGCCACCGCCGACGAGATCGTCGACCCGCGCCCCTATGCCGAGCTGCTGCGCCAGTGGTCGAGCTTCCACCCGGAATTCCTGCACCTGCCGCGCAAGTTCAAGATCGCCGTGATCGCGTCCGACACCGACCGCGCGGCGATGAAGCTGCACGACATCGGTATCCAGCTCGTCAGGAACGAGGCGGGTGAGATCGGCGCCGCGTTCTACGTCGGCGGCGGCATGGGCCGCACGCCGATGATCGCGCCGTGCATCAACCCCTTCGTGCCGATCGACCAGCTCATCACTTATTCCGAGGCCTGCCTCAGGATCTACAACCGCTACGGCCGGCGCGACAACAAGTACAAGGCGCGGATCAAGATCCTGGTCCACGAGTTGGGCAAGGAGGAATACACCCGCCAGGTCGAGCAGGAGTTCGCCCATCTTCTGACCCAGGACATCGAGCCGCCGCTGGCCGAGCTGGAACGGATCAAGGCGCACTTCGTCGACCCGCCGTTCGAGACCGGGCTGGCGGACAACCTCGACCTGTCCGATCCGGACTTCGCGCTGTGGGTGAAGGCCAACACCGCGCCGCACCGGCAGCCGGGCTACATCATCGCGGTGGCCAGCCTGAAGCCTGTGGGCGGCATCCCGGGCGACGCCAGCGCCGATCAGATCCGCCTGATGGCCGATCTCGCGCAGGAATACTCCTTCGACGAACTGCGCGTGACCCATGCGCAGAATATCGTGTTCCCGCACGTCCGCAAGGCGGACCTCTACGCGCTGTGGCAGAAGCTCGACGCGGCGGACCTGTCGACCGCCAACATCGATTCGATCGGCGACATCATCGCCTGCCCCGGGCTCGACTACTGCACCCTGGCCAACGCGCGCTCGATCCCGGTCGCGCAGAAGATCTCGCAGCGCTTCGCCGCGCACGACCGGCTAGACACGATCGGCGAGCTGAAGCTCAAGATCTCGGGCTGCATCAACGCCTGCGGCCACCACCACGCCGGCCACATCGGCATCCTCGGCGTCGACCGGAAGGGCGTCGAGAACTATCAGCTCCTGCTCGGCGGCTCGGAAGGGGCGGACACCTCGCTCGGCCAGATCACCGGCCCCGGCTTCAGCGAGGACGGCATCGTCGACGCGGTCGAGAAGACCACCGACGTCTATCTCGCCCACCGGCAGGAGGGGGAGCGGTTCCTCGACACCTACCGCCGCATCGGCATGGCGCCCTTCAAGGAAGCTCTCTATGGTTGAGACCCAGTACCGTTTCCGCGACGACGAGCCTGTCGCCGACCCGGCCGTGACGGTCGACGCCTTCGGCGAACAGACCAACGCCGCCGCCGTCCGCCTGGAAACCGGCGACGACGCGCGCGCGCTGCTGCCCTTCCTCGAGCGGATCAGGCTGGTCGAGGTCGAGTTCCCCAGCTTCGGCGACGGACGCGGCTATACGGCGGCGCGCATCCTGCGCGAGGCGGGCTACAAGGGCGAACTGCGCGCGATCGGCGCGGTCTTCGTCGACCAGCTCTCGCACTTGCGCCGCTGCGGCTTCGACAGCTTCGCGCCCAATACCCCGCTCGATCCGCAGGATGCGGAAAACGCCTTCAACCGCTGGCCGCACGTCTATCAGGCGACGGGCGACGGCCGCCAGCCCATCTGGGCCCGACGACACCCAGGGGGGAGGCATGGCTGACAGCAAAGTGCGCGCGCCAGACCGCATCGACACAGGCCCCCGGTTCAGCGAAGCGGATGCGATTCGCCTGAACAGCCTGTTCCGCGGCACCGACACGCTGGACATGCTGAACAGCGTGCTCAAGAGCGGGCTGGCCGGCGATGTCGCGGTGGTGTCCAGCTTCGGGGCCGAGAGCGCGGTGCTGCTGCACCTGGTCTCGCGCGTCGACCCGGCCATTCCGGTTCTGTTCCTCGACACCGGCAAGCACTTTCCCGAGACGCTGGCCTACCGCGACCTGCTGATCGATCAGCTGGAGCTGACCAACGTGATCAGCCTCTCGCCCGAGGCCGAGGACCTGGCGAAGCTCGACGAAAGCGGCCTCAGGTGGTCCTACGATCCGGACGGCTGCTGCGAGATCCGCAAGGTCAAGCCGCTGGCCAAGGCGCTTGCCGGCTATGACGCGTCGATCACCGGCCGCAAGGCGTTCCAGTCCTCGACCCGTGCCAACCTGCCGCGCTTCGAGATCGACGGCTCGGACGCACAGGGCCGGGTCAAGATCAATCCGCTGATCGACTGGTCGGCGGAGGACCTGGCCGCCTATGTCGCCGAGCACGACCTGCCGCCGCACCCGCTGGTGGCCGAAGGCTATCCCTCGATCGGCTGCTCGCCCTGCACCAGCAAGGTCGCCCCGGGCGAAGACCCGCGCGCCGGCCGCTGGCGCGGCTGGGACAAGACCGAATGCGGCATCCACGTCCCCGGCGAACCCGATGGCGACGAAGGCGAGCTGCCGCCCGGCTACGACCCGGTATTCTGACCCGCGTTCTTCCCCGAGCTTGCTCGGGGAGCGGGGCCGGTAGGTCGACTTGGGCCAAGGGCGTGCGCTCTCCGCGCATCCGCAATATATCAATTACAATCCAGCATCCGCTGAGCCAGAGCGGGGTTGGGAGTGGGGCAGTCGCAGTCGGCGGGCGTTGGCAATCAATCCGATTGCCGGATCGCTACAGCCAGCCCGCCTCGCGATACCATCTGGCGGTAGCCTTCATCCCCTCGCGCGTTTCGATGCGCGGGCGCCAGAGCGCGGCGGGGACGCGCCCGCCCAGGCTGACCACCCAGTCCGGATGGGCCATGTAACCGACGCGGTCGGGCGTGAGCTTTGCCTTCGCACCGCGCAACATGCCGTCGGCCTTCGCGGCCCATTCCATCGTCCGCTTCGACAGACCGATGACCTTGGCGCGCCGCCCCACCGCCCAGCCGATGACGCGGGCCAGTTCGTAATGCGTCCAGCCGCCGCGCCGGCCGTCGTCGGGCTCGAATGTCTGGTGCGAGACGCCCTCGCCGCCGGGCAGCAGCGCCAGCAGCAGCCGGGCGAGGTCCTCGACATGGATCAGCGAGGCGCGGCCTTCCCGCGGCGTGGGCACCACGCCCCACTTGGCCGCGCGGAACAGCTCGAACATATCCTTGTCGCGCGGGCCGTAAACCGCCGGCGGGCGCACGATCGTCCAGTCGAGCCCGCTCGCCTTGACCAGCCGCTCGGCGCGCGCCTTCGAGGCGCCATAGGCGGAAAGGCCCGGCTCGCGCGCCGAGAGCGAGGAGACGAGGATGAAGCGCGGCACGCCCGCCGCCAGCGCCGCCTCGATCGCCGCCAGCGTGCCGGCGACGTTGGCTGCCTCCAAATCCGCCGGATGGCGCGCGGTGGTGAGGCCGGCGACGTGGACCACCGCCTCGACACCGTCGACCAGCGCGACAAGCGCCCGCCGGTCCGCCAGGTCGCCGGCAATCCACTCCACCCCGTCACGCCGGGGCTGCGGCTTGCGGGCGAGCGCCTGGACGACCATGCCCCGCGCCCTCGCATGGTCGATCAGCGCCTGCCCGACGAACCCCGTGCCACCCGTGATCGCGATCGTCATAGCAGGATCAACTGGTCCCGATGCACCACCGCCGAACGCGGCGCATAGCCGAGGATCTCGGCCTGCTCGCTCGAATGCGTGCCGATCAGCCGGGCGCATTCGGTGGCGTCGTATTCGGACAGGCCGTGCGCCAGCGTCCGGCCGGCCAAATCGCGGATGGCGATGGCGTCGCCGCGCTCGAACAGCCCTTCGACCTGGATGATACCCTTGGCCAGCAGGCTGGAGCCGCGGCCGAGCGCCGCCGCCGCGCCGGCATCGACCACCAGCGCGCCGCGCAGCCGCAGCCGCCCGCCGAGCCAGGCCTTGCGCGCTCCGGCCTTGCGGCGGGGAATGAACAGCGTGCCGATGCCCTGCTGCGTGGCGCGGGCGATCGGCCCGTCGTGCGTGCCGTTGGCGATGGCGAGCGAGATCCCGGCCAGTTCGGCGATCTCCGCCGCCTGCAGCTTCGAGGTCATCCCGCCCGAACCGAGGCCCGAAGCCGAATCGGCGGTCGCCATGGCGTGAATCTCCGCCGTCACCCCGCGCACTTCGGGCAGCAGGCGGGCGCCCGGCTCCTTCGGGTTGCGATCGTAGAGCCCGTCGACATCGGACAGCAGCAGCACCGCGTCGGCGCGCGCCGCCTGCGCGACGCGGGCGGCCAGCCGATCGTTGTCGCCGAAGCGGATCTCGTGCGTGGCGACCGAATCGTTCTCGTTGATCACGGGCACCGCGCCGGCGTCGAGCAGCCGCGCCAGCGTCGCCGTGACGTTGAGGTAGCGGCGCCGGCCCTCAAGATCCTCCAGCGTCAGCAGCATCTGCGCCGCGGTGAGGCCATGCCGCCCCAGAAGTTCGGCCCAGAGCCCCGACAGCGCGATCTGGCCGACCGCGGCGGCAGCCTGCGCATCGGCCAGGCTGCCGCGTCCGCCCTTGTCCAGCCGCAGCGTTGCCGCACCCAGCGCGATCGCGCCCGAGGAGACGACGATCACGTCCTGCCCCCGCGCCCGCGCGGCGGCGATTTCCGCCACCAGCCCTTCCAGCCAGCCCCGCCGCAGCCCGTCCTTGCCGACCAGCAGCGACGAGCCGATCTTGACCACCAGGCGGGGGCAGGCGGTTGTATCGGTAAGGTCGGAAAGGCGGGCGATGGGCATGGCCGCTGGGATTAGGCGAATGGGTGAAGGATGCAACCGGCGTCCGCAAATACGATCGCCATGCCGGGCTCGGCTCGCGACCGCCGGCCGTGGCGACGCCAAAGCCTGCATCGATGAGGCCGGCGATCCCGGATCAGGTCCGGGACGGCGACCGGATCAGATCGGCGACCAGGGCTTCTCGCCCGCTTCTTCCTGCTCGCCGTCGGGCCGTTCCGTCACCGTCGCGGCCGGGAGGTATTCGATCACCGCGTCCAGCAGCTTGTCCAAACCCTTGCCGGTCGCGCCCGAGATCGGAAAGACCTTCTTCGCGCCGGCGGCCTTCAGTTCGCGGGTGAAGGCCTGGACCAGTTCCCGGTCGACGAGGTCGATCTTGTTGAGAGCGATCAGCCGCGGCTTCTCATCCAGCCCGGCGCCGTAGGCGGCCAGTTCCTCCTCGATCACCTGCATCGCCTCGGCCGGATCGGGGCCGGTGATGTCGACGAGGTGGATCAGCACGCGGCAACGCTCGATATGGCCGAGAAAACGGTCGCCGATCCCGGCGCCTTCGGCCGCGCCGGCGATCAGGCCGGGGATATCCGCCAGCACGAATTCGCGGTGGCGGTGCCGCACCACGCCAAGCTGCGGGCGCAGCGTGGTGAAGGGATAGTCGCCAACCTTGGCCTTGGTGTTGGCAAGCTGGTTGATGAAGGTGGACTTGCCCGCGTTCGGCAGCCCGACCAGCCCCGCATCCGCCAGCAGCTTCAGCCGCAGCCAGACCCACATCTCCTGCGCCGGCTCGCCCGGCTGGTGCTGGCGGGGCGCGCGGTTGGCGGAGGTCTTGTAGCTGGCGTTGCCGCGCCCGCCCATGCCGCCTTCCAGCAGCGTCTCCTGGTCGTCGGCCAGGACCTGGGTGCCCACCGGCACCTTGATGACAAGGTCCTTGCCGGCCGCGCCGGTGCGATTCTTGCCCGCGCCGCCGTGGCCGCGCTGCGCCTTGAAATGCTGCGTGTAACGAAAGTCGATCAGGGTGTTGAGGCCGGCCACCGCTTCGAACGCGATGTCGCCGCCCCGGCCGCCATCGCCGCCGTCGGGCCCACCGTATTCGACGTACTTCTCGCGCCGGAAGCTGACCGCTCCCGGCCCGCCGGCGCCGGCGCGGATGTAGATCTTGGCCTGGTCGAGAAAATGCATGAGGTAAGGCTAGCGGGTTCCGGGGCCAATGTCGCGCGTGGCCTTCGACAAGCTCAGGCTGGGCGGGGAGTGGGGATCGCCGATAAACACGGTCCGCTCATCCTGAGCTTGTCGAAGGATGCGCGGAACGCCGGCGAACAATCGAACACTGGTGGAGCCGAGGGGGATCGAACCCCTGACCTCGTCATTGCGAACGACGCGCTCTCCCAGCTGAGCTACGGCCCCGTTCCAGTGCGAGTGCGGGCGGCCGATTGTGTCGGGCCATCCGCGGAGCGGCCCCCTTAGCGAAGTGGCACCGCCCTTGGAAGAACAAAATTGCAGTCCGCGAAGTTAGCGTGCCTGCGGCTGCTGTGCGGGCGACGGCGGCAGCGTGAGCGCCACCGGCATCGTCGCGCTGGGCGCCATGTATTTGGCCTGCCAGGCGGACAGGTCGTCACGGTACTGCTCGTAGCTGCGGTAGAATTGCAGGAACACCGCCTCGACATTCGGCAGGCTGCGCACGGCGAAGGATTCAAGTTCGGCCGAACTCACGCCCGCCGCCTCGTTGCTCATGGCCAGCACCGCATCGCAGAACGCCGGCAGCGTCGGGGGCAGCGCGAAGTAGTTGTAGACCTGCGTCATGTAGGCCTCGCGCGGGGCGATGAAGCGAGGGCCGAACTTGCCCTTGAACTCGTCGTCGACCAGCTTGTTGACCGCCGCCAGCCGCCGCGTGTGGGCCTTGAGGAAGGCGCGGTAGTTGACGACGATCTGCGCATGCTCGGGCTGCATGCAGTTGAGCGCGGCCACGTTGTAGGCCGACCGCAGGTTCCAGGTGGCCTGTGCCGACGAAAGCCCGGTGTTGACCGTGCGCCGTACGCCCAGCGCATCCACAGAGGGAACGACGAGGTTGGCCGACGCGCCGCTGGGCGGCACCGGCTGAGGCGGGACGACCACGACCGGCGGCGGCGGCGTGGAGGCGATCGGCGGAGACTTCTGCGAGCAGGCGGCAAGTGCGGCAAGGCCCGCAACTGTCAGGATGGAATGCCGAATTTTCAAGAGCTTCACCCGGTCGGTTAACTACGATCTACACCTTCCTAGCGCCAGTCGCGCGCAAAGAAAATGCCCGGCGCGACGAACCGCGCCGGGCATGGTCATTTTCCTGCGGGTAAGGTCAGCGACGTTCGCCAAGGAAGCTCAGCAGGAACTGGAACATGTTGATGAAGTCCAGATAGAGGCTGAGCGCGCCCATGACCACGGCCTTGCCGGCCCAATCGGTGCCTGCGACCTGGTGGTATTCGTTCTTCAGGCGCTGCGTATCCCAGGCGGTCAGGCCCGCGAAGATCAGCACGCCGAGGATCGAGATCGCCAGCGCCAGCCCGTTGGACTGCAGCCACATGTTGAGCAGCATCGCCACGAGGATGCCGACGACGCCCATGATCAGAAACGAACCCATCGCCGAAAGGTCGCGCTTGGTCGTGTAGCCGACCAGGCTCAAGCCGGCGAAAGCGGCCGCCGTGGCGAAGAAGGTCGTCGCGATCGACGGACCGGTGTAGACGAGGAAGATCGCCGAGAGCGACAGGCCCATGGCCACGCTGAACAGCCAGAACAGAAGCTGCAGCGTCGAGGTCTTCATCCGCTGCACGCCGAAGCTCATGGCGAAGACGAAGCCCAGCGGGGCCAGGGCGATGACCCAGCGCAGCGGCGTGACCATCACCTGCGCCGCCATGCCGGAAACGGCGAAAAGCAGCGCGACGATGCCCGACAGCAGCACGCCGGAGGCCATGTAGTTGTAAATTGAAAGCATATGCCGGCGCAGGCCCTGATCGTAGGTTGCCCCGATCGCTGCGCCGTTCAGGCTCGGAGACGCTCCGAAGCCCGGATTCCTGGGCTGGGGGTCGTTCCAATTGGCCATTGCAAACTCCTTTTCCGGGCCGCCCGATGCGAATTGCCGGTATCGCGAATATCGGGCCGAAGGGGTAAACATTCAAGAAAAATCCGGCCGTGCCGGTTTGTCGCAGATTGTCGCAGCGTCCCGGCCGCGCCGGAACCTACCGCGCCGCGCGCGCCATTTCCGCGCTGCGGTCGCTCGCCGCCTTCAGCGTGGCCGCGACCAGTCGCGCCAGCGCCGCCTCGCGATCGAGCACGTCGAGCCCCGCCTGGGTGGTGCCGCCGGGGCTGGCGACGCGGCGCGCAAGCGCCCCCGGCGCATGGGGCGAGGCGGCCGCGAGCAGCGCGGCGCCCTCGACGGTCGCCAGCGCCAGCCGCTGCGCCTGCCCTTCGTCCAGCCCCAGCCCGACCGCCCCCGCGGCCAGCGCGTCGATGAAACGGTAGACGAAAGCGGGGCCCGAACCGGCGAGCGCGGTGATAACGTCGAACAGGCCTTCTTCGGCCAGCCATTCGGGCGTGCCGAGCGGCGCCATGAGGGCGGCGACCTCTGCCTTGCCGGCCTCGTCGAGGCCCTGCGCCGCCAGCGCGACCGGCGACCGGCCGATCGCCGCGGCGAGGTTTGGCATGATCCGCACATAGCCCCGCGCCTCGGGAAAGCGCGCGGCGAGCGTCGCCAGTTCGACCCCGGCAAGAATCGACAGCACTGTCGCGTCCGGCCCGGCGAAAGGCGCGACACCGGGCGCGACATCGCCCAGAAGCTGCGGCTTCACGCCCAGCAGCACGCCATCGAACCGGGCGCCGACGGGCAGCGCGCGCAGCAGCGTGACGCCCGCAGGCGCCTCTGCCAGCACCGGATCGACCACGGTGAAGCGCGACGGCGCGAGGCCGGCGGCCAGCCAGCCGGCGAGCATGGCCCCGCCCATGTTGCCGCAGCCGACGAGGAGAAGGGTATCGAGCATCGCGTCTCTCCGTAGAACATCCTCCCCGCCGGGGAGGGCCGCCTGCTACGCCTCGCCCACCGCGTCCACCAGCGCGGCGGCCAGCGCCTCGGCGGGCGACTTGTCGCCCCAGAGGATGAACTGGAACACCGGGTAGAAGCGGTCGCACTCCTCGATCGCGGTCTCCACCGCCACCTGCGCCTGGCTGGGGCTCAGCAGGCCCTCGTCGCCGAGCATCAGGCCGTGGCGGTAGAGCAGCACCCCGCCGTTCGACCAGACGTCGAAGTGCCCGAGCCAGAGTTGCTCGTTGATCAGCGACAGCACTTCGAACACCGCCGCCCGCTTTTCATCGGTCATGCGCACGTCGGGGAGGCAGAGGATCTGCAGGACGTGGTCCTCCCTCCGCCAGATCGCCTGGATCTGGTAATTCGCCCAGGCGCCCTGCACTTCGCCGGTGATCTCGTCCTCGCTGACGAATTCATAGGGCCAGCCGCGCGCTTCGAACAGCGAGGCGAGCATGTCGACCGGCGCGGCGTCCTCGTCCCGGTTCATCATGTCCTGATCTGTTCGCATGATCTGCGTATCGCCCTTATCGTCCGCTTCACCATGCCGGGCTGGATGCTTCGGTCCCTGCCCGGCGCACAATGGGCCCTTCGATCTGCCCTGCGCAAAACTCCACAACTCTGTTCACAAAGTGTGGACAAATAATGCCCTTAGCGCGGCTTGGTTGCCGCAGGCAGCGTATCCACGGCCTGTCCTGCCGGGCTCGTCCAGAGGAACGGGCCGTCTACATCGGCCCGGCGCAACTGCGCAATGAAGGAATTCGCCTCCGCCTCGCTGCGGAACGGACCGGTCAGCAGCCGGTTGGTCTGGCCCCAGGCCGTGACGAACGGCTCCTTGCCGCGAAATATCTCGGCCTGCGCACGGGTCATGCGGCGCCAGTCATAGCCCAGCGCCGCCTTTTCGCGGCCGGTGGCGACCTGCACCCAGACGCGGCTGGGATGGCTGGGCGGCGGCGGCGCGGGCGGTTCGGGCGGCTTGGGCCGCGCCGGCTTGATCCGGCGCAGATCGACCGCGCCCGCGGCCGGCGTGGCGTCGGTGCTGGGCCGCGCGAAATCGGCGAAGATCTCGGCCAGGCTACGCTGCGGCGCGGCGGCGGCCGGAGGAGCAGGCGGCGGCGGTGATGAGATCCGGGGCGCGGGCGGCGGGTTCACCGGAGCGGCCGCCGGAGCAGGAGCGGCGGCGACCGGAACCGGCGCCGCCGCCACGGGCGGAGCCACGGGCGCTGGCGGTTCACGCCGCGGCTGTACGGTCGGCGGCAGGGGCGCCGCCGCGACCTGCGGCGCGCGCGCGGGCACAGGCCTGGAGGGGGCAACGGCCGGCGGTGCCGCAGGCACCGGCGCCGCCGCGGGCGTGCTACCCGCCTGCCGCGCCGGCAGCGGCTCGGGCGGAGCCGCCCGGCTCGCCGCCTGCTGGGCGGATCGGCTCGCGGTTGCGCGGCGCGTGCGGGGCTTCCGGCCGAGCGGCTCGCCCTGCGGCGTCAATGCCGTATCGACCGCCGCCACGCTGGCGGTGCGGGGAGCGTACTGGGCCACTCGCGGATCGTCGCGGCCTATCTCCGACGCGCGCGGGAAAGCGCCGAGATTGGCGGCGGCGGCCTGCTGCGCCCGCGTCAGCCGCGGCATGTAACGCAAGTAGGGGGCGATGCCCGCGGCCAGGTCCGCCGGCAGCACCGAATTGGCGATTTTCACCGCTTCCTCGGTCTGCCCCAGGATCGCCAGCGCGAAGGCGCGGGTGCGCCAGGCGGCGAGGTTGCGGTGCTGCAGCATCGGCGAGAGGAGCACTTCGGCGTTCTGCTTGTCGCCCGCGATGGCATAGCTCAGCGCCAGGCGGCGCAAGACTTCGTCACCCGGCGCGCGTGCCTGCGCCTGGCGGTAATAGCGCTGCGCCGTCGCATTGTCGCCGACGAGATCATAGGCCAGCCCGCGGTCGGCGGCGAAGCTGCCGTCGAGCGCGCCGGCCTTCTCAGCCTCCTCGAACAGCGGAATCGCGGCGAACGGGTCGCCGTTGCGCACCATCGCGCCGGCGAGCCCGGCCTTCGCCCGCGGGTTGCCGGGAGAGATCTGGTCGGCCCGGCGGAAAAAGCCGGTGGCGGCCTCAACGTCGCCCATCGTAAGCGCCGCGTTGCCCGCGTCGATCAGCGCGTCGATGTCGCGCGGATCGCGCGCCAGACGGCCAAGCGCCGCATCCAGCGTCATGCCGTCCCTGGCGGGAAGCGGCTGGACGACGGGCTGCGAGATGGTCGCTGGCGGCGTCGACGAACGCTGTGTCGCTGAACTCGATGTCGGCGATGGCTGGCGCGCCGCGCTGGCAGCCGAACCCGCCCGCATCGCCGCGCTCTGGGCAACGGCCGGCACCGAGACGCCGCCGACCGCAATCGCCAGCGCCGATGTCAGCGCTCCAAGCCTGTATGCCTGCGACAGGGCCAGCATTCGTCCGTTCAGTCGTTATCGCGCGATGCGGGACACGCCCGCATCGCCGTCCCGTTTGCCACGCCGGCCTTCATGCGCCGTTCGAGATGAACCACGAACGAATGGCGCACCGAACCCGCTGCCGGCCGACCCGCTATTGGTTGTTCTGCCGACCGAGGAAACGCGGGATGCTGATCGCCGAGTTGTCATCCTCGTCATCGTCGTCGTCGCTCGCAGCCGGCTTCACCCCGCGCGAGAGATTCGCCATCCGCTCGAACAGGGTATTGCCGGCGACGGGCGCGCGCGCGGCGCCGGCGACGGGCGCAACCCCACGCCGCCGCGCTACCAGCGGCGAGACGGGCGCGTCTTCCTCCACGAGCCGGCCGGCATCGAGCAGCAGTTCGTCCTGGCCGCTCTCGGCAACCGGCGCTTCGGGCGCCTCCACCTGGTCGAGAACGAGATCCAGCGGCTCGGCGCGCGAGGGGCGCACGCCGGTCAGGCTGGCGTAGCCCCCCACCGGCGCTCCGCCCGCAGCCTCGCCGCTTTCCTCGTCAGTCAGTTCGAACGCATCGGCATCGGCAGCGTCCCCAGCCACCGGATCGGGCACGGCATCGGAAGCCTGGCTTTCCTCGGGCGCGGCCACGAAAGGCTCCGCCACGGCGACGGGTTCGGGCTCCGCCAGCGGCTCGACCGGCCCCGGCGTAACGAGCGTCGGGCGGATCGGCCCGCGCGAGGTGCCAAGGTTCAGCGGGCGCGATGCGATCTCGGCCTGCTCGGCGCTCTGCTCGATGCCCGTGGCAACGACCGAGACGCGGATCTTGCCCTGGAGGTCCGGATTGAAGGCCGAGCCCCAGATGATGTTGGCGTTGGGATCGACCAGTTCGCGGATGTGGTTGGCGGCCTCGTCGACCTCCAGCAGCTTCATGTCGTCGCCGCCGATGATCGAGATGATGACGCCCTTGGCGCCCTGCATCGACACGCCGTCGAGCAGCGGGTTGGCGATGGCGCGTTCCGCCGCCTCGAGCGCGCGGTTCTCGCCGCTGCCCTCGCCGGTGCCCATCATCGCCTTGCCCATCTCGCCCATCACCGAACGGACGTCGGCGAAATCGAGGTTGATGAGGCCGGGCATGACCATCAGGTCGGTGATCGAGCGCACGCCCTGCTGCAGCACCTCGTCCGCCAGCGTGAAGGCTTCCTTGAAGGTGGTCTCCGCCTTGGCGACGAGGAACAGGTTCTGGTTCGGGATGACGATCAGCGTATCGACATGGCGCTGCAGTTCCTCGATGCCGGCCTCGGCCGCGCGCATGCGGCGGGTGCCTTCGAAGAGGAACGGCTTGGTGACGACGCCAACGGTCAGCACGCCCTTGTCGCGCGCGGCCTTGGCGATCACCGGAGCGGCGCCGGTGCCGGTGCCGCCCCCCATGCCGGCGGCGATGAAGCACATGTGTACGCCTTCCAGCGCGCGGTCGATCTCCGACAGGCTTTCCTCGGCCGCGGCGCGGCCGACCTCGGGCCGCGCGCCGGCGCCGAGGCCCCGCGTGATCTCGGTGCCGAGCTGGATGCGATGCTCGGCCACCGAGTTGTTCAGCGCCTGCGCGTCGGTATTGGCGACGACGAAGTCGACACCCTCGATCTCGGCGTTGATCATGTTGGCGATGGCATTGCCGCCGGCGCCGCCGACACCGATGACGGTGATGCGCGGCCGAAGCTCTTCGATAGCCGGCGGTCCGATATTGATGCTCATGTCACTGCTCCTGGCAGGCTCGCGAGAGGAGAATCCCTTAGCCCGCAAAATGCACGCTTCGACTCGGTGAATCAAAGCAGGTTCGGCGCTTGTCCACAGCCCGTTGGGCCGGCCAAGGCCAGCTTAAAAATATTCCTTCACCGCACGGTAGACACGATTCACCAGACCCAGCCCGCCATAGCGCAGCGTCGGCTGATACTGCGGGCCGAGTGCGCGGATGTCGACCGGGTCCGCCGCCGCATAGAGCACCAGCCCGGCCAGCGTCGCGAAGCCCGGCTTGAGGTGCGTCTCGGCCAGGCCCGTAAGGTGCGGCGCCTTGCCGATCCGCACCGGCTTGCCGAGCGCGGCCTGCGCGTAGTCGGCCAGGCCGACCAGCTCGGCGCCGCCGCCCGTCAGCACCACCTGCTGCCCCTGCTGGCTGGTGAAGCCCAGGCCCTTCAGCGCCTTGGACACCTCTTCCATCAGCCGGCCGAGCTGGGAGGTGATGACCGAGACGAGTTCGGCCCGCGGAATGCGGTTCTTGTCATCGGCATGGCGGGCGATCGGCCCGGTCGCCTCCTCGCCCGGGGCGTTGACCGGCACCATCTCACGATGGTCGGTCGGGCTGGCGATAGCCGAGCCATTGACGCACTTCAGCCGCTCCGCCTGGAAGCGGCGGATGCCGAAGCACGAGGCGATGGCGTCGGTGATGTCGCCCGAGCCGATCGGGATCGAGCACATGCCCACCAGCATGCCCGACCGATAGACCGAGACGTTGGTGACTTCCGAGCCCATCTCGACCAGCGCGACGCCAAGGTCGCGTTCCTCGGGCGAGAGGCAGGCGTGGCCCGCCGCGACCGGCGAGCCGACCACCGCTTCCACGTCGAGATGCGCGTTCTGCACCGTCTCGGTCAGGTTGCGGATCGGCGCCCCGTCGGCAAGCATGACGTGGATGTCAACGCCGAGCCGCTCGGCGTGCAGCCCCCGGGGATTGGCGACGCCGTGCGCGCCGTCGAGCGTGTAGTGCGCCGGCTGGGCGTGGAGCACCATGCGCCCGTCCGGCTGGATCACGTCGCGGCCGGCGACGAGCAGGTGGTCGATGTCGTCCTGCTCGATCCGGCGGCCGCCGATGTCGACCTCCACCTGCGCCACCTGGCTGACGAGGCCGGCGCCCGAACAGCCGATCCACACCGACGATACGCTGGTGTTGGCCATGCGCTCGGCCCGCTCGATCGCGTCTCGCACGGCATAAGTCGCGGCGGTCATGTCGGTGACATAGCCGCGCTTGATCCCCTGCGAGGCGCGATGGCCCGATCCGAGCACGATCATCTCGCCGGTTTCGGAAATTCCGGCGATCATCGCCGAGATGCGGAAAGAACCCATGTTGACCGCGCCGTAGACGCGCGAGATGCGGGGCGGAGCCATTATTCCCTTTCCTCCCTGGCCGAAGCGCTTGCGGCGGCGCGGGCCGCAGCCTTCGCCGCGGCGGCCTTGGCCTTCGCCTCGGCCTGGTCCTTCGCGCGATCGGGCACGCGCAGGTAAATGCGGTCGGGCGCGCGCATGTCGAAGGCGGCGACCCGGCCGCCGAGCAGGCGGTTGGTGCCGTCGAGCCGGGCAAAGGCCATCAGCGCCTTGGCAGAGCCCTGCTCGCCTTCGGGCAGCGCCAGCACCTGGCCGGACTTGAACGTCAGGTTCCAGCGGCGGTTGCCGATCCATTCGGCCTCGCTCACCTGCGGCTTGAGCGCCGGCGCCGCTTCGAGCAGCCTGGACAGCGCCATCACCTGCTTGCCCGCGCCCGGCCCGCCGACCACCAGCATGCCCTTGGCACGCGCGGCGCTGATCGCTTCCAGCTCGTTGCCCTCGCCGTCGATCAGCACGAGGCGGTCGGGCTTGCGCAGCGCCGCGTGGGGCGTGCGCTCGACGATGTCGACGACCAGCGTGTCGGGCAACTGGCGCGAAACGCGGGCGTCCTTGACCCAGGACAGCTCCAGCAATTCACCGCGAAGCGCGTCGATGTCGACCAGCGGCATCGCCCGGTTGCGCTCGGCCAGAACGCGTTCGTAGATCTTCAGTTCGTTGAGATGCTTGACCCCGCGCACCTCCACCCGGCGCACCTCGAAGCCGGCGTCGCCGGCGATCAGCGCAAGCTGCTGGCCCGCCATGGCCGGCAGGCCGGCGAAACCCGCAACCACCCAGGCGAGCACCGCCGCGCCGCCGAGGATCGCGGCGAGGAACGCGCGGTGGAGTTGCTCCTCGCTGAACGGCAGCCAGGCCATGACCCGGTCGAACACCGAGCCGGTCCGCGCGCGCGCGGCGCGCACCTTGCGCGCGGTGCCCTGCTGGGCGGCGGCCCGGCGCGCGGTGGGCGCCTTGCGCTTGAGCGTTTGGCTGCTCATCCCTTCCCCCCGCCTGCGCGCGCCTTGGCGTCGGCCAGCGCCTCGGCGACGATGGCCTCGACGAGGTCGGCGTAGTCCATGCCGAGATGGCGCGCCTGCTCGGGCACGAGGCTCAGGGGCGTCATCCCCGGCTGGGTGTTGACTTCCAGCAGGAACAGCCCCCCGACGCCCTGCGTGTCGTCCCAGCGGAAGTCCGAGCGGCTGGTGCCGCGGCAGCCGAGCAGCCGGTGGGCGCGCAGGGCGATGTCCTTGCAGGCCTGGGTAATCTCGTCGGGAATCTCGGCCGGGCAGATGTGGTCGGTCATCCCGTCGGTATATTTCGCGTCGAAATCGTAGAAACCGGACTTGGGCCTGAGTTCGGTGACGAGCAGCGCCTTATCGCCGAGCACGGCCGTGGTCAGCTCGCGGCCGCGGATGAAAGGCTCGGCCAGCAGGCGGTCGAACGCCTGCCAGGGACCCTGGGCGGAGCGGCGGATCGGGTTGCCGCAGTTGCCCTCGGCGGTGACGATGGCGACGCCCACCGAGGAACCCTCGTTGACCGGCTTGAGCACGTAGGGCCGCGGCAGCGGATCGCGCAGGTACAGTTCGGCGGTCTCGACGATGCGGCCCCCCGGCATGGGCACGCCATGCGGCACCAGCGCCTGCTTGGTCAGTTCCTTGTCGATGGCGATGACCGAGGTGGCGAGGCCCGAATGGGTGTAGGTGAGCCCCATCAGGTCCATCATGCCCTGCACGGTCCCGTCCTCGCCCGGCGAGCCGTGGAGCGCGTTGAACACGACGTCGGGCCCGGCCTCGGCCAGCTTGAGCGCGACATCGCGGCCCATGTCGATGCGGGTGACGCGGTGGCCGCGCGATTCGAGCGCGCTGGCGACGCCCTCGCCGCTCTGCAGCGAGACGGGACGCTCGCTGGACCAGCCGCCCATGAGCACCGCGACGTGGAGCTTCGGCAACGTCATGCCGCGATCATCCCCGTTCCGGGGAGGATTTGAAACGCCATACTCACTTGCGGCCCACCCTCTGAATTTCCCATTCCAGTTCGACGCCCTGGCTTTCCCTTACCCGGCGGCGCACTTCCTCGCCCAGCCCCTCGATCTCGGCGCTGGTGGCGCTGCCGGTGTTGATCAGGAAGTTGGTGTGCTTCTCGCTGACCTGCGCGCCGCCCATGGCGAGGCCACGGCAGCCGGCGGCGTCGACCAGTTCCCAGGCCTTGTGCCCCGGCGGGTTCTTGAAAGTGGAACCGCCGGTCCTGCTGCGCAGCGGCTGCGATGCCTCGCGCGAGGCGCCGATGCGGTCCATCTCGGCCTGGATCGCGGCAGGCTCGCCCGGCCGCCCGCGAAAGCGCGCGGCGACTACGATGGCGCCCTCGGGCAGCTCGGAATGGCGGTAGGTATAGCGCAGCTCGGCGACGGGCAGCGTCACCAGCTCGCCCGAGCGCAGCACCACGTCGCAATCGACCAGGATGTCCCTGACCTCGCCGCCATAGGCGCCGCCGTTCATCCGCACGAAGCCGCCGACCGTGCCGGGGATCGAGCGCAGGAACTCCAGCCCCGCGATCCCGGCGTCGCGCGCGGTCGAGGAGACGAGGATGCCGCTGGCGCCGCCGCCGCAGTCCAGCGTGACGGCATCGACCGCCGCGACCCTGGCGAAAGCCTTGCCCAGCCGCACGACGACGCCGGGCACGCCGCCGTCGCGGACGATCATGTTGGAGCCCAGGCCCAGCGCCATGACCTGCACGGCGGGATCGAGATCGCGCAGGAAGGTCCGCAGGTCGGCCAGGTCCTTCGGCTCGAACAGCCAGTCGGCCGCGCCGCCCGACTTGAACCAGACGAGCGGGGCGAGCGGGGCGGCGGGGGTGAGCTTGCCCCGCGGCGAGGGCGGCGCGCGGCCTTCGACAAGCTCAGGCTGAGCGGTGTCGGGTACTTGAGGCTTTATAACATCCGTTCGTGCTGAGCTTGTCGAAGCACACGCGCGAGGCTCGGCCTGGGCGCTCATCTGCCCCTCCTCGCTTTGACAGCACCCGCCAACTCGGCCGCCCACTTGGTGATGTCGCCCGCGCCCAGGCAGACGACCATGTCGTCCGCCTCCAGGCTTCCGGCCAGCACCTCGGCCAGTTCCTCGGGCCCGGCGACGACCTGGGCGGAGCGATGGCCGCGCGCCTTCATGCCGGCAACCATGACGTCGGACGAGACGCCCTCGATCGGCTGCTCGCCGGCCGGATAGACGGGCGCGGCGTAGACCACGTCGGCATCGTTGAACGCGCCCTGGAAGTCCTCCATGTGGTCGCGCAGGCGGGTGAAGCGGTGCGGCTGGACCACGGCGACGACCCGCCCCCGCACCCCTTCGCGCGCGGCGGCGAGCACCGCGCGGATCTCTACCGGGTGGTGGCCGTAGTCGTCGATGATCGCCACGCCGTCCACTTCGCCGACCTTGGTGAAGCGGCGCTTGACCCCGCCGAACTTGGCGAAGCCGGAACGGATGACCTCGTCGTCGCAGCCCATCTCCACCGCCACCGCGACGGCGGCGAGCGCGTTCTGGACGTTATGGCGGCCGGGCATCGGCAGCTCGATGCCCTCGATCCGGCGAAAGCTGCCGTCGCGCTGGCGCAGCGCCACGTCGAAGCGGTTGCCGCCGGGCACCGGCGTGACCTGCTCGCCGCGCACGTCGGCCTGGGCGGAGAAGCCGTAAGTGATGACCCGGCGGTCGCGCACCTTGGGAATCACCGCCTGCACTTCGGGATGGTCGATGCACAGCACCGCCGCGCCGTAGAACGGGACGTTCTCGATGAACTCGACGTACGACTGCTTCACTCTCTCGAAGCTGCCGTAGTGGTCGAGGTGCTCGGGATCGATATTGGTGACGACCGCGATCGTGCCGTCGAGCCGCAGGAAGCTGCCGTCGCTCTCGTCGGCCTCGACCACCATCCAGTCGCTGGCGCCCAGCCGCGCGTTCGAGCCGTAGGAATTGATGATGCCGCCGTTGATCACGGTCGGGTCGACCCCCCCCGCATCGAGCAGCGCGGCGACCATCGAGGTCGTCGTGGTCTTGCCGTGCGTGCCGGCCACCGCGACGGTGTTCTTGAGCCGCATCAGTTCGGCCAGCATCTCGGCCCGGCGCACGACGGGGACGCGATGCTCGAGCGCGGCCACCACTTCGGGATTGTCGCGCTTCACGGCGGTGGAGGTGACGACCACGGCCGCCTCGCCGATATTGCCGGCCGCATGGCCGATCGAAACCTTGATGCCGCGCTTGCGCAACCCTTCGACGACATAGCTTTCGGCGATGTCCGAGCCCTGCACGGCATAGCCCAGGTTGTGCATCACCTCGGCGATGCCGGACATGCCGATGCCGCCGATGCCGACGAAGTGGATCGTGCCGATGTCGGTGCCGACGCCCTTCATGCGCAGGGCTCGGCGTTGCGCGTGGCCCCTTCGGCGAAGCTCAGGCCGAGCGGGTCCTGGTGAACGGTCCGCTCATCCTGAGCTTGTCGAAGGACACGTGCCAGCGCCTCCTGCCCCGAGGCCGCGGTCTGGTTGGCCACGCGGATCACGTCCATCAGCGGCGCGCCGCCGAAGCTCTCGACAAGGTCGGCAAGGTCCTGCGCGGCGCGGGGATAGCCGCAGTTCCATGCGGCATGGGCGGCGTTGGCCAGCGTTTCGGGGCGCTGCGCCATGGCCTGGATCTGCTTGGCGAGTTCGACGGCGGTGAACTTGTCCTGCCGGATCGCGCGCGCGCCGCCGGCCGCGACGATCTCGCGCGCGTTGGCGGTCTGGTGATCGTCGGTGGCGATCGGCAGCGGCACCAGGATCGCGGGGCGGCCCACCGCCGTCAGCTCGGCGATGGTGGAGGCGCCGGCGCGGCCGATGAACAGGTGCGCGTCGGCCAGCCGGCCGGCCATGTCCTCGAAATAGGTGCCGAGTTCGGCAGGGATGCCGTGGCTGGCATAGCGGGCGCGCACCGCCTCGATGTCCTCGGGCCGGCACTGCTGCGTCACCTGCAGCCGCGCGCGCAGCGCGGGCTGGAGCATCGAGAGACCGTCGGGCACGACTTCGGACAGCACCCGCGCGCCCTGGCTGCCGCCCGTCACCAGCACGCGCAGCAGCCCATCGGCGGTGAAGGCGGGGAACGGCCGGTTGCGCAGGTCCAGCACCTCCTCGCGCACCGGGTTGCCGACGAGGTGGAGCTTGCCGGCCTGCTTGGGCGAGAGCCGCGCGACTTCGCGATAGGACGTGGCGATGGCGTCGACCCGCCCGGCGAGGAAGCGGTTGACGCGGCCGAGCACGGCGTTCTGCTCGTGGATCACCGTGGGGATCTTCGCCGCCGTCGCGGCGAGCAGCGCGGGCAGCGCCGGATAGCCGCCGAAGCCGACCACGGCGGAAGGGGCGAAGCTTTCGAACAGGCGCATCGCCATGCGGCGGCCTTCGAGGATCGCGCGGATGCCCCGGACCCAGCCCAGCGGGTTCCGGCCCTCGATCCGGCCGGCCGGCAGCACGTGCGCGGTCAGCGTGGCGGGCTTGCCGGGGATCTGCGCGCCGCGCGCGTCGGTGATCAGCGCGACGTGGTGGCCGCGCCGCTCCAGCTCGCTCGCCAGCGCGAAAGCGGGGATCAGGTGCCCGCCGGTACCGCCGGCGGCAAGCACGTAATGGCGGCTGACCGCGCTCATACTTGGGCGCTCATTTCTTCGCTCCGTGATCGCGCAGGGCCCCGGCCTCCCGCAGATTCAGGCCCTCGCGCGCGATGAAGGGATTGCGTCGCGTGATCGCGAGCAGGAAGCCGACCCCCAGGCACAGGGCGACGGTCGAGGAGCCGCCGTAGGAGATCAGCGGCAGCGTCATGCCCTTTGACGGGAAAAGCTGCAGGTTGACGAGAATGTTGATGAAGGCCTGCCCGCCGAACTGCGCGGTGAGGCCCGTCGCCGCGAGCACGGTGAACAGGTCCTCCTCGCGCACCAGCCGCAGCAGCACGCGCACGATGATGGCCAGGTAGAGCAAGACGATGGCGGCGCAGACCCAGAGCCCGAATTCCTCGCCGATGACCGAGAAGATATAGTCGGTATGCGCCTCGGGCAGCGACAGCTTGCGCGTGCCCAGCCAAAGACCGCTGCCGGTCCAGCCGCCCGCCAGCAGCGTGCGCTGGGCAAGGTCCACCTGGTCGAAGGCGGTGCCGCCGCCGATGAAGGAATCGATGCGGTGGCGGGCGTTGTCGTAGAACACGTAAGTCGCCACCATGGCGACGACGAGGCCGGCGCCGGCAAGGGCGATGCGCCGCACCGAGATGCCCGACAACAGCACCAGCACGAACCAGACGCCGCCGAACAGCACGGTTGCGCCGAAGTCCGGCTGCAGCATCAGCAGCGCCGCGATCAGGCCCATGATGGCAACGGTGATGCCGATCACCGGAATGTTCGGATCGCGCGCGCGCCACGACAGGATCCAGGCAAGGCCGATGGCGAAGGCGGGCTTGAGGAACTCCGACGGCTGCAGCGAGATGCCGAGGTTGAGCCAGCGCCGCGCGCCGTTCACCTCGCTGCCGATCACCGGCACCAGGATCAGCCCGACGAACATGGCCCCGCCGAGCAGGATGCCGAAGCGGCGCGCGGCGTCCTTGGGCAGGGCCGAGGCGCCCAGCATCACCGCCAGGCCGATCAGTTGCCAGCGCAGGTGCAGAACGAAGAAGTGGAGGTCGTCGAGACGCGCGGCCGCGGTCGACAGGCGCCGCGCGCTGGCCGGCGAGGCGGCGGCGACGGCGGCCGTGCCGATCGCCATGACCGCAAGGATCAGCGTCAGCAGCACGCGGTCGATCTCACGCCACCAGATGGCGAATTCACCCCGGCGGTTGCGGCGATAGCGCTGCCGGCTCTGGGCGGGACCGCCAAGACCGGGGACGAGGGGCGGATGCGTGGCCATCAGCAGGGCGCTCCTTCACCGCTGCCGTCCGGGGCGGTCAGGGCCTCGACGATCTGGCGGAAGGTATCGCCCCGCGCCTCGTAGTCGCGGAACTGGTCGAAGCTGGCGCAGGCGGGCGAGAGCATGACGATGTCGCCCGCCTGCGCCGCCGCTATCGCTTCCTTGATCGCCTCGCACAGCATCTCGCTGCGTCGCACCGGCATGTGGGGCGCCAGCAGCTCGGCGAAGCGCGGGCCGGCGTCGCCGATGATATAGGCGGCGGCGACGTTGCCGAACCAGGGCGCGCACTCGTCAAGGTCGTCGCCCTTGGGCAGCCCGCCGACGATCCAGTGGATGCGCCGCTCCGGGTTGGGCGGGAACGCCGCCAGCGCGGGCGCGGCCGAGGCCGGGTTGGTCGCCTTGCTGTCGTTGATGAAGAGCACGCCGTCGACCTCGGCGACGCGCTCCATCCGGTGCGCGAGGCCGCGGAAGGTGGCCAGCGCCGGCTGCCACTGCCCGCGCGTCAGCCCCAGCGCCTCAACGATGGCGACGGCGGCGGCGGCGTTCTGCAGGTTGTGCGGGCCCTGCAGCGAGGGCCAGGCCGGCTGGAGCGCGAGCAGGTCCTCGCCGGTGACACGGTGGATGCGGCCACAGGCGCGCCGCCCCGCCTCGCGCTCGGCGATCGTCGCCGTCTCGGCATCGCGGGCGCCGAACACCGCGTCGTGATCGACCCGCTGCATGGACAGCAGCCGCGCCTTCGAGGCGACATAGGCCGCGAAATCGGCATAGCGATCGAGATGGTCCGGCTTCAGGTTGAGCAGGGCGGCGACCTCGCAGTCGAGGCTGTGGGTCAGGTCGATCTGATAGCTCGACAGCTCCAGCACATAGACGCCGCCCGCCGGCAGCGGCCGCTGCGCCAGGATCGGCAGGCCGATGTTGCCGCCCATGCGCACGGGCACCGCCGCGCTCTGCAGCAGATGGTGGACCAGCGCCGTCGTCGTCGACTTGCCGTTGGTGCCGGTGATGCCGACGACGCGATGCGCCGGCAGGCTGGGGCGGGCGCGGGCGAACAGCTCTATGTCCCCGATCACCGGCACGCCGGCGGCGGCCGCCGCCTCGGCGATCGGATGGCGGTTGAGCGGCACGCCGGGCGATACAACGACCCCCGCGAAGCCCTTGAGGTCGATCCCCGTCGGATCGGCCAGTTCCACGTCCCGGTCCGCCAGCGCCTGTCGCGGCTCGTCGCGGTTGTCCCAGGCAGTGACCTGCGCGCCGCTCGCCAGCAGCGAGGCGACCGCGGCCAGCCCCGACCGGGCGAGCCCCAGGACCGCGAAGCGCTTTCCGGCGAAGGCGTCGGAGACGATCATCGCGCCACCGTCATCGCAGCTTCAGCGTGGAAAGGCCGATGACGGCCAGAATGATCGAGACGATCCAGAAGCGGATCACCACGGTCGATTCCGCCCAGCCCTTCTGCTCGAAATGATGATGGATCGGCGCCATGCGGAAGACGCGGCGGCCCGTGCGCTTGAACCAGAACACCTGGATGATGACCGAGGCCGCCTCCAGCACGAACAGCCCGCCGACGACGGCAAGCACGATCTCGTGGTGCGCGGCGACCGCGATCGCGCCGAGCGCGCCGCCGAGCGCGAGGCTGCCGGTATCGCCCATGAACACCGCCGCCGGCGGCGCGTTGAACCACAGGAAGGCGAGGCCCGCGCCCATGATGCCGGTGCACAGGATAGCCAGTTCGCCCGCCAGCGGCACGTGCGGAATGCCGAGGTAGTTGGCGAAGTCGACGCGCCCCGCGAGATAGGCGATCACCGCGAAGGCGCCGGCGGCGATGATGACGGGCATCGTCGCGAGCCCGTCGAGCCCGTCGGTCAGGTTCACCGCATTGCCCGCTCCGACCATGACGACCGCCGCGAAGACATAGTAGAAAGGGCCCAGCGGTATATAGCGGTCCGACAGGAACGGCACGTAGAGATTGGTGCTGATCTGGCTGACGATGATCCAGGCCGCGACGCCCGCGACGACGAATTCCAGCAGCAGCCGCACGCGGCCGGGCACGCCCTTGTGGCTGCTCTTGGTCACTTTGTCGTAATCGTCGAGGAAGCCGATCCCGCCGAAACCGATGGTGACCGCAAGGCAGGCCCAGACGAACGGGTTCTTGAGGTCCATCCACAGGAGCATGGAGAGGACCAGCGAGACCAGGATCATCAACCCGCCCATCGTCGGCGTGCCGCGCTTGGCCAGGTGCGTCTGCGGCCCGTCTTCGCGGATCGGCTGGCCCTTGCCCTGGCGCACGCGCAGCATGTTGATGAAGCGCGGGCCGATGATCAGGCCGATCACCAGCGCCGTCATCAATGCCGCGCCCGCGCGGAAGCTCTGGTAGCGGATGAGGTTCGCCAGCCCCTCGAAATGGAAATATTCGGCAATAAGATACAGCATCAACCGTCCTTGCCGGCCAGCGCCTTGACCAGAGCACCGAGCCCGACCGAGTTCGAGCCCTTGACGAGGATCGCGTCACCGCTTTCCACGCCGAAATCCGTCAGCGCCTCGCGTGCCTCGGCCGGACTGCCGCAATGCGCGAAGCGGATCGCCTTGCCAAGCGCACCGCCGGCCGATTTCCCCAATTCGTCGGCCAGGGCGCGCATCTCGTCGCCGACGAGCACGGCGAAATCGACTTGCGCCGCCGCCAGCGGCTCGGCCAGCGCGGCATGGAATGCAGGGCCATGGGCGCCCAGTTCCTTCATCGCGCCCAGCACGGCGACGCGGCGGCGCGCCGGGGTCCTGCCGAGCTGCGCCAGCGTCGCGCGCATCGAGGCCGGGTTGGCGTTGTAGCTCTCGTCGATCAGCAGCGCGTGGCCGCCGTCCGCCGCCGCGATGCGCAGCCGCGCGCCGCGCCCGGCCAGGCCCGCCATTTCGGCCAGCGCCACGCCCGCCGCGCCAAGGTCTCCGCCCACCGCGCGCACGGTGGCCATGACCGCCAGCGAGTTCATCACCCAGTGATCGCCCGGCTCGGCGACCGTGTAGCACAGCCGCCGGTCGCCCATATCGGCGGTGACCAGCGAGCCGCCGTTCGCCGCCGAGATGGTGTCGAGCAGGCGCACGTCGGCATGCGCGGCGCGGCCGAAGCCGATCACGCTCGCCGCGTGCCGCTCAGCCCTGGCCCGGAGGCGCGCGTAGTGCGGGCTGTCGGCGGGGATGATCGCGACGCCTTCCGGCTCCAGCGCCTCGAAGATCTCGCCCTTGGCGTCGGCGATCGCCTCCTCGCTGCCCAGCATCTCGATATGCGCGGGCGCGATGGTGGTGACGACGGCGACGTGCGGGCGCACCTGCCGGGTCAGCGCGGCGATCTCGCCCGCATGGTTCATGCCCATCTCGAACACGCCGAAGCGGCTGCGCGCGGGCATCCGCGCCAGGCTCAGCGGCACGCCGACGTGGTTGTTGTAGCTCTTGACCGAGCGATGCGCCCCATAACCACTTGGGCCCCGGCTGGCGCGGTCGAGCGCGGCGAAGATCGCTTCCTTCACGCCGGTCTTGCCGACCGAGCCAGTGACGCCGACGATCCGGGCAGAGGTGCGCTCCCGCGCCGCCCGGCCCAGCGCCTCCAGCGCGGCGGTGGTGTCGCCGACCAGGACGTGGGGATAGGCGACCGGCCGGTCGACCACGGCGGCGGCCGCGCCCCTGGCGAAAGCGCCTTCGAGGAAGCGATGCCCGTCGGTGCTCTCCCCCTTCAGCGCGAAGAACAGGTCGCCCGGCAGCACGTCGCGGGAATCGATCTCGACCCCCGAAACCTGGAAATCGGCGTTGGCGACGCCTTTCGCCGCGCGGGCGATGGCGATGGCGTCCCACAGCGCCAGGGGCAGGTCGTCGGCGCTGTCCGCCGGCCAGTCGAGAATCCGTGCAACCGCAGTCATTTTCGTTCTTTCCCTTCGGAAGCGCCCGCGCACTCCCTTGCAACCATGGCGTCGTCGAACGGCAGCACGCGGGCGGCCTCGCCGCTGCCGATGATCTGGCCCTGCTCGTGGCCCTTGCCCGCCACGAGAACGATGTCCCCCTTGCCCGCCCCGGCAATGGCCGCGGCGATGGCCGCGCGGCGATCGCCGATCTCGCGCAGGTTCGCGCCGGCGCCGGTTTGCACGCCGGCAAGCACCTGCGCGCGGATCGCCGCCGGGTCCTCGCCGCGCGGATTGTCGTCGGTGACGATCGCCACGTCCGCGCGCGCGGCGGCGACGCGGCCCATCTCGGGCCGCTTGCCCCGATCGCGATCGCCGCCCGCGCCGAACACGACAATCAGCCGCCCTTCGGCATGCGGCCTGAGCGCGGCGATGGCCGCTTCAAGCGCGTCGGGCGTGTGCGCGTAATCGACATAGACCGGAGCGCCGGCGCGGGTGATCGCCGCGCGCTCCAGCCGGCCACGAACGGGCTGCAGCCGCGCCAGCGCGTCGAACGTCTGCCGCGGATCGCCGCCCGTGGCAAGCACGAGCCCCGCCGCGACGAGGGCGTTGGCGGCCTGGTAGGCGCCGATCAGCGGGAGCTGGATATGGTGGAGCGCGCCCGCGTGCTCGATCTCGAGAAGCTGGCCGAGCTGGCCGGGCTGGCGCGAGACGAGCCGGATCGTCTGCCCGGCCGTGCCCACGGTGACGAGGGCGAGGCCCCGCCGGCGGGCGTGCCCCATCGCCCGGGTCGACCAGGCGTCGTCGGTCCAGACCACGGCCGCGCCGCCGTCCGCCACCACTTCGTCGAACAGCCGCATCTTGGCCGCGAAGTAGTCCTCCATGTCGGCGTGATAGTCGAGATGGTCGCGGCTGAGGTTGGTAAAGGCGCCGGCGGCGACCGTCAGCCCCTCGTTGCGGAACTGCGACAGCCCATGGCTCGACGCCTCGTAGGCGACATGGCTGACGCCTTCGCGGGCGAGGCCGGTCATGTTGGCAAGGAAGGTGACGATGTCGGGCGTGGTCAGCCCGGTCGAGACGGTCTCGCCGGGCGTGGTCACGCCCAGCGTGCCGATCGAGGCGGCGCGGTGCCCGGCCATGTGCCAGAGCTGGCGCGTCATCTCGACGGTGGACGTCTTGCCGTTGGTCCCCGTCACCGCGACCACCGTTTTGGGCACCGGCGTGAAGAACCGCGCCGCCAGCCGCGCGAAGGCGCGGCGCGGCGCGGCATCGGCGACATGGACGGCGCCTTCCACTTTCGCCTCGGGCCGGGCGACGACCGCGACGGCGCCGGCGGCGATGGCGGCGGGAATGAAATCCTCGCCGTTCACGCGCGCGCCGCGAAACGCGCCAAAGACGGTGCCGGGGGCGACCTTGCGGTGGTCGATGGCGAAGCCCGTGACCGCCGCGCCGAGAGCCTCGGAATCGCCTGCGGGCAATGGCATTCCTGCGGCGGCGGCGAGTGCGTGCAGTCTCATTCCTGCGCCCCCTTGGGAATGAGCGGGGCCAGGTCGGAAATGTCGATGTCGCGCGTGTCGTCGGGCATCACGCCGAGCAGCGGCCCGATGCGCGGGACGACCCGGGCGATGACCGGCGCGGCGTTCCAGGCGGCGGTGCGCTGGTACGAGGTGGCGGCGGTGCCCTGCGGCTCGTCGAGCATGGCGATGACGACATAGCGCGGATGATCCATCGGGAAGGCCGAAGCGAAAGTCGTGATCAGCGAGGTCCGGCGATAGCCGCCCACGCCCGGCTTCTCGGCCGAGCCGGTCTTGCCGCCGACGCGGAAGCCCGGCGCGTCGGCCTTGCGGCCGGTGCCGTCGGCCACGATCATGCGCAGGAGCTGGCGCATGCGCGCGCTGGTCGATGCCTTGAACACGCGCCGGCCGTGCGGCACGTCGCCGGGCGTCAGCTTGTGCAGCGTCGCCGGGCGCCAGATGCCGCCGTTGACCAGCGCGGCATAGCCGCAGGCGAGGTGCAGCGGCGTCACCGCGATGCCGTGGCCGTAGGAGACGGTCATCGTCGTGATCCGCGCCCAGTCGCCCTTGGGCCAGATCGGAAAACCGCGCGCGGGCAGTTCGATATAGGGGCGCTCGTTCATGCCAAGCGCCGCCATCGTCGCCTTCAGCCGCGCTCCGCCGAGTTCGTCGGCGACCTGGGCGGTGACGATGTTGGACGAATGGATCAGCGCCTCGGGCACGTTGAGCGAGGCGCCCATGCCGTGGCTGTCGCGAATCTCGAAGCGGCCGACCTTGAGCGGGGCGGCCGGATAGCGCCGCGCCATGTCGGTGACGGTGCCCGCGTCGATCGCCGCCGCGACGGTGAGCGGCTTGAAGGTGGAGCCCAGCTCGTAGACCTGGTTCGTCACGCGGTTGAAGATGTTGGGCGTGGAGGCCTCGTCGATGAGGTTCGGGTTGAACGCCGGCAGCGAGGCCAGCGCCAGCACTTCGCCGGTATCGACGTCGAGGATGATCCCGGCCGCGCCCTTGGCGTTGCTCTCGCGCATGGCGCGGCCCAGCTCGTCCTCCAGCGCGCCCTGGACGCGCAGGTCGATCGACAGGCCCGCCGGCGTGCCGCGCGTGGCCGGGTCGGTCAGCCGTTCGTTGAACACCTGCTCCATGCCGACGCGGCCCTGGCCGTCGGCGCCGACGAAGCCCAGGACGTGCGCGGCCATCGAGCCCTGCGGGTAGAACCGCTGGTTCTCGCGCGGGAACTCGAGCGCCGGCTCGCCGATGGCGTGCACCTTGTTGGCGTCCTCGGGCAGGATGCGGCGGCGCAGATAGCCGGGCTGGCCCGCCGCCAGCCGGGCGGCGATCGCCTGCTGGTCCATGTCGGGGAAGATGCGCACCAGCGCGGCGGCGACTTCCTGCGGCGACTTGACCAGCGGCGAGCCGGCGCCGAGCGCCTTGGGATTGTACCACAGCGCATAGGCGGTGAAGGCGCGCGCCAGCGGCACGCCGTTGCGGTCGACGATCTCGCCGCGGTGGGGCAGCAGCGCGTCGGCCATGCCGTGGCCCGCGCGCACCGGCTCGAACGCACCGAGCAGGCCGATGCGGATCAGCGCGCACAGGGCGATCACGGCGAACACCGTCAGCACCCAGAGCATGCGCCACTTGGCCACCAGCAGCGAGCGCTGGCGCACGTTCACCAACTGGCGGCGGCCGGCGGTGACGGTGGTGGCGACGGCTACCGCGGTCATTCGGCCTCAGCCTCGCCTTTCCGCGTGGCGTGCAGCTCGATTCGGGCGAGCCGTTCCTTGAGGTCGGCCGGCTCGGTCGGCTTGCGCGCACCGCTGGAGGGAACCTCGGCCGCGATCGCCTTGCCGGTGAGCGGCGAGACCATCGCCGGGAAGCCGGAGGGCAGATCCTCGCCATCGTCGGCGCGGGCGACGCGGATCGGCGACGGCGCATTCGGCCCGCGCGGCTTGCCGAGCGAGGCGAGCTGGCGCTCGCCCTCGATATACTGCTCCGCCTTCGGGGCCTCGTAGCCGAACTCGACTTCGTTGACGGCGCGAAGCTGCTGCTGGTTGGCGCGGGTCTCGAACTCGGTATCGAGCGCGATCTTCTCCTGCTTGAGCGCGACGATCTGGCGTTCGGCCAGCCGCACCTGGCTTTTGACCGCATTGACGCGGAACGTGAGCGCGAGCGTCAGCGCAAGGCAGACGGTGAGGATGACGGCCCAGCCGATCGAGCGGAGGCGGTCGCGGGTGAGGTTCATGCCGCCCTCCTCTCACGCGCCGGCGCCTCGGTGCGCGTCGCGCTGCGCAGCGTCGCCGAGCGCGCGCGCGGATTGCGCGCAACCTCGGCGTCCGAAGGGCGGACGGCCCGGGCGACGGCGGCGAACGTCGGGGCGAAGCCCGGCGCCGCCTGCGGCAGGTGGCGCGATGCCGAGGCCGTGGCGCCGCTCGCCTCCCGCAGGAACTGCTTGACGATCCGGTCTTCCAGGCTGTGGAAACTGACCACCGCCAGCCGGCCGCCGCCACGCAGCAGCGCCTCGGCCGCGTGGAGCCCCTCGCGAAGCTCCTCAAGCTCGGCGTTCACGTGAATGCGGATGGCCTGGAAGCTGCGCGTGGCGGGGTCCTTCGGCGCGCGCGCGCCGCTGTAATTGGCATTATAGCCCAGCGCCTTGCGCACGACCTGGGCCAGCTCGCCGGTGGTCGAGAGCGGCCGGGCCGCGACGATGGCGCGGGCGACACGGCGCGACTGCCGTTCTTCGCCGTACTGGAACAGGATGTCGGCGATCTGCCCTTCGGGAGCAGTATTCAAGAAATCGGCGGCGCTCAGGCCTTCCTTCTCCATGCGCATGTCGAGCGGACCATCGACGGCAAAGGCGAATCCGCGCGCCGGCTGGTCCAACTGCATTGAGGATACGCCGACATCCATGGCAACGCCGTCGACCCGCGATATCCCCGCCTGCGTCAGCGCCTCGACCATTTCCGAGAAGCGCCGCGGATGGAGCACGAGCCGGGGCGGCGCCTCCTGCGTCTCGGGCCAGCGGCGGCCGGCGGCGATCGCGTCGGGATCGCGGTCGAAGGCGTGGACCGTCGCGCCCGCGTCGAGCAGGCGCCGGGTGTAGCCGCCCGCGCCGAACGTCGCATCGACGATGACCGAGCCGGGCCCGAAACCGCCGGCGGGCGCCAGCGCGGCAACAACCTCGTCGAGCAGGACGGGAACGTGGGGGGCGGCGGGGGCGGAAATGCCGGTCATGCCCTGCCTCCCTTCGCCCGGACCTTGCTCCGGGCCTCGGCCACGAGCTGGCGGCAGGCCGCCTGCGCGCCTTCCCAGCCCTTCCCCATCTTGGCGAGTTCCGCCGGACTGAAGATCACGAAGAACTGGCCGGCGCCGTGGAAGTAGAGCTGATCCTCCACATGGGCGAGGTCGGCGAGATAGTCGGGCAGGACGAAGCGGCCGCTGTCATCGAAGGGGACCTGGGCGAAACCGTTGAGCTGGATGCCGCGCAGCTCGCGGTCGAAGTCGGCCCCGCGCTGCGCCGCCAGCGCCTCCTCGCGGTCGAGCTGCGCCTCGAACCCGTCCTTGCGCGAGAGGCCGAAGCCGATGAGGCAGGTCCAGCGTTCGTGATTGTCGAGGCAGAGCACGGCCTTGTCGCCGCTCGATTCCCGCACCGTCTTGCGGAACTGCGGAGGCAGCACAAAGCGGCCCTTGTCGCGTAGCAGCGAAAAGCCCGTCCCATTGTAGCTGTATGGCTGCGACGCCATCGTGCCCCTAATCCCGCAAAGGGTTACTCCCCGGATCGGCACGATTTCCCCCACCGCCAGCCGCGCATTCCTCGCGACCGACCGACCGCCCGAGACGCGGCAGGATCATCCGTTCCGACAGACGAACTTCTTACCGTCAGAGGGCTGACGAGGGAAGGGCAAATCGGGGATTAGACGGGAAAACACGGAAAAAATGAGATGAGTACAGAAGAATTACCGCATCATCTCCAAAAGTTCCTTATACGTTCCCCCTAATACCGCAGATTTCCGTGATGGCGCGCCGAATCCCGCTCGTCCCCCGCTTTCCCCGATGAGCGAAATTGTTTCCCCCCGGGAACCGTCGGAAGCCCATTTTCGGGCACCATGCAATGGATTCGGCCGCCCCCGACAGGATTTTCCCGTAATTTCCCGTTTTGCGTCCGAATCACATGCCGGAATCGATTCCGCTTCGCCGGAGAAGGCCGGACGATGTCCGATCGGGGAGCGCCGGAGCGACCGGAATCGCACAGCCGGCCTCAGTGCTGGATCGGATGCTTGCTCGCGACGGTGGGATCGGCGGCGGGGACGACGCCGATGTCGGCCAGGGGATCGCTGGCGGGACGGGTGCTCGGGCTCGCGGCGGCCTCAGGCGCGATATGGGTGTCCTCAGCCAGCTTCGCGCGGTCCATGATGATGTTGGCGAGCCCGACGAGGAGCAGCATGGCGGTGAGGCCGAACAGGCCGATCTGCAGGCGATGCACGGCCTGCGCGCGCAACGTACGCGCCGGCGAGGGCACGTAGGGTTGGGGCGTTGCGACCGGCTCCACCAGGTTCGACTGGATTTTTTGCGCCATTACGGCCCGTCTAGCCGATCAGGCGAGCCAGGGAAAGACCGGAAGCTTCTTCGATTCGAGCCAGTCGCGGTTGTAGAGCGAGGAGAGGTAGCGGAAGCCGGTATCCGCCAGGATCGTCGCCACGCGCGCCTCCTTGCGCCCCTCGGCCACGAGCTTGCGGCCCAGCGCCACCGCCCCGGCGACATTGATGCCCGACGAAAGGCCGAGGCACAGCCCCTCCTCCGACAGCAGCCGGCTCACCCATTCGAGGCCCTCCTCGTCCGAGATGCGGAACTGCGTGTCGATCGGCGCGCCTTCGAGATTGGCGGTGATGCGGCTCTGGCCGATGCCCTCGGCCGCCGAGTTGCCCTCGGCCTTGAGTTCGCCGTGCGCGTAATAGTTGTAGAGCGCCGCCCCATGCGGGTCGGTCAGCGCGATGACGATGTTCTCGTCGAAGGCCTTGAGGCCCATGCCGACGCCGGCGATCGTCCCGCCGGTACCCGCCGCGCAGGTAAAACCGTCGATCCGGCCCTCGAGCTGCTGCCACAGCTCGGGCGCGGTGCTTTCGATGTGCGCCTTGCGGTTGGCGATATTGTCGAACTGGTTGGCCCAGACCGCGCCTTCCGTCTCTTCGGCCAGCCGGCGCGAGGTGTGGACGAAGTGGCCGGGGTTGGAGAACGGCGCGGCCGGGACCAGCACCAGTTCGGCGCCCAGCGCGCGCAAGGTGTCCATCTTCTCGCGCGACTGCGTCTCGGGCATGACGATGACCGACCGGTAGCCCAGAGCGTTGGCGACGAGCGCCAGGCCGATCCCGGTATTGCCCGCGGTGCCTTCGACGATCGTGCCGCCCGGCTTCAGCGTGCCCCTGGCTTCCGCGTCGCGCACGATCCACAGCGCCGCCCGGTCCTTCACCGAGGCGCCGGGATTGGCGAACTCGCACTTGCCCCAGATTTCGCAGCCCGCTGCCTGACTCGGTCCCTTGAGCAGAACCAGGGGAGTATTGCCGATGAGATCGAGCGAGCTGCGCTGGGGAACGGGTGCGGTCATGCCTGAGCACGTAGAGCGAGCGGGCGCTGCGATCAATGGGGCGTGCGGACCTAATATCGCCCTGTCCCGGCCTTCAGGCACGCGAACAAGGCCCTGCCCCGGAACTCGCCCGGGGTCGCTGGCCGCACCGGCGCGGCGTTCATCCCAGCCGGCGGCTGTCCCGGCTTTCGCCGGGACGGCGAACCGGATCAGTCTTCCTGGGCGATCGTGACCTTGAGGCCTTCGAGCGCCTCCGTCACCGGCACCTGACAGGACAGGCGCGAATATTCGTTGCGGTGGTCCGAGCTGTCGAGCAGGTCGTTCTCGTCGTCGCTCATGGCCGGAATCTTGTCCATGAAGGACGCATCGATGTGCACGTGGCAGGTGGCACAGCTACAGCAGCCGCCGCACAGCGCGAGCAGTTCATCGAAGCCGTTGTCGCGGATGACTTCCATCAGCGTCCGGCCCAGCGGTGCCTCGATGCCGCGCTCCGCACCGGCCTGGTCAACGACAGTAATCTGCGGCATGTCCCTTTATCCCCTTTGATCCACACTATATCGGTGTTCGCCCGGGGCTGCTAATCGCTGCCACCGGCTTTGGCAAGTGGACGAGGGGCCGGATGGGATTAGCGGAAGGCGCGCTGCGCGAAGGGTTGGACGCCATCGCCGCGCGCGAGCCGGGCATCGCCCGGGCACTGGCGATCGCCGGCTATCCCGAGCCGCGAATCCGCCCCGCCGGCTATGCGACGCTGCTGCGCACGATCGTCGGCCAGCAGGTGAGCGTGGCGGCCGCCGCCTCGGTCTGGGCCCGGCTGGAATCGCTGCTCGGCCCCGACGTTCCCGCCCGGGCCCTGCTCGCCGCCGATTTCGACAGCTTGCGCGCCTGCGGCCTGTCGCGCCAGAAGCAGGGCTATGCCCGCTCGCTCTGCGAACTGGTGGCGAGCGGCGCGCTGGAGCTGAACGCCCTGCCGCGCGATGACGAGGAAGCGATCGCCCAACTCGTCCGGATCAAGGGCATCGGCCGCTGGTCGGCCGAGATCTACCTGCTTTTCGCCGAGGGCCGGCCCGACATCTGGCCGGCGGGCGACCTCGCCGTGCAGGCGGGCCTGCACAAGCTGCTCGGGCTCTCCGCCCGGCCGAGCGAGAAGGAAACGCGCACGCTGGCGGAAGGCTGGCGGCCGCATCGCGGCGCGGCGGCGATCTTCACCTGGCACTGCTACAACAATCCGGCGCTTTGAACGGGGCGGCGCCGGGAAAGGGAAAAACACCATGGGCAGGACGATCTTCATCACCGGCGGCGCATCGGGCATCGGCCGCGCGGTGGCGCGGCACTTCGCCGCGCGCGGCTGGCGCGTCGGGCTGGGCGACGTGGACGAGGCGGGCATGGCCGAAACGCTGGCGCTGCTGCCCGCCGGCGCCGGGTCGGCCTGCCCGCTCGACGTGCGCGATCCGGCGCAGTGGGCCGACGCGCTCGGCCGGTTCGCCGGCGAGTCGGGGCGGATCGACGTCCTGTTCAACAATGCCGGCATCGCCTACGGCGGCGACCTTCTGGCCCTTTCCGAGGACGAGATCGACCGGCTGATCGCGGTGAACCTGCGCGGCGTGCTCAACGGCGCGCGGGCCGCCCATCCCCATCTCCGGCGAACCGCGCCGGGAAGCTGCCTGCTCAACACCGCCAGCGCCGCCGCGCTCTACGGCACCGGCGGCATCGCCGTCTATTCGGCCACCAAGTCCGCCGTGCGGGCGATCACCGAGGCGCTCGACGGCGAATGGGAGGCCGACGGCATCGCCGTGCGTTCGCTGATGCCGAGCTTCATCGACACGCCGCTGCTCGCCGGCCCCGCCAACGCCTCGACCAGCCGCGCCAAGCGCGACGCGGTCGTCGCGGCCGGGCTGGAGTTCACGCCCGTGGAGCGAGTCGCCGAGGCCGCGTGGGATGCAGTGCACGGCGGGCGCCTACACACATTGGTGGGCAAAACGGCGCGGAAGCTGGGGTTCGCCGCCAGATGGGCGCCCGGCATCATCCGGCGGCGCGGCAAGGCGATCCGGTCCTCGGGATAGCGCGATCCCGCCTTTCCTGCATGGAGACCATCACAGCAGGCGGTCGATCGCCCGCGCCATCTGCACGTCGCGCGTGCTGAGGCCGCCGGCGTCGTGCGTCGTCAGCGTCACGTGGACGCGGTTGTAGACGTTCGACCATTCGGGATGGTGGTCGGCCTTCTCGGCCAGCAGCGCAACGCGCGTCATGAAGGCGAAAGCCTCGGAAAAGTCGGCGAACCGGAAATCGCGCGCGATAGCGAGGCCGTCTTCGCGCAGCCTCCAGTCGGGCAGCACGGCCAGCGCCGCTTCGCGCTCGGCATCGGTCAGGCGGGCAATCGACATGGTTTTCGGCTCCTTGGCATCGGCAGGGCTTTCCCCTAACGCACCCGGCCATGCAAGGATGCAGTCTCGCCGCTGACGACCTGGCCTGCCGGCGCGGCGACCGGCTGCTGTTCGCCGGGCTGTCGCTGTCGCTGGCTGCGGGCGAGGCGCTGCATATCCTCGGTGCCAACGGCATCGGCAAGTCCAGCCTGCTGCGCATCCTCGCCGGGCTGCTGGCGCCCTTCGCCGGCACGGTGGCGCGCACCGGCGACGTCGGGCTGATCGACGAGCGGCCCGCGCTCGATCCGCACCAGCCGCTCGCCCGCGCGCTGGCCTTCTGGCAGCGGATGGACGGCGCGGCCGACAACGCGCTGGCGCGGCTCGGCCTCGCCCATCTCACCGACGTGCCGGTGCGCTACCTTTCCACCGGCCAGAAGAAGCGCGCCGCGCTGGCCCGCCTGCTCGGCCAGGCGGCGCCGGTCTGGCTGCTCGACGAGCCGCTGAACGGCCTCGACCGCGACGCGGTGCGGCTGGCCCAGGCGCTCGCGGCCGAACATTGCGCGGCCGGCGGCATCTGCGTGGTCGCCTCGCACCAGGGCTTCGCGCTGCCGGGCATGCGGACGCTGGCGCTGGCGGACTACGCGGCATGATCGCCCGGCTGGGCGCGCTGCTGCGCCGCGACCTTGGGCTGCTGCTGTTCGGCCGGCGCGGCGGCACGGTGCTGCCGGTGCTGTTCTTCCTTGCCGTCGCCATGCTGTTCCCCTTCGCCGTGGGGCCCGAGCCGCAGCTCCTTTCGCGCACCGGCGGCGGGGTGATCTGGGTGGCGGCGCTGCTCGCCGCGATCCTGCCGCTCGACCGGCTGATCGAGCCCGACATCGAGCTGGGCTTCTTCGACCAGTGGGCGCTGCGCGGCATTTCCGAGGAATGGGTCGTCGCGGTGCGCGTGCTCGCCCACTGGCTGAGCTTCGGCCCGCCGCTGATGCTGGCGAGCCTGATCGCCGCCGCGCTGCTGGGGCTCGACGGCGTGAGCCTGCGCACGGTCGAGTTGGGCCTGCTGGCCGGCACGCCGGGTCTTGCCGCGCTGGGCGTCACCGTCGCCGCGCTGACGGCCGGCCTGCGCGGCGGCACGGCGCTGGCCGGGCTGCTGGTGATCCCGCTGGCGGTGCCGCTGCTGATCTTCGGCGCGGGCAGCCTCGCCACCGGCGGCGACAGCGGAATCGCGCTGACCGGTGCGGTGAGCCTGGTCCTGCTGGCGATAGCGCCTTTCGCGGCGGGTGCGGCTATTCGGGGAGCGCGGGGCTGAGGCCGCGCATGGCCTTCGCCAGCCTCAATCGTAAGGCGGCTTGTGCAGGCCCTTGGGGCTCAGCGTGAAAATCTCGCAGCCGTCCTCGGTGATGCCGATCGAATGCTCGAACTGCGCCGAGAGCGAGCGGTCGCGCGTCACCGCGGTCCAGCCGTCGTCGAGCAGCTTCACCGGCGGCTTGCCGAGGTTGATCATCGGCTCGATGGTGAAGAACATGCCGGGCTTGAGTTCGGGGCCGGTGCCCGCGCGCGCGGCGTGGATCACCTCGGGGGCGTCGTGGAACAGCCGGCCGAGGCCGTGGCCGCAGAATTCGCGCACCACGCCGTAACGGTGCCCCTCGGCATAGCGCTGGATGGCCGCGCCGATATCGCCGAGCCGATTGCCCGGCCGGGCCTGGGCGATGCCGAGCATCAGGCACTCATGCGTCACCTCGACCAGCCGCCGCGCCTTCAGCGAGACGTCGCCGACGAGGTACATCCGGCTCGAATCGCCGTGCCAGCCGTCGAGCAGCGGGGTCACGTCGATGTTGACGATATCGCCGTCCTTCAGCGTCTTGTCCGAGGGGATGCCGTGGCAGACGACGTGGTTGATCGAGATGCAGCAGCTATGCTGGTAGCCGCGATAGCCGAGCGTGGCCGGCACCGCGCCGCCGTCGAGCGTCATCTGGCGGACGACATCGTCGATATGGTCGGTGCGCACGCCGGGCTGCACCAGCGGAGCCAGCGCATCGAGGATTTCCGCCGCCAGCCGGCCGGCACGGCGCATGCCCTCGAACGCATCGGGGCCGTGGAGCTTGATCGTGCCGTCGCGCAGGCCGGTCTCGTCGGCAGCGACTACTTGGTACTGAGTCATGCCCGCCATGTAGCGAACATGGCGCCGGATTGCGAGGCCCGGCGTCAGCGTCCCGTCGCAAAGGCGGCGCGGTATCCGGGCTTCACCGCCGCCAGCACCGCCTGCGTGACGGGCAGCGTCACCTCATAGTCGCCCTCGGCATAGGGCCCGGCCTCGTAAGGCGCGACCAGCACGCCCACGCGGTCGAACGCGCGGCCGGACGA